>Ga0265318_10001658_pt1 | contig 12795 bp, 15 predicted proteins | sample 4821metaG_FD_192431 | JGI IMG/M metagenome (GOLD analysis project Ga0265318, IMG submission 192431) | Rhizosphere microbial communities from Carex aquatilis grown in University of Washington, Seatle, WA, United States - 4-8-21 metaG | ecosystem: Host-associated > Plants > Roots > Rhizosphere >... | reverse complement strand
GCCGGCGCAGAGGGATCGTAGCCACGTGCCAGCGGGAAATTCCAACAGGGCCTCGACGAGATGGCTGTCGCGAAGGGATCGAGGAGAAGTCGATTGACGTTGAAACGATCCCCCGAGGATGGCTCGTAGGGGCCATCCATCCGGTAGGCGTACAGCTGACCGGAACCGATCCCCGACACCCACACGTGCCAGACATCGCCGGTGCGGTTGCGGGATGGCTCCAGATCTATGGCCCGCGCGGGGACTGCGTCTTCGGCGTGGTCGAACAGTTCCAATCGCACGCCGGTGGCCGCGCGGCTGAAGATCGCGAAGTTCACCCCGCCGTCTCTCTCGAGCGCCCCCAGAGGAAGGGGAGATCCTGTGCTCGCGGCGCCGTGTTCGGGGATCTCCGAGACGCAGTCGGACGAGACGCCCTGGGCTGGCATCAGCGCCGCCGCAGCCAGGGTTTGATCACCCCCCGCCCTGGCCCCGTGCGCCTGGCGACAGGCCGACCCATCCGTCTGGCGAGAACATCGAGCCCATGGCACCGCGTTCCTGGCGACCGCCCTCCGTCGACAGCCACAACGCCCTGGCGAGGCGCCGTCTCGGGAGAGATGCTCATCTTTCGCGGCTTCCTACGAGAGGGCGGGCGGCGCGTTTCACGTCCATCATGGCTTCGTCGAGCGAGGCACGACACTGGCGCCAGCAGGTGCGGCCGGGACTGTCATGGCCGCCGCGCTTTGCGAGACGTGGCTTCCGCGGAATCCGAACCAGACGGCGCCAATCAAGATCGCTACGACGACAACTGCCGCGATCAGGACGAAGTCTCGCTTGCCACGGCCCACCCGCTCGATCCTATGGAGGTCACCTTCGACATCGCTCGAGATCTGATCGTGGTTCATCTGGACAACGTGGCCCACTCTCTTGGCAGGTTCCATGGTTGGAAACGATGGAAAGCATCACTGAAACTACGGGCATGTCCCCGCCCGCGCGCAAGCTCCCCGATTTCCACGAATCGAGACGCATCTTTCAAGGTGACTTTCGCCTCCATCGGCTCAACGGGCCCAAAGCGCCCATGCCAGCCAGAACATCTCGAGGGCCACAATGGCCCATACGAGGTCTCCGCCGCGGCCCCAGGCATGGTGATCGAAGGGGACCTCGGGCCCCGCCCCATACGCGCTTGCCCTCAGCGCACGGCGGCGCTGGATATAGCGAGGGTAAGGCACTCCCCAGCCTCGATAGCCCCATCCGTAGCCAACCGGTGAAATCAGGAAAAGCATCAGAACAATCCACCAAAGAATCCACCATGTGTGCATCATCTCGTCCACTTTCTCGCCGTTCGTCGCAGGCGTCAGGACTTGGGTAGCCACGGCGCGGAGTCTTGTTAACGCAGGAATCCCGAAACTGAATTCGGAGGACTACATTTCCCCGGGGCGCACATCCTGAAGCCGTCTCATGGAGGAAGAACACCCCGCTGCGGCCTGGCGTGGTGGCGGCGGACGTCGAACTGGTGGCGGTGCCGAGCCGGGGGGGTATACGCCCTAAAAGCGATCCTCATCGAGGACCCCGGTCGAGGGACAGCGTTGCCGGTGGGCCCGAGTCCATGGAGGGTGGCGCGGGGTCGAGCGATTCCGAGAGGGCCCGTAAGGCGGCCTCCAGGTTGCCCGGCCAGGGAGGGCAGCCGCTGGTCCAGGTCAGAGTAACGACCCACCTTGGGGTACCGGTGATCGCAGCGTCAGCGACCGCGAGGAGCGCGACCTCGCCGAGCTTGTCCGAGTATCCAGTGGCATATCTGGCGCGGATCGGCTCGAGGAGCAGGTGTCCTGGCACCACCCCGATGAAATCGAGCACCGCCTGCACGCCTGGCTCATCGAGGCTGGCGAGGCTCTGGGAGCAGGCACCGACGACTGCCGTTCGCAGCGCAAAAGAAGATGGGCTGCCCAGCCGGAATCCATCTCCTGGTCCCGACACGGGGGCGGCGGTCGGGAAAACACCCTGGAGACGCCAGTCACCTGCGCCCAGGTGACCGAGCCCGCTGATGCTCAGCACCGCGAGCCGCGCCTGTGTGCGCTCGGCCAGGTGTGCGAGCGCCGCGGCCACCGCGGCAGTCCTCCTCGTCGGGACGGTCGTCAGGGTTGTCCCGGTGGGCGTTGGGTATTCGAGCAGACTGCGCGATTCGGTGTCGGCGCTCGTCTGGTTGGCCTTCCATTCTGGATTGGTGATTGCAGTTCCATTCATGCCTTTTCCCTCCACCGCCGCTGGCTTTACCCTTGAAACGTCCAGCCGGAACGCCGCACTGGAGTGGCCAGCACCCGACTGCGGCTGGTCACCGCAATGGCGACCCTGTCGCGCCCGCGTCGCCCTGCCAGTAGACCGGCCGGCCGTAATAGTCGAACAGCCGGATCTCGTAGTCGCGATTGATCGGGGCCCCTGGATCCCAGGGTGGGCTGGCCTTGATGGCCTCCCGCGACTGGTCGACGAAAACCTTGCCCTCGGCCCAGTCGATGCGTATGGCCCAAAGAGGCGAGACGAGGACCTTCTTGCCGGACCACCACGCGCCCGTGACGATTGCCAGATAGCGCACCCGCCACGACAAGTCGTCCACCACGAGGTCGTCGACATGACCCACGTCCTCGCCTCTCCCCTCGACGTGATATCCGCGCAGCTCTCGTGCGCTGCGAAGGTGGATATCATCGGACTCGATGGTCTTGGAAGGCGCATCTAACGGAGGGACTGGATTCCGGAGGCCACCCGCCATCGAAGAATCGAAATCGCCCGCGAGCCCGGAATCGCGCCAGTAGACCGGATATCCGTAGTGCCGATAGTTGTCCCACTCGTGCTGGCGCGAGACCGGCAAAGCCGTGTCGACGCTCGGGCTGTTCTTCACTTGATCCATCGTCAGGTTGACGTGAAAGCAGCGATTCGACCAGTCGGCCTCCCGGAACGAGATCGGAGAAATCAGCACCCGGCGCTCCTTCAAAAATCCGGCCGTCTCCACGATCAGGTGACGGACCATCCAGCGCTCGTCATCGACGAGAAAATCAACGACCCTTCCAAGATGGCCGTCGCTCGCGGCCACCGTATAGCGTTCCAGATCTTTGAGGCTTCGCAGCACACGGCATAGCATTGCACTATTCGGGCCAGGACTTACCAGGGGGGGCGATCTCTGTACCGTTGGTCATCCAGAACCTTCGCCCTCAGATCCTGTGCAACCGTCCGGACCCGGCTACCCAGTGGTCGCATCCTCGGCCGCGAATTTCTCCGCATAGGAGTCAGCTCTCCCACGACGCAATTCTTCAGCTGTGGGGACGGTCCGCCATGCGAACCGATCGAATTGATTCGGCCCCCAATCATTTTGATTCAAGGCGAGGTGCGCGGGGTGGCAGTGGGCAGGCCCACGACAGGCGCGTCCATCGCGTGCTCGGGCGAATGCGCATGACAACCGCGATCTGGAAGACGTGGTTCAGCACACCTTCATCGGGAGCCGCCGTTTGGTCCTGCGCTTCGAGGGAAGGGCAGCGGTCGGCACATCTGGTCCGCTTCGCCCTCGACTGCGGGAATCTGGTCCTTTCGGAACCACCGCATGACGCCAGGGTCTTCAAGGCCCGGCCTGCTCTGACTGGCACTCGCGACCGTTGGGTCGGACGCGTCGATCGAAGGCCGTCGAGATGAAGTCGGCGATCGGAGCGGCAACCCGAGCTCCCGGGGTCATTGTCGGCCGGAGCGTAGCCCCGTCCCACGTTCAGGCTGGCCGCCGGTGCAGCAGGGTCAGGGCGAAGAGAGCCGCTGCGACCAGAACGATGAGGGAGCCCGGCGCCCGGCGGAACGCGAGCGACAGCCAGGTCCCGAGCGTGGTAGAGGCGATCGAGACGACCACCGAGATGACCAGCATGCCTCGCAGATCGCGCGCGAGCCGCTTGGCGGTGGCCGCCGGAATGATGATCAACGCGCCCACCAGGAGCACCCCGAGGTAGCGGAGCCCGAGGGCGATCGTCAGGGCGAAGACCAGCAGAAATCCGAGGTTCAACCGTCGGACATCGATCCCGCTGGTGTGGGCAATCTCGGGCGACACGAGAGCCAGGACGAGCCGATGCCGCTGCAACAGCACGAAGGCGATCACCGCCGCGGACACGGCCAGGCCCAGGCTGGCCTCGGCCGCGGTGAGCCGCCCGACGCCACCGAACAGGGCCTCGAGCAGGTCCTCCCCGGAGGTTATGAGGCTGCCGAGCGCGAGAGCGGTGGAGAACACGACCCCGATGATGGTCTCGGTCGCCAGGCGGGTGGTGTTCTCGATTCCCCAGACCAGTATCGTACCCACCAGCAGCGCCGCCACGCCGCCCACGATCGGGTGAATGCGCAGCAGGATCGCCAGTCCAATCCCGGGAAGCGCGATGTGCGAGATCGCGTCCGCCGCCAGGGTCATCCGGCGCATCACCGCGAAGCAACCAACCAGCCCGGCGGCTGCGCCAGCCCCGATGGACAGGGCGATGGTGCTAGGGTCGAACGTCGTCTGGTGCACGGTCTGGCTGCTGGCTCTGGGCGGAGCCTTCTGGGCTCGCGTGAACATGGTAGCCGACCGGCGTGCCGTACACCTCCTCGAGCCGCTCGGTGGTGAGGATAGTCCTCGGGGGCCCGAAGCAGGTGGTGTGCCGCGACAGGCACAGGACGTTGGTCGCGTACCGGAAGACCACGCTGAGATCGTGCGAGATGAACAGGATGCTCATACCCTCGGTCTCCCGAAGCTGCGCCATGGTATGGTTGATCGTGTCCTGGCCTGGCTCGTCAACTCCCGCGGTTGGCTCGTCGAGCAACAGGACCGTGGGGCGCCCGATCAGGGCGCAGGCGACCAGCAGCCTCTGAAATTGCCCTCCTGACAGGGCTCCGATAGGCCGACCGGCCGAGGTGGCCGTGAGCCCGACGCGGGCGACGGCCCGTCCTACCTCGTCCCTGGATGCGCGCGATACCGCCGCCTTCGCCTGCAGGAAATCCCGCCCCGTGATGGGCAGATCACGCTCGAGGTCGAGCTTCTGAGGCACGTAGCCGATCTTGGTGCCACTCGCCCACTCGACCGATCCAGCGTGACCGAGCGTCCCGACCAGCGCCCGCGCCAGCACGCTCTTGCCAGCCCCGTTCGGCCCGACGATGGCGAGGGCCGTCCCCGCAGGCACGTCGAAGGACAGGTTCGTGAGGACCGGAGTCGACCCGAAACTCACTGAGAGACTCTTGACCGAGAGCGCGAGTCCACCCATGTCAACGTCCGACCCCAGGCTCATTCGAAGCGCACGGCGTCGATGGGGTTCACGCAAGCGGCCTGCTCACGGGTTCGCTCGGTCGCCGACACCAGCATGATGTTCATGATCCCAACCCCGCCCACAGCAGCGATACGGCGGACACGTTCCGCAGCATGCCGGCCTGGGCGCCCGACCCCGTCTGGCGACGGTTCCCGAGACCAGGATGCTCCCGACATGGATGCGGGCCCTGTCTCATCGTCCTCCACTTATAGGTCACCCAGGGCATGATCACCAGGTCGTCACGGTCCTTGCCATGGACAACCCGCGGATGGTGACAGCATCCATGTGTAGCCCGATGCCATGCACGTTCCGTTCCGGCGCTCAGCTCGGCGTGGATTGCCGGAGCGATGACGACGCACGCGCCAGTGGCTGAGACTCCCCTCTCCCCTGTACAAGGCACGGTTCCTGCTCGGACCATCGGACACGAATGCGAGGTTCTTCGGAATGGAGGAAGCCCAACCGCGCCCCCCGAAGGCGGCCCGCGCGGGACGAAGTCCGTTGCATCTGGTTCGCCGTCCTGGATTCTGGCTAGCTCTCGCGGTCCCCGTCGTCTCCATCGTCCTGCTGGCGCTTCGCGCCCGGGGTCCCGAGGTGATGACGGTCGCCGCCGCAAGACGCGACATCGAACAACACCTGGTGGCGAGCGGCCGGGTCTGGGTCCCCACCCGGGTGCAGATTTCGGCGCAGACTCCGGGTCGGGTGATGGAGGTCGCGGTTCGCGAGGGGCAGCGGGTCAAGAAGGGCTCACTCCTCGTGCAGATGGACGACGCCGAGGCGCGGGCTTCGGCTATCCAGGATCAGGCGGCCGTCGCCCAGGCTGGCGCGCGGCTCGATCAGCTGCGCCGGGTGGGTGCGATCGTCGCCACCGAGGATCTCCGCCAGGCCGACACCACCCTCGCCCGGGCCGAGGCGGATCTCGACCGCATGGTGAAGCTGGCTGGCTCGGGCGCGGCTCCAGCCGTGGAGCTCGAGAACGCTCACCGACAGGTGGAGCTGGCGCGCGCGCAACAGCGCGCCGCCGAGGCGCGACAGCTGTCGGCGGCCCCGCGAGGCGCCGACTCGCGTGTCGCGCTCACCGCCCTGCTCCAGGCCGAAGCCGCGCTCGGGGCCGCCGAGGTGCGAATGGCCGAGACCAAGCTCCTGGCGCTGGAGGACGCGGTTGTCCTGGTGCGCACGGTCGAACCGGGCGACATGGTTCAGCCCTCACGCACGCTCCTGGTGCTCGCGGCGGGGAACGACGCTCCCCAGCTGGTGTTTCAGGCCGACGAGCGAAACCTCGCCAACCTCCGGATCGGGCAGAAGGCACGGGCCGCGGCGGATGCGTACCCCGAGCGCGTGCTCGATGCGACGGTCACGACCATCGCACCCTCGGTCGATCCTGCCCGTGGAACCGTCGAGATTCGTCTGGCGGTCGACGGGACCGCGCCCTTCCTCGAGCCCGACATGACGGTCTCGATCGACCTCACGGTCGGGTCGCGGCGCGCCGCTCTGACAGTCCCGAGCGAGGCCGTGCACACCGGGGCTCCGCCGTGGCTCCTGACGATCGAGAGCAATCACGTCGTGCGGAAGGATCTGACCCTCGGCATCCGCGGACAGGGAACCGTCGAAGTGCTCGTCGGGCTCGACCTGGGCGCCGCGGTGGCACTGCCCGAGCATCAGCGCCTCGTTGCGGGACAGCGCGTCCGCGCCGTCGCCCGGAGGCGTTGACGTGCCGTTCGCCTGGTTCGTGGCGCTCCGGTACCTGCGGGACGGCAGGAGCCAGACCGCGCTCATCCTCGCGGCCGTCTCCGTTGGGGTGGCCGTGGTGGTGTTCCTGTCCGCGCTGATTGGTGGGCTCCAGATCTCACTCGTCGAGAAGACCTTGGGCTCGCAGGCCCACGTGACCTTGCAGGTTCCGCGGGAGACTCCAACGGTCCTGGTGACCGAGGGGTCTGGCCGCGCCATCAGCCGTAAGATCCAGCCTGCGTCTCAGCGTCTTCGCTCGATCGACGGCTGGCTCGCGGTGCTGGCGGATCTCGACGCTGCCCCCGAGGTGGTCGCGGCCTCGCCCATGGTACTCGGAGCGGGCTTTGCCATGCGCGCGGACGCCAAGGAGGCCATCTTCATCCAGGGGATCGACCCGGAGCGATTCCTCGGCATCATCGATCTGCGCAAGAGCATGGTCGCCGGTCGGTTCGACATCCTCGGGGGCCAGGTGGTGATCGGGGCCACCCTGGGCGAGGATCTGGATGTCGGTGTGGGGGACAAGCTGCGCATCACCAGCTCCGAGGGGATCGATGATGTGGTGACGGTCGCGGGGCTCTTCGCGCTCGGCAACGAAGGCGTCGACAAGACCTGGCTGGTCACGTCGTTGCGGCATGCCCAATCGTTGTACGCGCTGCCAGGGGGAGTCACCACCATCGAGATCAAGATCGGCGACGTCCTCGATGCCGAGCGCGTGGCGTTGGGGCTCCACGATCGGACCGGACTCGAGGCGAACAGCTGGATGAAGCGGAACGCGCAGCTCCTGGCGGCGCTGTCCGCCCAGAGCAACTCGAAGGCCCTCATCCAGTTCTTCGTGGTGGTGGCGGTCGCCCTCGGCATCGCCAGCGTCCTGGCGGTCTCGGTGGTCCAGAAGACCCGCGAGATCGGGATCCTGCGCGCGGTCGGGACGGCGGCGCGCCGGGTGCTGGCGATCTTCCTCATCCAGGGCGGGGTGCTCGGCCTCGGGGGGGCGTTGGTCGGATCGGGGCTCGGGGTGATCCTGGCCAAGATGTTCGAGAACGTGGCGCGCGGATCGGACGGAGCGCCACTCTTTCCAGTGGTGCTCGAGCCATCCCTCTTTGGAATGTCGATCGGCCTCGCCACGACGGTGGGGATCCTCGCGGCGGTGATCCCGGCCCGGCTCGCGTCGCGCATCGATCCGGCCATGGCGATCCACAATGTCTGAGCCCATCTTGCGGACCCGGGGGGTGATCAAGGACTATGGAGCGCGGGTGCGAACCCGCGCGCTCGCGGGCGTCGACGTCACCATTGAGCGCGGCGAGTTCGTCGCGCTGGTTGGCCCCTCGGGCTCGGGAAAGAGCACCCTGCTGAACATCATCGGGCTCCTCGATCGCCCGACCGCCGGGCAGGTGCTTCTCGCGGGAACCGACACGAGTGGGATGGACGATCTTGGTTTGACCCGCCTGCGGGCGCACACCCTCGGCTTCGTCTTCCAGTTTCACCATCTCCTGCCAGCCTTCACGGCCATCGAGAACGTGATGCTCCCCGCCTGGGGAGACACCGGATTTCCGAGCCGTCAGATGCGCGCGCGGGCCGCCGAGCTCTTGCGTGCGGTCGGTCTCTCGGGGCGGCTCGACTACCGGACGACGGATCTGTCCGGCGGTGAGCAGCAACGAGTCGCCATCGCCCGCGCGCTCTCACGCGGACCGCTGCTGGTGCTGGCCGACGAGCCGACTGGAAACCTGGACACGGCTGCGGCCGCCTCGGTCTTCGACCTGATGCGCACCTTCAACCGCGAGGCCGGGACGACCTTCCTCGTCGTCACCCACGATCCGCGCATCGCCGAGCGTTGCGACCGCATCGTCGAGATCGTGGATGGCCGGATTCGCAGCGACGGACGCCACTCCGCGTCAGCCCAACCGACCCGAGGCCCCCCATAGCCGACCTTGGTTCACCTGCGGGCCGACCGCGGCGGCGCCCACCCGCGACGGAGTCCTGGAGAGGGGGGGAAAACCCCGGCCGCGGCTTCGCCGTCCGGGGGGTGGAAATGGAGATCAGCGCCGCCTCCGGTCGTCAACCGTGGAGGAAGCGGAAGCCGACCTCGGTGCCCATCTTGAGGGTGTAGCCGAGCTGTATGTTGAGGGCCTCGAGCGGCTCGAGGAGCCGCGCGTTCGCCAGAGACCCGGCGTCGATCGCGTCGAAGCCGATCTCGCGGGCCAGGACCAGAACCAAATCCTTGGCCTCGGCGTGGTCGCTGGCGAGCCGCTGACCGCCGAGGGTCCCCGTGGCCATCAGGTCAGCGACACGGTATTGAAAGCTTGACCACCCTTGCCCTCGGCAGCCTGCGCTGCAGGTTCTCGGCGCCGTTGGTCGTGAAGCCCATGGCCAAGGTCATGGCGGGTGCGAGCGCATTGGTCACATCCACCAGCGGCTTAGCCGCAATGGCCGCGCCAGCTACCTCGACGATCTGGTCGGTGGCGACGAAGGGCACGGCCACCACCACCAGCTCGGCCCAGCCCGCGACCTCCTGGATCGCAGCTCGCTCACTGCCGACCGCTATGACCTCGTACCCGACCCGCCGGACCCCACGCGCCATTGCGCTTCCGACCTTACCGTCACCAAGGATGCCAATTTTGGGCTTTGTCATGAGAGCTCTCCTTCACCGCAGCTGCGCGGGTTCTCGGGTGGTGGGCGGCGGAGCGCCAGTCGACGCAGCGGGATTCATCGTGAGCTGAATCAGGATCTTGTTCCAGGTCGCTTCGTGGACAGCTCTCCTCGGAAGCAGCTGTCCCATCGTGACCGCCGTGTTCCGGGCTCTCCGAACGCCCTGGTCGAGCGCCTGCAGGTCGATGTATTCCTCGCCGTCGGACAGCGCGGCCGCAGCCTCCGCGGTGCTGACGCTCGCCACCTCGTCGTCCGACAGGACCCCGAGGATGGCCTTACGGCCACGAGAGTTGATGTCGAGGGGTGAGAGTCGGGTCGTGGCCTCGACGCCTACCCGGGCGAGCACCAGGAATCTTCCGGCTCTCAGGTCGAGCTCATACTTTACGACGCTGTCATGCGGTATGACGACCCCCGTGAGGGCCGCCGCCAGGGTGCCTGCAGATCCATGGACGTCGGCGCCCTCCATTCCGCTGACGATCCAGGTCACGACCGGCCCCATGACCGCCGGCTGGCTGATGGCGGAGAGAACCACCCCACCGGGGAGCACTCCCCGATCGACTCCTTACCCTCCCCAGAATCGAACCCAGGGTTGCCGACGGCCCCCTCGCCGCCTCCGTGGCGGTAGTACATGGCCACAGTCGAATGCTCCTGCTGGTTCCGGTTCATGATGAAGCCTCTCACGGGGTGAGTTGTGACATGAGACCCGTCGTCACTCGGATGCGGGGCTGTGGTACGAGTCGGAGCCCAGCGCCGATCAAGGTGACCTTGGCTGGCGCCGGTGACTCCAGTCGGCAGCTCGTTACGTCCTCCACGCTCCAACGCGGGCGCGTTTCGAGATCGAAACCCATGGCGTGTCCCGACTCGCTGGGTGCGGAGGCGGCGCCGCATGACCCTCTACGTGCAGCATCCGCGCCAGTCGCACAGGAGTTTTGGCCCAGACTTCGTTCCGAGGACGATACTTGCGCCCCTCTGAGGCCCTTGACCTGTCCTCCTCAGCGATCTGCGCGCGCACGATTCAGCGGCGCTGGTATCCTGTCGGGAATCAGTCCGTAGCCTTTGAGCTTGCGGTAAAGGGTGGCTGCCCCAATGTGCAGCTGCGTCGCCGTGTGGGTCTGGTTGCCAGCATTGAGCTCGAGCGAGGCCAGGATGTATTCCTTCTCGATGTCCTCGAGCGCACGCACCGCTCCAGCCGTCGGCACCGGTCTGGGAAAGGCGTGACGGATCTCCTCCGGCAGGTCCTCGACATCCACCCGGGTGGCCTCGGCGAGCGCCACCGCGCGTTCGATGGCGTTGGCTAGCTCCCGGACATTGCCGGGCCAGTCGTAGCGCAGCAGCTGGTCGGCCGCCCGCGGGGTCAAGCCGCTGATCTTGCGCTTCATCCTGTTGGACGCATCAGCGAGCAGCACGCGAGCCAGCGGGAGCACGTCGTCCCGGCGTGCTCGCAGCGCGGGGACGTGAAGCTCGATGACCTTCAGACGATAGTAGAGATCCTGACGGAAGCTGCCGGCCGCGACCCCTTCGGCGAGGTCACGGTTGGTGGACGCCAGCAACCGGACGTCCACCCTTCGGCTCTTGTTCTCTCCCACCCGCCGGATCTCGCGCTCTTGCACCGCCCGCAGCAGCTTGACCTGCATCCCGGGTGACACCTCGCCAATCTCGTCGAGCAGCAGGGTCCCATTGTTGGCCGCCTCGAAGAGCCCGGGCCTGTCGTGGGTCGCGCCGGTGAACGATCCGCGGGCATGTCCAAAGAGCTCGGCTTCGAGCAAGGTCTCGGTCAGGGCTCCACAGTTCACCGCGATGAATGGACCTGCCGCCCGGGTAGACTTGTCGTGCAAAAGGCGGGCGATTCGTTCCTTTCCTGAGCCGCTCTCCCCGGTGATGAGCACGGTGGCATCCACCTTGGCCACTCGCTCGGCGAGGTCGAGCACGGCGCGCATGGCGGGGCTCTTGGCGACGAGCCCGGAGGGCTCGCTCGCCTCGCGCGTCACCCGCACCAGGGCGCGCCGATATTCCTGGAGCTTGAGCTCGGTGCTCTTGAGGTTCTCGGTCACCCGGTGCAGCGAGATGTCGAGACACTCCTTGAGTTGCGTCGTTTCGAAGAAGCCGAGGTCGTGACCCCGCTCGTCGCCCCATTCCTCGCGGGTCCGTCCGACGAGATGGCAGGCGGCATCGCCAGCGCCCATGCAGCTGTCCTCGAGCACGTAGATCTCCTTGCCAGTGATGCGGCTGAGGTAGCCACTCTTGAGGCCGCAGATGGTCCAGCACACGGGCGCGTCCGCGCGACCGCAATGCAGCAGGTGCTGCTCGGCCTCGTAGGAAGCGACCAGCATCACCCCGTCTTTCGAGACCGGATCCTGATCGCCGGGCTGGCTACGAAAGAGGCCCTCGAGCGCATGGATGCGATTGCCCGCGCGCCGCCAGTCGTCGTCGCTCTCCCACTGGAACTGCGCCCGCATGGCTTCGGCCATCCGCCAGCCTTGCGCGAACCCGAACTGGGTGAGCACCGCGCGGGCCGCGGTCAGTCCAAAATTCTCGACCAGGTACTTCCGCAGGAGGCCCATCGCCACCGCATCGAGCAGCAACGCGCGCTGACCTGCAAAACGAATGACTCCCCCGTCGGGGTCGAGCTCCAGCAATTCTTGGTGATCCAGATTCTCGACGCGCATCCAGGACTCCTTCGAAGTGAAGGAGATACCACTTCATTCATGCTGAGCCACACGAATGATCCGATGTTACGATAAGACCACGATCACTTGCACCTCCAGTGCGCCCGCGTCGACCCAGCACCCCCGCCGCGGTCCGGTGTGGAGCAGCGCCTGGGTGCCTTGGCCCTCGGCGATCAGCGGGCCGCTGCGGGGCAGAGGCCGCGACCGCTTTGGAGCCGGGGCGGACCTCGAGCGCCTGGAAACGTCGCCACCAGCGCGTCCACCATCGCCCGCTTCGGCATCCACTCGCAGCGTGGCTCGATCGGACTGCACGCAGTGGGCACGCAGGTGACGACGCCCTCATCGACGACCATTGTGATCAAGGCGGAGACGACGAGGCGGCCGTGCGCCGCTCTACGCCTCAGGCGAGGTTGCCGAGTGAAAGGACTGGAGCATCGAGGTGGTGATTGGAGTCCGCTCGTAACGACAAGCAGCCCCACCCGACTGGACCC
>Ga0265318_10001654_pt1 | contig 12815 bp, 11 predicted proteins | sample 4821metaG_FD_192431 | JGI IMG/M metagenome (GOLD analysis project Ga0265318, IMG submission 192431) | Rhizosphere microbial communities from Carex aquatilis grown in University of Washington, Seatle, WA, United States - 4-8-21 metaG | ecosystem: Host-associated > Plants > Roots > Rhizosphere >... | reverse complement strand
GCACCGAGTGCTAACACACCCGGTGTGTGATGGTTAAGCGGTTTCACTCCTGTCCACCGGCTGTGGAAATCCCTCACAAGGGGGATGCCACTTACCTGTGGACAACGGAGACTGCGTCGGCTCTACCAAGCTTTAGTTGTGCCAACGATGGCCGCATGCGCGACGATCAAGGCGAGACGCTTATGCACCGGTAACCTCCGGTTCGGGACTGACGGCTATTCGAATCTATACCCCTTTAGGGTGATGTCAAGGGTAGGTATTGACCATTTCTACGGATATTCGTCGGATAGTGACTAGGCGCGACAACCTCCTCATGGCGTGGGTCGCGGCCCTGGTGTGGGGCGCGTCGGCGATGTGCGCCGGGCTTGTCCTCGCCGGCTACTCGGTTGGACACCCATTGGCGACCGGCGTTCTGGCCGCATTTGCTATCGCCGCGGAGCGCGAAGGCATTCGGCTTACCCCCACCGTGGAGGTGACCATCGCCTCCTTCTTGTGCATCTTTGCGGCCGTTGTGTTTGGGCCGCTTTCAGCGGTGGTAGTCGGCGGCGCAGGTCTTCTCGCGGACCTCCCTCGTCGCGACTGTGACCAGCCGATCCTCCGGTGGACGACCTGGACCGCGATGCGCGTGATCGTTGCGGGCACAGCGGGTCTCACGGCGGCGGCGATCATGCACGCTTTCTCGCCAGGCTTCTTGGGCATTTTCGCTGCGGTGGTTGGCGCCTTCGCCGTGGAGACGACGACCGAAGTCGGCCTTACAGCGGTTGCGCCGGCGATCCGAGCCACGGCGTCCTGGAACGACACAGTGCGGACGGTTGGGCAAGTGCATGCCGCGAGCGTTCCCCTTCAGGTGCCGATGGTGGCAGTTCTTGCCTACTCGTACGTCACGATCTCTCCCTGGAGCGTCGCCCTATTCGCAATTCCCGCCGTGGCCGCCCAGAGGCTTCTGCTCTTGTACAGGGAGCAACGGGAGACGTCGGAAGCACTTGGCGCTGCGAACGCGAGATTGTCCAGGGCAAATCTGTCTTTCGCCACCGCGCTCGTCGCGACGCTCGACGCGCGAGATCGCTACACGGCTGGCCACTCAGCATCGGTTGCGATCTACGCGCGAGACATCGCTGCGCGGATGGGGCTTGCGGGGAGAGACCAGGAGTTGGCCCAACTGTGCGGGCTCGTACACGACGTGGGAAAGATTGGCCTGCCCGCCGGTTTGCTCGAGAAGCCTGGCTCGTTGAACCTCGAGGAGAGACGCCAGATGGAGCGTCACCCGGTGATTGGCGAGCGGATCCTGCGAAACGTCGATGACTACAGCGAGATCGCGTCGATTGTTCGGCATCATCACGAGCGCCTCGATGGTCTGGGGTACCCCGACGGATTGCGCGGGGATGCGATTCCGCTCCTCTCACGTGTGATCTCCGTGGCAGACGCGTACAACGCGATGACTTCCGACCGTCCCTATCGCGATGCCATGCCCAGCCGAGTGGCGCGCCTTCGATTGGCTCAGGGTGTGGAGGGGCAGTTCGACACGGCGGTTGTCGCGGCATTCGAGGCGATTCTGGCGGGTGCGCCGGAGGACTACAGGCTCGGACGGGGGCGGGAATTCGGACTTCCGTCGTTCGGGCTAGTTGACGCCGTGGACCACGATGTGAGCAAGTCCTTGCAGCCGGCCGTTGCCTCAAGCGCCGCGGTCTGATCCTTCCTCTGCCGCTGACGCCCGTGCGGCTTCCGCACGCGAGTGAACTCCCAGCTTCTCGAAGATGTGTCGGACATGCACCTTGGTCGTGGACTCGCTAATGAAGAGCGTCTTTGCGATTTGGCGATTCGTACGCCCCTGGGCCAGAAGCTCATGAACCTCGCGCTCGCGTGGAGACAGTCCCTCACTTCGCCGCAACTCGCGAGGCATCTCGAGGCCCGCGCGCCGGCCGAGTGCGATGTCTCGTGACGCTACGAACAACTCGGTGAGCGACCTGTTCAGTGCGGGATCACCAGAAGCTGCGACCGCTAAAGCTGGATACGCGCGGCATGCAGTGACCACTCCATCTAGATACCCCTGGGCGACCACAGTCTGAACGGCATCTGCAGCTTCCTCGCGCGCATGCGGGCGCTGCTGAATACCGACGACCGCTCTTCCGAGGCGGCTGAGCACCGTCGCTTCGGCGTAGCGTGAGAATTCAACAGCATCACGGAACGCCGCTTCTGCGGCGTCGAACTGCCCAATTGAAGCGAGCACCAGGCCTCGATACCCGTGAAACTCGCCAAGCATGGCGAGGGGCACGGCATCTTGAGGAGGCGTGAGAAAGAGAACTCTCGCTCCCTCGAGGTCTCCGAGCGCGATTCGCAATCTCGCTGTTTGGAGAGTGGCTTGGAGAGCAACGACTTCAGAATCAAGCTGCCTCTCCCGCTGTAGCTGATCGAGTGTTTGCTGAGCAATTAGGAGCTTCCTCGATCCGATCAATGCTGCCGCACGTCCTATGAGTGCGTGGTCAAGGACAAACTCCAACCCGCTAAGACGGGCCTCCGTTGTCAGCTCGTATGCCAGATCGAGAGCCTGGTCATAGCGCGCCATTAGGCAGCAGACAAAAAGGTGCTGATTCAGGAACCCGGTGCGAGTCAGAGGATCGCGGACATGTTCCAACAGCGGCCGTGCGAGTTCGTAAGCGCGAATGGATTCGCGAGGTCTTCCGGTCTCGGCGGCCAAGAGAGCCTTTCCGAGCCGCAGCCGAAGCGTGCGATCTGGGTAGCTGTCCTCCAGTTCCTGCAAGCGCTCGAGGAGTGGATCGACGAGCTGGGTCTGAAGCTCGGTCGCGCTCAAGAAGGCGAGCCATAGCGCCTCAAAGCGGATCCCCGAGTCGGTTGTAAGCGACTGGGCCCGGTCGCAGTTCGACGCAACACCCTCAGCGTCTTGATGCATGTGTGCAGCCCTTGCGGCCGTCAGGTGCGCTCGCGCGGCGAGATCGGCGTTCTCGAGAAGCCGTCCACTTCGTTCCCCGAGCGTCTGGGCGCGCGTATCGTCACGCTCGCGTAGAGCAACTTCGGCCTCCGCGAGAAGGAATATCGGGGAAGTGAGATTGTGCGCGCGAGATAGCTCGAGCCATTGTTTGAGCGTGGCTACGCGTCCGGAGGCGAGAAGCGGAAAAAGAGCGTCGCTGAGCGTCGACGCGACCATGTCCGTGAGTGGCACGGTCTGCAACGCGGCGAGGCACGTGTCCCACAGCTCTGACCGCGCAAGGCAGTGGACGACTCGGCGCGCAACCGTGTTCATCTCTTCCGTGTCGAGCTCATGAAATTTCGTTACAAGGAAACCTCTGAGCAAGGGGTGTATGGCGGCTGAGCTGAGCGAGCCGCGACCCAGGAACCCACGCTCGGTGGCCTCCGCTGCCAAGCTGTCGTGCTCTTGCCCTAGCAGCTCCCGCGCCACGTCGATGTCTGTGTCTCCGCCGAGTGCGAGCAGGAACAAGGCGTTCTTCAACTCGGGGGACGCCTTCTCGAACAGGTCCTCGGCGAAATAGTCGTATAGGTCCTCCGCTTGCAGTGCTGAGTCCGGCCGAGCCTGCGCTCCTCGCATCGCTGCAAGCCCGATCACCGCAGGCCAGCCGTGCGCCTGCGAGACGATCGCTTCGGGCGATTTCCCGCCCTCCGCGCCCAACACCTCCTGGGCTTCCTCGTCGGTGAATGCGAGCTCGCCCATCTCGATCACGGTCGCCTCGCCGTAGACCGCCATCCGCGGCGTGAGCCACGGAGGGCGCACTCGGCTCGTCAACAGCAGCCGGAACTTCGTCAGCGACATCAGCTCCGACATGAACGCGTCCGCGTCGGACGACTCGGCGACGTACTGGTAGTCGTCGATGACGAGCATCAGCCCGGCGTCCTTCGGGACGGCGGCCGCGACCGCCTTGGCGAGGACGCCGGCCGGCTGCCCGCGCGCGGCGAGGATCTGCAAGCGCTCCGCCACCTCCTCTTGCGCCGTAAGCGCCTCGGCCACCCCGGCCGCCAGCGCGGCGACGTCCCCCATCGCCGGGCCGCCGCCGTACCAGACCACGCCCTTCCGGCCCTCGGTCCACTCCCGGGCCAGCGTCGTCTTGCCGTAACCGGCCGGCGCCAGGAGCAGCAGGAAACGCGCTCCCGATTCGTCCAGGAGCGCCGTCAGCCGCGGGCGCTTGATCGTGGAGCCCCGCGCCTTCGACTGCGACTGCGTCTTGACCGTGCCCTCGACCATGCCTGCCTGCCCGGGCTGACGCCTTAGCCCTGGTTGCCCTCTCTACACTCCTCCTTGCCTATTGTGGACGGCTTCAGGGCCCCTGGGAAGGGGCTCCGCGCCCGGGGCGAGAGCGCCGGGCGCGGTTGCCGTCAGCCCCCGACACCGGCCGAAGCCGGCGCGAGCTCGCGGGAAAGGGGGTCTTCACCCGTGAGCATCCTGAATGCAGCAGGAATCTGTCGCCGCCTGGGTACGCCGAGCTTCTGCCGCAGCACGTCGCAATGCGCCTTCGCCGTCCGCGCGGAAATGCCGAGCCGCAGCCCGACCTCCTCGTTCGAGCAGCCGTGGGCGATCAACTCGATCACCTGCCGCTGCCGCTCGGTCAGCTCGAAACGCGTGTTGCCGGGTGTGCTCCTCATGCCGCGGGACGCTACGTCAGCCACCCAAGAGTGACCATTGGCCGATGGGAGTATTTAGGGATCGGCCCTACACCCGGGCCGAGCGCACGCCGTCCCGCACGAAGCTCGCCTCGTGGCCGCGCGCGTTCGCCTCGTCCAGCTCCTGCTGGGTGAGCGCGCCCGTCCGGAGCAACAGGTCGAACTCGTCGCGCAGGTGCGTCCGCATCATCTCCGGCCCGTCCGTCGCGATCGTGAAGCGGACGCCGTGCTCGACGAACGTACGGAAGACGTCACGCACCGCGTCTTCGTCCGGCAGCGCCTTCGTCAGCAGGTTCGACGTCGGGCAGATCTCGAGCACGACCTCGCTCTCCCGCAGCGACCGCATCAAGCCCTCGTCGCCGGCGGCGAGGATGCCGTGGCCGATCCGGTCGGGACGCAGCACCTCCAGCACCTCGCCGATCTCCTCGCGGCCGAGGTCGCCGCCCTCCTCGCCGACGTGAATCGTCACCCCCAGGCCCGCCCCGCGCGCCTCCTCGACCATCGGCTGCACCGAGCGGTAGTCGAAGCGCGCGTGCCCCGGTCGCGGCCCCGCGATGTCGACGCCGACGATGCCGCGCGACCCCCAACGGATCGCCTTCTCGACGATGATCTCGTTCTGCCGCGGCGTGAACGTGCGGTCCATCATCAGGATCAGCCCCGCGCTCACCTGCGGATACTCGAGGCTCGCACGATCGAGGCCGCGAATCGCGGCGAGGATGATGTGATCGAGGTCGCGCTCGCCGCCCCGGTTCCGCTTCATCGGGTTGAACCGCAGCTCGAGCGTCGTGATTCCCTGCGAGCGGTAGGCGCCCCCGATGGCGCCGTGCACCGACGTCTCGACGGCGATCGGGCTCGACTGGATCAGCTCCGTCCAGTGGTAGATGTGGTCGAGCGCGTCGAGATCCGGAACGCCGCGCGGGTCGCTGACCGTGACGAGCCGGTCGAAGTCCCAGTAGTCCTTGACCGGCAGCGCGATCCCCTGCTCGTGCGCCAGCGTCCAGAGGATGTCGGACGAGACCGAGCCGCCGAGATGGGTGTGCAGCTCCGCCAGCCCGGTCATCGGCGCATCGTAGTCAGCCCCACCGGGACGAAATCCTCGCCACCGGCTCTGCGAGCTGGCTCTCGACGAGCGCGACCGCGAGCTCGACGCTGTCCTCGAGCTTCTGCTCGTCGACGAGCGCGAGCGTCTCGGTCGGCAGGTGGTACTCCGGGTACGGGAAGTGGAGGATCGACATGCCCGGAACCTTCGCCTCGACGAAGGGGACGTGATCGGTGCCTCCGCCCGGCACGACCGTCTGCAGCTCGTAGCGTGCGTCGAGCCCGAGGCGCTTCGCCTCCGAGGTCGCGCGGTCGAGCAGCGCGGGCGGAGCCGCCATCAGCATCAGCTTCTCGCCGTGCGCGACACAGTCGAGATTGACCACGCCGACGTAGCGGTCGATCTCGCCCCGGTGCTTCGCGTCCTGCACGAACCAGCGCGAGCCGACGAGCCCGATCTCCTCCGCCGCCCAGGCCGCGAACACGACCGTGCGCGGATGCGTTCGCCCGACGAGCCGCTCCGCCACGCGGCGCACCGCCTCCACCCCCGTCGCGTTGTCGATCACGCCCGGCCCGCGCCACACGGAGTCGTAATGGGCGCACACGACGACCGCCTCGTCGCTCTCTCCCGGGAGCGTCGCCAGCACGTTGCGCTCCGTGAGGCCGTGCACGAAGCTGCCGCCGCTGCGCAGCCGCGCGCGCACGCCGTCGCGCAGCGCCGGGTGTCCGCGCACGACGAAGCAGCTCGGCCCGGTGACGAGCGGACCGTAGAAGGACAGGAACGGGATCGCGCCGCCGCTCGCGACGACGGGGTTCTCGTACACGAGCGCAAGCACGCGGCCGGCGTCGTCCTCGATCGACCAGATCAGGCTCGAGTCGCCCGGGACGAGCCCCGGCAGCGACCCGTACGGCCGCAGCGCGCCCGTCACCCCCTCCGGCCCCGTCGACTGGGCGTACTCGCACGGGCCGGCGGCCACCGGCCCACCGTCCAGCTCGAGCTCCGGCTCCTCCACCTCGTACCCGACGAAGGGAAACTCCTGGAAACGGGCATCGAGCCCGAGCTCCCCGAAGGCCGCCGCCACCGCCTCGGCCGCCCGGGACGCCTCCGGCGTCCCTTTTCGGCGTGGGCCGATCTCGACCCCGAGTACCTCCAGCAGGTTCACCACGGCCGACGATAATGGACGGCGTGAAGGTGGGCATCATCGTCCCGTACTCGTGGTCGTTCTGGGGCGGCGTCGTGGAGCACGCGGAGCTCCAGGCCGAGGCCCTCCGCCGGGCCGGGTGCGAGGTGAAGACGATCATGGGCAACGACCCGCCCGGCCAGTTCACGCGCGTCCTCCACCCGCGCCACGGGCGGCACGGCAACCCGCCGCCGGAGGTGATCCCGATCGGCCGCTCGGTGATCGTCCCCGCCAACGGCACGCTGCCGAACATCATCCTCAGCCCGCGCTCGATCTTCCGCATCCGCCATGCGCTCGTGCGCGAGCAGTTCGACGTGCTGCACCTGCACGAGCCGATGACGCCGATCCCGTGCATCGCCACGCTGGCGTCGTTCGACGGGCCGATGGTCGGTACGTTCCACGCGAGCGGCGAGCTGGGCTGGATGCGGATTGCGACGCCGGTGTGGGGCTTCCTCGCCGACCGGCTCGACCACCGCATCGCCGTCTCCGAGAGCGCCCGCGCGTCCGCGCAGCGCTGGCTTCCCGGCGAGTACGAGATCGTTCCCAACGGCGTGCTCATCCCGCCGGCGGCCGACCCCGCCGGCCGCGCGAACCGGATCGTCTTCGCGGGGCGGCACGAGGGGCGCAAGGGGCTGCACGTCCTTCTGCACGCGTGGCCCGAGATCCGCCGCCGCACCGGCGCCGAGCTGCACGTCGTCGGTGCCGACCCGTTGCGCGTCCGGCTCCTGATGACCCGTCTACGCATTCCGGACGACGGGATCAAGGTGCTCGGTTTCCTGCCGCAGGAGCAGTTCACGGAGGAGCTGCTCACGGCCAAGGCGCTCGTCGCGCCGTCGCTCGGCGGCGAGAGCTTCGGCATCGTGCTCACGCGCGCGCTCGCGTGCGCGACGCCGGTGGTTGCGTCCGACATCACCGGGTACCGTGCCGTGATGACCCCGGAGACGTGCCTCTCCTTCCCGGCCGGCGACGAGCAGGCGCTCGCCGACGCCGTCGAGACGCTGCTCGCCGATGAGCCGCGCCGCCAGGCGATGGGCGTAGCCGGCCGCCGGCTCGCGCAGGAGCGGTACTCCTGGGACGCGATTGCGCAGCGGCTCGTCGAGATCTACACCGCGGCGATCGCGAGCGTCGGGGTGACGGCGGCGGCGCAGTGAGCCGCTTCCGGCCGCGTCTGCCGCAGAGTCTCTGGGGCAGGCTCGCGGTCGGGATCCCGGTCCTCGCGGGCGTCGGCGTGCTGCTCTGGTGGCGCGGCCCGTTCACCGCGATCGGCAACGCGTTCGCGACGGTCAGGTGGCAATGGGTCGCCGTTGCGATCGCGCTCAACCTCCTGTCGGTCATCGTGCGCGCGATCGCGTGGACGATCGTGATCCACTCGGCGATGGAGCCGCCGCGCCCTGCCGCACGGCTCGTCTTCTCCGCGTTCTCCGTCGGGCTGTTCGCGAATGCGGTGCTGCCCGGCCGCATCGGTGAGCTCGCGCGGGTCGCGGTCCTCACACGGAAGCTGCCGCGGCGCAAGGGCGCGTGGGCGACGCTCGTCGGGACCGTCTTCGCGCACCGCGTCTTCGACATCGTCCCCGTGTTGCTGCTCGTCCTCTACGTCGTCGCGACCGCGAACATCCCGAGCTCGGCCAGGGCCGTGCTGCTGTTCGTCGTCGGCGTCGGCGTCGGGTTGTTCGCGTTCGCGTTCGTCACCGCGCGGAGGCCGCACGTCGTCGAGACCGAGCGTCTGGGGCGGGTGCGGCGCGTGTTCGCCATGGGACGCGAGGGCCTCGGCGTGATGCGCTCGCCGATCGGAGCCGCGGCCGCGATCCTGTTTCAGATCTGCGGCTGGGTGTGCCAGATCTTCGCCGTGTGGACGGCGATGCGCGCCTTCGACATCCATTCGCCCCTGCCGGCCGCGGGCGTTGTGCTCCTGCTCATGAACGTCGTCACCATCTTCCCGTTCTGGCCGGGCAACGTCGGCGTCGTCCAGGTCGCGATCGCGTCGGCGCTCGTCGGCTACGGCGTCGCCTACGCCCGCGGCATCGCGTACGGCTTCGGGCTGCAGGCGATCGAGGCCTCGGTGGGGATCGGCGTCGGGCTCGTGTTTCTCGCGCGCGAGGGGCTCTCGTTCGCGATGCTGCAGAGGATGCCGAGCGCAAGCCAGGCGGAGACGGCCGACGAGGAAGAGGCAGCTGAGGCCGATGGCAGGGCCGAGCGCGCTGGCGTGTCCGGCTAGCCTCAAGGGCGTCCTGCCGGCACGGGAGGCGGCGCGGGCGCTCGCGGCCGGCTTCGCGCGGGCCGGCGTCGCGTGCGAGCGGCTGCCGCTCGCCGACGGCGGCGAGGGGACGCTCGACGCGCTGTGCGAGCAGACCGTCGCCGTCCCGGCCCGGGACGCGTTCGGACGTCCGTGCACCGCCCGTACCGGCCGGTTCGGGCGGGCCGTCGTCGTCGAGGCCGCCGAGGTGATCCCGTTCGACTCGCAGCGACTCGACGTCCTCGCGGCGTCGAGCCGCGGGCTCGGTGAGCTACTCGCCGGAATCGAGGCCGACGAGCTGATCGTCGGCCTCGGCGGCACCGCCACCATGGACGCCGGCGCCGGCCTGCTCGAGGTGCTCGAGGCGCTGCCGGCGCCGACGACCGTGCTCTGCGACGTGCGGACGACGCTCTACGACGCGCCGCGGCTGTTCGGCCCCCAGAAGGGAGCGACGCCGGCCCAGGTCGCACAGCTCGAGGCGCGCTTCCGCGCGCTCGCTGCGCTCGCCCCGTACGCGGAGCTTCCCGGTGCGGGCGCGGCGGGCGGGCTCGGGGCGGCGCTCGCGTCGCTCGGGGCCGAGCTCGTGCCCGGGGCCGCGCGTGTGCTCGACCTCGTCGCCTTCGACCCGCGCCGGCGTGCGCTCGTCGTGACCGGCGAAGGACGCGTCGACGCGACGACTGCCGAGGGCAAGGTCGCGGCCGAGGTGGTGCGGCGCTGCGGCGACGCCCGCGTGCCGTGCGTCGTCTTCGGCGGCGTGGTCGAGCAGCCGCTGCCAGGTGCCGAGACCGTCGCGCTCTCGGGTGACCCGGCCCGCGCGGAGGACGATCTCGTCGAGCTAGGCCGGCGGCTCGGGACGCGCCTGCTCGACGCGGCGGGCTAGCTCCTCCACCTTGCCCTGCGCCGAGTCGAGCTTCTCGCGGCAGAAGGCGTAGAGCTCCTCGCCCCGCTCCCACAGGGCCAGCGCCTCGTCGAGCGAGGCCTTGCCCTGCTCGAGCCGCTCGACGATCTGCTCGAGCTCGGCCTGCGCCTGCTCGAAGGTCGGCGCCGGGCCGCTCATTCCCGGGTGTCCTCCACGTGCGCGCCGAAGCCGCCCTCGGCGAGCTGCACGTCGACGCGGGCGCCGGGCTCGACATCCGTGCTCGACCGGACGAGCTTCGCGTCCCTGCGGACGATCGCGTACCCGCGCTCGACCGTCGCACGCGGCGAGAGCGTTGCGAGCTTGCCCGCCGTCGCGTCGAGCGCGGCTCGTTTCCGTTCGAGCGCCAGCGCAGGCGCGCGTTGCAGGCGTTCGTGCGCGCGGTCGGCACGGCGGCGCTCGCGCTCGAGCACGAGCCGCGGGGCGGCGCGCAGCCGCTCGACGGCACGGTCGACGCGCGACGCGTCTCGCTCGAGCGTGCGCCGCGTGCAGCGTGCGACCGACTCGCGCGCGCGTTCGAGCTGCGCGAGCAGGACCGGCAGCTCCGGCACGACGAGCTTGCCCGCCATCGTCGGCGTCGATGCGCGGACGTCTGCGGCGAGGTCGCAGAGCGGCGTGTCCTGCTCGTGACCCACCGCCGAGATGATCGGAACAGAACAAGTGGCGACCGCGCGCACGAGCCGCTCGTCGCTGAACGGGAGCAGATCCTCGAAGCTGCCGCCGCCGCGGGTGAGCACGATCACGTCCACGTCGGGAAGCTCGGAGAGCGCGTGCAGCGCGGCGACGATCTCGAGCGGAGCCCGCGGCCCCTGGACGTACGTCTCGGCCACGACGATGTTCGCGGGCGGAAAGCGGCTCTGGATCGTCGTGATCACGTCGCGTTTCGCGGCGGCGTCGTTGCCGGTCACGAGCCCGATCCGCCGCGGCAGCAGCGGTAGCGGCCGCTTGCGCTCCGCCGCGAACAGCCCTTCGGCGGCGAGCTTCGTCTTCAGGCGTTCGAGCGCGGCGAGATGTGCTCCGACGCCGAAGCGCTCGATCGTCAGCGCGCGCAACCGGAAATCCCCTCGCTGCGCGAACAGCTCCGGCCTGCCGTAGACGTGGACGCGTTCGCCGTCCGCGAGCTCGAGCCGCAACCCGTCGAACTGGCCACGCGGCATCGTCACACCGACGGAGGAGCCGTCGCCAGGATCCTTCAGCGTGAGAAAGACGCTCGCCCAGCGCGCATGTCGGCGGAGCTCGGTCACCTCACCCTCGACCCAGACCGTCGGCAGGCGTCCGAGCCACTGCGCGACGCCGCGGTTGAAGGAGCCGACCGAGTACACGGTGCGGTCCTCGTACGGCAGCGGCTCGACCTTGCTCACGCCGCCAGCGTACTCGGCGCCGGGAGATCTCTAAAGCAGGATCTCGGCCGCGGTCTCGTGCGCGCAGCCGTTGTGAACGAGATGGACCGCGACGTGCAGGTCGGCCTCGCTCGCCGCGAGCCGCTCGGCCAGCGGGAGCGGATAGCCGGCCTCGATCAGCACATGGAGACGCCAGCTCTCGACCTTCGAGCGCTCGTTCGTCTCCGGTTCCTTGATCTCGGTCATCTCAGTCATGGCTCCGTAGGTTCGTGGTCCTTCCGACGAACCCTGCCCTTCTTTGTTTGTAAGGACGCGGTCAGGATGTGCGTTGGAGGCCGTCGGCCGCCTCGACCCGCCGCACGAGCTCCTGGAGCCGCGCTTCCAGGACGGCCCGCTCGGCATCGGTGTCGGCGCCGAGCTCCTCGAGCCGCCTGCGCAGGTCGGTCTCGAGGCCGGCGATGCGGGCATCGAGCGCCCCCATCCACTCGTCGCGCTGGCGCTCGAGGCTCTTGGCCGCTTCCGCGAGACGCCGCTCGAGCCGCTGCGCCCCCGCATCGCCGACGTGCGCGAGCCGCTCGGCGAGCACCGCTTCGGCCTCGCGAGCGAAGACCTCGACCGCGCGGTCGAGCTCCCGCGAGAGCCTGCGTGCGGCATCCTCGCGACTCCCCTTCACGAGCTCTGCAAACTGCTGGGTCGCCGCTTCCGAGTAGCTCGACGTCGCCCTCTCGACAATCCGTTCCACGTGCTCGATCTGGCGGCGCTGCACGTCCTCGAAGCCGGCTCTGATGCGCTGCGCCGACTCCGCTTCCTCGCGTTCGATGCGCTCGAGCAGCTCACGCTCGCGCCGGCGCATGCGCTCGTCCAGCTCGTGCAGCGCCCGCCGACGCTCCGCCGCGTGCGAGTCGATCTCGGCTGTTGCCGCTGCGAGCACCTCCCCGATCGCCTTGTCGAGCTCGGCCCGGATGCGTGTGAGCGCTGTTCGCTGGTTCTCGCTCTCGGCGGCGAGCCGGTCGCTGTCGGCCGTCAGCCGCTGCCCGACATCGGCGACGAGCAGCTTCTGCCGCCGCTCCAGGTCGGCGATGTGCGCCTTCGTCGTCTCGGCGGCGCGGTCGAGGTCCTGGGCCCAGCCGGCGAGTCGCTGCTCGACCTGCGCCTGCGTGGCCGTGAGGGCCTCGACGAGCGACGCAGTCGAGCCCCGCTCGCGTTCTGTGAACTCGCGGCGACGCTCGTCCGCGATGCGGCGTTCCTCCTCGACGAGCAGTGACACGGAATCGGCACGAGCGCGCGCGAGCGTGCGCTCGAGCTCCGCCGCCCGGGCGGCCGCCTCCTCGTCGATCAGCGCACGCAGCCGTGCCTCCGCCGCTGCGAGATGAGTGTCGGTCGCATCCACGCGCACGAGGGCCTTGCGCAGCAGCAGCGAGCCGACGCCGGCGAGCGCCGCGGCGGTGAGTCCGCCGGCGGCGACGCCGAGCTCCTTGGGA
>Ga0265318_10001649_pt1 | contig 12856 bp, 15 predicted proteins | sample 4821metaG_FD_192431 | JGI IMG/M metagenome (GOLD analysis project Ga0265318, IMG submission 192431) | Rhizosphere microbial communities from Carex aquatilis grown in University of Washington, Seatle, WA, United States - 4-8-21 metaG | ecosystem: Host-associated > Plants > Roots > Rhizosphere >... | reverse complement strand
TGCCGGCTTGGAGCATAAAAAGTAAGGATGAAGGATGAAGGCGGAAGGAAATGCACCCGATGCGATGAGCAGAAGGCCGTATCCTTGCGGGTCAAACCGTTCATTCTGCCTTCGCTATTCCTCGACTGCCAGCCAAAAGCGCAACTTCCTCATGGCCCCGCGACATGAATGCGAATGCGGCCTGGCTCTACAATCCATAGCTTGCCCGTGACTTTCTCTTTCTTTAATCCTTCCAGCAGCGTAAGAATTGTTTGGCAGAGCAAAGTAGGCGAAGGCTGGGCGGGCAGTCGCAAGACTATGATGCCTGCCGAGTCCTGAGGCGGGAATCGCAGCACGCTCGAAAAATCCATGTCCAGAGTCACCAGACAGCGCTTTTCCCGGCAACAAACCCCAAATATTTCTTCATCGGTTGCGCCGGGGAGTTTCTGCGCGAGCACGGTGCTGGCGTCATGCCCGGCGGCGGCGAACATTTCCCGCCCTCGCGAACCCAAATTCTCATCAAGCTTGAAATTCACGGCACATCAGCCCTCGACGGGCACGGTGACATAGCGTTCGCGGGTCATTTCCGAGGCATACGCCAAACATGCCTGAATGTCCGCCGCCTTCAGTTGGGGATAATCACGCAGAATTTCTTTTTGGCTCATGCCCGAGGCGAGAAAATCCACAATCAGCGAGACCCAAATGCGGTGGCCCCGGATGCAGGGTTTCCCGCCGCACCGGCCCGGATCTATCCAGATTCGTTGCAATAGCTCTTCGTGGGACATGAAAGAAGCCTACCACGAAACCGGCAAAAAAACAGGCAAATTATCCACCTTCAGCGTTTCACCCAACTCCCCGCTTGCCAGGAACCCGTCTGGCAGGGTAGGGAAAGCGGCCTATGCGCAAATCCTCCAAGTCTTCCGGCATTCCCAAGGAATTCGCGGGCGTCACCGTCCACACCAAGGCCAATGTCTATTTCGACGGCGGCGTGGTCAGCCACACCGTCTTGTTCGCGGACGGCGCGAAAAAGACGCTCGGCCTCATCCGCCCCGGCTCCTACCATTTCGGCACCGGCGCCCCCGAGCGCATGGAAATCGTCGCCGGCGCCTGCCGCGTCAAGCTCGACGGCAAGAAGGCCACCAAGGATTATCCCGCGGGGTCCTTCTTCGATGTGCCCGGCAAGTCCGGCTTCGACATCATCGTCGCCAGCGGCCTGTGCGAATACGTGTGTTCGTTTTTGAAATAAGAAGGGAAGATTTAAAACACGGTGGGGGGATAAAGTAATGGAAAATGGAAGAGCAAAAATTAAACGTTAAGTGCTCAGCTTTTTCCATCTTCCTTTTTCCATCTTCCATTATATCCTCCGTGTCCTCCGTGGTTAAGATTTCTTCTCCCGTCCCCCGCTGGCGCTGCACCTGCGCCTACGACGGCACGGACTTCTACGGCTGGCAGAGCCAGCGGGGCGGCCGCACCATCCAGGATTTTCTGGAGAAGCGCCTCGCGCAGATTTTTCAAAAGCCCGTCCGTGTCCACGGCAGCGGGCGCACCGACTCGGGCGTCCACGCCCGCGCGCAAGTGTTTCACTTCGAGGCCGAGTGGGCGCACCCCGTCGCGCATTTGCACCGCGCCCTGCGCAGCGGCCTGCCGCGCGGCATTGCGGTGAACTCGGTGCGCCACGCGAAATCCGATTTCCACGCCCGCTACAGCGCCCGGGGCAAACGCTACCGCTACCGCGTTTACCTTGGCCACGCCGGGCCGTTTGAGTCGCGCTGGTGCTGGTCGCTCGGTGACCGCCCGCTCGACGTGGGAAAAATGCGCGCCGCCGCCAAAAAATTATTGGGGAAGCACGACTTCACCGCCTTCTCCGGCCAATACGAGGAAACCGAAAACCCGGTGAAGGACTTGCGCCGGCTCGACATCTTCCAGCGCGGCCCGCGTGTCGAGTTCGTCGTCGAGGCCAGCGGCTTTTTATACAAGATGGCGCGCGGGCTGGTCGGGGCGCTTGTCGCCGTCGGCCTGGGCAAGCTCACCGCCGCCGACCTCGAACGCATTCTCAAATCCAAACAGCGCCCCATTGAAATCGCCACCGCCCCGGCCATTGGCCTGTGCCTGGAAAAAGTGTTTTACGACTAGGACGGAGCGTGCCGGGATGGATTCTCGTCGGCGGCCAATGACGCCTCAGGATTGGAGGCCGCAATTTTCCCTTGCGCTTCGCGCGCCGCGCACAATGTTTGCAGACGAGGTGAATACTTCACGATGCCTTATTTTTGGCGGGGCGTTGCTCGCGGCGGCCTTTGGGCCGGCGGCCCGCGCGGCGGATGCGCCCCCCGCCCGACCGTCACCGGCCAGTCCGCCGCGCACCGTCACTTACTCCGACGCGGCGGTGCTGGGGGTGGTCGAGGGCGTGACGGAATTTCTGCCGGTTTCCTCGACCGGACATTTGATTATCGCGAGTCATCAACTTGGTCTCGATGCCGAGGAGCCGGTGCGCGACCGCCAGGGCCAGCCCATCATCACCACCCATCATGGCGAGACGAAGCCGTTGACGCTGAAGGACGCGGTGGACAACTACAACATCATCATTCAGGGCGGGGCGATTCTGGCCGTGCTGCTGTTGTATTGGCCGCGCATTTTGAGTTTGTTGCGCGGCGTGGCGGGCCGCGACCCGCAGGGGTTGGTTATTTTGCGTAATCTCATCGTGGCATTTATTCCCTCGGCGGCGCTGGGTTTGTTGTTGGAGCATTGGATTGACGCGCATCTTTTCACCTACCATGTCGTGGCGGCGGCATTTGTGGCCGGCGCGGTGGTGATGCTCGCGGCCGAACACTGGCGGAAGAAAAAAAACATTGGTGGCGTGGCGGCAACCGGCCCGGAGTTGCATGAATTATCCTGGAAGCAGGCGCTGTTTATCGGCTCGTGCCAGTGCGCGTCATTGTGGCCGGGCATGAGCCGTTCGATGACCACGATTGTCGGAGGTTATTTTGCGGGGCTGCGTCCGGCGCCAGCGGCGGAGTTTTCTTTCTTGCTGGGCTTGATGACGCTCACGGCGGCGTCGGGCTACAAGGCGGTCGGGCACTATGCGGAATTGCGCGCGGCGCTGCCATTGGGGCCGCTGGTGCTGGGCATCATCGTGGCGACGATTTCGGCCCTCGTGGCGGTGAAATGGTTCGTCGGCTGGCTGACGCGCCACGGCCTCGGGGCCTTTGCGTGGTATCGGCTGGCGGCGGCAGTGGCGATTTGGTTCATTATGTAACGGAACTTTCCCGGCTTGACCGGGCTGGGTCTGCCGGGCAAGCTGTCCCTTCTGCTCCACCGCGAACCCGTGTTGGGGGCTGCTATTTTTACTTTTCGACACCATGGCCAATCCGAAACGCAAACAATCCAAGCGGCGCAGCGCCCTCCGGCGCGGCGCCAACCGGTTCAAGGCCCCGCAAATGGCCAAGGATCCCACCGACGGCACCGCGTTCATGCCCCACCGCGTCAACCCCGCCAACGGCATGTATCGCGGGCGGCAGGTGCTGAACGTCGAGGTCTAAACCCCCCGCACCCGGCGGATGACGACGGCTGCGGCAACCCTCCCACCCCACGCCGTGAGCGCAGACTCTGGCTTAGGCTCCCACAGCAATTCCGGCAACACCCTGGCGGTGGACGCCATGGGCGGCGACCACGGCCCGGCGGAAGTCGTCGCGGGCGTGCGATTGGCCCTGCGGCGCGAACATTCCGCCACGCGCATTATTTTGGTCGGCGACCGGCCCACGCTCGAACGGCTGCTGGATGACGAAGGGCTGCGCGGCGACGACCGCATTGAGATCGTCCACGCCTCCGAGGTCATTGGCATGGATGAAAAGCCGGTTGTGGCGCTCAAGCGCAAGAAGGATTCCTCGATGGCCCGCGCGATTGAACTCGTTAAGGAAGGCCGCGCGCACGCCATCTTGAGCCAGGGTAACACTGGCGCGCTAATGGCCGGCGGGACGCTGCGGCTCCGCCCGATGGAGGGCATCAACCGCCCGGCGCTGGCGAGTGTCATCCCCAGCCGTGGACACCGTTTCGTCCTGATTGACGCCGGCGCAAATCCCGACGGCGAACCGCTGCACTTGCTGCACAACGCGCTGCTGGGCAAACAATACGCGCATTGCGCGCTGGGCATCAAGACCCCGCGCGTGGGCTTGCTCACCATCGGCACCGAGGAAGGCAAGGGCAGTGAAAAAATTCTCCAGACGCACGAGCTGCTCAAGAGCGCGAGTGGCGTGCTCAATTATTGCGGGCCGGTCGAGGGCTTTCAACTTTTCCGCAACGAAGTGGACGTGGTCGTGTGCGACGGCTTTACCGGAAACATTTTGCTGAAGGCGCTGGAGTCGTGCTTCGACATGCTGAAGAGTTTTCTCAAGGAAGAGTTGATGATGAACCCGGTGCGCCAGACGGGCGCGTTCCTCTCGCAGGGCGCCTTCAACGCCATCCGGCGCGAACTGAACCCCGAGTCGCTCGGCGGCGCGCCGCTGCTGGGGCTGAACCGCCTCGTCATTAAATCGCACGGCTCGAGCACGCGCGGCTACATCGCCGGGGCCATCCGCATCGCGGGCCTGGCCCTCGCGCACGACTTAACCGGCGCAATCCGGGAGGATTTAGACAAGCTGGCGAAGGGAACGCCCAAGTTGGGCAATTGAATGGGGGTTGGTTCGCAAAGTTATTTGCTTTGCGTATCCAAGGCAGCTTTCACGGCTTTGGCGAGATCGGTGGCTTTCCCGCGGCCCCAATAATGCAGGAAAATCATGCGCGGAGTTTCTTCGATCATGTGCGAGTGAATGGCCACAATGTTGATGCCGCTGCCGCGCAGGGATTTCAGCACGGTTTGCAACTCGGCCTCTTTGCAGACGAAATCACCATCCACCAGCGCGTTGTCATCCGTACCCGCGAAAGCGGACCAAGTGTTGACCCCCATGTCGCCGCCCGCCGTGACGCCCATCATGGTTACCTGCCGGCCGAAAACAAATTTTTCCATGCCGGAATTGCGGGTGCCCTTGGCGCCGAACAACGCGTCGAGCGCATCGGCGGGCACGGCACTCAGCGCGGGCATGGCCGGGTCGCCAAACGTGGTGGCGGGTTGCGCCTTGGCTGCGCGCACTTTGGCGGAAGCATCCAAGGCCGCTTTGACACCCCCAGCCATCGTGTCAATTGAACCCATGCCTCCGATGTGCATGTAGAACACCTCGGGGTCGTTATAAAAGAAATGGTTGTGCAGCGCGGTGACTTCAAGGCCGTGGTCGAGCGCGGCGCTCATCACCGGATTGACCTCATCCTCGAACAGCATCAAGTCGCCCATGACGACAACCTGGCCGGACATCGCAGGCTTGAACGCCGCCCAACTGGCCAATCCCATGAAAGGCGGCATGGTCCAGCCATCCACGTTCACGGAGATATCGGTTCGCGGCTTGGACACCTTATAGTCGCCCTCAGCGGTGTTCATGACGCCTTTGAGACCGGTGATGCGGTCAATTTTGGCGGTGTCGAAGCTCGAATCGGCGGCCGCGCCCATGAGCAGGGTGGAACCGAGGCAAACAACGGAGCAGATGACAAACGGGGGTTTTTTCATGTGGAGATGATTTTGAGGTTATGAGGAATAAGGCAATGCCTAATACGGCGGCGAAGGCGCACTTGCATTTTCCCCCTTCCTCCTTCAGCCTTCCCCCTTTCTTCGATGGCTGACTCCATAATCCTGCAAGGACTTGGTTCCTACGTGCCCGCCAAGCGGCTGACCAACGACGACTTGGCGCATGTGGTGGAAACCTCCGACGAGTGGATCCGCACTCGCTCGGGTATCCGCGAGCGCCGCATCGCCGGGCCGGACGAAAATCCGTCCGACATGGCCGCTGCCGCCGGGCGCCAAGCGCTCGAACGCGCCGGCCTCACGCCCGCCGACGTGGATTTGCTCATCGTTGGCACGATGACGCCTGATTTGCCGTTTCCCTCGACGGCGTGTCTCGTGCAAAACAAACTTGGCCTGCGGCCCATCCCGGCGTTTGACGTGGCGGCGGCGTGTTCGGGGTTTTTGTATATTTTGGAAGTCGGCGCGGCGATGGTGCGCGCGGGGCCGTATCGCAACGCGCTGATTATCGGCGCGGATAAAATGTCGTCGGTGCTCGACTGGCAGGACCGCAAGACCTGCGTGCTGTTTGGCGATGGCGCGGGCGCGGCGGTGCTGACCCGCAGCGGGGAGCAAAACGTCGGCGTATTGGGCAGCGTGTTGCGCACCGACGGCGGCAGCGTGGGCCTGCTTCTGCAACCCGGCGGCGGCTCGGCCTGCCCGCCGACGCCGGAAAGCCTCGGCGAGCGCAAACATTTTTTGAAAATGAACGGCAAGGAAGTTTTCAAGATCGCGGTGCGCGAAATGGAGCAGGTCATTCGTGATTTGCTCGCGCAGCACCACCTCACCGCCGCGCAAATCGCCTGGGTGGTGCCTCATCAGGCAAACATCCGCATTCTCGAAGCCCTCGCCACGCGGCTGGAAATCCCGCTCGACCGCTTTGTCATCAATATTGACCGTTACGGCAACACCTCGGCGGCCTCCATTCCGCTCGCGCTGGACGAAGCGCATACCGCCGGGCGCATCCGCCCGGGCGATTATATTGTGCTGGTGGCGTTCGGAGCGGGATTGACCTGGGGCGCAACGCTCATTAAATGGCATTCACGATGAAGCACTTTTGGCAAAATAAGATTCGCCGCGGCGCGGGCCTTCTGGCTCTGGCCATCGCGGCGGCATGGCTGGGCGCCCCGGCGGCGCGCGCGGACTTGGTGTGGACGCCGGATGGGGGCTGGAAGTTTGAGGGCGGCGTGCTGGGGCCGTTGTTTGGCGACATGGGCGCCTCCAAGAGCGCGCTCGAAGCGATGAACAAGGCCAAGACCGCGCAGGAGGCGGGCCATTACTGGAGCGCGCTGTCGCAATACGACCAGGTGCTCAACGATTTTCCTGGCTCGGTGTTCGCCCCCGAGGCGTTGTTTCAGGAGGGCGTCGTCTATATGAACCGGCATCAGTTCGAGCGGGCGTTCGACTGTTTTGACACGATTATCAAACGCTACCCCGATTATCCGAGTTTCAACGGCGTCATCCGCCAGCAGTTCAAGGTCGCAGACTTGATATCGACCGAGCGGCCCTACCTGTGGGGCTGGATGCCGTGGTTCAAAAATCCCGAGAAGGCCTTGGACTATTACGACTCGATTGCCAAGAACGCGCCTTCGACGCAGTTCGAATTCGCCTCGATGGCCTTGATGAAAATCGCCCTTGTGGCCCTCGAACAATCCAGCATCTTTGATTCCGGCGAGGGCGCGGCCAAGGCGATTGACGCGCTCAAGCGGCTCGTCAACGAACACCCGGAAAGCCTCCTGCGCTCGGATGCCTACCTGATGCTGGCGGACATTTATTCCAACCTGGTCGTCGGCCCGCCCTACGACCAAGGCTCGACCCGCCAGGCGGTGCGCTATCTGGACGACTATTTGTTCTTTTACAAGGAAAGCGCCAATGCGACCGTGGCGGAAAAAAAGCGCGACGACCTGCTGGACGTGCAGGCGCGTTCGCAACTCGTGTTGGGCGACTTTTTTTATTATTACCGCAATGGCAACCGCGCGGCGCTGATTTTTTACAACCAAGCCATCACGCTCGCGCCCCAATCGCCCGCCGCCAATGAGGCCCGCGCGCAGATTGACAAAATCAACCACGGCATTCTCGCGCCGATGACTCCTTATGATATGCTCTTTGGCCGCTACAACGACCACGCCCTCAGCCCCGCCGACGAGCAGGGCAAGCGCATTGACCAACTGGCGGCGGATGCATTTGCAAAGCGGCCCACGAGCCAGGGCCAGTTTGAGGAAAAACCGGGCGATGAAGCCGTCGAGAGCATCAGCTTCAACGGCCAGCCGCTGCCGGAGACGGGCGCGCCCTTCCTGCCTGCGCCGGGCGCGACGCCGGTGATCCCGGGCAGCACGAACCAGATGATCCCCGTGCTGACGCCCCCGTCCACGCCGTCGGATAAGCCGTTGCTCCGCTAAAGGGAATCCCGTTTGCCGACCCTTATATGTTTCCACCTCCCGCCAAATTTTTCTCGCGCCTGCTCGCGGTGCTGGCCGGCGCGGGGCTGCTGGCCGGGTGCGCGCACTACACGCTAGGTTCGACGGGCAAGCTCGACTTCCAGTCCCTTTACGTGGCGCCAGTGAGCAGCAAGGCTATCGTGCCGCAGGCTGTCGAGCCGGTTTCCAATCAATTGCGCGAAACGCTGTTGCAGGAGGGCCTGCGCCTGGCCAGCCAGGCGGACGCCGACGCGACGCTCGAAGTCGTCCTCACGGATTACACGACCGGTGTCGCCGCCACCCAGCAGGGCAACTCCCTGAACGCGCAATCCTACTCGGTCACGCTCACCGCCACTTGCAAGCTCGTGGACAACCGCAACGGGAAGGTTTATTTTCAAAACCGCCCGATTTCCGTCACGGAGGAGGCGTTTGTGCAAAGCGGCGTCAGCTTCAGCGAATCGGAATACCAAAGCGTGGCCAAACTCTCCCGCGACCTCGCCGTCAAAATCAAGGATGCGGTGGTGACGGCGTGGTGAGGCAGTGAGTGAAAGCGTCTGAAAAGGGGCCAGTCTGCCGCGCTTTTGCCTTGTGCGGACTGGCCATAGCGTGTGATTTTCTTCTTCATGTCTGCCAGCCCCAACCCTCCGATAGTCGCGCCGTCATTGCTGGCGGCCAATCATGGCCGGTTGGCCGAGGCTTGCCTGGCCGTGGCGGGCGCGGGTTTGCCGTGGCTGCACCTCGACATCATGGACGGGCATTTCGTGCCGAATTTGTCGTTCGGGCCGCAGGTGCTGGCGGACTTGCGTCCGCTGTGCAAACTTTTCTTCGACACGCATCTGATGCTCGACCACCCGCACGAATACATCGAGTCCTTCGCCCGCGCGGGCGCGCAGCAGATCACCATTCATGCCGAGCCAAAATACCCGGTGGCGGACACGTTGCGGCGGATTCGCGCCCTGGGCTGCAAGTGCGGCATTGCGCTCAAGCCGCGCACCCCGGCCCACGCGGTTGCGGACTATTTGGCCGATGTGGACAATGTGCTGGTGATGACGGTCGAGCCGGGCTTTGGCGGCCAAAAATTCATGGCGGACATGCTCCCGAAAATCGCGCAATTATCCCAGTGGCGCACGGAGCGGAACTTATCCTGCCGCCTCGAAGTGGACGGCGGCGTGGATGTCGAGACGGGCTTGCTCTGCCGGGCGGAAGGCGCGGACACTTTTGTCTGCGGCACGGCATATTTCCATGCGCCCGACCGGTCGGCATTCGTGCGGAATCTGACGGCCTAGCCGGGAAGATTCAAACGGCGATACCCTTTTCGGCCAGCAAATCTTTCAACTTGCGGGCGACACCGAGGCCGTGAATTTCGCGCAGCTTCTTGATCCGAAACGCGACGGCGAGTTTGAAGGCTTTGTCCTCGCCGTATTTGTTAATCGAGAAGGAGGTGCATTTTTGCATGCCGGGTTCGGGCCGCCAGGTCACGGCGAAGGATTCGCTCAGGACGCCCGCGGGGGTGCGCTTGACGCTGCGCGAAACGCCGAGCACGCCGGTGGTGTTGCGCGAATCGCGGAACACGATGCGGCGGCCGCGGGGCTTCGAGGGGATTTTTTCGAGACGATCCAGGAGGGACGCGTGATGTTGGCGGGCGGCGCCCAAAGCGGGCTCGGAGCCTTTCCATTTGCCGTCGCTGAAAAGCTTCGAATAAGTCTTGCCGTTTTTGTAAGCGCGCACGAACCAACCGTGGGTCGAGCCGGAGTCAATCCGGCTGATGCCCTTCATGTCGGGAGTAGTAGTGGTCACGTTGAACATGAATTTTGGGGGTGAACTGGTGATGGCGGTCGGCTACCGGCGATAACCGACGCATTAAGCCTGTTCCATCGGCGGTTATGCGCGAAAATTAAGCAGGAATTTAACAGAAATTTTAAAATTAAAATTTTTCGCCTTCACACAGGGTCGGCGGGACGATTGATTCAGCGGGGTGGCCTTTATTAAACCATTCAAATTCAACGAGTTCCAAGGAAGTCGAGTTGGCGCAAGAGAGGGTCAAAGGATGGAGATTAATTACCGTGCCGGGTGGTTTGGTTGCGTCAGAGCCGGTCAAAATTCGCCCCCACCAGACAATAAGCCGCGTCGTTTGCCCATTGCGGGTCACGTCGGAAAAGGCTCCGGGAAAGGGTTTGGTCACGGCGCGAATGAGATTGAAGACCTCGCGGGCGGCCTTGTTCCAATCAATCCGGCCATCTTCGGGGGTGCGTTTTCCAAAGTAGGTGGCGAGAGTGTGGTTTTGCGGCGTGCGCGGAGCGCGGCCCGCGAGGAGTGCGTCGAGTTGCCGGCTCAAAACGCGCACCGCGGCTTCGCGCACCCGGGGCAGCACGGTGGTCACGCGCTCGTCCGGCCCGATGGAAACTTTTTCCTGATCCACCACGTCGCCCGCGTCGGCTTCCTTGACCATGACGTGCAGCGAAACGCCGGTGTGGTCTTCGCCATGGATGATGGCCCAATTCAACGGCGCGCGCCCACGATAGCGCGGGAGATACGAGCCGTGCATATTAAATGCGCCGAGCGGTGCGAGATTAAGCAGCCGCGTCGGAATCATGTTTCGATAATACATCGAAAGGATAAGGTCGGGCCGCAGCGCGCGGATTTTTTCCTCCCAAGCCGGGTCTTTGAGCGATTCCGGCGTGAAGACCGGCAGGCCGCGCTCGGCGGCGAGTTTCGGCACCGAGCGAAACCACTGGGTCTCGTGGCCGTCGTCGGTGTGGGTAAAGACCCCGGCGACCGTCACGCCGCGCGCCAGCAACAGTTCGAGGGTCGCATAGCCAACCTCACTGTAGCCGAAAAATAAAACGCGCGGGGAGGGCATGGGCAAATAAAATGGAAGAAGAAAAATGGAAGATGAAAAAAGGCGGCGCAGCCCGCCGCGTTCTCCATGTTCTCTGCGGTTAAAAAACTTCAATCCACGTTTTCCAAAACCTCGCGTACGACGTAGCGCGGGCGCTGTTGGACGCATTGGTAGGCGCGGCCCACGTATTCGCCGATCAGCCCGATGCCGATCATGCACACGCTGACGAGGAAGAACAAAATCGCAAACAGCGTAAACACGCCATCCGCCGCCCATTTCGGCCCGAGGAACAGGCGGCCAAAGGCCAGCACCAGCACGAGCAGAAAGCTGCCGCCCGCGCACGCCATGGCAAACAGGGTGAAAACTTGCAGCGGCACGAGCGTGAAACCGGTGATGAGGTCGAAGTTCAGGCGGATGAGTTTGTAGTAGCTGTATTTTGATTCGCCGGCGGCGCGCGCGGCGTGGGCAACTTCGACCTCGCCGTTTTTGCTCGCGAATTTGTAGGCCAGGGCGGGGATGAAGGTGGCGCGCTCGCCGCTGCGCACGATGGCGTCCACCACGCGGCGGCGGTAGGCGCGCAACATGCAGCCCTGGTCCGTCATCCGGATGTCAGTCGTCCGCTCGCGCACGAGATTAATCAGGCGCGAGAGGTATTTGCGGGCGAAGCTGTCCTCGCGCTGGGCGCGCACACCGCCCACGGCGTCGCAGCCTGCGTCAATTTTCGCGAGAAGTTTCGGAATTTCCTCCGGCGGGTTTTGCAAATCGGCGTCGAGGGTGACGATGATTTCGCCCCGCGCGCGCTCGAAGGCGGCGATGATGGCGGTGTGCTGGCCGTAGTTGCCGTTGAAATCTATGACGCGCACCTGCTTCGGGCGCTGGCGGTGGAAACCCTGGAGCAGCTCCAGCGAGCGGTCGCGGCTGCCGTCGTTGGTGAAGAGAATTTCCCACGGGCGGCCCAGTTGGTCGAGCACTTTGGACAGGCGCGCGAAGAGCGGTTCGAGGTTCGCCTCCTCGTTATACACCGGCACAACGACGCTAATCTCAGGGGTGGGCATGGAAGGATTCTTTACCGCAAAGCGGGCAGGAGCGCAAAGATTTTTATCCACGAATGCACCCGAATAAATCCGGGTTAAAAACCGAATCCATTCGAGTTTGTTCGTGAATAGAAATCTTCAACCCATGATCTCCCGCACCGCCCGGACGACGCGATCCTGATCGCGCCGCGTAAGGAGCGGAAACAGCGGCAGGCTGAGGATGCCGTCGGAAATGCGCTCGGCCTCGGGAAAATCGCCGCGCTTCCAGCCGAACGTTTTTTGGTAATACGAATGCAAATGGCAGGCGATATAGTGCAGACCGGTGTTTATGTGGCGCTTTTTTAGTTCCGCCATCAGGGTGTCCCGGGTCACCCGCGCCTCGCGTTCGACCACCGGCGCAAACAGGTGCCAGGCGTGGGTGTGCGCATAGCGGGGCGGGGTGGGGAGCGTCAGGCCCGGCACGCCGCGCAGTTTTTGGAAATAACGTCCGGCGAGTTCGCGGCGCGTTTTATTGAAGCCTTCCAACGCGGGCAGTTGGTGAATGCCCAGCGCCGCCTGCAAATCCATGAAGTTCGCTTTCAGGCCCGGCTCGACGACATCGTAATGGCCCAGCCCCGGAATTTTGCCGTGGCGAATCCAGCCCGCGCGGTCAATGCCGTGGAAGCGGAGAATTTCAATCCGCTTCGCCAGCTTCGCATCCCTTGTGACCACGCAGCCGCCTTCGCCGGTGGTCATGTTTTTGTTCGGATGGAAGGAAAAAACCTTCACGTCGCCGAAGCTGCCGAGGCGGCGTCCCTTGTAAACCGCGCCGATGGCGTGCGCGCAATCCTCAATGACGCGCAGCCGGTGTTTTTTGGCCAGGGCGTAGATGGGATCAAGGTCGCAGGGGCAGCCGGCAAAATGCACGGGCATGATCGCGCGGGTCTTTTTGGTGATGGCACGGGCG
>Ga0265318_10001635_pt1 | contig 12948 bp, 5 predicted proteins | sample 4821metaG_FD_192431 | JGI IMG/M metagenome (GOLD analysis project Ga0265318, IMG submission 192431) | Rhizosphere microbial communities from Carex aquatilis grown in University of Washington, Seatle, WA, United States - 4-8-21 metaG | ecosystem: Host-associated > Plants > Roots > Rhizosphere >... | reverse complement strand
GATGATCTGCTCTTCCGTGAACCTGATCCGCTTCATCAGTCCGTCCCTCCTGAAGGGCCGGACTCTAAATCTACGTGGAGGAATTACTCAGTGGCAGGTCAGCGCATGTGCACGCGAGCCCGATTTTTATTGGTTTGGTTCAGCCGCCACGCGTTGCGAGGCGTGCCCCGCAGGATTCGCGTACGACCAGCGTGCACGGTAACCGGTGAATCCCCGAAAGCTGCTTGCCGGCAATCATTTCCATGAGCCGACTACCAGCTTCGCGGCCGAGGTCGTAGAGATTCATGTCGACGCTGGTCAATGGCGGGCGCGTTGCTGTGGCCATGATTTCCCAGTTGTCGAAGCCGACGATGGCGACTTCGCCGGGCACGCCGATGCCGCGCTCCCGCAAGGCATCGGCGGCGCCCCGCGCGATCTGATCGTTGCCACAGAAGATCGCGTCCGGTCGCCCATGCTTCGTCTTGAAAAGGCGGTCGACCGCGTCGCGGCCCCATGCCTCGGACCATTCGCCGGATAGGAAATTCACGCTGACCCGAAGGCCAGCCGCCTTCAGCGCCTTGCGGTAGCCATCGCGTCTGAGACGCACCGCCTCGAATCGCTCCGGCCCGCTGACGTGCGCGATGCGCCGGCGGCCGAGCTTCACCAGATGCTCGACCGCCAGCACAGCACCACCCTCGTCATCCGGCAGCAGGGAGAACACTCCCGGATTGTCGGGCCTCGAAAATACGTAGATGACCGGCACGCCGCCTGTCGGCACATCGAGTTCAGTGCGCTGGTCGGCGCGCCGCGCCGTTACCACGATTCCGTCGACCCGCTTGCTGAGCAACTGCTCGACGTGCTGTGCCTCGCGCGCCGGGTCGTCGGTGGCGTTGGCCATGAACACGCCGATGCGGCGATCGGCCAGGCAGGCCTCGAGGCCTTCCATGATCGGCATGGTGAACCGGCCAAAGCTGTCGTTCGAGATCAGGCCGACAGTGAAGCTTTGGCCACGATGCAGGCTCTGCGCGAGGTCGTTCGGCCGGAAGCCGAGTTGCTTGGCGACGGCGATAACGTGATCGCGTGTCTCCTGACGCAGCGAGCCGTTCTTGTTCAGCGCCTTCGAAACGGTGCCAGCGCTGACCCGCGCCATGCGCGCAACGTCGTGGATGGTCGTCTGCCGCCGCAGTTGATCCGCCCGCGATGTTTTGCGCATCGGGGAAGGAGTCGGCTGCTTCGATCCCTTCATCGTCGCTAGCCTTTGACCGCACCGGACATGAAGCCACGCACGTAGTAGCGCTGGAGCACCAGGAAGAGGGCGACGCAGGGCGCGGCAAGCACGACGACGCCTGCCTCCGTCGCACCGAAGTCGACTTGTCCCATGGGAAGCTGCGTGCGCAGCGCAGCCACCGCGAGCGGCAGCGTTTCCTTGCTGCTTTGCGTGAGCAGAATGAGCGGGGCAAAATATTCGTTCCAGGCGGCGAGAAACGCGAACAGCCCGACGGTCACCAGACCGGGGCGCACAGCCGGCAGCATGATCCGCCACAGAACGGTTGCGGTGCCGCAACCGTCGACCAGCGCCGATTCTTCAAGATCGCGCGGCACCGCTTCGAACGAAATGCGCATCATGTAGGTTGCGAAGGGCAGCTGGAACGTCACCAGCACCAGCGCCACGCCGATGAGCGAATTGGCGAGGCCCATGCTGTTCAGCAGCACGTACAGCGGAATGAGCAGCGACGCAGACGGCACCATGAGGATCGCCAGCGTCAGCAGAAACAGGGCCTCGCGTCCCCAGAAGCGAAAACGGGCGAAGGCGTAGCCCCCGAGCGCCGAGACGATCAGCGTGACGCCCACCGTGGCGATCGATACCATGAGCGTGTTGGCCAGGAACATCGGAAGGCCGACGCCGAACCGGTAGAGCGTGGTGTAGTTGCCGATGCCGTATCCGGTAGTCTGGGCGGTATATGCCTGCGGACTGACCGAAGCGAAGACGCACCAGGCGAGCGGGAAGAGGAACAGGATCGCCAGCCCGCCCGTGAGGACGTGAAACGGCGTGCCGCCGGGACGGGCTGCGGCCATCGCCTAGTCCTCCCTGCGGCGAAGAAAGCGTAGCTGCAGCACGTTGATCAGCAGCAGGACGATGAGCACGACGATCGAGAGGGCCGCCGCGGTGCCGAGGTTCTGGCGCTGGAACGCTTCGCGATAGATGAGTTGCACGACAGTGACGGTGCTGTTGTCCGGGCCGCCCTTGGTCAGAATGAAGAACTGGTCGAAAGCGAGAAGCGATCCGGTCACGCATAGGATCAGCGACAGCGATAGCGAGGGCAGCAGCATGGGCAGCGTGATGTGCCGGAACGTCTGCCACCGGCCGGCGCCGTCGATCTGACCCGCCTCGTAGATCTCGTCGGGGATGCCCTGCAGCCCGACGAGCAGGATCAGCATGTAGAAGCCGGCGAACTTCCACACGATCAGGAACGTGGTCGTCAGCAGCGCCGCGATTGGAGTGGCGAAGAAGCCGAACGAGTCGCCCACGCCAAGCTGATCGAGGAGCAGCAAAACCGGCCCGCTTTCGCGCGAAAAGAAGCCGTAGGCGAGGAGGGAAGCGGCCGCGAGGCCGAGCGACACCGGCAGTAGAAATACGGTGCGCAGCCAGGCCACCCAGCGGCTCTGGGATTGCACGATCAGCGCCAGGGCCAGCCCGAGGCCGATCAAGAGAGTCGTCGCCAGCACCGTGTACTCGATGGTGAACGTGACCGCCGGCCAGAACAGCCGGTTGGTCCATATCGAGGCATAGTTCTTCGGAAAGTTGAGCGCGCCCACATGGCCAAGCAGCGGCCAGCTCGTGATCGACATGCGCGCCACGAGCAGCAGGGGAGTGACGAACAGCAGAGCGACAAAGGCAACCGTCGGGATCGTGTAGGCAAAGCCCATCAGCTGACGGCGCAGGTGCAAGCTCATCATTCGGACGCCTGCACTTCCGAGAAAGCGTTCGCCGGTCATCAGTGTTGAAGTCAACGCGAATCGCCTCAAGCGTCAACGGGAGAAGACGCGGCGGCTCGATCGGGACGCCGCGTCACGCAGCGGAAGTCGTTACTGGCTCAGCGAGTCGGTGATCGCGTCGTTGTCGGCGTCGATCTTGCTGGCGTCGCCGAAGATCGCGTCCTGCAGCAAGGTCGTCCACGGGCCCTGAGGATCGTTGAAGCTCTGGCCGAAATTCTTGGCCAGCGGCGTCTGACCCTTGGCCGCGACCTGATTGAAGATCACCAGGCGCGGATCCTTGGCGCTGTATTTGTTGTTGGCGAGGTCGGAGCGCGACAGCACATTGCCGCCCTTGGCCACGACCTCGACCTGGGCCTCATCGCTTTGAATCCACGAGATGAAGTTCCAGGCGGCCTCAAGCTTCTTGCTATCGCGCGAGACGCCGATGGCGTCGCCGCCGACGAAGGTCGACTGCTGCCCGTTGAAGCCCGCGATCGGGGTAACGCCGATATCCTCGTCCTTGAGCTTATCGTTGGCGAGGCCGGTAAGGCTGGCTGGCATCGGCTGGACGCCGATCTTTCCCGCACCAAAGTACGACATCCAAGTCGGGCCCTGCTCGGTCTTGGATTCCGGCATCGGCACCACGCCATCCGTCACGAGATCGTGGTAAGCGGAGAAGATCTTCTTCATCTCGTCCGAGTTGTTGAGAGACTTAGTGCCGTCATCGTTCATGATCGGCTGGCCGTCCGCCCATGAGATCGGCCAGTTGGTGAACAGGATGCAGCCGCCGCACGCCCCGGCGATGAAGGTGCCGTGGACGTCACCGCCCAGCTTTTGCACCGCGCGCGCATCGGCAATGAATTCGTCGAAGTTCGCCGGTCCCTTGTCGGGATCGAGTCCCGCCTGCTTGAACAGGCTCTTGTTCCACATCCACACCGAGAGATCGACGACGAACGGCATCCCGTACTTCTTGCCGTCCCAGGTCGACGAGTTGATAGCCGCCTGCGCGACGTTTTGGATGTTCGGCATGCTGGTGATGTGGTCGGTCAGGTCCTGGAACAGGCCGGCCGAGGTCCAGTTCGGCATGAACACGACGTCCGCCGAGAACAGGTCGGGCAGGCTGTTCGCCGCAGCCGCAGCGCCGATCTTGGTCTGATACTCGTCGGTCGGAACGTAAGTGACATCGATGTGGTTCTTGTGCGATGCGTTGTAGGCCTGAACGAGCGCGTCGGCCCGGGCCTGCGTGATCACCCGTGTCCACAGCGTGAGATGCGTGCCATCGTCAACGCCGAGCGGGTTGCCCGCCGCGTGCGCCGGCGCGAGCGCCATGATCGCCGTCACCGACGCCGCAGCGGCGAAGGCGAGTGTGTGCTTGATCAGTCCCATCCAATTCCTCCCAAAAAATCGCGGATCCCCGCGTTGATACGTCGGCCGCCGACTCCCATCGCGCATGCCGCCAAGTCAGAAAAGCTTTTCCGAAAGATGCCCATAACTGACGGAATTCAGCCGATTCGGGCGTCGGAAAAGCTTTTCCTAGCGCAGTCTCGCCCAGTCGCAGTTTGCAAGCAAGCGGTGATCGTAGTTGCGGTGCACCGTTGCGATTGTTCCCGCTGACGGCGTCCGACTCTCAGTCGCCCCCGCCGTGTCGGCGCGGCATGTCCCGCGAGAGGACAGCCTTCCGCGCGCTTCCCGCGGGCGTAACTGGCTGAAACGCAAGGCGACACCGCGATCCGGCCGTCCCGCTGCGAGACAAAATGCGCGGCACGCTTCTTGAGTGACTTCTTGCCGTCGCCCCGGCCGTCAGGAACTGCCGACACGTAACGCGACACGTCCTTGCCACGCTGACCAGGCAAGGGCCGGCGCCGACGAACGAACCGCGGAGCGCTCCCTCAACCGGGATCTCCGCCGCCATTCCCTCCGCTGCCGAAGACCGGTCGCCAGGCGCGACATCCCATCCGAATCCCATCCGTTTTTGCGCGCGCCGGCGAAGCCATGGGCGTGCCAACCAAGGACTCGCGTTCCCATGTTCAAGTTCCGGACTCTCATTGTCGCCCTTCTTGCTTGCTCCATCGGTTTCATCGCTTCCTCGGCCCAAGCGCGGGACATCTGGCCGCCGCCGGCGCGCTACGACAGCGGGCCGCTGATCAATCCGCGGTATCAGACGCCGGTCATCGAGCACCTGGCGCCGGCGCAACTCGCCGCCGCCTGCTTCGGCAAGCACCTCGCGTGCTCGTTCGCCGAGATCGGCACGCCCTGCACAATCTACCTGCCGATAAACGGCTGGCAGCCGATGCTGCGCCATGAGATGGGCCACTGTCGCGGCTGGCCGGCCAACCATCCGAGGTAGTGAGGGCTTTCAGTCACCGAGGATTACGGAAAGACGGTGAACAGCGCCGTCGTCGAGTAGGGGAACGCGCGCCGACCCTTTTGGCAAAGCCTCGCCATCCATGGTGGCGGAGGAAATTCCCCGACCCGTCCCATGCGGGTTGTCGACAGAAATCGAGTAGGTGGCGGAGCGGTAGCGGAGAGTGACGGAAAACCCCGGCCAGGCCTTGGGAATGCACGGCTGCACGTGCAAATGACCATCCCGAATTTGCACGCCCAGGATTCCTTCGATGCCGGCGCGCTGCATCCAGCCGGCCGAACCGGTGTACCAGGTCCAGCCACCGCGGCCGACGTGGCGGGGATTGGCGTAAACATCGGCGGCGACCACGTACGGCTCCACCTTGTAGCGCAGGACGCCGGCGCGGGTGCGCGTGCTATTGACGGGATTGATGAGGCTGAAAAGACCGGCGGCCTCGTCGCCCTGGCCGAGCGCGGCGAGCGCCATCACGGCCCACAACGCGGCGTGCGTATATTGGCCGCCATTTTCGCGCAGTCCGGGCGGGTAACCTTTGATGTAGCCGGGATCGACCGGCGCCTTGTCGAACGGAGGCCGGAAGAGAAGCGCGAGACGGCTGTCCCGCAGGATGAGGGCTTCTTTCACCGACGCCATAGCCTCGGCACTTCGCTGGACATCGCCGGCACCCGACAGAACCGCCCATGACTGCGCGATGGAATCGATGCGGCATTCTGCGCTCAGCGCCGAGCCAAGCGGCGTCCCGTCATCGAAGTAACCGCGCCGGTACCATTGTCCGTCCCAGCCATTCGTCTCGATGGCCGTCTTCAGCTTCTCCGCGTACGCCTTCCATTTGTCGGCGCGGGCGGTGTCGCCCCGCGCGGTGGCGATCGGGATAAAGTCCTGCAGCGTCGCGTACAGGAACCATCCGATCCACACGCTCTCGCCTTTGCCATGCTCGCCGACCCGGTTCAGGCCGTCGTTCCAGTCACCGGTCCCGATCAGGGGCAGGTCGTGCACGCCGACGGCCAGGCTTTGATCGAGCGCCAACGCGCAATGTTCGAATACGGTCGCCATCTCGTCCGACACGCTCGGCTGGAAGAAGCTGTCGTGCTCCTCTGGCGCCAGCCGCGGCCCTTCGATGAAGGGAATCTTCTCATCGAGAAGGGGGGTGTCGCCTGTGGCGGCGAGATAATGGGCGGTGGCGTAGCCTAGCCAGACCCGGTCATCCGAGATTCGGGTGCGCACGCCCTGGCCGGAATGTGGCAGCCACCAATGCTGGACGTCGCCCGCCGCAAACTGTCGCCCGGCGGCGCGGAGAATGTGGGCACGGGTCAGGTCGGGCCGGGCCGAGACGATGGCCATACCGTCCTGAAGCTGGTCGCGGAAACCGTAGGCGCCGCTGGCCTGATAGAACGCGGACCGCGCGTAGATGCGACAAGCGATCGTCTGGTAGAGAAGCCATCCGTTTAGCAACAAGTCCATGCTGCGGTCGGGCGTCTTCACCCGAACCGTGCCGAGGACCTGGTCCCAACTCTCCCGCACCTCGGAAAGAACCGAATCGAGGTTGGCGGCGCGGTATTGCCGGATAAGACGCCGGGCTTCGTCGGCATTGGCGGCCTGACCGAGGAAGAATGTGAGTTCCACCGACTCTCCCGGCTTGAGGTCGACGGTTGTGGCCATGGCCGCGCAGGGGTCGAGCCCGGCGCCGGTCGTGCCCGACAGCGCCACGCCGTCCGCGACACCTGCCGGCTCGCTCAGAGTGCCGTTGCGGCCGATGAATTCGCGACGGTCACCGGTCCAGGTCGTTTGCCTGCCGCCGAGGTCCGCGAAAGCCACTCGCGCGCCGAATCCCGAATTCCAGACGTTGCGCGCGAGAATTGCCTGCGTCTCGCTGTCCTTTTCGGTGATGGTGAAGGGCGCGGCGTTGCTCCGCGAAGGCCCGAGTACCCACTCGACGTAAGCCGAGACAGAGAGGCGCCGCCGCCGTCTCGACGTGTTGCGTAGAACCAGACGGGAAATCTTGATCGGGTCGGCGACCGGAACGAACTGCACTAGGTCGGTGTCGATGCCGTGGGCCGAATAAGCGAAACTGGAAAAGCCGCGGCCGTGCCGCGCAATGTAGGTGCCGGTCGCTTCGCGTATCGGGAAGGTGGTCGGACTCCACAGGTCTCCGGTTTCGCTATCGCGAAGATAGAAAGCCTCGCCCGACGGTGAAGCAACGGGGTCGTTCGACCACGGCGTCAGCCCGTTTTCGCGGCTGTTCACCGCCCACGTCGCACCACCGCCTTCGGCGGCGACCTGGAATCCAAACCCCGGATTCGCGATGACGTTGATCCACGGAGCCGGCGTAGAAAGCCCGGGCGCGAGATAGGTAACGTACTCGCGGCCGTCGTCGGCAAATCCGCCGAGACCGTTGAAGAATTCCAGGTCAGGAAGCGGACGGGGCCTTTCGACCGGGGCAGCGGGCGTTGCGAAGCGCCGTCGCCGTCGGAAGGTCCCAACGGTCCTGTCAGAAGTATCAAGCTGATCCGAAAGCCGACCGCGCTGGGCGAACAGGACGACGCGTGCGACGGAGATCAGCAACGCTCTTGCTTCGGGGGTGACGAGGTCGGTGCGGATGATGAAGATGCGACCTGGCGGCTCCGAAATCCCCGCCGGCGGCTTGACGAGGTTGGCGCGCATCAACGCCTCCAGTCCCAACTGCAAGTCCTGGACGTACGACGAAGCGCGCTCGTTCAGGATCACCAGATCGACCGGCAGGCGCCTCAGGCGCAGATACTCGTGGGCCTGTATCAGCTCGCGCGCCACGGCTTCGTCTTCAGGTTCGGAGACGCGCAGGAGGAGTATCGGCAGGTCGCCCGAAATCCCCATTGGCCAAAGGCTCGACTGCGGTCCGGCGCCGCGCGCGATTGCGCTCGACGAGGCTCGAACGGTCGGCGAGGCATAGATCAGGTGGCTGGCGAGCCGCTGGAACAGTCCAGCTTCGCCCGCATCAATGCCGAGGTGGTGAAGCTGTACTTGCGCCTGGGTCCAGGCCAGTGTCGTGGCGCGCTCGAAGGCGTTTGTATCGCGGTGCTTGTCAATCAGATCCAAAAGGCCGGCACGCGAGTCCGCCACCATGGTCCAGAACGCCAGATGCGTCACCCCGCCCGGCGCTAGCCGGACGCGACGGCGCATGGCGAAGATCGGGTCGAGCACCGTGCCGACTGTGTCCGATAGCGGGCGGCCATCGGTCACCGCGACCGCCGAGCGCAGCGTCTGGCCTCGGCCGACGAAGCGTGCCCGGTCGGTTTCGACGCCGGTCTTGTCCGAGCCACCCCCCTCAGTCACCACCAAATGGGCGGCCCAGATTTCCTGCTCGTCGGGCGCGCGTCGCCGCCGCGTCGCAATGACGGCGCCAACGTCGGCCAGATATTCGGTCTCGACGAACATCTTGGAGAAGGCTGGGTGCGCTGCGTCCGCCGCCTGCGGCGCCAGCGCCAGCTCCATGTACGAGGTAACGTCCAGCTCGCGCACGAGATTGCCGGAGTTGGTGATGGTGACGCGGCGGACTTCGGCGTCGTCCTCCGCCGAAACCAATACCTCCAGGCGCGTCGTCAATCCGCGGTCGGTGCGCATGAACTCGGCGCGATCCTCGTTGAATGTGACGGCGTAGTCGTCCGGCTCGACGCCGCAGGGCTGGTATCCCGCCGACCACACCTCTCCGCTGCGCACGTCGCGGAGGAAGATATACGACCCCCAATCATCCGAGGTGGCATCCTCGCGCCATCGCGTCACGGCCATTTCGCGCCAGCGGCTGTAGCCAGACCCGGCCCCCGTCATCATCACGGTATAGTGGCCGTTCGAGAGGAGGTGGGTGACCGGCGCGGCGGTGTGCGGCGTGTCTATCTGCCGGCCACCGACGGCTTGGCCTTCCTTGACCACCGCGATCGCCGCTTCTTCCGCCGCGAACGGCTGCGCCACGGCCACATCGCGCGGCGGCCGCTCCTGGAGCAGCAGCTCGCTGGCCATGATCATCGGTTCGGCGTGGAAGCGCGTGCGCATCCGCCCGCCCTGCAATGCATCGCCGATGGCGAGGATGCTCATGCCCTGATGGTGGGCCATGAATGCCCGCACGATGGCGACCTTCTCGCCCTCCGGAACGCGCTCGGGCGTATAATCGAGTGCCTCGTAGAAGCCGTAGCGGCCGGCGGCGCCTTCGCCGGTCAACCGCTCGAAATTGCGTGCCGCGCGTACCGGGGCGATCATGGTCGAAAGGGCCGTCGCATAGGGCGCGATCACTGTGTTCTCGGCGAGGCCGCGCTTCAGCCCGAGGCCCGGCACGCCAAAGTTCGAATACTGGTAGGTCGCTTCGAGATCGCGCACGTTGTAGGCGGATTCGGAAATGCCCCAGGGCAGGCCCAGACCTGTGGCGTAGTCGATCTGCCGCCGGACCACGAGCCGATTGGTCTGCTCGAGCAGGCTGCTGTCGGGCGCGCGCATCACCAGCGATGGCATCAGGTACTCGAACATTGAGCCCGACCATGAGATCAGCGCCGCGCCGCCGCTGATCTGGGTGATGGCGCGACCCAGCCGGAACCAGTGGCGGGCCCGCACGTCGCCCTTCGCTATGGCGATGAAACTCGCCAGCCGCGCCTCCGATGCGAGGAGGTCGTAGCAACTGCCGTCGAGAACCGCTTCCGGCACGAGGTACCCGATCGACAGAAGTTCGCGGTCGGTGTTGAGCAGAAACCCGAACTCCATGCCCATCGCCAGCGCACGAGCCTTCGCCTCGAGCGCTGCAAGCCGCGCCCGGAGTGTCGAGCGGGCGGCGGCGGACGCGTCGAGGTCGCGACAATGCTCTGCAATCGCGCGATAACCGGCATCGGCCCAGTAGGCAAGGTCGGCACCCGCCGGCCCGCGCTCGTCGGCCAACGCGCGCGCAATATCGACCAGCGTCTCGGCCGCGCCTAGGAGGCGGCCAAAGTGTTCGGCGGGGGAAGCCGAATCGTCGCCCGCGTGCCCGAACTCCTTGACGAGTGCGGCCAGCGCGTCGTCGAGATGATGCCAGGGGACGGTCTGAGTTGGCCGTTCACCACGGAGGCGATTGGCCTCCGCCTCAAGCAGCGCCAGAGCGTCGCCCACTCCGGACCACCGTTCGGCCTTGGTCGGCGCTGCCTGGCGCCACTCGCGGCAGGCGTTGGCGAGGGCGATGAGGTGCCCGGCAAGGTTACCGCTGTCGACGGAGGATATGTAACGCGGGTCGAGGGGACGGAGATCGCGCGTGTCGTACCAGTTATAGAAATGCCCGCGGAACCGATCGAGGACGTCGAGTGTCGCGAATGTGGCCTCGAGCCGCTCGACGGCCACCGCCGTTCCCATCCAGCCGAAGTCACGCGCTGCGGCGATCGACAGAAGGTAGAGCCCGATATTGGTCGGCGAGGTGCGCCGTGCGAGCACCGGCGCCGGATCTTCCTGAAAATTGTCCGGCGGCAGCATGTGGTCGGTCGGCGTCACGAAGGTTTCGAAAAAGCGCCAGGTCCGCCGCGCCACCTGACGCAGCGCTTGGGCATCCGCCTCGGAAATCGTGGCGCGGCCCTGGGCGGCCGGCGTCTTGCTGGAGCGCAACGCAATCTCCGGCGAGGCGATCCACAGAAGCGCAATCGGCAGTACGAGCGCCCACTCGGCATTGCCGGCTGTAGCGGCGACAACGATAGCGACGAGCGCCAATCCGGGAGCTGCCGCCATCCAGCGGAAGAAGGTTGCTCTGTCCGGTGTGTGGCCAATGCGTCCCTGTGCCGCCGGCACCCACTGCAGGAGATGCCGCCGCGTGACGAGCACTCGTGCAAGCGTCCGCAGGATCGCGTCGCCCATCAGCCACGCGCGGTGGCCGAGAAAACTGATGGCCAGGATCGACTGCAGCGCGGCAAGGCCGACGTCGCTCAGGACTGAGTGCAGGTGGCCGCTCAAACTCATGCCGGGCCGCTCGGGCAATATCCCGCCGACCGCCGAGATGAAGGGTGGAATCACCATGGTGGCGAGTATGAAGAGTGTCCATACCGCAGCGGCGTGAGGGGGCAGCGTCCAGCCGACGATCAGCGCCGCAACCGATGCAGGTGCCGACAAGGTGCGACGGAGATTGTCGAGCATCTTCGCGCGGCCTATCCCGGTGACGACGGAGCGCTTCCGCTGGCCGGCTGACGGGCCGCGGCCGAATATCCAGGGCAGCAGCTGCCAGTCGCCGCGTGCCCAGCGATGATCGCGGAGCGCGGCGACGTCGTAGCGCGAGGGGAATTCCTCGACGACCTCGACGTCGGTCGCCACCCCAGCGCGCGCGAAGATGCCCTCGAAAAGGTCGTGAGAAAGCAACGTCGAATCCGGAACCCGGCCGGCGAGGGCGGTTTCAAACATGTCGAGGTCGTATATGCCCTTGCCCGCGTACGAACCCTCGCCGTAGAGGTCCTGGTAAACGTCCGACACGGCCGCGACGTAGGGGTCGATCCCGGCGTTTGACGAAAAGACCCGCTGGAACAGCGAGCCCTCGCCGGCGACCGGGAAGAGCGGCGTCACGCGCGGCTGCAGGACACCGTAGCCCTCGACGACGCGTCCGAGCTCGACGTCGAAGCGCGGACGATTGATCGGATGCGCCATCTTGCCGATCAGGCGGCGGAGCGTGTCGTGCGGCGTGCGCGTATCGGAATCCAGCGTCACGACGAAGCGGACGCCCTCGGGCTGCTTGGCGCCCGCCGCCGGCACGATGAAGGTTGTGTTGGTGGCGCCGCGAAGCGCACGGTTAAGCTCGTGCAACTTGCCGCGCTTGCGCTCCCAGCCGATCCACTTGCCTTCTCCGGCGTTCCACACGCGCCGGCGGTGGAAAAGCATGAACCGGTCGCCAGCGGGGGCGGGGCCGTGGCGGCGGTTGAGGGCAGCGATGCCGTCGACCGCGGCGGTGAGCAGCGCCTCGTCTCCATCGACGCTTTCGGCGGGAGCATCGGTCCAGTCGGTGAGAAGTGCGAAGTGGAGTTCGCCGCCGGGGCTCGCCAGGAAATGCACCTCAAGGCGTTCGAGGAGTTCGTCGAGGGCCGTTCGCGAGGTGAGCAGCGTCGGCACAACGACTATCGTCCGCAGGTCGGCCGTGACGCCGTCGCGAAGCGCCAGCGACGGCAATCGGCGCGCGCTGAAAACCCGCGTGATGACGCGGTTAACGATGGCGACCGCGAGGTCTATGGCCGGTACAAGGCCGAGCACGCCGAGAACGATCAGCAGGGCAGCGCCAATGCCGAACCGCCCCAGCACCGTCAGCGGTACCGCCAGCAGCAGTGCGGCGACGACCGCGCCTGCGCCTACATAGCCACTGATGCCGAGCGCGCGGCAGGCGCGTTCTGCGACGAGCGAGATCGGTGGCGCGAACCCAATTGTCTCCTCGAAGGACCGCCGGCCCTCGGCGAGGAGGTGGTAGCCAGGATCGCCGCGCCGCGGGTCGCCATCGGCGCTCGCCTTGCGCGCTGCGTCAACGGCGCGCCGTGCGATGTCGAGTTCGGAGATCGGTGCGCCACGCGCCATCTTTTCGATGGCGCCGCGATAGAGATTGCGGGTCTGGAAATCCATGTCCTGGAAGGCGCCGTTCGAACTCAACACGTCATCGACGAGGCTCATACGCTCGAACAGCGTCA
>Ga0265318_10001634_pt1 | contig 12948 bp, 13 predicted proteins | sample 4821metaG_FD_192431 | JGI IMG/M metagenome (GOLD analysis project Ga0265318, IMG submission 192431) | Rhizosphere microbial communities from Carex aquatilis grown in University of Washington, Seatle, WA, United States - 4-8-21 metaG | ecosystem: Host-associated > Plants > Roots > Rhizosphere >... | reverse complement strand
ACCTTAGCGTCGGTGAGCAGCCAGTGCTTCTTCAGCGGCGCGCTAAGTGTCCAGTCCTTGCGCACCGAGTCGGTCAGCGCGAAATAGGGATGAAAGCCGATCGCCACCGGCATCGGTTCGGCGGAAAGATTGTCCAGGCGGATGTGCACTTCCATCGCGCCGTTCGCCAGCCGGTAGGTCATGGTGATGGTGTGGGCGAAGGGGAACTGCTTCATGTAATCGGGGTATTTGGTGAATTCGAGCTTGCTGGTGACCCAGGCGCTCTTGGCATCGGCCTTCATGCTCACTAGTTGCCAGTGATTGGTGCCGCTGAGATAGCCGTGAATCGGCACCGCCCCGCGCACATTCCCCAGCTCCATGTCGAAATTGTACTTCTTGCCGTTGGCATAGAAGGCGTCCTGGTCCAGCCGGTTGGCGAAAGGCGCCAGCAGCGGAATGCCGTTGAGGCCCGGGGCGGCGCGCATCTGGTCCACCGAGTTGATGGTCATGCGGATGGTGTTGTGGCCCTTAACCACCATCTCATAGGCGTTGTTCACCGGCAGCAGCACCGACACGACAGTATCCGTCGTCGCGTCGCGCAACTGCACCACATCGCCCAGGCGCTTGACGCTGTAGCGGGGCGCCGCCGCGGCCGGAACGGCCGCCAGCGCCAGAAATAGAAGCCCGATCACCGTCCTGCGCATCCTAGTCTCCCCCATTTTCCGCAGCTTTGCCCAAGCTCGGCTGGCCTGCAACTGAAAGACGCCTTGACCCCTGAAAACGATTGGCTACAGCATCCCCCGCGTAATCATCAGACAATAGAAAAACGGCGCAGGAACCATGAAACAGGCATTGAGAATGGGCGCCTTCGCGGCTGCAGCAGCCGTAATGGCGCTGGCCGCGCATCAGGTCCTGGCCCAGCCGGCTCCGGCTCCCGCAGCCGGACGCGGCGGCGGCGGCAACGCCAATCCCGACCCGGCGGCGCAGCTTTCCATGCCGGTCGCCACCACCTTCACCTCCAAGATCGGCTACTTCACGGCGGAGCGCGATCCCGGCGCCACCTATCCACGCGTCATCCAGCTCAAGGTCGGCGCCAACAAGGGCACGCTGCTCGCCACCTATGGCCATCGCGGCAACCTGCCGATCTGGCGCAGTACCGACAACGGCGAAACCTGGACGCTGTTTTCGGAAGTCCCGCAGTTGAGCGGACAACCCTGCCTTTATGAATTGCCTTCGCAGATGGGCGAACTCCCCGCCGGCACGGTGATGGCCTGCGGCATCGGCACCGGCCGCACCGCGCCGAACACCAGTCAGCTGGACGTGGCGGTCAGCCGCGATGCCGGAAAAACATGGAACTATCTCAGCACCATCGTGACGGGCCGGCCCGGCCCCTACAACGCCGCCACCCGCGCCGGACTCGCCCGCGATGCTGCGGCGCCGATCTGGGAGCCTTTCCTGGGCGCCGACAGCCGCGGCAGGCTGGTCGCCTACCTGTCGGACGAACGCGACAAGAAGAGTGGCTTCAACCAGCTGCTCGACCATGTCGTGTCGGACGACGGCGGCAAGACCTGGGGGCCGCTGGTCTATGACGTCGCCATTCCCGACGGCCTGTCGCGGCCGGGCATGGCCATCGTCGCCAAGGACGGCAAGGGCAAATATTACATGAGCTACGAACTGGTGAGCGCGCCCGGCTTTGCGCTGGAGCCGCGCACCAACGCCGCACATTTCCGCACTTCGACGGACGGCCTGAATTGGGGCGACCCCAAAAGCCCCGGCACGCTGATCCAGGATCGCTGGCGGCAATTCCCCAACGGCACGCCCTATATCGTCTGGTCGCCCTGGGGCGGGCCCAACGGGACGCTGGTGGCGTCGGGCCGCTCGGTGGTGCGCGATACGTTCGGCGCCAGCGGCAGCAACCGCGTGGGCGGCGGTCTCTTCGTCAACCGCAATGGTGGTGACGGCCTGTGGACTCTGGTCGAGACGCCGATCTGGTATGAAATCAACAATGACGGCTACAGCCAGACCATGATCCCGCTGGGCGACGGTCAGGAGATCCTGCAATTGATCAGCATCAACAGCCGTATCTACTATGTGAAGTTCAAGCTGCCGGAAAAGCTGCCGACTTATGGCTTCCCGTTTGACAGCGGGCCCGACACCGGCCCGCGCTAAACGGTTGCGGTTGCTGCATGGCTGGGGAATAGTCCCGCCGCTTTGATGGAGGAATGGTCATGATCATCGGTTTTGTGGGTCTGGGTCTGATGGGTCGGCCAATGGCGGGCCATCTGCTGAAGGCCGGGCACCAGCTGTTCGTCAACGACCTGTTCCTGATCCAGAACAGCAAGCCGCTGCCCGAAGAACTGGCGAGCGCTGGCGCCGTCGAGGTCAAGTCGCTGAAGGAATTGACCTCCAAATGCGAAGTAATCATCACCATGGTGCCGGACACGCCGGACGTGGAGAAGGCGCTGTTCGGCAAGGACGGCATCGCCGAGGGCCTCGCCAAAGGCAAGATCGTGATCGACATGAGTTCGATCAGCCCGATCGAGACCCAGGAATTTGCCAAGAAGATCGAAGCGCTGGGCTGCGACTATGTCGATGCGCCGGTGTCGGGCGGCGAGGTCGGCGCCAAGGCCGCCAGCCTCACCATCATGTGCGGCGGCAAGCAGGCGGTGTTCGACAAGGTCAAGCCGCTGTTCGAGCTGATGGGCAAGAATATCACTTTGGTGGGCGAAGCCGGCGCCGGCCAGATCACCAAGGTCGCCAACCAGATCATCGTGGCGCTGAACATCGAAGCGGTGTCGGAAGCCCTGCTCTTCGCCTCCAAGGCCGGGGCCGACCCTTCGCGGGTGCGCCAAGCCCTGATGGGCGGCTTCGCCGCCAGCCGCATCCTGGAAGTGCATGGCGAGCGCATCATCAAGCGCACCTTCGAGCCGGGCTTCCGCATCGCCCTGCACCAGAAAGACCTCAACCTGGCGCTGCAGAGCGCCCGCAAGCTGGGCATCTCGCTGCCCAATACCGCCACAGCGCAGGAACTATTCAACAGCTGCGCCGCCAATGGCGACGGTCAGAAGGACCACAGCGCCATGGTGACGGCACTGGAGCGCATGGCCAACCACAAGGTGGCTGGTTAGACCAGAATATCGAGCTTGCCGCTGCTGGACGCGGGCGCGCCGTAGGTCAGTTTGGAGGCGCGATTCTCCAGCGCCTCGGCGGCCTTCAGGAAGAGGCGCTGGTCCTGCGTCCCCGGCATGGTCGGTGCGGAGTTGCGCAACAGGCGCGCGACATGGGCGATCTGGCTGGTGTCGATGGTCTGTCCCACCGCCGCATCATGCCGCAAGCGCCGCGCGCAGCCTCGTCCATTCCCATGGCGTAGTGAAGAAGGCGTAAAGCTTTCAATGTTACGCCGCTGCGGCTAGATTTTTACCATGTTCGCGCTGCTGAGTTCCGCCTTCATTACGCTGTTCGTGGTGCTGGACCCTCCGGGCCTGGCGCCCATCTTCATCAGTTTGACCAGCGGGATGGCGCCCAAGGTTAAACGTACCATCGCCCTGGAGGCGACGCTGATCGCCCTCGCCGTACTGGTGGGGGCGCTTCTATTCGGATTGAACATCCTTACCATGCTGGGGATCAGCCTGGCCGCCTTCCGCATTGCCGGCGGCCTGCTTCTGTTCGCCATCGCCTTCGAGATGGTTTTCGAAAAGCGCCAGGAACGCAAGAATAACGCCGCGGTCGCGCGGCCTAGCCCGGCGGTGTTCCCCCTCGCCATCCCTCTGATGTCCGGCCCCGGCGCCATCACTGCCGCCCTGCTGCTGGGCGGCAAGGCCGCCGGCGACTGGAGGCTGCTGGGCTTGTTCGCTGCCGTCATGGCGGCGGTGCTGGTGCTGTGCCTGCTGGTCTTCCTGCTTTCAGGGCCGGTGGAAAGGCTGCTGGGCGAGCGCGGTCAGAATGTGCTGGGGCGGCTGCTCGGCGTTCTGCTGGCGGCGCTGGCGGTACAGTATGTCGCCGATGGCATCGTGGCGCTCAAAGTGCTGTGACAATCACTTCCAGGGCGTAACGGGCGGCACTTCGCAGTCCGGTCCCTTGACCGAAACGGTGCCGAAATCCGCCGGCCCGACGATCTCGAGATATTCCATGTCGGGGGAATAATCGAACAGGTAGTGCACCAAGCCGGGGCGCTGATGCACGACATCGCCCGCCTTCACCAGGGTGGGCTTGCCCTCATACATGAAGCGCGCCCACCCCTTGGTCATCACCACGATCTGGAACTCGCAGACATGATAGTGCCAGCCGGTGCCGTCCGCTGGCGGCGCGTTGGCCTTGACCAGATGGGCGATCACCTTGCCGTTGGTGGCGGCGGCGATGCCGAGGTCGCGGTAGAGGAAAAAATCGCGCAGGCCGCCGGGTTCGAATTCCGTGTCGCCCGGCCGGTTGTGGGAGAACTGCAATCCGGTGCCGATACCCATGGGCGACCTCCAATGCTGCGACGCAACATTAAGCCATCAAAAGCCCCGTTTTTAAATAGGTGCGGCGCAATATTTTCTGCCTGCGAAACAGGCAGGCTGCGCTGGTCCTAAGCGGCTACCACAAGTGAACCCGCTGATCGGGCGGCAGATAGTATTTCTGACCCGCCGTGACGGCGAAGGCGTCGTACCAGGCGTCCAGATTGCGGGTGGCGCCGATCGGCCGGAACGTGTCCACCGTGTGCTCATTCGCCAGCGTCAGAGTACGGATGCGGCTCTCGCGCATCTTGCTGCGCCAGACCTGACCGAAGCCCAGGAAGAGGCGCTGATCGCCGGTATAGCCGTCAATCACCGGGGCGGCCTTGCCGCCCAGCGACAGATGGTAGGCCTTCAGCGCGATGGCCAGGCCGGCATTGTCGGCGATGTTCTCGCCCAGCGTGTTCTTGCCGATGACATGCAGGCCCGGCAACGGTTCGAAAGCGTCATATTGCGCCACTAGGGCGGCGGTGCGCTTGTCGAAAGCGGCGCGATCATCTTTCGTCCACCAGTCCTGGAAAACGCCCTTGCCGTCATACTTGCTGCCCTGGTCGTCGAAGCCATGGCTGATCTCATGGCCGATCACCGCGCCAATGGCGCCGTAATTGACCGCGTCGTCGGCTTTGGGGTCGAAGAAAGGCGGCTGCAGAATGGCGGCGGGAAAGACGATCTCGTTGAAGGAGGGATTGTAATAGGCGTTGATGGTGGACGGCGTCATGTCCCATTCGGTGCGGTCCACCGGGCGATTGACGCGCGCCACCTGGCGGTCATATTCGAACAGGCCGGCGCGCTGGACATTGCCGATCAGATCGCCGCTGGCGATGCGCAGGGCCGAGTAATCGCGCCATTTGGTGGGGTAGCCGATCTTGGGCGTGAACTGGCGCACCTTCTCCTGCGCCTTGGCCTTGGTCGCCGGGCTCATCCAGTCCAGCGTCTGGATGTCCTGCTCCATCGCCTTGAGCAGATTGGCGACCAGCGCGTCGGCCTTGACCTTGGCCTCGGGCGGGAAATAGCGGGCGACATAGACCTTGCCCAGCGCTTCTCCCATCTGGCCGTCAAGCAGATGGATGGCGCGGGTGGGGCGGTCGAGTTGCTGCGTGGCGCCGCCCAGAGCGGTGCCGAACAGCGCGAAATCCAGATCGTCGAACTTCTTCGGCAGATAGGACGACATGCTGTGCAGGTAATGCACGGTGAGATAGTCGCGCCAGGTCGAAACAGGCGTGGCGACGAAGACCTTGGCCAGGGGTTCGAAGGCGGTCTTTTCCGCCACGATGACATAGCGCGGACCGTTGGGCGTGGTCAGCGGAATGCCGGTTTCCCTGAGAAAGACATCCCAGGGGAATTCCGGCGCCAGCATCCTGAGGTCCGCCACCAGCATGGGATTGTAGATCTTGTCGGCGTCGCGGCGGTCGGCGCGATCCCACTGCACCTTGGCGATTTCCGTCTCCAGCGCCAGCACCCGATCGGCGCGGGCCGGAGCATCGGTGAGGCCGCCCAGCGCCATCATGTCGGCGAGGTATTTGCGATAGGCCTCGCGCGTCTTCACCAGTTCGGGATTGTCGGAGAGGTAATAGTCGCGGTCGGGCAGTCCCAGCCCCGCCTGCGACAGGTTGAGGGAATAATTATTGGGATGCTTGTCGTCGACGCCGATGCCATAGCTATAGATGGCGCCGGCGGAAATGCGTGGGCTTGCCATGATGCGGGCCACGTCATCCGGTGTCTTGACGGCGGCGATTTCGGCCAGATCCTTTTCCGCCGGTTTCAGGCCGCCGGCCTCGATCGCGGCAGTGTCCATGAAGGAATCATAGAAGTCGCGCAGCTTGCGCTCGTCCGGGTTCATCTGGGCGGCGGGCCGGGCATGCAGTTCGTCCAGGATGGCGCGCAGCCGTGTTTCACTGAGAATCTGCAGATCGGTGAAACCGCCGATGCGCGAGCGGTCCGGCGGGATGACGGCAGTCTTCTCCCAGCTTCCCGTCACAAAGTCGGTGAAATTGTCCCCGGGCCTGACGCTCTTGTCCATGGCGGCAAGATCGACGCCCCAGTTGCCGAAGCGCGGGGCATCCTGCGCCAGCGCGGCCAGCAGGCCGGCGCTCATCAGGCCGGCGCAGATAAGGGTAAGGGACGATTTGCGGGGCATCGCGGTCTCCGGAAGGCGGGCGGTCCAACTCTATGGGATAGTTCAGGGCTTTTCCAAGATCAGGCCCGGTGTGGAGCGGTTCCCTTTGGCATCGGTCTCGATGGTGACGGTGGCGATAGCGCCGGGAATCAGCAGCCGCCGGTCGGCCGGCGTCAGGGCGGTGACGGCCGCCGCCGCCGACACCTTGATGACGTCGTCGGCGGTGCAGACCGGCGGACCGGCGGCGGCGGGCGCCGCACGGCCGTCACAGACGCCGTTCGCCATGCGGGCGCCGCGGTAGAACAGGGTCAGGCTGCCGGCGGCAAGGGCGGTGACCGCCCCGGTGATGACAAAGCGATTCCCACCCAGAGCGATGCGCCCTTCGCTGGAGCCGCGCATCAGGTCGGGATAGAGATGCACTTCCTCCGCCGTCAGCGAACCGTCCGCCGCCGTCACCGTCGCGCCGATATAGGCGCCGACCTTGATGGCGGACAGCGACTGTCGGGCCGTCGTCATGAACTGGGTCTTGGCCTGAAGCCGGATCGTCAGCTGTGGCCCTTTCTCCGGCGCCAGATGAAAGGTGAGGCCGTCGAAATCGACGATCCTGCCCTTGACGCGCGGCGGAGGCGCCTGCGCCGTTGCGGGCAGCGCCAGGGCCAAAACGAACAGGAGAGCAAGCTTGAGGCGGTTCATCCCACCAGCTGATCAGCGAGGTTTGACGAATTTAAGGACAAACTGGTCGGTATGGTCATGTTCGCCCTGCTCGAACACCCGCTTGGTGTCGTCATCGGAGGGATTGGCGAGAATCTTCGCCTCCCCCGCCAGCCTGAAGCCGGCGGCTTCGATCTCCTTCTTGGCGATGTCTTCATCCATGCGATGCAGAGTTTCGGTGACGCCCACCCCCGCGCCCTTCGCCGCGCGATGATCCAACACCAGATAGACGCCGCCGGGCTTGAGCGAGGCGAACACCGCCTTGTTCACCTTGGCCGGGTCCATGGCGTACTGCTTGTTGTGCATGTCGTGGTAATTGTCGCTGGTCCAGACCATGTCGACCTTCTGTGGCGTCACGAAGCCTTCCAACGAGCCGTGGATGACGCCGAGATTGGGATAGACGCGCTTCAGGGCCGCGAACTGGTAGTCGGGGTCCTGACCCTGGGTTTTCAGCCGCGCGTCATACTGGGTGCCAAAATAGGCATAGACGCGGCCTTGTTGTCCCACCGCCGTGGCGAAGAGACGGGTGAAGTAACCCGCGCCCGGCAGCATATCGACCACCACCATGCCCGGCCGGATGCCGGCGAAGGCCAGCAGTTCGGCCGGCTTGCGCCCGGCGTCGCGGCTGATATCGGCGGCGGGACGATTGCCGTCCTTCACCGCCATTTCGATGTGCGACGGCGCCGCCCAGACAACAGAAGTCGGGGCGGACAGCGTCGCTAGCATCAGGAGCGCGAAGGAAGCGCGGCGCATCAACGCGGCTTCTGGAATTTCAAGATGTACTGGTCGGTCTTGTTGTGCTCGCCAGCCTCGAAGACGCGCTTGGTCTTGTCGTCCGTCGAATAGCGCTCCAGGTCGCTGGAGGCGACGAACTTGAAACCGGCTGCTTCCGCTTCCTTGCGGACAACGGCTTCCTTGGAACGGTGCAGGGTGCTGTGGACATCATCCGGCGCATCGGCAGCGGCGGCATGGTCGAGAATGACATAGATGCCGCCGGGCTTCAGCGCGGCGAAGACCTTCTTGTTGAAGGCGACCATGTCCATGCCGGGGGCGTTCTGGAAATCATGATAGTTGCGCGAGGTCCAGACCACATCGACCGGCTCGGGCACCGCGAAATCGGGATAGGTGCCCTGCAGCAGGGTGACATTGGGATAGGCGGCAAACGGGGCCGGGGCGCCGGCTGGCGGCGGATTGCGCGGCGGCGGGCCATAGCCATAGACCTTGCCATTGGCACCGACCGCCTTGGCGAAGACGCGGGTGAAATAGCCGCCGCCGGGCGCAAGTTCGGCGATTTTCTGGCCGGGCTTCACTTCAGCCAGGTCGAGCATTTCGGCGGGCTTGCGGTCTGCATCGGCGGCCTTGTCGGCGTCGGGACGGCCGGAATCGGCGACCGCGGCCATGATGGCGGCCGAGGGCGCGGCGAGAACGGGGGCGGCGGCGAAGAGCAGAAGCGCGGCAAGCGCGGAACCGGTGTATTTGTTCATTTTTATCTCCCTGGAACTTGGTTGACCTTACTGCATTCCTCCGCCTGGCGCGACGGTTCAGACTTCGACCGGCACGCCCGGTTCGACCTTGGAGGCATGGATAACCAGCGATGATTTCACGCTGGCGACATTCTTCTCGGCGGTGAGGGTGGCGATCAGGGCCTGGAAGGCGGAAAGGTCCGGGGCGACGCATTTGAGCAGGAAATCCACTTCCCCCGACAGCATGTGGCACTCGCGCACCTGCGGCCAGCCACGCATGCTTTCCTCGAAGGCCTTGAGGTCGGCGTCCTTCTGCCCGCCCAGGCCGACAAAGACGAAGCCCGTCACCTCATAGCCCAGCGATTTGCCGTCGAGATCGGCGTGATAGCCCCGGATATAGCCGGCCTTTTCCAGCGCCCGCATCCGGCGCAGGCAGGGCGGCGCGGTGATCTGGGCGCGGCGCGAGAGCTCGACATTGGTGATGCGGCCATCGGCCTGCAGCTCGGCCAGGATGCGGCGGTCAATGGCGTCCAGCTTGGGATGAGACACGGTAAGGTTCCGAAAAGGCTCGCGGTTATACGCCCGCCGCGTCCGTCCGCGCAATAATATTTCGCAAAGCCACCCCGACCCGATGTTTATGCACCGGCGCGAGGCCATGCCCGCTTGACCAAAGCCCGGCCAGTTCCGATATCAGTCATCCGATTTTCTCAGGGCAAGCCATGTCCACCCCGCAACACTCCCCCACTTCCCATTCCAAGGTCATCATTCTGGGCAGCGGCCCCGCCGGCTGCACCGCCGCAATCTATGCCTCGCGCGCCATGCTGGCCCCGACCCTGATTGCCGGCATCCAGCCGGGCGGCCAGCTCACCATCACCACCGAGGTGGAGAATTACCCGGGCTTCGCCGAAGTGATCCAGGGGCCTTGGCTGATGGACCAGATGCAGCGCCAGGCCGAGCATCTCGGCACCAAGTTCGTGCAGGACACCATTGCGTCCGTCGATCTTTCGCGCCGCCCCTTCACGCTGATCGGCGACGGCGGCGACACCTATACCTGCGACACGCTGGTCATCGCCACCGGCGCCTCGGCCAACTGGCTGGGCATGCCCAGCGAAGGCAAATATCAGGGCTTCGGCGTTTCGGCCTGCGCCACCTGCGACGGCTTCTTCTACAAGGGCAAACAGGTCGCGGTGGTCGGCGGCGGCAACACCGCGGCAGAGGAAGCGCTGTTCCTCACCAACTTCGCCGACAAGGTGACTCTGATCCATCGCCGCGACTTCCTGCGCTGCGACAAGACCAATCAGATGCGGCTGGCGGCGAACAAGAAAATCCAGATTCTCTATGACAGCGAGATCGTCGAGGTGCTGGGCAGCGACAATCCCAAAAGCGTCACCGGCGCGCGCGTCCGCAACACCGTCACTGGCTCGCTGCACGATATCGCCGTGGATGGGGTCTTCATCGCCATCGGCCATTCGCCAGCCACCGGCCTGTTCAACGGCCAGCTGGAGATGGATGCAAGCGGCTACATCATCACCGCGCCGGACTCTACGCACACCAGCGTTGCCGGCGTCTTCGCCGCGGGCGACGTCAAGGACAAGATCTTCCGCCAGGCGGTGACCGCCGCGGGCATGGGCTGCATGGCGGCGCTGGAAGCCGAACGCTTCCTCGCCGCTTCGCATGGTGGGGACCTTTCTCTTACGGCCTGAAAGGGATGGCAATGGATTGGGACAAGCTTCGCATTTTCCACGCCGTGGCTTCGGCCGGCAGTTTCACCCATGCCGGGCAGAGCCTTGGCCTGTCGCAGTCCGCAGTCAGCCGCCAGATCAGCGCGCTTGAGGAAGAGATCGCCACGCCGCTTTTCCAGCGCCATGCGCGGGGCCTCACCCTCACCGACGAAGGTGAGCTGCTGTTCGGCGCAGTGCGTGAGGTTCTGGACCGTCTTGCCGCCGCCGAGGAGGCGCTGCGCAATGTCCATGACAGCCCGCGCGGCACGCTGAAAGTCACCGCCAGCCACGGCATCGGCACCTATTGGCTGCTGCCGCGCCTGTCACAGTTCCTGGCGGACTATCCCGAAGTCGAGCTGCATCTGGTGATGGACGACCATGAACTCGACCTCGCCCAGCGCGAGGCCGACATCGCCATCCGGCTGCGCGCGCCGGTGCAGGCCGACCTGATCCAGCGGCGGTTGTTTACGGCGCACTATCACATCTACGCCTCCAAGGCGTATCTGGAGCGCCATAAGGCGCCGCTGACCCTGGATGACATCCGCGACCACACTATCGTGGTCTATGGCGAGACCGCCGGACCGGAAATCCGCGAGATCAACTGGCTGCTCGACCTGTTCCGCAAGAAGCAGAAGCCGGACGCCGCCGGGCGCGTGGTGCGGATCAACAACATCAGCGGCATGCTCAAGGCGATCCAGGGCGGCATCGGCATCGGCGTGATCCCCGACTATGTCGCCGCCGCCGATCCCGAACTGGTGCGGGTGCTGCCCGATGTCGAGGCGCCGGGCTTCGACGTCCATCTGGTCTATGCCGACGCCCTGCGCCAGTCCAAGCGCGTCGCGGCGTTCCGCGACTTCGTGGTCAAGAGTTCGAAGGATTGGCAATATTAGGCTGCTGGCGCGGCTTAAGACCCCGTAATGCGCGGCCGCAACGCGCGGAATCCCTGCCTTTGTCGGGATCGCCAGCAGCTTCTGTGTCTATACAAATTGCCAATGGCGCGCTTGCGCCGATGCACCGGCATGCGAAGAGGTTCAGTATCTTCCCAACTCAGGGAGATATGCGATGCGCTCAATACTTCTGACCGGCGCGGCCTTGGCCGCGTTGACGCTCATCGCAGCCCAGGCGCAGCAGGCGCCGGCCTCCGGTCCCTACAGTGTCGTCAAGACCGCCACGGTCGGCGGCGAAGGCGGCTTCGACTATGTCTATGCCGATGTCGCGGGACGGCGACTATATGTTCCTCGCAGCGGACCGGCGCCATTGGCGCGAATCTCCGTCTATGATCTCGATACGCTCCAGCCAGTGGGCGAAATGGCGGGCTTCAACGGTCATGGCGCTGCGGTCGATCCGAAAACCGGCCACGGCTTCGCCACCAGCAAGCCGGTGGTGATGTGGGATGCCAAGACCCTTGCGACCATCAAGACCATCGATGTCCAGGGCGGTCCGGACGGAATTCTGTTCGATCCGTTCAATCAGCATGTCTATATCCTCAGCCATGGCGCGCCCAACATGACGGTCATCAATACCGTTGACGGCTCGGTCGTGGGCACCATCGATCTGGGCGGTGCGCCGGAACAGGCGGTCACTGACGGGGCCGGGCACATCTATGTCGATATCGAAGACAAGGGCCAGGTCGCCGTCGTCGATGCCAGGGCCATGACGGTCACGGCCCGCTACGATCTGGGCAATCCTGGTCTTACGCCTGCGGGCCTGGCCTTGGACGCCAGGAACCACATCCTGTTCGCGGCCTGCCGCAATCCGGCCAGCATGGTGATCCTGAACGCCGACACCGGCAAAATTCTCGCCACCTTGCCCATCGGCACGGGCGTGGATGGCGCGACCTTCAATCCCAACACGATGGAAGCGTTCAGCTCGCAGGGCGACGGCACTCTGACCGTGATCAAGGAAAACAGCCCTACCAGTTTCGTGGTCGAGCAGACGGTGCAGACCAAGGTCGGCGCCAAGACCCTGACGCTCGACAGCAAGACCAACCGCGTTCTGCTGATCACCGCCGAATTCGGACCGCCGCCTGCGCCCGCCAACCCTCCTCCAGCCGGCGGACGCGGACGCGGCGGGCGGGGACCGGCGATTCCCGGCTCATTTTCGATCATCGCTGTCGGGAAGTAGAAGACTTGCCCCAAGCGCCATCCTGGCTGGGCCGCTGCAGCCGCCTACAGCACCGCGCCAGCCATGCACTGCGTGTAGCTGGTTCTTGCCTCACGCTGTTGCGTAGCCGCGTCCATCCCGTCACTTTTGGCGTTTCGCAGGTCGTTGTCAGCCACCCTGGCACACCAGTCGCTATTGGGCTGTGGCCGCGCAATGCGTGCCGGGGGCGCGGGTTCAGCGATCACAACAGCGGAATCGTCCTTGGCGATGCCCGTATAGGTCACGGCCCTGTCAAATGATGCGCAGCCGCATAGAGCTAGCCCAAAGGCCATGGCGCATAGGCCGGTGATTTTCGTAGGCAT
>Ga0265318_10001630_pt1 | contig 12967 bp, 10 predicted proteins | sample 4821metaG_FD_192431 | JGI IMG/M metagenome (GOLD analysis project Ga0265318, IMG submission 192431) | Rhizosphere microbial communities from Carex aquatilis grown in University of Washington, Seatle, WA, United States - 4-8-21 metaG | ecosystem: Host-associated > Plants > Roots > Rhizosphere >... | reverse complement strand
CCTTGGCGCTACAAATATTTGCGGCTCTTCAATTTGAGTTAGCAGTTCGCAGTTAGCAGTTCGTAGTTAATGTATGTTTTTGAACCTCCGGTTCAAAAACCTCTAAAACTCCTAACTCCGGACTCAAAACTTCTAACTGCCTTTAGGTGCCCGTGTGTCCAAACCCACCCGATCCGCGTTCCGTATCGTCCACACTCTGGACCTTCACGACTTCGGCCTGGGCGACCGGCGAGATCAACATTTGGGCGATCCTGTCCCCCCTTTTCAGGGTGACAAGCTCCTGCCCCAAATTAATCACCAGTACCTTGACCTCGCCCCGGTAATCCGAATCCACCGTTCCCGGTGAGTTGGTGAGGGTTAAACCCTGTTTCATGGCCAAGCCGCTGCGGGGCCTTACGCAGCCCTCGAAACCGGCCGGGATGGCCATTTTAAGGCCCGTGGGTACGATACCCCTTTCGCCCGGCTTTAGCACCAGGGGTTCGGTTAAGGCCGCCTTCAGGTCCAGCCCCGCCGCCCTCTCCGTGGCATAGGCCGGCAGGCCCAAATCCTCGCTGCCGGGCAATATCTCGATTTTCAAAACAGGCTTTTCCATAACTACTCCATTCATTTCATTGCCACGAAGTCACGAAGAAACTTTTTTTGGACTGAAATTTATTGAGGCGCTGGCAGATCATCGTTGTTCTAAAAAAGAAACAGGATGAATTTTGAAAATACAAATTTCAACTTCGTGTTCTTCGTGCCTTCGTGGTAATTTTTATTTCGGTGCTGGCGCAGGCTTTTCCGACTCGACATGGGCGGCTTCCCGGATTTTATCCTTCATCTCCACGAAAGTCTGTGGTGGGAAACAGAAGAACGGATATTCCCTGCCGCTTAAAATATCCCGGGTTTCCTTCAGCTTTCCGATATCCAGCAATCCCTGCTCCAGGATTTTAATAATGTCCGTGTAGCTGTCATAAAGGGAGAAATTCACCTGCTTTATTTTGGCGGAGGCGTCCGCCCGCTTCGCCGGATCCTTCAAATTTTCAAGCAATTGGATCTTGTCCATGGCGATTTTTTTCAACTTGTCATTGTTGTAGCATTCCTTGAACTTGGAGAGCATGAAGAGGGGCAATTCCTTCTGCCAGGACTCCGCCTTGGTGAAGAGGTACTCCGGATTTTGGGCAAGGGCCCTTCCCCACCACTCGATTTTCGCCTCTTTGGTCAAGATCACCTCCATGGACCGGCTCTCTTCCGGGTCCACCAGGTAAGTGGCCGACACCACCCCATAGGTGGGAGGGTTGGCCTTGAAAATCTTGGTGAAAAGCGAATCGCCGACTTCCTCGTAGCTGGAGCCGCCGACGCCGTGGATGAAAAAATCGCAGAGGTACATCCGGCAAAACAGGGTTTGGGGTATGGCTTTGGGCCAAACACTGATGTTCAAGGCCGCCAACTGGCGTGGCATCTCGGCCTGGTCCAGGGGGTAGGTTCCGTCGCCGCCCTTTATCTTCAACATGAGTTTGCTTCCCTCTTTTTTCGCGTAAAGGGAATGGCGCTGGTGGTATTTGGTGACCCCCCAAAAGGGAATTTCAAACCACCAATTCTCGAATTTCAAGTTGGGCATGGGGGACAACTCATGGGTGATGCCGTGTTTCTTGCGGTACTCGTCCAGGGACTGGTTATAGGCCTGGTTCATTTCGGAAAGGTTGGACAGCCAATTCGCGGCGAAGTTCAGGAAAGGCTCGGAAGTCCACAGTTTGCTCCCGATCAGGTACTGACGGGACGTACCGCATATCTCATCCAGCAGCCTGAGGGTATAGAGGTGGAAGTCGGTCCAGGACGGGTTTTTCTTCAAACCCTTCACCAATTTTTCCTCAAAGCCCCTCAAATTCCCCTTGATGGCCTCGGGGCAAAAAACCTGGGCGTCGGAAAAAATTTTCTCCAGGGCGGCATGCTCGGGCGCGGGAAGGTAGGCGTAGGGAATTGTTTTTTCCTGCTGCTTCATGTCCTTCGTCAGGAAAAAATCCAGCTGCTTGCGGCGGGCCTTGCCGTTCTCCTCAACTTCCGGAAGTAGGTGGATATATTCCCCGGTCATGGCCGAGTCGGTGATTTTATGGCAGGCGGTTCCCGAGACGGACTCGGCCAGGATGCTGGCCGCCAGGCACTTGGCCCAAACCCCGGGATGGAAAAAGATGGGCTGGTGGCCGGAGAAGATGAGGGGCTGGTCCGTGGGCAGCTTCAGAAGCGTCCTGGCCCGGTGGGCGGTCATTCCCCAAAGGGTTTGCTTGACCAGCCACTCGCGGTTGCGCAGGGCTTCTTCCTTCCATTTGGGAAGGAGGGGCTCGTAATAAAACTCGCCGTGGTTTTTGGGTATCTTGTCCGTCGCGGAGGCCATTCATTAACCTTTGAAAAATGGTTCAGGTGCAAGGGTCCAGGTGCCAGTTAAACCCAAAGACCAGCGGCTCAATTCACCTTAAGCATTAAAACATGGATCACTTGAAAACGTTAACTGAAACCTGGCCCCTGGAACCTTGTCCCACATAGGATTTTTATGGTTTTGTCGTTGTAGCGGAGGGCGAAAGACCGAGTTTGGTTGCCTCGGTATCCATGATCCTCAAGTAATGGTTTAAACGTTCATCCCGATCGGTAAATTGGTTGTTAAAGTTCCGTCCGTAGTCCTTATAAATGAGCGGAACGGCGCATTCCGTGACCTTCAGCCCTGCCTTGGCGGCTTGAAGCCAAAATTGGATGGGAAATCCATAGTTGGTCTCGGAGAGTTTCAATTTTCTCAAGGCATCCACCCTGTAACCCTTGAAGCCGCAAAAACTGTCGGTCAGGGTGTAGCCCGTGAGGGGGCGCAGCTTCTCCGTGATGACCCGGTTGACTTCCAGCCGGTCCGGGGGGGGATGGTCGGAGGAAAGCAGCGGGTTGAGATAGCGGCTTCCCGAAACGACATCGAATTTATCCAGCTTTTCCAAAAAACAGGGAATGTAGCCGGGCTCATGCTGTTCGTCGGCGTCCATGGTGACGCAATAGGGATAATCGTTGTCTTTCACGAAATTAAACCCGTCGATCAAGGACTGGCCGTAGCCCAAGTTCTCCGCGTGCCGGAGGACCGCTTTGACCTTGAGCCTTTCCAGAATGGAAGGAGTCGCGTCGGTGGAACCGTCATCGACGATAACCACGTCCGCGTTTTTGTACTCGGAAAGCTTGCGGAGGATTTTCTCCAGGGTGGGGGCCTCGTTATAAACCGGAACAATCACGGCAAATCGCATTCCACTCACCATAAGAACCTTAATTGAAATGTGGAATCGTGCCACAAATCATTTTTGTATTTCAAAATACCGCTGTGGCACACGTGGGACAGGCTCCAGGGACAAGGTTCCCGGGTCCAGATAAAGGACTCCGGCCAACAAAATTAAACTCAAATTAGGCCTCGCGACCATGTAAATCAAGGGCAGTTGGGGTTTGTATCGGTTTAACCCGGCAGGACCCTCGTGCCTGGGTCCTGTTTACTTGGGAATAGTCCCGGAATTCTCATCGACCGTGGGTTGGGCGATTTCAACCGGCACGACCTGGGAGGATGGGGTCGGAGCGTTACCCAAGGTAGGAGGCGCCGGCTTCCCCTTGTTGGGCAAAGGCGGCGGGGGCTGGTTCTTTTTATCCTTCGCGGCGGCGGAGTCGGCGCCCGGGGTCGATTCGGCCTTGGCGCTGGCGGCGTTTCGTTCCAGGATGGCCATACGGTCCGATTCTTTTTTCGTCATTAAGGGCTTCCGGATATCCGAGATATGTTGTTTGGCTTCCTGGTCCCCCGGAACCACATCCAGGTATTTTTTCCAATGATAAAGGGCCAATCCCATTTGATCATCGCGCTCGTAAATGATGGCCACTTCCTTATGGGCCTGGGACTGCTCGTCATCCGCCTCCAGGATCATCAAGTACTCGATGCGGGCCTTGTTCCAATCCCGGATGCTTTTATAGTGTTCCGCCAGCTGGTAATGGGCCGCGATGTTCTTGGGTTCGATGTCCGCGGCCGCCTTGTATTGTTCCATGGCCTTCTTTTCCTCATCCATGTCCATGTAAACATCCCCCAGCTTGGCCCTGGCGGAGGTATCCACGGGGTCGGTGTCGATCGCTTGGCGGTAATAGGCGCGGGCTTCCTCATTTTTGGACAAGGCCCGGTAGGCGTCCCCCAGCCTTTCATAGATATCGGCGTTGTCGGGAATGGCGCGGACGGCCTGGCGCAGTTCGGGGATGGCCTGCCGATATTGCTTCATCTGGAAGTAGGTCATGCCCAGGTTGTAATGGGCCGAGCCAAAATCCGGGTCCACCTTGAGCACCAGCCTCGCGTAAAGGATGGCCTTGGCGTAAACCCGCTTCTGGAGGTAGACATAAGAGGTATTGGAGAGGGCCTGGGGATATTTCGGGTCAATTTTGAGGGCTTTTTGGAATTGATCGAGGGCCTCATCCAACATGTCTTTTTGGGCGTAAAGCTTGCCCAGATTATTGTGGGCCTCCGCGTTGAAAGGATCGTGCTCAACGGCTTCTTTGTAATATTGGATTGCCGTCTCAATCCGGCCTTCCTTCACGTAGACGTTTCCCTTGTCCAGGTAGAGCTGGGCGCTGGGGGCGTCGGCCAGGGCGGATGTAAGAAAGGCCAGGAACAACGAAAGGGAGAAAAATGATTTTATAGGAAAGGACATCACGGCTCCTTGAGCTCGTTTCACCAAGAGGACAGAGACAGCCGAATGATTTTACGGGAGGGGTGAAAACCCGTCAACGGGCAAAACAGTCAACAGCTGACAGTCGGCAGTCGACAGTTGAAGGCTTTTTCAAGCAATTTCAAGCTGTCGACTGTCGACTGCCGACTGTCAGCTGCCTTTCAGCGCTTCTTTTTTCGCGGCGTTCAAAAGAGCGGCCACTTCGCGGGACGTCGGGGCCTCGGCATAAAGCCTGAGAAGGGGTTCGGTTCCGGAAGCCCGCACCAAAAGCCAGCCCTTCTCCAATTTCAACTTGACCCCGTCCAAGGCATTGACGCCGGTCACCTTATGGCCCGCCACTTGGGAGGGAGGGGATTTTTTCAAACGGGCCAGAACGCGCGCCTGCCTCTCGAAGGAAACATCCTCCAAATCGATCCGATCCGAGTGGAAGGGGCCGAATTCTTTTTGCAGGAAAGCCACGGCTTCCGTCACGGACTTTCTCATCGTCACCAGGGCTTCCATCAACAGGAGGGCTGAGAGAAGGCCGTCCCTTTCCGCCAGGTGCCCCTTGACCGCGATCCCGCCGCTCTCTTCCAATCCCAGCAGGATGTCCTCTTTCAGCATGACCCCGCCGATATATTTGAAACCAATGGGCGTCTCAAAAACCGGAATGCCCCAGCGGCGGGCCATGCGCTCGATCATCAGGGTTCCCGAGACGGTCTTCACGATGCCGCCCCGAAGCCCCTTGTTGACCCAGAGGTGGTATAGAAGGATGGCGTGGAGCTTATGGACGTCCACGAAATGGCCCTTCTCGTCCATCATGCCGACCCGGTCCCCATCCCCATCGGTGGCGAATCCCACGTCGGATTTGGAAGCCCGGATAAACCGCGAGAGGGGACCTAGATTGGGGCCGATGGGCTCGGGCTGGCGGCCCCCGAAAAAGACTTCCCTATCCCCCGCGACCGTTTGGACCTTCGTCCTCCCGCCGGACACTAAATTTTCAAAATGCCTCGCCCCCACGCCATGCATGGAATCCACGGCCACCTTGAGCCCGGCTTTCCGAAGGAGGGGCAGGCTTACTTTTGATTTCATGCTGTTAAGGTAAAAGGGCAGCCAATCGGCCCTTTGGATTTTCGCGCCCTTCACCGCCTCAATGGGCTTGGAAGGGATGTATTTTTCCACTTCCTTGGTAAAAGAGGACGGGGCCGAGACTCCCGGCGGGAGCTTGATCTTGAAACCGTTGTAGGCGCCGTTGTTATGGCTGGCGGTAATCATGACACCGGCATCGGCTTTCTTCGCCTTAATCGCCAGGGACAGGGCGGGGGTCGGCAATAGCTGGGAAGCCAAGGTCACTTTGTGGCCCAAGGAAGCGAGAATTTCCGCGGCGGCCAGGGCGAATTTATCCGAAAAAAAGCGGGTGTCGTATCCCACGAAGACCGACGAGGACTTTTTATGGCGGCGGAGGTTGAGACCCAACCCGTAGGCGGCCCGGCGGACATTGGGAAAGGTGTAGGTCTCCGCGACCCTCGCCCGCCAGCCGTCGGTGCCGAATTTGATGGTGTCCATGGAAATTTTCTTTCACCCTCACCCCGCCCTCTCCCGTCAAGGGCGAGGGGTTCAACCAGCCCGATCGGTTTCCACCACTCCCTCTTCCCTTGCGGGAGAGGGTAGGGTGGGGGGTGAAGTTATTTTTTTAAAAATTCTAACGGGCCGACGTTATTTAACCATATTTTTTAGTAAAGAATAATCCCCGTGGCTGAATCGGCCTGAATGGCCAATTGCAGCGGCTTGTCGGTCTTAAAGGTTCCACGGTAAGGCTTGATGGGATCGATCGGGAAAGGGCCTCCGCCGCCCAAGGGACCCGGGGTCCCGTTCCAGGACACCTGCTTCTCGTTCAATCCCTTGCCCGTCAGGACCCAACCCATAAGCTTGCCCTGGGGCTTGAAGCCGGCCAGGTCAAAAGTCACCGTCTGGTTTTTGTCGTTCTCGTTCACGATGATCAGGCCCAATTCCCCGCTGGAAAAGCGGCTGGCGTAAACCTTGACGGTGGGAACCGAGCTTTCGGCCGCGATCATCTTGTCGCCGAAGGCCCTGGAATAAAGCGCGTAGGAATAATAAGAAGGCCTTGGCGTGGCGTCGGGAGCCGAGTTGTCCCCGGAAGCCAGCATGGCCATATCCCCGTGGAGTTTCCCGTCCAACCCGTTTTTCCAATCCCAATAATTGGAATCCACGTAACCGGCTTTGATATGGTCGCCCAATACCTCGGCGGTGAAAAGCCCGTTGATCAGCTCGATGGTCGGTTCCGGAGAGGCGTTCACCAAGTTAAATTCCGTGAGCGCGACAGGAATTCCTTTTTCGGCGGCGGCGTACTTGTCGATCATTTGGTTGGCCGATCCCAAGGCGTCGGTGACTTTATGGAGATTGCCCAGGAAGGCGTCGTTGGTCGGATTGGTGTAGGTATCCCCAGTGAAGGGCCACATGAAATACTGGTGGAGGATCAAGAAATCGGCCTTCCCCTTCAACTGCGGCAGCAGGTCCCTCATCCACCAATGGTAGCCGTCCCAATCGCCCCCGGCGTCCGTATCGACCCCGACAGCGCCGATAAAGATGTCCGGGTCCACCTTGCGCATAGCCGCGGCGATGATCTGGAAATCCTTGCCGTAGACGTCTCCCGTCAATTGGGGTTTCCCGTCGATCTTGTTGCCCACTTCCCAGGATCCATAAACCTCGTTTCCGATTTCCCAATAGCGGACCTTGAATTTTTTATCGATATTGAAATATTTCACCCAACGGGCGGCCAAATCGGCGGCGGTTTTGACATCCCCGTACCTCGAAATGCCGTAGTTGGCCGTCACAATGGCTTCGGACCCGGTTTGGCGGCAGAACTCGATGAAATCATCGCTGGAGACGGACCAGGCTTGGTTCATGTGGCCCGGGTCTTTTTCCCCGGGAACAGGTTTATCGTATTTTCCGTCCCAATTGTATTCGTCTGAGGAACTTCCACCAGGCCAGCGCCAAAACTTGATGCCGGCCTGCTTGGCCTTCTCGATACGGTCCGGATCCAAGACCCAGCTTTTCGTGTCCCACCAGGCGATATTATTGCCGAATTGATAAGGTGTGACTTGGTGGAGGACTTGGTCCGCGTCGATCTTCACGCTGACTTTGGCGCCATAAGCGAATTTCCAGGGTTGTCCGTCGGCTTGGAAAGCCGGCGCGGTCTTGGTGAAGGTCGTTGGAGCGGCGTCATTGGTGGCGGGGTAAAGCTCGAAGGCCTTTCCCTGAGGCCCGGCGAAGGCCCTGGTTGAGGCGGTTAAGAAAACCAGAATGAAAAAAACGCGGGATAACAATTTCACGGAAGTTCCTTTCGGATGATGAAGTGGCGAAATCTTACCACAAGTACCCAACCCAATTATCAGCAAAGCAACAACAATCAAAGTCACCCTCGCCCTTCCCACACCCACCCGAAGGAGAGGGATACATAAATAAACGCCAATCATGAAAGGGCTTTCAGATTTTCTGTCTTTTCCCGGCTGTCGGCGGAAAGCGGGGGCGGCCTTTAAAACATCTTCACCCACACCACCCCGTCCTCAATCACAGTCGGAAAGGTGTTCAACTTCAAATCGGGTTCATTCATGCAAACGCCCGTCTTGATATTAGACCTATAGCCATGGGCCTTACAGATGATGAAGTCCCCGTCGCAATTGCGGGGATCCAGACGAACCTCCGCGTGGGGGCAATAGACCCCCGTGGCGAAAACCTGATTGCCCCGTCGGTGGAGCATCAGCGCCATATTCTCCACTTCCGTTTCGACGCTTTGGTTGTCCAATAAAGTTTGGAAAGGCAGGGATTTTTTGTATCCAAGAAGGTCCATGGCCGGAGCGGCTAGACTCTAGCGTGGTCGCCCAGCACGCTGCCCGCGCCCACGCGGGAATGGCTGGAAATGCGGCAATGGCGGCCCAGGACGACTTCATCCAGGTTCACATGGTCCCCCACGATCACGCCCTCCCAGAGGACGCTTTTGGCGATCACGCTTTTCTTCCCCACCACGCAATTTTTACCGAGAACCGCGTAAGGTAGGATGCGCGCGTCCTCATGGATGACACAATTGTCCCCGATGATGACCGGCCCTTTTACCAGGACGCCCTTGCCCAATTTGACGTTTTTTCCGAGGTAAATTTTGTTCTCTTTGCGGGCCAAATCCGCGTAGACAGGGAAGGAACCGTTCAGAACGTCCCAATGGCTGGTCAGGTACTTGCGGGGGGTCCCAATGTCCTGCCAATAGCCTTCCCAAACAAAACCCCCGAAGGGATGCTGGTCCTTCAACAGATGGGGAAAGAGCGCCCGCTCCGCCGAGTAATTGACTCCCGCGGGAATCAAATCGAACACTTCCGGTTCGAATACGTAAACGCCGGCGTTGATGGTATCGGTCACGACTTCCTCAGCGGCTGGCTTTTCCAGGAACTTGGTGACGGCTCCCTTGGGATCCAAAAGGACCAATCCGTAAGCCATCGGATCCTCCACCCGGACAAGACCGAGGGTGACCCAATGTTTTTTCTTCTGGTGGAGCGACACCATGTTGGACAAGGGGATATCGGTGAGGATGTCCCCGTTGAAAATGATGCTCGGATGGCCCTTCACGAATTTCTCGGCGTTCTTGATGGCCCCGGCCGTGCCGAGGGGATGTTTCTCCAGGGCGTAATGGATTTTCACCCCGAGATGGCTGCCGCTGCGGAAGACCTTCTTGATGTCCTGGGGACGGTAACCGATGGAAAATACGATGTCGCGGACGCCGGCCTTACGCAGGGCTTCAACCTGATAGGTTAAAAAAGGTACCCCGCAAAGGGGCACGATGTTTTTGGGGATGTGGTTGGTCAGGGGGCGCATACGGGTCCCCTGCCCGCCGACGAGGATGATAGCTTTCATTCAACACTCCGTGTTGAGTTAGAAGTTAGGAGTTAGTAGTTAGGAGCTTTTCAGAAACTCCGTGCTTCCCGTTCCCAACCCCTAACTTCTTTTGTAGTAGTTTACCGTTTCTTCCAAGCCTTTTCGTAGGTCATATTGAGGTTCCCATTTTAAGAGTTTTTTGGCTTTGGAGTTGTCCAAAACGCTCTTTTTCAAGTCGCCCAGCCGGGGAACCCCATGTTTGGCGTTCTTGGTGTAACCGGTAGCCTTCGCCAAGGTGTCGAAAAGCTCGTTGGTGGTCACGCTGACGCCTGTCCCAATATTAAAGAAGTCGTTATGGGGATAATCCAAAGCCAAAAGATTGGCCTGGGCCAGGTCCTTTACATAGATATAGTCCCGGATGTTATAGCCGTCCCCGTGGATTTGGAAGTCACCGCCGTGGAGCATGCTATTCGTGAAGACCGCGACCACCCCCCCCTCGCCGGAAGCGTCCTGGCGCGGCCCGTAAACATTGGCGTAGCGCAGGGTCACATATTCCAACCCGAAGTTTTGGGCGAAGACATCCAGGTACATTTCCACCGCGACTTTGCTGGCGCCATAAACCGACAGGGGCCTGGCGGGATGGGTTTCGGGAAAGGGGCCCTTTTCCGCCTCGCCATACATGGCACCGCCCGAGGCGGCAAAGATGAATTTTTTCACGTCCGCCCTGCGGCAAAGATCCAGGAGAAGAACCGAACCCAGGACGTTGACCTTGACATCAAAATAGGGGTCTTCCAGGGAAGCCTTCACTTTGATTTGCGCCGCGTGGTGGTTGACAGCCTCGACGCCTTCGCCCTTCATGATGTCCTGGAGTTTTTCATCCAGGATGTTCATGTGGTAGAACTTGGCCTTGGGGTTGAGGTTTTCCTTTTTGCCGGTCGAAAGGTCGTCCACGATCACCACGTCATGCCCCGCCGCGATATAGGCGTCCACCACATGGCTCGCGATGAAACCAGCCCCGCCGGTAACTAGAATTTTCATGATTTCGTTTTCCTTTTAGTAAGCGTGCTTATGTTCCAGAATATCCAAAACCGTCCTCAGAAGAATCTTGACGTCAAACCATAAACTCCAGTTTTCAATGTAGAAAATGTCGTACTTCACCCGTTCAGAAAGGGACGTGTTGCCGCGGAATCCATTCACCTGGGCCCAACCGGTGATGCCCGACTTCACCTGGTGGCGTTCAAAATAACGGGGTATTTCCTTCTCGAATTTCTCCACCAGCCCCGGCACTTCGGGCCTTGGCCCCACCAGGCTCATGCGGCCCGTCAGCACGTTCAAGAGCTGGGGCAATTCATCCAGGCTGGTCTTGCGGATAAAGGTTCCGAACTTGGTGACCCGGGGGTCGTTCTTGGCGGTGAAGGCTACCGTCTCGCTTCCCGCGGCCATGGAGCGGAATTTTCTCATGTGGAAAATCCTGCCGTCCCTGCCCACCCTTTTCTGGTGGAAAAGAACCGGGCCAGGCGAGGACAGCTTCACGCCGATGGCCACCATTATCCAAACAGGACTTAGTAATATCACCGCCACCAAGGCCAGGACAAAATCAAACGTTCGTTTCAATATACGATTATGCAGAGCACTTAAGGGCGCTTCTTTCATCTCAAAAATCGGCATGTCGATCAGAACATCATTTTCCAGCGGATTGGTGATCAGCCCGAAGAGATCGGAGACGATCTTATACTTCACTTGGGTGTCCTGGAGCGTCACCAACATGGAAATCAATTTTCCATGGGCGGAGGAGGGCAAAGCGAAGATGACTTCATGCGGGTCGTATTTAGCGATGAGACTTGAGAACTTGGGAAGGGTCCCGACGATCTTGAATCCCTCGACGTTGCCCGAGGATTTCCCCTCGGAAACGATTCCCGCGATGCGGTAGCCGAGGCCGGGATTCTGCTTGATGCGCTGAAGCAGGACCTGGGCCGTCTCGCCGGTCCCCACTACCAGAATTCGGGTGACACCCACTCCCCTGCGGCGGAGCAGGACTTGGATGCGTCTGAGGAGCACCCGTTCCAACCAGACACTCACAACGATGGACAGGGCCGATAAACCAATGACTAACCGTGAAAAGGTGAAAAACTTGATGAGGAAGGTGGAGGCGGATATCAACACGGCAGCGATGAAAACACCTTGAATGACTTTCGACAACTCATCGACTCCCGAAATACCCCGGCGTTTTCGATATAGTCCGACATATTTAAAGATTACCCAATGGACAATAACAACCAAAAGGAGGAATGAGCGGTAATGGGCATATTGGGTGATTCCCTCTTGAACAGGAATCCAACCGGAATCAAAACGCACCCAGTTCGCCAGCAGGAATGAACCGGCGACAAGGATCCCATCCAATAAAAAACTTGCCGCGGAAAATATCGACGGAATACGAACCTTCATTGAGTCTCCAAAGGATGTCGACAGTCGGCAGTCAACTGTCGACAGATTACTTCTTCCGGCCTATGGTATCCACTAGTCCGTTAAGCATTTTACCTATTTCAGAGGTTCTTACCTTTAATTCATCCACAATTTGACTCTTCAAATAGCCTAGATTCCCGGCAATTTGGACTTGAGTTTCCAATTCCAGCAATGACCCTCTGGCATGAATCAAAAATTGGCAGAATTCTGGATTCGAATGGCGGCCTTTACCTTCGGCGATATTACTTGGAACGGAAACAGACGCCCGGCGCATCTGGCTTGTTAGGCCATAAACTTCTTCTTTTGGAAACCTTTGAGTCAGTCGGTAGATTTCCGTAACCAGGCTCATCGACTTTTGCCAAACAACCAATTTTTCATGATCTGAAGCCATCATCACACCTCCGGTTTAAAACCTTCCTGTCGACTGCCGACTATCGACCGTCGACTACTTTTTTGGTCCCAGGAAGAAGTTCGTTTCCAGCTTCTGAACCAATGGAAAATCAAGGAAACCGGTCTTGTATTCCCTTTGCTTCTCGAAAAGGAAAAAGATACCCCAGGCCAGCGAGGGAAATAACGACGCCAGAGGCTTGGCAATTACAGGCGGAAAAGGATAAAAATTCGTCCCGGCAAAATCCAAAAGTTTGTAGGTTCCCGGCGCTCCGCTTTCCAAAAAGTCCAGGATATCGCCCTTCGTGAATCCCCTGACGTGGGCGGAATTGGTTTTGCATTGGGAAGGCTGGATGCCCAGGGGCAGTAAAATCCGGTTGTGCAGGGCCGCCATGTTGGGGACGCCGAGCAAAAGCTTTCCCCCGACCGGCAGGACCCGCGAGATTTCGTGGAAAATCCAGAAGACTTCCTTGGTATGTTCCAGAACCTGGTTCATCATCACCAGGTCCATCTCCCCGTCACGAAAGGGAAGTTTGTCTTTTTCGATGTTCAGCGGA
>Ga0265318_10001625_pt1 | contig 12978 bp, 11 predicted proteins | sample 4821metaG_FD_192431 | JGI IMG/M metagenome (GOLD analysis project Ga0265318, IMG submission 192431) | Rhizosphere microbial communities from Carex aquatilis grown in University of Washington, Seatle, WA, United States - 4-8-21 metaG | ecosystem: Host-associated > Plants > Roots > Rhizosphere >... | reverse complement strand
AAATGTTTTTTTATCGAGTTCGTTTTCTTCCTTAAAGAAAGTATACTGAGGCGTTGGCTTTACTTTGTCTTCTTCCGTTATCTGGCTTCTGTAAACGGTTTCGCGTTCTTTAGGAGGTTCGGCGGTTTTATGAACTGAATCAGATTCAGAGATCTTTTCAGTTGAATCAGTTTTCTTTTCGGTGCGCTTAGCGTAAAATCCGGCTTTCGCTTTATCATAATCATTGAGAAGATGGTTTTCACTTTCGCCGATTGCGCGCGCGTATTCTTTTACGAAAGAACGGATATATGTTTCGGGCTGAAAATCAAAAACGCCGGATTCAAGAAGATTAAGGAACTTCGGATTTATCCTTGTTTCAGAGGAAATTTCAGCGATGGATATCCCTTTGGATTCCCGTAATTTTTTTAGATCTTCACCAAAGTCTTTGAGTTGCGCCAATTGCGTTGTGTATGATTAATGAGCCTTCGTAATTTCAAAAAATAATTTAACTTTGTTTGAATTTCAATGTAATATTCTGCATTTAGCCCGAATAACTGACTGTAAAGCCCAAACTTCCGGAGAAGGTGGCTTTAACAGAATTCTTACCTTGCAACAAGGTCGCCAGCCTTGATAACTATCGCTCCTTATTACTTTGAATAACTTTACAAAATAAAGTATATTAATTGATTAATGCTTAACTTTTGCAAGGTATATTTCGATTATCTTAAGTTCGAAGGCAGCGACAGGCTTGACCTTATTAACAGGCTCTCCACCAACGAAGTTAACTCTCTGGAAAAATATAAGGGCACAAAGACTATTCTGACCTCCGATAAGGGCAGGATAATTGATGTTATTACAATGTTTAACTTCGGGGATTTTGTCTTTGCATCATGCTCAGCCGGTAATTCTGACAAGGTTCTGGCGCACCTTGAAAAGTATACTATTATGGATGACTTCAGGGCAACCAATATGGCGGGCACACATGAGACTTTGCTGTTTATTGGGGATGAAACCGGAGCTTACTCAAAGGAGTTATTCGGAACAGATGCTACAAGTTTCACAAACAACGATTTTTTGGTTCTTTCTGAGGAGAATAACGACGCAATAGCTTCGCATAATGATGATGCCTTAGGCGGATTTTATTTTATCTATGCAAACGAGGAAAAGCAGCATTGGGAAAGGAAACTGTTCTCGCCTGCTTTAGCAGGTAAATATGATTTGAAAGAACTGACAGCAGGTGAGCAGGAAGTGAAGCGGATTGAACTTGGTATCCCCGGATTTGGAAAAGAATTGAGCGAGCTGACAAATCCGCTTGAATGCGGACTTTGGGATTATGTAAGTTTTACAAAAGGTTGTTATATCGGACAGGAAGTGATTGCCAGGCTTGACACGTATGATAAGATCAGTAAGCATTTAGTGGGAATAAAGGCGGATGAAGCAATACCAGTATCAGATACGCCCGGAGAAACAAAGATACTGCTTAGTGATAACCAGTGCGGCTTTGTGACAAGCTCAGCAGTTTCTGAAAAATTTGGGAACATTGGGCTTGGGTTTGTTAAGACAATTTTATTGGATAACGAAAAAGATTATAAGATCAGAACAGCCGATAAGTTAATTTATTGCAGAATAGTAAAATTACCTTTCGGTCAAAATATAGAATAATTACGCTGTACATTTTTTAAAACAATTTTTTGAAGAGGTTTAAAAATGATCAACAAAATAATAGAAACTCTTGGCGCTGATTCAGGGCTGCTTGAACATAAATGCGGCACAATACCTAAAGAACAATTACATCTTCCGGGACCGGATTTTGTTGACCGCGTCTGGAAAGATTCCGACCGCTCGCCTAATGTTCTAAGGAACATGATGTCGATATTTAATCACGGGCATCTTTCAGGAACGGGTTATCTTTCAATACTTCCGGTCGACCAGGGAATAGAACACTCAGCGGGCGCTTCATTCGCGCCGAATCCGCAGTACTTTGATCCTGAAAACATTGTAAAACTTGCTATTGAAGGCGGATGCAATGCTGTAGCATCAACGCTCGGCGTACTTGGCTCGGTTTCCAGAAGATATGCGCACAAGATTCCCTTCATACTTAAGATTAACCACAATGAATTTTTGACATATCCGAACAAATACGACCAGATATTATTTGCCAACGTCGACCAGGCTTTTGATATGGGCGCGGTAGCTGTGGGAGCGACAATATATTTCGGTTCCGAAGAATCCGGAAGGCAGCTTGAGGAAATCACTGAAGCATTTTCTTACGCGCATGAATTGGGATTGGTTACAGTATTGTGGTGTTATCTCAGGAACCCAGCGTTCAATGTTAAGGGAGATAAGGATTATCATTTATCAGCTGATTTAACCGGGCAGGCAAATCACCTGGGCGTCACAATTGAAGCAGATATTATAAAGCAGAAGCTGCCCGAAAATAACGGCGGGTACAACGCGCTTAAGTTCGGAAAGACAAGCAAGCTTGTTTATGAAAAGCTGACAACGGATAATCCAATTGACTTAACCCGTTACCAGGTTATAAATTGTTATATGGGCCGCGCGGGATTAATAAATTCAGGCGGCGCTTCAACCGGCAAAGGCGATTCTGATCTGAAAGAAGCGGTAAGGACAGCGGTAATAAATAAGCGTGCAGGCGGTATGGGGCTGATATCAGGCAGGAAAGCTTTCCAAAAACCGATGAAAGACGGCGTAGAACTTTTGAACGCTATACAGGATGTATACAAGACTAAGGAAGTAACTGTAGCATAATTAATCAAACAAAACTAAATGAACAAAACGTTAAAAGTAGCGGCAGCTAAACACAGGAAGAAAGCTAAAAAAGCCAAGGCCAGGATAAAAGAATCTAAAGCCAAAGCAAAAAGCAAATAAAGCCCGATGAAGAATTACCTGCTGCTGGGGTTTATAACCCTGGCAGCCTGTTTTACGCCTATTTTCGCCAAGATAACAGTCGCTGAGATATCGCCCCTATCGCTTGGTTTTTTCCGTTTCGGCGCAGCGGCGGTTTTATTTTATATAACCTTAAAAGCAAGAAAGCAAAATCTTAAATTTGACAGGAAAGATTATCCCAGGTTAATTCTTCTCGCTTTGCTGTGTATCCCGCTTAACCAGTTTTTCTTCCTCACCGGAATTAAGCAAACATATGCTTCGCACTCAGGTATTATTTATTCGCTGAACCCGGTTTACGCATATGTTATCGCAGTCTTAATCAAAAATGAAAAATTTTATTATTCTAAGCTGTTTGCGATTGCGCTTACCGTTATCGGCATTTTTTTTGTTTTCTCTGAGGGGTTTTTTAAGTCTGCTTCCGCAGGGAATGTACTTCATGGCGATACCCTGCTGCTTTTTGCCGTCCTTACATTTTCACTGTATTTAACTCTCGGAAAATCCACAATTGATAAATACGGGGCGCTTAAAGTATCAGCGTTTGTTTTTTTATGGGGCACAATATTATATATACCGCTCTTTTTATACGACGTACATAACTTTACGCTGGCAAATCTTACGTACAAAGGTATTTGGGGCTATCTTTTCCTTACTGTAATTGTATCTTACCTTGCTTATTTTGCATGGTATTATGCTTTGAAAAGCATTGCCGTAAGTAAAGTAACAACGCTTTCGAATATTTCTCCGCTGCTAACGGTTTTCTTTTCGATAATATTTCTTGGAGAGACGATTTCTATTTACTTTATAATAGGCGGCGTAATAACTTTAATTGGAGTATTTATAATGCACAGAATAAGTATTGAACTATCATAATATATGGCTAAATCAAATCTAAATATTGGGTTAACAGGATGCGGGCATCTTGGTTCCATTCATGCTAAGTTAATAGCAAGTATTGCAGTTGAAAATAATTCAGTAACCTTTGCCGGAGTTTATGATGTTGCCGAAGAAAAAGCGGAAAAGACCGCCTCCCAGTTCGGAGTTAAAGCGTTTAACTCTTTTGATGAAATGCTTAATGAAATTGATACGCTGATAATTGTCACTCCCACATCAACGCACTTTGAAATCGCAAAAGCGGCTCTTGCGAAGAATATAAACTTATTCATTTAGAAACCTGTAACAAGCAGTCTTACAGATGCAGAAAGTTTAATTAAGTTATCAGAGAATGCAAATGTGAAAATACAGGTTGGACATGTTGAGCGATTCAATCCGGCGCTTTTATCGTTAAATAAATATGAACTCAAGCCGCGATTTATTGAATCTCACAGACTCTCCCAGTTCAATCCGAGGGGAACAGATGTATCTGTCATCCAGGATTTAATGATCCATGATATTGATATTATTCTCAACTTGGTTAAATCTCCTGTTGAGAAAATCGATGCAAACGGAGTAGCAGTAATTTCTCATAATATTGATATTGCCAATGCAAGATTAGGATTTCAAAATGGATGCGTTGCAAATGTAACTGCAAGCCGAATTTCGCTCAAAAAGATGCGAAAAATGAGGATTTTCCAGAATAATGCGTATATTTCAATAGACTTTTCTACAAATAAATCTGAGATATTCCGGCTCACCGATGAAGCTACGCCTTTTGAAGGCATGTCGTTTCCGCTTGGCGAAGGAAAGAAAATTGTTTTTGAAGAACCGAAGCTTGATAATACAGAAGAAATTAATCCTATCAAAAATGAGCTTGAATCATTTTTTGACAGCATAATGAATGATAAACCGGTGAAAGTTACATTAAAGGATGGCAAGCGGGCTGTTGAAGTTGCCGACGAAATAATAAAAATAATTTCTCAAACAGATCCTGTTGCGAAGTAAAGACGAAATATTAAATCAAATATCCGGCGCTGCAAACAGGAATAAATTCGAAATATATCTTGTTGGCGGATACGTGAGAGATAAGCTATTGGGTATTGATAGCAATGATATTGATATTTCCGTATTGGGGGATGCAATTGAATTTGCACAATTGACGGCAAAAGAATTTAAAACTGAGCTTAGCGCCGTATATAAAAAATTTGGGACAGCGCTGCTGGAACTTCCGCTTGATAATGAAAATGAGCTGAAAATTGAATTTGCCTCGGCACGCACAGAAAGCTATAGCAAGGATTCAAGAAAACCGGATGTAGAGTTTTCTGACCTGGAACATGACCTCTCACGAAGAGATTTTACCGTGAATGCGCTTGCGATTTCGTTGAACGATTCCAAAGAGAAAATTATCGACCTCTTTAACGGGCAGGAAGATTTGAATAATAAACTGCTTCGCACTCCGCTGGACCCGTCGAAAACATTCGACGACGACCCACTCAGGATGATGCGCGCGGCAAGATTTGCCTCACAGCTTAATTTCACAATTGACGATAAGACTTTTGAGGCAATGAAGGAAATGAAGGAACGGCTGAGGATCCAGCCGGGAGAAACAGGCGTTGTATCGCAGGAAAGAATTACAGATGAGTTTTTGAAGATACTTGCAACTGAGAAACCTTCAATTGGTTTGGCAATATTGTTTAAATCCGGAATAATGGAAATCATTTTCCCCGAAGTACATTATTTGCAGGGCGTTGACCAACGAAAAGATTTTCATCATAAAGACGTTTTTTTTCATACCTTACAGGTTCTGGATAACATTAGCAAGAATACAAATAACCTATGGCTTAGATTTGCGGCGCTGATGCATGACATAGCTAAGCCTCCAACCAAAAAATTCGTTGAGGAAATCGGGTGGACATTTCATGGACACGAAGAAATGGGCGCAAGGTGGCAGAAGAAGATATTTACAAAACTCAAACTGCCATTTGACCAGCTGCCATACGTATCAAAGCTTGTTAAGCTGCATTTAAGGCCTATAGCGCTTGCGGAAGAAGATGTGACCGATTCAGCCATAAGACGGCTTATATTCGAAGCCGGGGATGATATAGACGACCTTTTAACGCTTTGCAGGGCTGATATCACATCAAAGGATCCAAGAAAGGTTGAGAAATACTTAGCCAATTTTGACAGGGTGGAAAAACGAATAGCTGAAGTTGAAGAACGGGACAAGATAAGGAACTTCCAATCCCCTGTCCGCGGCGAAGAGATAATGAAGATCTGCAACCTACAGCCTTCCAGAGAAGTAGGTAAATTAAAAACTGCTATAGAGGAAGCGATTCTGGACGGAATTATTCCAAACGAATATGAGGCGGCATTGGAATATTTGCATAAAATTAAGGATGAAATGTTAAAAAAGTGAAACGTGAGATCTCAATTCACATATCTTAAATCAATCATCCTCTCGGATGAAAGCTCTTATGCACTTCCTTTAAGTAACTTATATCAACGTGCGTATATATTTGCGTGGTGCTTATATCGGCGTGGCCAAGCATTTCCTGGATTGAGCGCAAATCTGCGCCGCCTTCGAGTAAATGAGTGGCAAATGAATGGCGGAATATGTGGGGATGTATCTGCTTATTTATTTTAGCCGCTTTGCTGTATTTATTAATAATATCCCAAATCGCCATACGTGAAAGACGTTTACCCCTCCAGTTCAAAAAAAGGTAATCCTCTGATTTTGAAATAGCAAGCTGTCCGCGCGAGTATTTTAAGTATTCTTCAATCCATTTCAGCGCTTCCCTGCCGATGGGGATAATTCTTTCTTTCGAGCCTTTACCAAAAACACGGATCACTTCATCGCTGGTAATTATGTTGGAACATTTTATATCCAGCGCCTCGCTTACCCTGAGTCCGCAGGCATACATCACTTCAAGTATGGTTTTATCGCGGAGTCCGAGCTTATTAGTTACATCAGGTTGTTTCAATATAAGGTTGACCTCTGCAATAGTAAGTACAACAGGCAGCTTACGCTCAAGCTTAGGCGCATCAAAATAATCGAACGGATTATTTTTTATCAAAGAAGAATTAATAAGAAAATCATAAAACTGGCCCAGGGACGAAAGAATCCGCGATGATGATGACGCTTTCATGTCCTTTTTCAGGAACGCCAAAAACCGTTCAATGTGACTTTCTTCAACAGTTAGAAAAGAGCTGACCTTAATTTCTTTCAGGAAATTATTGAACTTTGTAAGGTCAAAAAAATATGATTTGATAGTGTTATCGGAGAGCGATTTTTCTATTTCTAAGCGCAGTACAAATGATTCTATTTGTTTTGTATTCTCATCTTTAGCCGATTGCGGCAACGAGGAACTAGCTTTCCTCTTCATCTGCAGTTTCAGGATACTTTATCCTGTGATGATGGATCCCCACCACAGTTTTAAGAAAGCTTTGTTTGATTTTTATCAGGTCGCGCAGAGTCAAGTCGCATTCATCAAGCTCGCCTTCTATAAACCTGTTTTTAATTATCTCATCAATTTGTGTTTCAAGCTTTGCGGGCGTGGGGTCCTCTATAGCGCGCGTGGCGGCTTCGACCGCATCTGCAAGCATTACAATTCCGGTTTCTTTGGTCTGGGGTTTGGGACCCGGGTAACGGTAGATAAAATCATGAGTTGTATCCATCTCGCCTTCCTCTGTTCTTGCCTTTTCATAGAAATATGAAACGAGATTAGTACCGTGGTGCATAGGGATAAAATCAATAATTTCCTTGGGCAAATGGTATTTTTCGGCAAGCCTTATACCGTTTCTTACGTGCGATATAATCATTTTTGCGCTTAAAGAAGGATTCAGCTCTTCGTGCTTGTTGCCGTCCATTTGATTTTCAACAAAATAACCCGGAGATACCATCTTGCCGATATCGTGATAATAACATCCGACACGCGTTAATATATGATTTGCGCCGATCTCTTCGGCTGCCTGCTCCGAGAGGTTGCCTACGATTATAGAATGATGAAACGTGCCGGGCGCCTTCGCGGAAAGCTCACGCAGCAGCGGATGGTTAAAGTCGCTAAGTTCCAGAAACACTAAATCCGTAGCGACGCGAAAAACTTTTTCATAGAAGATAAGCAGTCCATAAGCTAATATTGGAGATAAAACTGCATTGAGCGTAGAAATATATATCTTTTCTCTTATCATGCTGAAACTATCGAATCTCTCCAGCCCAATGGCCATTGTGGCCACAAAATACCCGCCAAATATGTATATCATGGACACAAAAAGCTGCGAGCGGTTTTTAATATCTCTTACTGAATAAACAACTAATATAGAAGCGCAGAAATTAGGGACAAATATGTCATAGTCCCCTCCTCTTAGGGCTGAAATCAAAACGCAGATTATTATAGTTGCGTAAACAGCAAGTCGTGAATCAAATATAACGGTGAGAAGCATTGCCGCAACGGGCACGAAAATCAGATATTCTATTGGATAATTAGCTTTAACATTCAGGCTCAGGTAAGCAAAAACCGCTTGCAGAAGCAAAATAGTAGACAACAAAATAAGCTTTGAGTTATCGCTGAAAACGGCTGTCCGCATCTTGTATAGAAATATTGCCAAAAGAGCGATCATAATAGATACAAATAGGAACCTGCCTGCCTGCTGTGAATAAAAGTCATTGCTTCCCATCTGTTCGGTTCTTACCCGTTTGTAAGAATCCAGCTTCAGTTTAGTAAGCTCATTTATTTGCTCGTGCTTGCTTACTATTCGCTCGTTTTCCTTTACGATACCGAATGTTTTAGGAACGGATTCTATTACAGCGCTTGTGATCTTTTCTGTTTCGGCTTTATTAAATTTAAAATCCGGGTAGGTAAACTGTTTAGCTATTTTAAGAGCAGTATTAGTAATTTCATCTGATTTGAAATACCCCTGCATATCTGTTCTTAAAGCCTGTTCTGTTTCATTCAGGTCTCTTACCGAGCTGATATCCAGGGTTTCCTCAACCTTATTTTTCATATATGAGATCTGCTTAGTCTTAATTTCCTGTTTAGGTATATCGATAATTTTTTTATCGCTCACCTGGTTCAGGGACTGTATGATCTTCTTTTTGAACGCGTCAAAATTAACTGAGGGATTAGAATTATTATAAATGTTTTCAAGAGTTTTCCATTCTTCATCGGAAAAAGATATCTTCAGATCTTCTTTTAGCTTACCAAGTTCCTTATCATTTGTTGTACGTTTTTCTTCCGGAAGGCTCTTTTCTTTGTTCAGTTCGTTATCGTAATCGATAACTCTTTTGAATCCTGCAAACATTCTATTAAGCGAATCAAGCCAGTTTATCTGTCCGTTTGATTTTGGATTATTTATGTCAAACAAAGGCAGCACTTCAGCGCGGGCTTTATCGACTTCTGTTTTATAATCCGCGGAGCTTTTATAGATCGGGAAACTGAATGGCGAGATAAGGTCTTCTTTGCTCCATATGGAGCCAATTGAGTAATCAGCTTCAATTGTCTCATACTGAGGGAACAACGCCGTTATTATAACAACGGTTACAAAGCCGATAAAAAAACGTATAACTTTATCGGACTTGAAATCTATTTTTCGTTTTCCCGGTTTTGACATTCTCTGTTCCTAACGAAATAAAAGCAAATTTAGCAATAAATGTAATATTAAATCGTGAAGAATGGAGTGGATAGGCTGCAGGAAAAGTTGGCGGAAAAAAACACGATTTTCCGATTAATTGAATTAGTATCAGGAATTTAAGCTATACCTCGTAGAAAGTTGAATATTTTGTTTTGCCGGATTCAACAAACTCACTTGCAATCTTTGTGGTAAGACCGTAAATGGTATCGTCCATCTCATCCTCAAGTCCATCATACTCATTTTCGTCTTTACAGAGATATATCTCGGTGAAATTATTCGGCTTATTCTTATCTTCAACCACCATATAGTTATGGCTGGAGTGGCCGGTGATATAGTCCTCTAATTCACGAATGGTTGTTAAATATTCTTCCCTTTTTTCGGGGTGAATATCATAATTTATTTGAAACAGAATTCTTGTCATATTATCAATTTTACTAATATAATTTTAAACGCATTCAATAAAAAGTGAAAAATAATAGATTTATAAAAAAAACTTCATGTAATTTTACAAATCCTGCTTAAATTCCATGCCATCAGAAATTATCCTGATAGTGATTCCCTGGCTTTCATCTGAATGTACCGTACCCCAAAGAAGAGCCAGCTGCTGAAGCTGGATATCCGGCTTATAGCGGGCCGAAAGCCCAAGCACAATTTCCCTTGCTTTCAGGGCATTTGCGACGTTTACAATAGAATAGAAAGCATTATTTGTAGGAACCACCATAGGAATTACAGGCTTGCCAATATACTCAGCAATGGTAACAACCTGCGAGAATAAAGCTCTTTCATCCTCTTCTATATTTTCATCCACCTGCATATTCATTTTATCTTTGAATACCCTGCCTATAAATACGATAATATCGGTTTTATCGGTGTCGGTTTCGTTAATAACTTTTTGAAGATGCGATAGATTACCGGGGTCCCTGACGGCTACAACGATCCTGTCGTCAAGCTCGCTGCCAATGGCTTCCGGCGTTATATCCTGTTCGCGGTCAAGGTTAAAATGTTCAAGCGACGCATGCTGATGTTCAATTTCAAATTCCGCCTCTGTCATGTGCTTATCTTTCATAATCTTTTTCTTGTTAACTATTTCCGAAACAGTGAATACTGTGAAAAAGCCTGCAGTGAAAATAAGGCCTGAAACTGTTGCAATAGGCTTGGTCAGCAAATTTGTCAGCGCTGTAACAAGCAGAACAAAGAAGATAAGAAATAATCCGAACGGGATAGTTGTTTTTCCGATCTTAAAGTTTATCGGGACCTTCCATTCACGCGGACGTTTATCCTTAAATCTCAGGATCAGCATCGAAAATGCGTTGAAGGTAAGGCTCCAAATAACGCCAAACGCATAAGCCTCGCCGAGGGTTATCATATTTCCTCCTGAGAGTATAATAGTAACAACCTGCAATGTTGCAATAAGCGATAATATCCTGTATGATGTGCCAAATTTTTTATGAGGCTTGCGGAACCAATCTGTAAGCACCCTGTCTTCGGCAACCCTGTTAAGAACGCCGTTTGCGCCGACAATAGACGTATTAACCGCGCCGGAAAGAATGAGCACTCCGACTACAACAACAAATGACTGAAGCGTAAGCCTTGCCCAGAAAGGCCCGTGAACGTACATTGCAATTCCGCTTATCAGGTTATCAATGTATTGCGGCCGGACGCTATCCGGAATAAGCATGTTACCCAAAAACGATACTCCCGGGGTCAGTACAATGCTGAATACAAAAATAATGAAAGCGGCTTTTTTAAAATTCTTAAGTTTGGGAGACTCAACCTCCCTGTAAACCTGCGCTAACGATTCCTCGCCGCTAAGCGCCAGCAATGAATGCCCGAACGCAATTAATATGCTGAAGAACCCAAGTGACTTTACCCAGCTTACATTTGAGAACCAGCCATATGCTTCGGGCTTAAGATCGACTTTTAAAGGCGGCAGATTCTGGAAGAAAGGCTCGCTTTTCAGCAGCAATGTTATTACAGCCCATGATAGTATTATGACCGCCATTACAATTGTAATTATAAATATCTTGAGAGCTTTATCGGATGATTCTTCAATACCTTTAATATTTTCCCACCAGAAATAAATGGTAATGAAACAACCGACTACAACGGCCCAAATATTCACGCTTAGAGAAGTATTCAGGCCGCTAAGCTTAAGAATAGTATTCAGAAGTCCTATCAAATAAATACCGGCAGAAACTGCGCTGATAGGGCCGGTTAAAACATAATCAAAAACCAACGCGCTGACCGAAATTTTACCGAACCAGCCTCCCAGAGCCGTTTTAACAACGCGATAGACTCCGCCGCGGACAAACATTCCGCATGACTCGATGTAAACAGCCCGCACCGCATACGAAAACAGCATAACCGCCAGAATAAAATAAGGCGCCGATTTGCCAACGAACTGCTCGGCAATACCGCCGATGTAGTATGCAGTTGAACCAAGATCGCCAATAACCAAACCGGCCGCGCGCCAATACGAAATAAAAGTGAACATGACAGTGGTGAGCACTATCACTTTTATAGTTCTTGGCTTTGCTAAGTTTGACATAGCGGAAGATTTCTTTCCTTCGGAATCCACAGAATTCAAATTATATTATCAGGAATGAATTATTAAGCCGAAGGAAAAATGACTTACGAAACATAATGGGAGTATTGAGCGGGAGCGGGAAGAACTAACTCTTCTTTTACCGTTTTTCATTATAGAATCTGATTTTACTAATGTACTGCCTGAATCTGTATCCATCTAATTTTTCGTATTCAAAAATAACTGTATGCAAATTGATTAGCAACTTATAATTAAATGAGAACTTGCCGTAATTCTTTAATTATCAAGATTTTAGAGAATCAATTTTAATATCCTGCATCCCTTATTTCGTCTTCATTCATTCCGAAATAATGGGCGATTTCGTGAACCATAACTTCGCGAATCTTTTCTTTAAGCTGGTCTTTTGTATTACAGATCCTTTCAATATTCCTCTGGAACAGAATTATTCTATCAGGCGGCTTACCTGAATACCATGAGCTGCGGTGAGTGTAAGGCGTTCCTGAATATAAACCAAGCAGGTAGCTTCCGTCGCCCATATCTAATCGCTCCAGATCGCTTCCCGACGGGAAATCTTCGACAATGAAAACAATATTATTTAATTTCTCAGTAAAGTTTTGCGGAATTGTATCCAGCGCAATATCAACCAATTCCTGAAATTCTTCTTCGCTTACCTTTATCATTTCTTAAACGGCTGATAAATTTTTACAATCCGGAATCGCTCGCTATATTTAAATTTCTTTGTATATGAAGAAAGATGTTCTTTCACCCACTCTTCCATTCCCTTTTCTTCGTAGAACTGCGAACGGTGTTCTTTGATTAAGCTTATCTTCTGCTTTATTTGTTTTGTTATATTTTCAAAATGATTTGGTTTATCGCATCCGAAGAAATAGAATTGTTCTACCGCATGCGACACGCCGGGAAGCATATACCGGTTACGCGCGGCAAACACTGCGTCAAATACAGCCTCGCCGATTACACGATGGTCAGTGTGATTAAGATTAACGCTTTCATATGATTTATTAGCAGGGTCGAAAGTAAAAATTATA
>Ga0265318_10001621_pt1 | contig 12997 bp, 10 predicted proteins | sample 4821metaG_FD_192431 | JGI IMG/M metagenome (GOLD analysis project Ga0265318, IMG submission 192431) | Rhizosphere microbial communities from Carex aquatilis grown in University of Washington, Seatle, WA, United States - 4-8-21 metaG | ecosystem: Host-associated > Plants > Roots > Rhizosphere >... | reverse complement strand
TTCGCCCGTTTCCCACATGACAATCCTGGAATGGTTGCTTGCCTGATTAAGATCTACTATACTATCCACTCTTTCCCTCAGCGCAGCAGGCGCAAAAAATATAAACAATACAACTACCGCTACCAAACCGGCAAGAAAATATTTGTTTCTGAGCAGTCCAATTATCAGCAATCCGGCAAATACTCCAAGAAAAGCGTTTCTTGAATCAGTAAGAAACAATGTGACAAAGACCGGAATTGCGATTAAGATCAAAATGAGCCTGTTAAAAACAAATTTCTCTTTAAGAAATATTAACGGGACAATTGTCAGTACTATCAGCATTTTGATCTCGCCGTTTGTGATAGGGTAGCCATAATACTCCAATCTGAATTCCGAAAGGGGTTTCTCGGACTGTGAGAAGAAATCAACAAAATATCTGACTAATTCGATGCAGCAAACGAGCGCAGAGAAAAGGAAAAACCAGACAAGAATCTTCTTCAGCTGTTCTTTGTTCTCAACAAAAAGAAAAGTTGCGAAGAAAACCGGGTATAGGCTTGCCCTCCTGAAAACGTTTGACATCGATTCCCCAGGCTCGGCGCTGAAAAAAGAGAACACGACCTGCACAAGAAGATAAAATCCTAATAAATAAAATATCTTTTTATCAACAATTTTTACGCTTCTGTCAATAGTTAACCTGGCAGCGCTTAATATTATTAATCCGCCCACGCCGATTGATGAAAGCGCTACGCTGAACTGGGACCCAATAAATGCGGCTGAGAAGAAAACAAGCAGCAGAATATTAAGGTATTTCAGAAAAATTGATTTATTAAATGCCATTCGCTCCTATATCTTGTTTTGAAGCTTTAGTAATTTCAGGTAGGTCATAAATGTTGTAACAGAATATGAAACGCTTACATAAAATCCCACCAACTTATCCATAAACCCCTTTCTTGAAAAATACATGACAAGAAAAGTAGCGGCTGCGTGAGTGAAAGCCCCTGCTTTAGATATTTTTCGGCCATTATTAAAATGCTCCTGCGATTCCATAGTAGAGTAATAATTGACCTTGTCTATCATGCCGTTTATATCCCTTACAGGGTAGTGAAGCAGCGCGCCTCTTAGCTGTAACGTCTTGCCCTTAACCTCAATCCCTTCATGAATAATCCGGTCGTTGACAGCCGCTTTTTTTCTGTTGAATAATCTTATGTGGTAATCAGGATAAATGCCGCAATGTTTTATCCATTTGCCCAGATAAAAGTTTTTCCTGTTAAGAAAATACCCGGCAGTATCCTCGGGCGGAGTTAGCGCTAGAATTTCTTCGCTAAGTTCTTTTGATATTCTTTCATCAGCATCTACAAACAAGATCCAGTCATTGGCGGCTTTATCAACTGAAAATTTTCTTTTCTCAGTAACATTCTGCATCTCAACGCTGAAAACTTTATCGGTATTGCTGCGTGCAATTTCAATTGTCTTATCAGAGCTGTGAGAATCGACAACAATAATTTCATCTGCCCAATTAACGGACTCAAGGCAGTCCTTAATATTCTCTTCTTCGTTGAAAGTAATTACTATCGCGCTTATCTTCATTATTCGAACTGTAACTCATATAGTTTTTTGTATATGCCTTCGCTGCCTTCCATAAGTTCCTCATGAGTGCCAACACTTTCTATTTTCCCTTCATGCAATACAACTATTCTGTCCGCATTCTTAATTGTCGATAGACGGTGAGCTATTACAATTGATGTATTATTCATTATCAGCTTTTCTATGGCTTCCTGAATGAGTGTTTCAGATTCAGTATCGAGCGAAGATGTCGCTTCATCGAATATCATTATTGGCGCGCCTTTAAGCAAAGCCCTTGCGATGGCAATTCTCTGTCTCTGTCCGCCGGATAGCTTTATACCGCGCTCGCCGATAACAGTATCGTAGCCGTTTTCAGTTTCCAGGATAAAATCATGCGCATTTGCGTTTTTGGCGGCATCGATAATTTTCTCCATCGGCATATCATCAAAGCCGTATGCAATATTGTTCCGGATTGTATCGTTGAAAAGAATTATCTCCTGCGTTACTATCCCAAACAGGCCGCGTAAAGAACTTAGTTTGATATTTTTAATGTTTATCCCGTCAACGGATATTTCACCTTCGGTCGGATCATAAAATCTTGGAAGAAGGTCCACAAAAGTAGATTTGCCTACTCCGCTTAATCCAACTATCGCCAGCTTTTCATTTTTCTTTATACTCAGGTTAATTTTATTTAAAACAATCTTGTCGTCTAAGTCATAAGAGAAGCTTACATCTTTAAACTCAATACTGTCGTTGAAACCGTTTAAAGTTACCGCATCAGGAACGTCATATATCTCCGCCTTTGTGTCAAGTATTTGAAAAATTCTTTTCGCCGCCGCAGATGATTCCTGTATTCTGTTATTAACAGAGCTGATATCTTTAATCGGGCTCATGAGCTGAAATATAATTATCAGGAAACCTATAAACTCTTCGGGTCTCAATCCGCCGCCGGCAAATATTTCTCTGCCGCCATACCAAATAATAAATACACCCATTGCAACAGAAATATATTCTGTAAAAGGACTGGTCAGGTCTTTGTACAACGAGTTCTTCATCAATGTCCGCCAGTAATCCTTTAGCTTTTTCTCGAATCTTTTATTTTCAAAATTCTCCATCGAAAAAGCCCTGATAATCTTGCTTCCGTAAATTGTTTCGGCTATGATAGAAGTGAAATCTCCAAGCTTGTCCTGTACTCTTATGCTGTATTTTTTCAGCTTCCTGCCTATATAAATTATCAGGATCACGGATAGGGGAATGATGGCAAGCGAGATAAGCGTCAGTTTCCAGCTGATCATGAATGCCATTGTCAGAAATATTGCCAGAAGCACGGGCTGTTTTATCAAGTCAGTGAAAGTAACAGACACAGTATTTTGAATGGCATTTACATCGGTAATAAACCTTGAAATTATGTCGCCGGACCTTTTTTCGCTGAAATATTTTAGTGAAAGGGAATTGAACTTATGATATATTTTTCTCCTTAGGTCCGTAATCAATGACTTTTCAACGTATTCTGTGAGAATAGACTGCATGTATCCGAATACATTCTTTGAAAAGTAGAATACCAGCATTAAGACGCAAACTTTAACTAGAGTTGAATACTTATCATTTCCCGCAAATATATAATTTTCAAAATTTTGCCTCAAAGTGTCAAACCAGTTCATCGAAATTCCGGGGGTTGAAGGTAAAGTCTGTGTGGTATCGCCGGTAAACAGGGTCTTTAATAGCGGGATAGAAAGATATATTGAAATCGCGTTACATAAGGAAAAAAGGACTATCAAAACGAAAGACAGTACAAGATGCCATTTATATGGTTTCAGTAATCTGGTTAACCTGAAATATTCTCTCATTCAGCGAAAATACCTGTATTTCGCTTAACTTGAAATGTATTATTATAATCAATAGGGATAAACGCACATTATTCAATTACATGTAATATTTTGCTCTGAATTGCAGGATATATTATAAATTCGTAATTTTTGGGAATTTCTTTAAATAAATCCAAATACCCAAAACTTTCAGATTAAATTAATCATTAATCTATATGAAAGATAACAAAGGAATGTACTGGATTTGTTTTGATAATTCACATAAACTATTTTGCTGCCCGCTTTAAAGAGGCGGGTATTTGCTTATTATTGCTGTTATAATGTCCGGAATAATTTCAGTTGGAACAATTGGCGGTAGAGTTGATTTACCGCAAAGCGCTTTAAGAGAGTTCACTTATAATTTATTCTCAGGCGCTGGCGTTGATATTGATAGATTAATATCTGTTTTTGATAATTCTTCGGTTGAAAACCGGCACATATCTGTGCCCCTTGAATGGCTGAAGCATGATCACACTTTTACGGAGAGAAATCAAATTTTTCTCAGCGAAGCGCTTCTTATCGGGAAGAAAGCTATTGAAGAATGTTTCAAACGAACAGGGGCATCATACAATGATATAGATAATATTTTCTTTGTGACAAGCACCGGCCTTTCAACTCCGACGCTGGACGCATTGTTAGTGAATGAACTTAAACTGAACAGACACATTAGAAGAACGCCTATATGGGGACTTGGTTGCGCCGGCGGGGCGGCGGCGCTTGGCAAAGCATGGGAATATACAACAGCTTTTCCCGAAAAAAATGCGCTTGTGCTAGCTATTGAATTGTGCAGCCTTACATTTCAAAAAGATGACCTTTCCAAAAGTAACGTTGTTGCGGCAGCATTATTCTCAGACGGAGCTGGAGCAGTTTTGATCGCAGGAAATAAAAGCAAATTCTTTAAAGATAGCCGAGTTGAAATAATCGATTCTATGTCGACAATATATTACGAATCGCTGGATGTTATGGGATGGGAAATTGTTGATAGCGGTTTCAAAGTTATTTTCAGCAGGGATATTCCTTCTATCGTAGAAAAAGAAGTGCATCCAAACATATTGGAATTGCTGGAAAAGAATAAAATAGACTTAAAAGAAATCAGGTATTTTATTGCGCACCCGGGCGGAGTTAAAGTTATCAACGCTTATGAAAAATCGCTGAATTTGGATCCGGGTACTTTGAAATATTCGAGGAGTGTTTTGAGAAAGCACGGGAATATGTCATCGCCCAGTGTATTATTTGTATTGGATGAATTTCTGACCGCAAACCAACACAAAGCAAATGAATACGGACTGCTCTCATCGCTCGGCCCCGGATTCAGCTCCGAGCTTGTTTTATTCAGGACCCTATGATATTTTTCTGGTGTTTCATTGGTTTTGTTATATTACAAAGACTGATTGAACTTGTAATAGCGCGCCGCAACGAAGCCAATATGAAAGCAAAAGGCGCTGAAGAGCTTGATGAAAAAGGATATAAATTTGTTGTCCTGATGCACGTTTTTTTCTTTTTAAGTTTAATAGCTGAAAAACTATTTCTTCAGCCTGCTGCAAACGCTCTTTTCTATCCATTTATTTTATTTTTTTTAATGGCTCAAGCATTACGATACTGGTCGATAATTTCTCTCGGCGGATTCTGGAATACGAAAATATTAATATTGAAAGGCAGCAAGTTGATCAGAAAAGGGCCATATAAATTTATTTCTCACCCTAACTATGCAGCCGTTATTACTGAAATTGCTGTGATTCCTTTGATTTTTTCGTGTTATATTACGGCAGCAGCCTTCAGCGTTTTAAATATTTTTGTACTTATACGCAGGATAAGGATAGAATCAGACGCCTTAAGAACGCTTGAAAGCAATTGAATGAATCTATAATGATTATGAGACTTGGACACATTGAAATATTCGTAAATGAACCTTTAAGATCAAAAGAATTTTACATTAATATCCTTGGCTTTGAATTGATAGAGATCCAGCATGAAAAATTTGTATGGTTAAAGCAAAGAGAGTCTGTGATCCTGCTCAGGCCGGGAAGAAATCATATAATTCACAAAACTTACCAGGAAACAGATATTGCTTTTGTAATGTATACCGATAATATTGAAAACGCTCTGGCTGACTTAAAAAGCAGTAACATTGAAATTAAAGGCTCCGATGGCGATGGGTGTTATACATTTACCGATCCGGACGGAAACTGGATACAGCTTGTTGACCCTTCTTCCAAGTCCTGAATAAAAGATTTCACCCTTTTCGGGAATATATTGAATAAATCCAATGAATTTATCATATTGCGTTAATAACTAAGATTATTGAATTTGAATTTATTAAGACATTCTCTAATATTGTTTTTTCTGCTATTTACAATAGCGGTGAATTTGAATTCCCAAACGAAACTCTGCGACATTAAACTGACAAACGGCAAAACGCTGACCAGGACAAGAATGGTGGGTTTGCATGATAATCTTCTGCTTGTCACTTCAGACAGCAATTTCAAGATCATAAACGTTGAAAAAGTTGCAGATGTGAAATTTGAAGTTGGCACATACATGTGGACAGGCGCGGCTATTGGCGCTGTTACAGGTTTTGTAGGCGGATTGGTTTATTATGAAATATTTAACGGAACAAAGAAAAAGTCATTTCTGCCCAAAGATGCCGCAGTAGGAACAGTCCTGGTGTTAACGCTTCCATGCGCAGTTATTGGCGGGATAGTGGGTTTACTGTTCAGGAATGTTGATGATTATGACTTATCTCAGCTAAATTCATTCACTAAGTCTAAGGAACTTAAGTTCATAATGCAGGATCATGACATGTACCCATAAACTTAATTTGATCTTTCACGGACTATTTTGAACAAATCAAAATAGTCTTTTTTATTTACAGAATTTTTAAAAAAAACTAATATGAGCTATCCCGTTGAAATAAAATTGGAAGCGATTGGCTTCGTTAGAAATTCGCGAAAAGAAATTTCAGATGATTTCTGGGGCGGGATCCGTTCGGAAATAACGCTTGCTGATAAATTCACTGAAGATGCTTTGAAGGGGATTGAAGAGTTTTCCCACCTGGAAATCATTTTCTACTTTGATAAAATTGATCCGGAAAAAATTAAACTTGGTTCAAGCCATCCAAGAAATAATAAAGCTTGGCCCAGCGTCGGTATATTTGCCCAGCGAGGTAAGAACCGCCCGAACAGGATAGGACTATCAGTTGTAAAGCTTGTTGAAGTTAAGAATAAAACTGTAATAGTAACAGGTCTTGATGCTATTGAAGGTACGCCTGTATTGGATATTAAACCTGTTATAAAAGAATTTCTGCCATCTGAAGAGATCAGGCAGCCTGTATGGGCTTCGGAAATTATGGCCGATTATTGGAAGGAAAAAAATTAAATAACTTCTCTGTCAAGATCCACGTCGTCCCATGAGGCCGGGTCGTTTAATGATTCAAGGTGCGTAAATACATTAACATTTGGCATCTTCTTCCGTATATCACCTTCAAGCTCTTCAAGAAAATGATGTCCATGGTTTACGGTCCATTCGCCGGGAACAATTACATGAAATGACACAAAACGCCTTGAGCCCGCTTGTCTTGAACGCAGTGCATGAAACTGGATATTATCCTTGGCATATGAGTCAAGAATGCTTTTCAATGTGCTCAGTTCTTCAGGAGAAATAGCCGTATCCATAAGCCCAAGTACAGATTGTCTCAGTATCTTAACGCCGGTCCATACAATATTCACTGCAACAATAATAGCTATTACCGGGTCAAGCTGCTGCCACCCGCTGAGCGCTACAGCCCCGACTCCCACTAAAACCCCGGCGGATGTCCAAACATCTGCCATTAAATGTTTTGCGTTTGCTTCAAGAGTAATAGAATCGTGCCGTTTACCCGCTTTGAATAGAATAATAGCAATAACAAGATTAACGAACGATGCTACCACCGAGACGCTCAATCCAAGGCCAATTTTATCAAGCGGCTCCGGTGTGATAAGTCTTAATACTGCAAAAATGCCAATACCTATTGCCGCCACTACAATAAGCGAACCTTCTACTCCCGCCGAGAAATACTCGGCTTTACTATGGCCATATGCGTGATCGTCATCTGCCGGCTTTGCGGCGATGTTGAGCATAGCAAGGGCCATAAACGCGCCGATTAAATTGACTATAGATTCCATTGCGTCAGAGAGCAGCCCTACGGAATTTGTCATCAGGTAAGCGGCTGTTTTAAACACTATAGTAAATACAGCGCCACCTACGGAAAGCCATGCATATTTTTTAAGAAACAAACGGTCGGTTATGCCGGATTTCATTACATCATTGAAGGTTTATTGAATAAATCGAAAGCAATACATCAAATATAGATATCAGAAGGTATATAAACAATCTCATGTAATAACTGGAAAGACTATGTTATATCTATAAAAAAATCCACCCGGTTTTGACCGCGTGGATTAATGGGGGAATGTTATTTAATTCGAACAGGTTACTTCAGCAATATCATTTTTTTTGAATCTGTGTATCCATTTGCAGTAATTCTATAAACGTAAATTCCGCTGGGAAGATTTTCCGCATTCAGCGAAATTTCGTATGAGCCTCCGTTAAGCCTCTTGTCAACCAGTTCCTTTAGCTTACTGCCTAGTATATCATACAATGTAATTTTCACATCTGATTCATGCCAGATATCAAATCTAATCACAGTGCCCGGGTTAAAAGGATTTGGATAATTTTGATACAGATTGAATCTGTCAGGAATTTCATTTGTCACAACCTGAATACCAACCGGGTCCGCATACTTAATTGTTAAATAATCCTCAGAGCTCAATAGCGAACTGTGCTGGCTTGTGCCTGTTACGTAAACATTATCTGTGTTATCAACAACAATTGCATAAGCTCGGTCTGTGCTGTTTCCCGGTCCGTTATATATTGCAGCCCATTGCTGTGTGCCCGCCGGATTATACTTTACTGTCGCATAATCCTGCCCTGAATTATTGCCGCCGCTTTCTCCGGTAATAAAAACATTATCTGTATTATCGACTACAATGGCATAAGCCCTGTCCTCGCCGTTTCCCGGTCCGTTATATCTTGATGCCCATTGCTGCACTCCGTTTTGGTCATATTTTACGGTTGCATAATCATGCGAAGTATTGTTGCCGACGCTCTCGCCTGTTATTACCGGGTGATCGGTATTATCTACCACAATTGCATAGGCTCTGTCCTCGCCGTTCCCCGGACCGTTATATCTTGATACCCACTGCTGAATGCCAGCTGAGTTGTATTTTAAGGTTGCATAATCCACTCCTGTTGTTGTTCCCTGGCTTTCTCCGGTTACATATATATTATTAAAATTGTCCACTGCAACGTCGTGGGCTATATCGTCCCCGTGTCCGGGTCCGTCATATCTCATAACCCACAATTGATTTCCGTTTCCGTCATATTTAACAGTTGCATAGTCGCCGGTTCCGAGCAGGCTGTTTTTACTGTATCCGGTTACAATAACATTATTAAGCCCATCCACTTTTAATTTATAAGCGTCATCTTCTCCCTGGGATGGCCCGTCATAGTCCGCCGTCCATAAAAGATTTCCATTTATATCATATTTTAAAGTAACATAATCTATGTTACCCAAAACTAGCCCATGCATTGTTGCTGAGCCCGTTACATATACATTATGCTGATTATCTACCGCAAGGGAAGTGGCATAGTCCAACCCGTGCGCTGTGCCGTCATAAGTTCTTGCCCACTGCAATACGCCGTTTGTATTATATTTTATAACAACATAATCGCCTAACAAATTAAGCAGCCTGTTTGCAAAGCCGGCCACGTAAACATTTGCTGAATCGTCAAGCGCAATCGCATCACCTTCATCATTCAGAACGCCACCGTATGAACGCGACCAAATCACTGCGCCAAGCGGACTATATTTTACAGTAACAATATCAGTTAAAAGCAAAAGCTCTGTGCTCGTTCCTGTCACATAAACATTTCCCTGTGCGTCTACTGCAACCGCTTTCGCAACATCTATGCTATCGGCATCTCCGTTCAGCCGGGCAATCCATTGAACATTTTGGCTAAAGAGCTCAGTATTTCTAATTATACAAGCTACGAATATTAAGATAATTATTAAGTATCCTTTAAATTTCATGATTTTAATGTAATTTCCCTTCAGCCGTGAGCTAAGATAAGATATTATTTTCCTTTAATAAAAACATTTTTTTTGTATCAGCAAATTCGCCGGTTTTTATCTTATACATCAACATTCCGGGATCCAGCTTAAACGATGATGCATCAAATACAACTTCGTAATTACCGGAATCAAGGACTTCATCAACTAATACGCATATTTCCCTTCCAAATGTATCATAAATTCCTATTTTTACATTTGTGGCTTCCGGAATATCAAATCCTATCCTGGTTACTCTGTAAAATGTCTGGGGAAAGTTTTGATACAGCCTGAAACCTGCAGGTTTTAATTCGGGCTCTGTTGAATAATTGACGCTCTCTTTAGAAGTTAACAGGAAATTATCTGAAGAGGCTTGAAGCGCTCCGTAATGTTGAAGTATTCTCATAGTCATTTCTTAGTGTTTGTTTTTAATGTTACAAACTTAATATTTCAACCTTACCAAATTCCTTACCCGTAAAAATATAAACTCAAATTTCTCTAAGTTTCTGTTATTTTAATGGGTTCCATTAATCCCAAAATTTTCTTCGAAAATACTTTTCACGTTAGAAACATCAAAGTATAGAAATTAGTTCTATTTCCAGCTATTTTGCCCGAATTATGGTTTGTCATTAAGCTTATATACCATATTTCCGTTAAGTGAAGTTTAGTTATCTGCGTTTATAATTGCAAAGAATGCTTTTTTAATACACGAAATGTGTAATTATTTGTAAATGGATCCCATTCTTAAAATACTAACGATATCCCCAAATTTGCCGGGAGGCATGATACGGAGGGAAAGACTTAACAAAATTCTTGAACAAAATATTGACAAGAATCTGGTTTTGATTTCTTCGCCTGCAGGATTCGGCAAAACTACTTTGGTCCGGGATTTTCTATCAAAAAACGAATACTGCGCCGCATGGCTAATTGTTTCTTCAGATATGAATAATCTTTACACCTTTGTTAATTATCTTATCGATTCACTGAAAACAGTTAATAAAGAATTTGGAAAAGACACTTTGCAGGTAATTGAATTTTGCCGCGAAAACTACCAGCTGGCTAAAAATTCAAAGACAATAATTAATAATATAATTGGCACCTTTACAAATGAATTCCTCAATTTGTTTAATGATGATGTTATATTAGTTCTTGACGATCTTGGGAACCTGGGAAATCATGAATGGTTAATTGAGCTTATGAATGCTTTGATGGAAAACATCCCGGCTAATCTGCATATAATTGTAACCACAAGAGTAATCCCTGAAATTAACTTTAGCCAGCTTCAGGCAAAAAGAAAGGTCTATAAGCTGGATGAGGAGCGGCTGGTCTTTACAAGACATGAAACAGCTGAACTTCTCGAAAATGTTTATCACGTCTCATATACAGAAGATGACATAATTGCTCTTGAAACAAATATCGGCGGATGGATAACCGGCATTCATTTAATTCTTCAGACCTGGGGCGATAACTTTGCAAAACTCAAACTTTACAATGAAACTGTTTTGGAAGATATATTCGATTTCTTCGCAGAGGATATTTTCAGAAGTATCGATAAAAAGATTCAAAAGTTTCTTTTAGATACCGCTCTTCTGGAAGATTTTACTCCTGGAACAGTTAATGAACTGCTGGAAATAACCTACAGCCGTTCCGTTCTGGACGATCTTCAAAAAAAGAATATATTCCTTCAGGCCGGCCCGGTATTGATGGAAGGCGCTTACGAGGTTAAATACAATTACCAGGTTTTATTCAGGAAATTTCTTATTTCAAAATTTCATCAGTTAAGAAGCGGGGAAGAAAGAGACTCACTTCTGAAAAGGATCTCCGGGTATTACCTGCTGGTAAAAGATTACGATAAAGCTGTTTCATACGGTTTAATGACAAAGGATCCTGAGTTTGTCACAGGAATTATTCTTGATAATTTCCAGGGTTTCTATGATAGGGGTGCGCATGATATTCTGTGGAAATGGATCTCGGGACTGAAAGAAGAAACGATCGAAAAGAATGCTTATTTGCTTTATTATAAATCTATTCTAATGAAGTTTTACCTTGGAGATACTGAAAGCTCCCTTAAATATGTTGATAAAGCTATTGTGCTGTTTGAAATCAACGGGCAGGATCAATCAGCGTACATGGCGGTTATTTCCAAAGCCAGGAATTTATTAAATATCGGAAAAGTAAAAGAGGCGTTTGCAATATTGAACCAGATACGGGAAGCAGAAACCGATCCGAAAAATAAAGCTGAGCTGCTGTATCTGCTGGCATATTCTTTTTACTTAAACTCCGGGTATGAAGATTCATTGCCGCTGCTCGAGGAAGCCTTAACTGTTTGTACTGAAAATAATGTAAGAAAAATTCAGGCCGATATTTACAACCTGTTTGGAAATATTTATCTGATACACGGCGATTATAATAAGGCATTTCAATATTATGATAAAGTTGTTAAAAGCTCATTTGGAATTGATGATAAGCTTGAAACCCTGTGCAATCTTGTTTTGATGCATGCGCAGACCGGGAATTTTGACAAATCATGGGAATTTCTTGAAGAGGCAAAAGAGCTGATTGGGAACATATCTATTCCCGTTTTTAAAATTGCGTTTTTGCTTGCAAAACAGTCCATCTATTTTGAGTATGGAGATTATGAAGGCGCATTAGCTATTCTTGAAGAGATGCATAATATTGCGTTGAAGATAAAGCACAATTTTTATATTTATCTTAGCCGTGTTTTGACCGCAGATACTTATTATTATCTTAATATGCTGGCAAAAGCCGAAGAATATTACGGGATGGCTTTCAGTTACATCGACGATGAGAATAAGATGGAAAAGAGCCAGTACGCGTTAATGAAAGCGCTGGCCCTGAAAAAAGAATTTGCAGAGTCGCATGACAGTTCCTCGCTTAAACCTGTTGAAAACGTTCTTATTGAAACCTATAGCTTTTACGGCGACAGTAAGCTGAACTACACCAAAAATCACGTTTCATTTCACCTGGCAGATCTATATCTGAAAAGGGGATACGGAATTTCAGCGAAACAATATCTTAAAGAGTGTTTGAAGACTGCAAGAGAAAAAGACTATCTTTCATACCTGCAGAGGGAATTCATGGATTCAAGACAGCTGTTCGATTTCGCAATTGCCAATAATATTGAAAAGGATTTTGTGAGATCTATTGTGAGTTCTGTTTTGAATAAGAACGGGGCAGATTGGATCTCGCAGGCATTCCGGAAAAGGCTGGAAGGACAGCTGATAGGTTATTATGATGTAAGCATCGTTACTTTCAATAATCTGGAATTCTACGTTAGAGGCGTTCCTGTTCCCGAAAACGAGTGGAGAAAGAAAAAATGGAAACTTGCTGCGCTTTATTTATTCCTAAACTCTAAACAAGGCGTGACTAAAGATAAAATTATAGATGTATTCTACCCTGATACGCCTGTTGAAAGTATTGATAA
>Ga0265318_10001617_pt1 | contig 13029 bp, 13 predicted proteins | sample 4821metaG_FD_192431 | JGI IMG/M metagenome (GOLD analysis project Ga0265318, IMG submission 192431) | Rhizosphere microbial communities from Carex aquatilis grown in University of Washington, Seatle, WA, United States - 4-8-21 metaG | ecosystem: Host-associated > Plants > Roots > Rhizosphere >... | reverse complement strand
TGCGAAAGCCGCCCTGGGCCAGGGCCAGGCCCAGGGAAAGGCCGACCATTCCGCCCCCGCTGACGATGATATCAGCTTGCCGCATTGCTGCCTCAGTACCGCTCAAAAAACAGGCATAAATGCTTTTCTGCCTTCAAACTAGGCGATTCATGCCTGCCTGTTTTTGAGTCATCCCCAGCCAAAAATCGCACTATGTCTTTCCTTTTCAGGTACTTGCCATATCGCCCAGAAGTTGGCCCGCTTCTTGATAATTCGTTAAAGCCGGGCCTTCGTCCGGCGCTGGCAATAACACGGAAGGACGGCAGATGAAGCTTATTACGGCGATCATCAAACCCTTCAAGCTCGACGAGGTGCGCGAATCGCTTTCCGCGCTCGGCGTCCAGGGCATGACGGTGACTGAGGTCAAAGGCTATGGGCGGCAAAAGGGGCATACCGAAATCTATCGCGGCGCGGAATACGCCGTGAGCTTTCTGCCCAAGCTCAAAATCGAAGTGGCGGTGAAAGGCGAGATGCTGGAGGCGGTGATCGACGCGATCACTTCCAAGGCAAAGACCGGCCAGATCGGCGATGGCAAGATTTTTGTCACGCCGCTGGAGCAGGTCGTGCGCATCCGCACCGGCGAAACCGACAGCGACGCGCTCTAAGCAAGGGGACCAAAACAGATGAGACTCGAACATTTGAAGAAAGCGGGCATGACGGCGCTAGCCGCCGCCGGCGCGCTTGCACTTACCGCGGGGGTCGCCTACGCGGCCGACGCGCCCAAGGATCCGCTTAACTCCGGCGACACTGCCTGGATGATCACTTCCTCGGCCCTGGTGCTGATGATGACCATTCCCGGCCTGGGCCTGTTCTATGGCGGCATGGTGCGCAAGAAGAACGTGCTGGCGACGCTGGCGCAGAGCTTCGGCGCCACCTGCTTGATCAGCGTCTTGTGGATGATCATCGGCTATTCCATCGCCTTCACCGCCAATCCCGACAAAGGCATGAACCAGTGGATCGGTGGCTTCGGCTACCTCTTCCTGGGGCCGATGAAGCTGAACGCGGTGTCGTCGCTGGCCGGCACGATTCCGGAATCGGTCTACATGTTCTTCCAGATGACCTTCGCCATCATCACTCCGGCCCTGATCGCCGGCGCTCTGGCCGATCGCATGAAGTTTTCGGCTTTCATGTGGTTCATGGGGCTGTGGCTGATCTTCGTCTACTGCCCGATCGCCCATTGGGTGTGGGGCGGCGGCTGGCTGGGTACGGCGGGTGCGCTGGACTATGCCGGCGGCTCGGTGGTGCATCTGAACGCCGGTACGGCGGCTCTGGTCACCTGCCTTGTCCTTGGCAAGCGCATCGGCTTGGGTACGGAGAACATGTCACCGCATAACCTGGTGCTCTCGGTCATCGGCGCTTCGCTGCTGTGGGTCGGCTGGTTCGGCTTCAACGCCGGCTCCGCCGTCACTGCCGGCTACAATGCCGGCATGGCTGCGGCGGCTACCCAGATCGCGACCGCTGCTGCGGCTCTCGCCTGGATGTTCGCCGAATGGATCATTGCCAAGAAGCCTTCGGTGCTTGGCATGATCTCCGGCGCCGTGGCGGGCCTTGTCGCCATCACCCCGGCCTCCGGCTTCGTCGATCCCGTCGGCGCGCTGATCATCGGCCTGGCGGCCGGCGTGGTCTGCTACATCTCGGCGGTGTGGGTGAAGAAGGCGTTCGGCTATGACGACAGCCTCGACGCCTGGGGCGTGCATGGTGTTGGCGGCGCGCTCGGCGCCCTGATGACCGGCGCTTTTGCCTCCAACGCCATCAACAGCACGAGCAAGGGCTGGCTGATCGATGGCAATATCGGCCAGATGGTGATCCAGCTGGAAGATGTCGGCGCGGTGTTCGTCTATTGCGGCGTCGTCACGTTCATCATCCTGAAGGTAATCGACCTGATCGTCGGCCTGCGCGTCTCGCCGGAAGTCGAGGTCGAGGGCCTGGACATCAACCTGCATGGCGAGACCGTGCACGGGTAAGTGTTTCTTCCCTGAAAGAACTGGGGCGCTCCGCAAGGGGCGCCCTTTTTCTTTGCCAGGCCGGGCATTATGGTCCGCCGCGATGTCGGATGCCCCCCGCCTCTCTGCCCTGCCCGATGGCCCGTTTGCCCGGCTCGCCGCTCTGCTGGGCAACGAGAAGCCCGGCAAGGAACCGATCAGCCTAGCGCTGGGCGATCCCTCCGGCCAGGTACCGGACTTCGTCAGGGAAGCAATGGCGCGCGAGACCGCCCGCTTCGGCAACTATCCCGCCATCGCCGGCACCGAGGACTGGCGGCAGGCGGCGGCGGATTGGCTGAACCGGCGCTTTGCGCTGGGCGGCGCGATCGATGCGGAAAAGCATGTCCTGCCGCTGAACGGTACGCGCGACGGATTGTTCTCGGTGCTGTTTCCCTTTGTGCCGGAAAGCAAAGCCGGGCAGCGCCCCATCGTCGCCATGCCCAATCCCTTCTACCAGGTCTATGCCGCGGCGGCGCTGGCCAGCGGGGCCGAGCCGCTTTACGTGCCGGCGCTGGCGCAGAACGGCTTCCTGCCCGATTACGCCGCGCTGCCTGAAGCGGTGCTGGGGCGCATCGCCGCCGTGTATCTTTGCAGCCCGTCGAATCCCGAAGGCGCGGTAGCCGATGCGGCTTACTGGAACACGCTCTTTGCACTGGCCGAGCGGCATGACTTCATCGTGCTGGCGGACGAATGCTATGCCGATATCTGGTTCGATGCGCCGCCAGTCGGAGCGCTGACCGCCCGTCAGGCGCAATCGAACGGCTTTTCGCGACTGCTCAGCTTCCACTCGCTCTCCAAGCGCTCGGGCCTGCCGGGATTGCGCAGCGGCATGGTGGCGGGCGATGCCGCCCTGATCGCCAGATTTCGCGCTTTCCGCAATGTGGCCGGACCACAGGTACCTGCGCCGATACTGGCCGCTAGCGCCGCCTGCTGGCGTGACGAGGCGCATGTGGCGGCGAACCGGCTGGCCTATCAGGAGAAGATGGCGGCGGCGGGAAAAATCCTGGGCAACCGGATGCGACGGCCATCCGGCGGCTTCTTCCTCTGGCTGAAGGTCGGCAATGGCGAGGAGGCCGCCCTCAGACTGTGGCGTGAGGAAGGGGTCCGGGTGCTGCCCGGCGCCTATATGGGCCGCAAATCCGAATTGTTTGATGGTCGCGCCGGCGGGCCCTCCGCTTCGCTCCGGGTCGCCGGCCGCTCCGAGGGAAAAACCCAGACAAACCCTGGCTTTTCCTATGTCCGGGTCGCCCTCGTTAGCGATTTGTCAACCATTCTTACCGCACTCGAAAGGGTACGGAATTTTCTCGACCGGGCGTGATCGCGCCCGAGGGGTGCATCATGGCGAAGTCCACGACAGTTTATTCTCCAAGGGCGCGCGGCTCCGTGATGCAGGATGCGCTTGCCGAGGCGCGCCGCGCCATGTCGCGGCTGATGCGTATTTTGGCGATGCGCGGCGCCGGGCTGTTGCTGCTGGCTGCGGCGACGGCGGCGCTGCTCGCACTGGTCAGCTATCATTCCGGCGATCCCAGCATCAACAACGCCAATGGCCGCGATGCCGCCAACTGGATGGGGCCGTTCGGGGCGGTGGCCGCCGATCTGTTGCTGCAAAGCTTCGGCTTCGCCGCGGTCTGCGCCCTAGCGCCATTGCTGGCCTGGGGCGCCTGCGCCCTGATGGCAATCAATTTGCGCCATGCCATGTGGCGGCTGGTGGCGTGGCCGCTGGGCGCGCTGACGGCGGCGTCGGGCCTGGGCGTGATCCCGGCCCCGGCCTCGCTGCCGGCGGGCGCGGGCGGGCTGATCGGCATTGCCGCGGCGGGCTTGTCCAGCCATGCCGCGCTGGTGTGGCACGCGCCCTGGCTGACCATCGTGCTGCCGCTGGTGCTGCTGCTGGTGGGGCTGCCGCTTTCCTTCCTCGCCACCGGCCTGCGGGCCCGGCCGATGCTGCGCGGCTTTCGCAAGATGCCTGCCGGGTTGGCCTGGCTGGGCGGAATGCTGCGGATTTCGAATTTCCGCGGCGGCGTCGCGCATGACGATGATGAGCGGCACGAGCCCCATGCCGATGACGAGGATGACGAAGGTTATCATTTCGACGAAGCCGAGGCCGAACCGCTGGCGGCACGCCGCCTGGCCGAACGCCGCGAAACCCGCGTCAAGCGCGACGCCGCCAAGAAGACCGTCACCAACGAGAAGCAGCGCAAGCAGACGGCGCTGAACCTGGACAGCGGCGAGTACCAGTTGCCGGCGCTGGACCTGCTGGCCGAACCGGTGGTGGTGAAGGACACGGCGCACCTGACCGACGAGGCGCTGGAAGAAAATGCCCGCATGCTGGAAGCGGTGCTGTCCGATTTCGGCGTCAAAGGCCGCATCACCGCCGTGCGGCCGGGTCCGGTGGTGACGCTGTATGAATTCGAGCCGGCGGCAGGGGTGAAATCCAGCCGCGTGGTTTCGCTGTCGGACGATGTGGCGCGCAACATGTCGGCGGTGTCGGCGCGCATCGCCACTATTTCAGGCCGCAACGTCATCGGCATCGAGCTGCCCAACCAGGTTCGCGAGACCATCTATCTGCGCGACATGTTCGCCAGCAGCGAATATGAAAAGGCCCGCGCCCCGCTGACCCTGGCGCTGGGCAAGACCATCGGCGGCGAGCCGGTAATGGCCGACCTCGCCAAGATGCCCCACTTGCTCGTCGCCGGCACCACCGGCTCGGGCAAGTCGGTCGGCCTCAACACCATGATCCTGTCGCTGCTCTACCGCATGTCGCCGCAGCAATGCCGCCTGATCATGATCGACCCCAAGATGCTGGAATTGTCGGTCTATGACGGCATTCCGCATCTGCTGTCGCCTGTGGTCACCGATCCGCGCAAGGCCATCGTCGCCCTGAAATGGGCGGTGCGCGAAATGGAAGAGCGCTATCGCAAGATGTCCAAGATGGGCGTGCGCGGCGTCGAGGCCTTCAACGAACGCGTCGCCAAGGCCAAGGAAAAGGGCGAGGTGCTCAAGCGCACCGTCCAGACCGGCTTCGACCGCGAAACCGGCAAGCCGATGTATGAGGATGAGACTCTCGAATTTGAAGCCATGCCCTATATCGTGGTGGTGGTGGACGAAGTCGCCGACCTGATGATGGTATCAGGCAAGGAAATCGAAGGCGCGGTGCAGCGCCTGGCGCAGATGGCGCGCGCGGCCGGCATTCACCTGATCGCGGCGACGCAGCGGCCTTCGGTGGACGTGATCACCGGCACCATCAAGGCCAATTTCCCCACCCGCATTTCCTTCCAGGTCACCAGCAAAATCGACAGCCGCACCATCCTGGGCGAGCAGGGCGCCGAGCAGCTGCTGGGCCAGGGCGACATGCTCTACATGGCGGCGGGCGGGCGCATCCGCCGCGTCCATGGTCCTTTCGTCAGCGACCATGAGGTCGAGGATGTGGTCAGGTTCCTCAAGAGCCAGGGCCATCCGGAATATCTCGACGCCGTCACTGAGGAACAGGATGACGAGGGCGGCGGCGACCCCTATGCCGTGTTCGGCCAGGGCAATGGCGAATCCGGCGACGACCTTTACGACAAGGCCCTGGCGGTGGTGGCGCGGGACAAGAAGGCCAGCACCAGCTATATCCAGCGCCGCCTGCAGATCGGCTACAACCGCGCCGCCAGCCTGATCGAGCGGATGGAACAAGAAGGCGTCGTCTCAAGCCCCAACCATAAAGGCGTGCGGGAAGTACTTCTTCCCGATCACGACGAGCGTTAGCACCAGCTTGAACCGTCACCTCCTTGCGTTAAGGTGGCCGCCTGACGCCTGACCTTAGGGGGATACATGGCTTCCTATATTGAACGCTCGCTGGGTGACGGCGAAAAAATCGTGGCGCGGGCGCATTTTCCCTGGGTCTATACCATCAGCGCCTGGGCCCGCTTCCTGGTGCCGCTGACAGTGCTGATGGTGCTGGTCTCGTTTACGCAAGGAAGGCCAGCGCCCTTTTCCACCGATGATCCCCTGACCTGGCTGATCATACTGACGGCGGTGGCGACGCTGTTCGGCTTCTATCTCTTCGCCATGCTGCTTGCGTTGCGCGCCACCACCGAGATCGGCGTCACCAGCCATCGCTTTGTCGAGAAGACCGGCCTGTTCGCGCTTCGCACCAACGAGATCGCCCTGCACAATATCGAAGGCGTGCGGGTGAACCAGTCGGTCGCCGGGCGGGTCTTTAATTACGGCACGGTGCGGATCGAAGGCACCGGGGTGGACGCGGTGACGACGCCGTCCATCGCCGATCCAGTGGCGTTCGTGAAAGCGATCCAGACAGCGCGGGAACAAGCGCCGCGCTGATCAGACCGCCTCGGCCAGCATAACCGTTCCGGTCTTCGGGAAAACCAGGGTGATGCGGGTGCCGTTCCCGCGCGCGCTGTCGATGCTCATGCTGGCGTCATGCAGTTCCAGCAGCGCCTTGGTCAGCGGCAGGCCCAGCCCCGTGCCTTCGTAGCGGCGCTCCAGCCGGTTATCGACCTGACCGAAGGGCTGCATGGCGACAGCGACATCTTCCGCGCTCATGCCGATGCCGGTATCGGCGACAATGACGCGGACCTGCCCGCCCGCATCCTCGGCGCCAAGACTGACGGTGCCGCCCTTTTCCGTGAACTTGACGGCGTTGGAGAGCAGGTTGAGGAAGACCTGGCGCAGCTTGGCGGGATCGCCGGTCACCGGCAAGGCATGTTCCAGACCGCTGACGGTGAAGCTCAGCCCTTCCTGGCGGCATTGCTCGCCCATCATGGCGGCGCAATCCTCCAGCACCTCGCGCATGTCGAGATCGCGGGCGTTCAGCGACATGCGGCCGGATTCGCTTTTCACCAGGTCGAGCACATCGTTGATCACCGCCAGCAGATGGCGTCCCGAGCGCAATATATCGCCCGAATAGTCGAGATATTTCTCGTTGCCTACCTTGCCGAACAGCTCGCCGGAGATGATCTCGGAAAAGCCGATAATGGCATTGAGCGGGGTGCGCAGCTCATGGCTCATGTTTGCGAGGAAGCGGGTCTTGGCGGCGTTGGCGGCTTCGGCCTCCTGCTTGGCCTTGCGGTAGGATTCCTCGCGCTCCTTGATGACGGTGAAGTCGGAGAAGAAGAGTATGTTGTCGCCCTCGGACGTGGCGCTGCCGGTGAGCCGCAGCCAGCGGCCTGAGGCGAGCTGCCATTCGGCATGGCCGCTGATGTCCAGGCCGCCCTGGCCGCCGCTCATCAGTTGGGTGCGGATGGCGGCCAGCGCCGCTTCAAACTGGGTGCCGGGCACCAGCATCACCGCCAGTTCGGGGAAGAAGCGGCGCAGCGAGGAATTGGCCAGCACGATCTCGCCCCCCGGCGCCACCAGCATGACGCCCTCGGTGGACGTCTCCAGCGCGTCGGTGAGGCGGTTCTCGGCCGACAGGCGCATGGCGGTCTCGCGCGCCATCATCTGGCGGATATTGTCCTGCATCACCGTCATGGAATTGAGCAGGGCGCCGGTCTCGTCGCCACCGCCGGGCGGAATCGGCGTCTGCATGTCGCCCTTGGCGATGCGGTCGGCGACGCGGGCCGCGGCGGTGAGCGGATGGATGATGCGGCGGCGCAGGAAAAGCGTGATGCCGGCGGCCAGCAGCAGCGCCAGCACGGTGGCCGCGATGGTCGCGTATTTGTAGTCAGCCACGTTCGCCAGGGTGATGCTGCGGCCATGATAGCTCTGATCTGTATTGAACTCGATCAGGTGGTCGAACTTCTCGTCGATCCGGGTGTCGAGATTTTCCAGGGCCTCGGCGTCGCCCGTCTTGCGCATGTCGCGCCACCGGTTCACCAGCGGGCCGATTTCGCGGATCAGCTTTTGCTCATTGGCCTCCAGGGAGCGCTGGGCCGCGACGCCCAGATCCTCGGTGAAAGTGGCGAACTGGTCGTCGATTTCCTGGGCGATGACGGGCCGCCCCGCGGGCGCAGCGTGTTCGTAGCGCAGCTCCGCCATCTGCATCGCCGTGAAGTCTTCATGCGCCTTGTGGGCATAGTCGATGGCGATCAGCGGCCCGTCGAAGATCGCCACCGCCATCTGGCCCGCCGAATACAGCACGCCATAGCCGCCAAGCCCCAGCGCGCCGATGAGCAGGCCCATCAGCACGAAAGCGCCGAAAATGCGGGCGCCGATACTATGTCTGGCGAGGTTCATGCCTTGGCCTGGAGCCGCCATTCGCGACCGGGACAGTGTCGCTCCGCCGGGGTTTAGGACGGCTTAATCCTGGGGTTACGGCGGGGTTAAACCGGCACTAGCGCACCTTCACCGTCATTTTCATGGTGGGGTGGATATGGCAGCGGACCTGGAAGGTGCCGGCGCCGGGAAAGATCTCGTTAAGATTCTCGCCCGGCGCCTTTTCGGAGGAGTCGAACAGGCCTTCGACATAGACCTGGTGGATATAGCTGTCGTCATTGGTGAAGGTGACGGTCTCGCCGCGATTGATGGTGATTTCCGCCGGGCGGAAAGCGCGGCCCTTCTGCACCACAATGGTGGCGGCGAAGGCGGGCAAGGCCAGCACCAGAAAGACAGCTGCGGGTAACAGCGACCTTGTCATGCGGGCAGCATAGGCTGATTTGCCCATACCGGCTATTTGATTGTCGCGCGGCCGGACGGAAAACCGGAAGACCACTTTTCCTGGCCGCGCTCTAGTTGACGCGCACCACCAGCCGCATCTTGGGATGGATGTGGCAATGCACCTCGAAGGTTCCGGCGCGGGTGAAAGGCTGCACCAGCTTCTCGCCGGGCTTGCGCTCATCGGAATCGAACAGGTCATCGACATACATCTGGTGGATGAACTCGTCCTCGTTGGTAAAGGTCAGGCTCTCACCCCGGTTGATGGTGATCTGAGTCGGGGTGAAGCGGCGGCCCTTCTGGACGATGACATGGGTGGGTTGCGCGATGGCGGCCAAGGGCACGCAGAGCAGCAGGATGGGAAGCAGCCGGAGCGACGGCCGGGAAAAGTGCGGAGTGGTTTTGCGCCCCGCGCGCTTCGCGCGCGAAGAAGAATTGGCGGCCGCGCAACCGATCAAATAAGTCACTTGGTCACCACTTCGTGCTGCATGGGCGCCAGGCGGGCAAGGAAGCGGTTCTGCGTGGCGAAGTCGATGCCGACCTTGTTCATGGCGTCCTGCAGATCTTCCACCACCGCGTTGAAGTCGGCGTTGGTAAGGTGCAGGCCCTTGTGGGCGGCAGTCATGTCATGACCGACATACTGGCAGGGACCGCCCGCCACCTGGCAGAACTGGACCTTGAACTCGGCGCGGACGCGGTCGATGTTGGATTCGCCGAAGATCGCCTTTATGCGCGGATCGGCGAGATAGGCATCCACCGAAGCGTCCACCACCTTGTCGATACCGGGCTGGCCGCCCATGTCGGCAAAGAGCGTGTCATCGGCAAAAACCGGCGTGACAAGGGCCGGTATGACAAGGCCCAACAGGACGGCAACAAGCAGCTTTTTCATGGCGAAATCCTTCACAGTCCGGCCTGGAGCGACAGATAGAAGCCGCGCTGGTTATCCTTGATCACCACGTTGCCGAGATCGGCAAAGGCGGCGGTGACGGAGAAATTCTTGCAGGGAAACCAGGCGGCGAAGACGTCATAGGCGTCCTGCTCCTTGGCGATGGCGAGGTTGCTGGGCTTGGTGCGGGCTTCGACCCCGAGGGCGAAGTCGCGGCTGGCGAGCCAGGCCAGTGAGCCTTCGAACTGGGCGGAATAGTTGTCATGCTTGCCGCCGCCAAAGCCCAGAATGCCAAGCTGGTTGGCCTTGGTGAAGCGCAGCGTGGCGTTGGCCAGCAGACTTTCGGCGAGAAACAGCTTGGACGCGGCGAGATAATAGTCGGTGCCGACCGAAGCCTTGCCGCCCACCGCCGCGATGACGGCGCCGCGATCATTTTCCTTGTGCTGCAGACCGGCGGAAACCTGTGGCAGCCAACTGTCCTGATCATAGATGGCGTCACCGAACAGGCGCAGCTTGGCGCCGAAAATATTCTGGTGGAAGGTGAAGCCTTTCCCCAGGCCCAGCGCCGCGCCGACATCCATGGTGTCGAATTCAGCCCACGCGTAAGACAGCTCCAGGCGGTCGAACAAGCCGACCGAGGCGCCCAGGGTGTCGAGGCGATAATCCGGCAGCAACACGGTGGTGTAATGGCCGTTGACGCCGACGCCATGGTCGCTGCCATAGCCGCTGATCAGCGCCCAGGCGCCGAGGCCGCCGCCGCCCGCGCCTTCCACCTGGGAAACGCCGCCGGTGGCAAGCAGCTTGCCCTGGTCGAACCAGGGGCGCGCCGGCGGGGCGGCGGGCGCATCGTCTTCGGCAGGCTGGGCAAGGGCCGGAGCGGACAGAAAGGCAGCGGCCAGAACGACCGGCCCCAGAAAGCGCAGATGCATTTGAAAGTCCCCGGCACGCGACATGCTTCGTGTAGCCGGATGTGATTAAGAACCCCTGAACCATGCCCCCGAGCGGGCGGTTTTGTCAGGGCTGTCAAAGACTTGGATGAGGGTGGACAGAGGCGCTGGGCTGGCCTATACCCCGCGCCTCCGTGACGCGGGATGGAGCAGCCCGGTAGCTCGTCAGGCTCATAACCTGAAGGTCACAGGTTCAAATCCTGTTCCCGCAACCATCAAATGAAATGGCCGGTTCTTCCGAACCGGCCATTTTCATTTGATGTCCCCATTGAGATAAAAGAGCCCATGACCGCCACGCCCATGGCCCCCGTCTCCTGGGGCGAATTGCTGGACAAGATCACCATCCTGCAGATCAAGCAGGAGCGGATCGCCGACGCCGCCAAGCGCGTCAATGTCACAACCGAACTCGAAGCGCTTTCCGCCATCGCCGGGGCGGCGATGCGCCAGGCGGCGGCGCTGCTGGCGGAACTGAAACAGGTCAATGAGGCGCTGTGGGAGATCGAAGACCAGATCCGCGACAAGGAGCGGGAAGGCGAATTCGACGCCCGCTTCATCGAACTGGCCCGCGCCGTCTATGTCACCAATGACCAGCGGGCAGCGGTGAAGCGGCAGATCAATCAGGCGCTGGGCTCGGCCTTGGTGGAAGAGAAAAGCTACAAGCCCTACACCTGACAAAAGCCCTCTTCAAAAAAGTGCAGTAATTCCAGTCTCTTAGATGGTTCCGTGGCGGGAACGGGGGATGGATTTGCCGCGATCTGCGATAGCGATTGCCGCTTCAAAAGCGCGTGGTTATAAACCCCGCCCGCGCGCCGTTAAGCTTGGGGGCAAGCTGGTGCGATTCGTTCGCTGTCGAAGGTAACGTGTATGCCCACACAGATTTCAGCAGAATATCGGCCTTCCGAAACCGAACCCTTCATGAATGAGAAGCAGCGGGAGTATTTCCGCCGCAAGCTCAACGGCATGAAGGAAGAAATCCTCAGGGAAAGCCGCGAGACCATCCAAAATCTCCAGGCCGAGACCGTGCCGCATGCCGACCTGGCCGACCGCGCCTCGACCGAGGCCGAGCGCCAGCTGGAGCTGCGCACCCGCGACCGCCAGCGCAAGCTGATCGCCAAGATCGACGCGGCGCTGCGCCGGATCGATGACGGCTCCTATGGCTTCTGCGAGGAAAGCGGCGAGCCGATCAGCCTCAAGCGGCTGGACGCCCGCCCCATCGCCACGCTCTCGATAGAGGCGCAGGAGCGTCACGAAAGGCGTGAGAAGATCTATCGGGACGATTGAACGTCCGCTTTCGGTAAAGCATGAAAAAAAAGCCCGGCTGGTTAGAGCCGGGCCGGAGCGTTCGCGAAGCGGGAGCGACCATTAAAAGATAAAAGCCCGGCTCGTTAGAGCCGGGCTTTTTGTTCTCACGGGCGTCCCCGGCATTTTGCCGAGGCATGAGAATCTCCAAATCAATTTGAGGAAATCAGACGCCCTACCAGGGCATGAGAATGTCAAATAGCTGCGAGCCAAGCCTTGGCTGCTGCACATCGCTGACCGTGCCGGCGCCGCCGTAGGAAATGCGGGCCTCGGCGATCTGGGCGAGGTCGACGGTATTGTCCTGGGTGATGTCTTCGGTGCGGACGATGCCGGTGACTTTCAGGTCGCGCATCTCATTGTTCACCCGCACCTGCTGATGGCCGTCGATCACCAGATTGCCATTGGGCAGCACCTGGGCGACCAGAGCGGCCAGCGTCAAATTGATCGATTCCGAACGCGAGATCGAGCCGGTGCCGGTGTTGGAGGTGTCCGAACCCATCTTGACCAAGCTGCCGGGCGTCATGGCGCTGGGCAGGATGGTTTCAACACCGAAGAAATTGGTCAGGTTGGCGTCATCGGAATTGGCTCTGGAGCGGGCGGTGGAGTTGGACAGCTTGGCGGCGTCGGCGACCGAGACATTGACGGTGATGACGTCGCCGACATGGGAGGCGCGCGGATCGTGGAAGAAGCTCTTGGCGCCCGCCTGCCATAGCGAATTGTTGGCGTGGCTGATCGGCGCCATCTGCGGGATGCGAGAGACGATCTCCTGGTTGGCGGGATTGCCCACCGGCGACAGCTTGGGCGGCGTGCCGATGCCCTCAATGCGGTCCATCGCGCCACAGCCTGTAAGGGCCGTGCTGATCAGGGTGAAGGTGGCGAATTTGCGAAATGTCTGCATGACGAAACCTATTTGCGAGCAGTGGTGATGGGAGAAGCGGGACCGGAAGCGCGCACCGCACCGGGGCCGGTGACGACGGCGGTGACCATGCGGAAGGAAGCCGGGTTCTGCACCGTAACGGTATCGCCGACGCCGCCTTCGCTCATGGCGCGGCCCGTGGCGTTGAGATCGACGCCGGGGGCGCTGAAATTCATGGTCACGGTCTGGCCCTTGGTCACGACCACGGGGTGGCGGACATCGTCGGGACGGATATTTTCGCCGGCGCGCAGCAGGCGGCGGGTCTGCATGCCGGTCAACGCCTCGAACTTGGTGACGGTGGTGGACGGCAGCGCCGTGGCGGAAACCTGGGCAAAGGTGAGGTCGCTTTCGCCGATCACCTCGCCGCGC
>Ga0265318_10001614_pt1 | contig 13036 bp, 10 predicted proteins | sample 4821metaG_FD_192431 | JGI IMG/M metagenome (GOLD analysis project Ga0265318, IMG submission 192431) | Rhizosphere microbial communities from Carex aquatilis grown in University of Washington, Seatle, WA, United States - 4-8-21 metaG | ecosystem: Host-associated > Plants > Roots > Rhizosphere >... | reverse complement strand
GAAGGCGACGATCTTGCCGAGCCCGAACGCGTCGCACAGGGGACCCCCGAACAGCATGGCCAGGGTGAAGCCCCAGAACGCCGTCGAATTCACGGCGCCCACCTGCTCGTTCGTGAGGCTGAACTGCGAGGCCCAGGGGCCGACGGCGCCCGCGCGCAGCGCGAAGCTCATTGCGGTGACGACCAGGGCGACCCTGCTCGCGAGGAAGAGGCGTTTAGCGTCCATGTTGGGGGGTTATTCTTGGGGAGGGGCTTCCGCCTCAGGGCTTGAGGCCCAGAGTTGCCAGATACGTGAGGCTGGGCGGGATGTTGGCCACCGGATCGGACGTCTCGTCCTCGATGAAGTAGTACGCGACGCCGGACTTGCGGCCCTGCGCGACGATCGCCGGCCAGTCCATGATGCCGGTTCCGACGACCACGTTGTCCGAGGCAGGGGCCTTCCCCTCGTAGAGGCCGATCGGTGCGCCCTTCTTCATGTCCTTGATGTGAAAGGCCTTGAATCGTCCGGGGTATTTCTGCAGTAGCTTGACCGGGTCGATCCCCGCCTGGACGACCCAGAAGACGTCCATCTCGCAGAACACGAGGTCGGGCTTTGTCTCCTTCATCATGACGTCAAAGGCCGAGCTCCCGTCCGCCAGCGGGCTGAACTCATAGCCGTGCGTGTGGAAGCCGAAACCCAGGCCCTCGGCCTTGAGCGCTGCGCCCCAGGCGTTGAAGTTGGCGACGGCGGCGCGGGCCTGGTCGACGTCAAAGGTGGTCTTGTGGGGGACCCAGGCGACGATGACATACGTGGCGCCCAGGGTCTTCGCCTCGGCGATCACACCGGGAAGGTCGGACTGCATGCGCTCATACGGGATGTGGGCGCCGACGATCTTCAGGCCGTTGGCGGTGGCCAGCGACTTGAACTCCTTGGCCGTGTGCCCGTAGGTCCCGGCGGTCTCGACGTCCGTGAACCCGAACCCCGCCACCTGGGCGATGCCCGCGGGCAGGCTCGCGGTGAGCTGGGCGCGCAGGCTCCAGAGCTGGAGGCCGACGGTGTTGGTTTCGGCGGCAAACGCCGAGGCCGTGGCGAGGACAAGGGCTGCAATGAGCTTCGATTTCATCGGGCGGGGGAGGGGTTCTGTTTGATCCCGCGGTGAAGGGGTCACGCGGGCGCCGGCTGCTGGGGTTGGCGCGACCCAAAACTGGCGGGAATCCGGGAGAGTACAAGGAAAGAAGCCCGCGCAAGGCGTCTTGCCACGCCGCCCCCGCGATCCAAGGGTGGGTGGAGCATGCCAGCCACAGGCGCCCCCACAGTCGACCGCTTCTCGCTTCCCGACCCGTCCGGGCATTTCGGGCCCTACGGGGGCATCTTCGTTCCCGAGACGCTGATGTCCGCCCTCGAGGAGCTCCAGGCCGAGTACGCGAGGGCGAGGGTGGACCCGGAGTTCCAGGCCGAGCTCGCCCACCACCTCGCGGAGTTCGCGGGGAGGCCGACGCCTCTCTATTTCGCCGAGCGACTGACCGGCCACTTCGGGGGCGCCAAGATCTACCTCAAGCGCGAGGACCTGCTCCACACCGGGGCGCACAAGATCAACAACGCCATCGGGCAGGCGCTTCTGGCGCGGCGCATGGGCAAGAAGCGGGTGATCGCCGAGACGGGCGCAGGCCAGCACGGCGTGGCCACCGCCTCGATCTGCGCCAAGTTCGGGCTGGAGTGCGTCGTCTACATGGGCGCGGTCGACATGGAGCGCCAGGCGCTGAACGTCTTCAGGATGCGGCTCATGGGCGCCGAGGTGCGCAGCGTCGACGCGGGCCAGAGGACGCTCAAGGAGGCCATCAACGAGGCCATGCGCGACTGGGTCACGAACGTGCGCACGACTCACTACATCCTCGGCACGGCCTACGGCGCGCGCCCCTACCCGGAGATGGTGCGCGAGTTCCACCGCGTGATCGGCACCGAGGCCAAGGCGCAGATCCTCCAGCGCGAGGGCCGGCTCCCGGACGAGCTTGTCGCGTGCGTGGGCGGCGGCAGCAACGCCATCGGCCTCTTCTTTGAGTTCCTCGAGGAGCCCGGCGTGCGCATGACCGGCGTCGAGGCCGGCGGCCGCGGGATAAGGAGGGGCGAGCACGCCGCGCGGTTTGCCGGAGGCAAGCTCGGCGTCCTGCAGGGCTGCAAGACCTTCATCCTCCAGGACCCCGACGGGCAGATCGACCTCACGCACTCGGTGTCGGCGGGCCTCGACTATGCGGCCGTCGGGCCGGAGCACGCCCACTACCGCGACCTGGGCCGCATCGAGTACACCTACGCCACCGACGACGAGGTGCTCGGGGCATTCCAGCTCTGCTCGCGCATGGAGGGCATCATCCCCGCGCTCGAGAGCGCCCACGCGCTCGCCCACGGCTTCAAGCGCGCGAAGGCGCTTGGCAGGGACAGGGTCATCATCATCAACCTGAGCGGCCGCGGGGACAAGGACGTCCAGGAGGTCGCGAGGCTCCTCGGCAAGACGGTATGAGGAGCATGACCGGATACGGCCGCGCCTCCGCGGCGCTCGCCGGCGGGACGCTCACCGTGCAGGTGAGCTCCGTCAACCGGCGCACCCTGGACCTCTCGATCAAGCTCCCCTCCGACTGGGACAGCCTCGAGGCCGAGATCGGCGAGGGCGTGCGCCGCGTCGCCTCCCGAGGCAAGGTCCACGTCGACGTCGAGTTCACGCCCGCGAAGGGCAGGGACGAGGCGCCCTGGAACGAGGCGGGCGTCGGAGCCGCCCTGGACCGGCTGGCCGCGCTTGCCGACGCCAGGCAGATCCATTTCGAGCCGACGGCGGAGCTCCTCTGGCAGATCGCGAGCTCCCAGAGGTCCCCCGCGGAGATGCTCTCGGCCGAGAGCGCGCGCCCGGGCGTGATCGCGGCCCTCGGCGAGGCCCTTCGGGCCTTCGCCGCGATGCGCGCCAAGGAGGGCGAGGCGCTCCTGGCCGACATGGGCGAGCGGCTCGGCCTCTTCAGGGGGCACGTCGATGCCGTCGCGGCGCGCGCGCCTGAGGTCGCCCCGGCCTACCGGGCGCAGCTCATGAAGCGCCTGAGGGACGCCGCCCTGGAGCTCGACGTCGAGGACGAGCGCGTCCTCCGGGAGATCGCCCTCTTCGCCGACCGCTCCGACATCAGCGAGGAGATCACCCGGCTGCGCAGCCACATCGAGCAGCTCGCCACACTCCTCAAGTCCGGGGATGAGATCGGGCGCAAGGCGGACTTCATCCTCCAGGAGATGGGCCGGGAGGCCAACACGATCGGCAGCAAGGCCAACGACCTGGCGATCGCGAAGAGCGTGATCGAGCTCAAGAACGAGCTGGAGCGGATCCGCGAGCAGATGGCGAACGTGGAGTGACCCCTAGATCGGGGCCTTGGGGGAGCGCAGCGACGACAGGGCGTAGAGCGCCACGCCCACGCAGATCGCCGAGTCGGCGACGTTGAAGGTCGGGTAGGCGTACGTGCCGAAGTGGAAGTCGAGGAAGTCGACGACGTGCCCGCGTGAGATGCGGTCGACGAGGTTCCCCGCGATCCCGCCGCACATGAGGCCGAAGCAGCACTGCGCGAAGGCGGCGCCGAGCCCGAGCGCCTTCCTGCCGATGAAGATCGCTACAAGCGTGGCGGCGGCCAGGGCCGCCAGGAGGACGCTGCGCCCAGAGAAGATGCTCCAGGCCGCCCCCGTGTTGCCCACGTGGACGATGTAGAGGAACCTGGGGACGACCGTGAGGGCGCCCGATCCCTCGCCGTAGGTGTTGAAGGGCAGGCGCGCCGCGATCCAGGCCTTGGAGGCCTGGTCGGCGGCGAGGACCGCGGCGGCGATCGCAAGGAGCCTCCGGTATTTAAGGAGGCGCCAGGAGAGCGAGACCCCGGGGTCGACCGACGAGGTCATTCCTCGGCGCCGTCCTCCTGGGGAATCGCGCCGCCTTCCTCACCGGACTCGCCGAAGAGGCCCGCCTGGGTGCGGGAGTGGTGGCGGTTGCGCTCGATCTGCTTCTGCGCTTCCGCGGAATAGCGCGTGAACGGGACGGCGAGGAGCCGCTCCTTCGAGATGGGCTTGCCCGTGATCTCGCAGATCCCGTAGGTGCCGTCGCGGATGCGCTTGATGGCGGCCTCGATCTCCGAGAGCGCCTCCTGCTCGTTGGAGACCAGGCTGAGCGCGAAGTCGCGGTCGAACGTGTCCGTCCCGGCGTCGGCCATGTGCTGGCCGTACGACGAGAGGTCGCCGGCGTCGTCCTTCACCGAGCGCTTGAGCGTCTCCTCGGAGTGGCGCTCGATGCCCTCGGTCAGGTGCTTGCGCAGGTCGATCAGCAGCTTGTGGTAGCGCTTGAACTTCTCCGGGACGTTCTTCTCCTCGATCACGTCGGCGGCCTTCACCCGCTTGGGGTTGAAGCCCAGGATGTCGGAAAGGGACGCGGCCTTGATGTGGTTCGGCTTGACCGGCCTCTCGAGGGCCGCGTGGAGGGCGGCCGAGGGCTTGGCCGCGACCTTGGCGGACTTGGCGGTCGACTCGGCCTTGGCCGTGACGGTCTTCGCGATGGCGCGGACCTCGTCGAGGCTGAAGGCGATCGGCTTCGAGGCTGCCTTGCGGGCCAGGAGGCTGTCGCGCAGCGCGGTTTTCTTTGATGGTTTTTCCATGGGTGGACGCTTGCCCGGGGCCGAGGGCGCGGGTGCGGCGGCCTTGGGTGCAGGCGCCTTTCGCGGCTCGGGTAGGGGCGATTTCTTCTTTGTCGGCTTGGTGTTTTTTGTCTTATCCATGGGGAGTCTTGGGTGATTGTGACGAAGCGGGAGAGCTACGACCTGAGCGCCTCGGCGCACCTGGGGCATACCTCGGCGATCGGCGACGCGACGAGGGAGGGCACCCAGCGCCAGCACCGCGGGCAGCGGACGAGGCCAAGCTCAGAACATGGGCTCACACTGACAGCGAAAGGGCTGCCATGTTCTGTGGTGGGCCGAACCTTTACATCGGAAACGATGAAGATCTCGGGCAGCGCGCCCAGGTTCCTCACGAAAACGTCCCTCATGGGGTCCGCCTCGGGGACATGCAGGGTCACCGCCGCGTCGAGGGACTTGCCGATGCGCCCCGCGGCGCGCAGGGGCTCGATCGCCTCTGTGACCTTCGCGCGCATCCTCAAGATGGACCCGAAGTCGCCGCCGGCGTCGCCCAGCGTCCAGGACGCGGGCGCCTCGGGCCAGTCCTGAAGGTGGACGGAGCCCTCCCCGAACTCGACGTTGGAACCCGCGAACGACCACGCCTCGTCGGTCGTGAAGGGAATGACCGGCGCCAGGAGGCGCGCCAGGACGCGGAAGATGCCGTGGATCGCCGTCTGCGAGGATCGGCGCAGGGGGTTGGACGTCCCAAGCGTGTACAGGCGGTCCTTGAGGATGTCGTGGTAGGTCGCCGACAGCGTGACCGAGCAGAACTGGTTGCACAGCTGGTATACCCTGTGGAATTCGTAGGCGTCGTAGGCCGCGCCGCAGGCGCGCGAGAGCTCCGCCGTCTGGTGGAGCGCCCAGCGGTCGAGCGCGTCCATGTCCTCGGGGGCCACGGCATCGCGCGGGGCCTCGAAGTCGAACAGGTTCGAGATCTGGAATCGGAGCGTGTTGCGGATGAGGCGGTAGGTCTCCCCGACGTGCGAGAGGATCTCCTTTGAGATCGGGATGTCGTCCCGGAAGTCCTGCGAGGCGATCCAGAGGCGGATCACGTCGGCCCCGTGTTCCGCGATGTAGGCGTCGCTCGTCTGCGGCTTCTGGTAGGACGAGCTCTTGGAGATCTTCTTCTGCTCCTCGTCGACGATGAAGCCGTGGGTGAGGACGGCCCGGTAGGGCGCCGCGTCGAAGGCGATGACCGACGTCCAGAGCGACGACTGGAACCAGCCTCGATGCTGGTCGCTCCCCTCGAGGTAGAGGTCGGCGGGCCAGGAGGTGCCCCCCTTCCCGCGCCGAAGCACGGCGGCGTGCGACGAGCCCGAGTCGAGCCAGACGTCGAGGGTGTCCCTGCCGCAGGTCAGCTCGGACGGCCCAGGCCAGCCCTGGGGCAGGCTGACGCCGCCTAGAATTTCACCGGGGGTGGATTCATACCAGAGGTTGGTCCCGCGCTTCTCGACCTTGTCGGCGACCGCGCGGATGACCCCGGCGTCCAGGTACGCCCTCTTGTCCGCTCCGTAGAAGGCCGGGATCGGGACGCCCCAGGAGCGCTGGCGGCTGACGCACCAGTCGGGGCGCGACTCGACGGCGCCCCGGATCCTCGCCTCGCCCCAGGCGGGGATCCACCCGCCCGACGCCGCTATCCTCGAGATCTCCCCGAGCGCAGCGGCGCGCGAGCCCGCCTTGTCCAAGGCGACGAACCACTGGTCGACGGCCCTGAAGATGATCGGCGTCTTGGAGCGCCAGCAGTGCGGGTAGCTGTGCGTGTACTTCTTCTTCGCGAGGAGGGTGCCGGTCTGGTCGAGCTTGCGCAGGACGGCGACGTTGGCGGGGGACGTCCTCTTTTTCTCCAGGTCCTCGACGCTCTCGAGGGTCGTCACGCCCACGAGCTCCGCCGGAATCCGCCCGTCGTCGACGTAAGTCCCATTGTCCGCGACCGGGCAGTAGATCTCGAGACCGTACTTGAGGCCCGTCTGGTAGTCCTCGGCTCCGTGCCCGGGGGCCGTGTGGACGGCGCCCGTGCCGCTCTCGACCGTCACATAGTCTGCCAGCACGACGGGGGAGTCCCGGTCGATGAAGGGATGGCGCGTGGCCAGCTTCTCGAGCGTGCGCCCCTTGACCGTCTTGACGACGGCCGGCGCCTCCTTGAGCCCGGCGGCCTCGGCGACCTGGGAAAGCAGGGCGCCCGCGACGATGATCCGCTCCACGCCCAGGTCCGCCACCACGTAGTCGACCTCGGGGTTGAGCGCGATCGCCAGGTTCGCCGGGATCGTCCACGGCGTCGTGGTCCATATCACGATGCTGAGCGGCTTGTCGGCGGCCAGGCCGAACTTTGCCGCCTCGTCTGTCGGCACCCTGAACCTGACCCAGATGGACGGCGACGAATGCTCCTTGTACTCGATCTCGGCCTCGGCAAGGGCGGTCTCGAAGGGGATCGACCAGTACACCGGCTTCTTGCTGCGGTAGACGAGGCCCTTATCCACGAACGCCGCGAACACCCGCAGGATGTCGGCCTCGAACGCCGGGTCCTTGGTCTTGTACTCGCTGGCCCAGTCCCCGAGGACGCCGAGCCTCTTGAACTGCTCCTTCTGCTTGGCGATCCAGGACTCGGAGAAGGCGTCGCAGAGCTGCCGCAGCTCGGGGGTCGTCACCTGCCTGTTGGCCTCGCGCAGGTCCCTCGTGACCTTCTGCTCGATCGGGAGCCCGTGGCAGTCCCAGCCCGGGACGTACGGGGCCCGGAACCCCCTCATCGCCTTGTAGCGGACGGTCACGTCCTTGAGCGTCTTGTTGAGGGCCGTGCCGATGTGGACGTCGCCGTTCGTGAACGGGGGGCCGTCGTGCAGGACGAACGTGGGCGCGCCGGCGCGCCTCTTCTGGATGGCCGCGTAGAGGCCGGTGCGCTCCCAGTGGGCCACCCGCCCGGGCTCCCGCTGGGCGAGGCCCGCCCGCATGGGGAATTCCGTCCTGGGCAGCTGCAACGTGTCTTTAAGGTCTTTCGCCAAGAAAAAAATGGGTGCGGGAGGGTAAAGAGGGCCCCCCGCGAGTCAAGACGCCCGCTGGGCGAGCGCGTTGCCGGACATGATGCAGTCCGAGAGCGAGATGCCGTCGCGCGCGTTCCCGCCGACGAATATCCCCGGATGGGCGCCCTCAAAGGCCGCGATCGCCTCCAGGTGACGCCCGTGACCCAGGTTGTACTGCGGGATCGCCCGGGGCCAGAGCGTGTGCCGCACGAGGGCCGGCCTGCCCTGCGCGCCGAGGAGGTCACGCAGGTCGCCCAGGACGCGCTCGACGAGCTCGGCCTCGGGAAGGAGCGCGAGCTTCGGCTGGAGCGCCCCGCCCACGAAGGCGGTCAGGCCGACATGCCCCGGGGGCGTGCGGCCGGCGAAGAGACTCGAGGAGAAGACGACGCCCAGGACCGAGCGCTTTTCAATCGCGGGGACGAGCACGCCAAACCCGTCGAGCGGGTGGCGGACCTGATCCCTCCTGAAGCCCGCGAACACGCAGGCGACCGGGGGATGCTCGATCTCTCCGAGGGAGGACAGCGCCTGCTCGCCCGCGGGGCCAAAGCTCAGGCGGGCGAGGCTCCACGCCGGCAGGGCGCAGAGGACCCTGTCGAAAGGCGCGGAACGCGGCCCCTCGGGGCCCTCCCACGCCACGCTCCAGCCGGCGCCCGGGCCCCGCTCGACCGAGCGGACCTCGGCCCTCAGGGCGACCGATCCGGGCGCGAGGCGCGCGGCCAGGGCGTCCGTCAGCGCCTGGAGCCCGCCCCGGAACGAGACGAGCGCGGATGATTCGTTAAGCTCGGGGTGCCGGCGGCCCTTGGCGGCCTCCATCGCGGCGCGCACAAGGGAGCCGGTGGTCCTCTCCGCCTCCCATATCTTCGGGAAGGCGTACCTCGCCGAGAGGCGTTCCGCGTCGCCCGCGTAGATCCCGCCGACGAACGGCTGGACGACCTTGTCCAGGACCTCGGCCCCGAAATGCTCCCGGACCAGGACCGCGACGCTGACGTCGGTCGTGCGCTCCCTCGGCGAGCGGGCGACCTCGCCCGATATCTTGAGCTTCGTCCCGAACGAGAAGAGCGGCGTCGAGACGAGGCCGGCCAGGTCCTTGGGCGTCGGCAGGGCGAAGGGCGCGCCATTTCGCACGATGTAGCGGTTCCTCGCCTCGGGCGAGGGGCCGATCCTCTCGGGGCCGAGGCCGAGCTCCCCGATCAGGGAGCCGATCTCGGGCGTCGCGTCCTGGAAGGACTGCGGGCCCGCCTCCACAATCCAGCCGTCGGCCGATTCCGTGCGCACCGAGCCGCCGACCCGCGGCGACGCCTCGAGCACGCGCACCGTGTGGCCGGCCGCCGCCAGCCTCCACGCCGCGGTGAGGCCGGTCACCCCGCCGCCAAGGACCGCGACGTTCATGGTGTCACGACCAGGTGGTCACGGCGCCGACCAGCGCCTCGACGCACTCGATTTTTGCCTGGGGAAGGATGCCGTGGCCCAGGTTGAAGATGTGGCCGGGGCACCCGCGCACCGACTCGAGGAGGCGGACCGCCTCGGCCCGGGCGACCTCGGGCGTGGTGTTCAGGATAACGGGGTCCAGGTTTCCCTGGACGGCGACGTTCTCGGGGAGGCTGCGGCGCACGCCGGCCAGGTCGTTCGATGCGTCGATGCTGAGCACGCGGGCGCCCGTGAACGCCTGGTCGATCAGGTGCGCGCCGGTCCCCTTGCCGAAGAGGATGATCGGGAAGCCCTCCGGCATCGCCTCGATGATCGCGCGGATCCACCGCAGCGAGGCCGCCTCGTAGTCGGGGCCCGCGATGACGCCGCCCCAGGAGTCGAAGATCTGGATCGCGTCGGCGCCCGCGGCGACCTGCATCCTGAAATACGCGATGAGGGAGGCGGTCAGCTTGCCGAGCAGAAGGTCGAAGGTCGCGCGGTCCTCGTAGAAGAGCCCCTTCACCCGGGCAAAGTCGTCGGAGCTGCCTCCCTCGACCATGTAGGTCGCGAGCGTCCAGGGCGAGCCCCCGAACCCGAGGAGCGCGCGCGTGCCCGCGAGTTCGCTCTTGAGGAGCCGGAGGGCGTCGGCGACGTAGGACAGCCTCTCGGGCACCGCGGCCTCGCTTGCAAGGCCCTCGACGGCGGACCTGCCGTCGAGCCTGCGCTCCATGGCGATGCCGCCCTCGTCCCGGAACGTGTAGGCCTGCCCCAGGGCCTCGGGGATGACGAGGATGTCCGAGAAGAGGATGGCCGCGTCGAGGGCGAACCGGCGCAGCGGCTGCATCGAGACCTCGGCCGCCAGCTCTGGCGTGCGCACCATCTTCAGGAAGCCGTGCTTCGCCTTGAGCTCGCGGTACTCGGGCAGGTAGCGCCCGGCCTGGCGCATGATCCAGAGGGGCGGCCGCTCCAGGGGCTCGCAGGCGCACGCCGAGAGGAATCGCAGGCGGGAGTTCATGCCGGGTTGAGCCAGTCGCGCGGCTTCAGGTAGTGCTCGAGGAGCCGGGCCTCGGGCGAGCCTGCCGCGGGCACGGCGCCGTAGTCCCAGCGCACGAGGGGGGGCAGGCTCATCAGGATGGACTCCGTGCGCCCGCCGCTCTGGAGCCCGAAGAGCGTGCCGCGGTCCTGCAGGAGGTTGAACTCGGCGTAGCGGCCCCGGCGGCGCAGCTGGTGCTCCCGCTCGCGCTCCCCGAAGGGCGCCCCCTTGCGGCGCGCGGCGATGGCGCGGTACGCGCCGATGAACGCGTCGCCGACGCCCCGCGCCAGCGCGAAGCTCCCGTCGAAGCCGAGCTCGTCAAAGTCGTCGAAGAAGAGCCCGCCGATGCCCCGCTGTTCGCCGCGGTGCCTGAGGAAGAAGTAGTCGTCGCAGGCCCTCTTGAAGCGCGCGTGGAGCACCGCCCCGTGGGGCGACACGGCGTCCCTGGCCGCGCGGTGCCAGGCGACCGCGTCCTCGTCGAACCCGTAGTAGGGCGTCAGGTCCCAGCCCCCGCCGAACCACCACGCTGGCGAGGGGCCGCCTGCCCCGGCGATGAAGAAGCGGATGTTGGCGTGGCACGTCGGCACGTAGGGGTTCCTCGGGTGGATCACGACCGAGGTGCCGACCGCGTTCCATGATTTGCCCGCGAGCTCGGGGCGGCGGGCGGAGGCCGCCGGCGGCAGCTCGGTCCCGCTCACGTCGGAGAAGGCCACCCCGGCCTTCTCGAACACGGAGCCCCCCGAGAGGATTCGCGTGCGGCCCCCGCCGCCCTCGGGGCGCGTCCAGAGGTCCTCGGTGAAGCGCCCCCCGCCGTCCTCGGCCTCAAGGCCCGCGCAGACCGCGTCCTGGAGTCCCCGCAGGTAGGCCCTGACCGGTGTCGCGTCCGCGTTCATGGCTTCAGCCCGACTTGGGCATGTGGATCACGGGGCCGGTCTCGGCCGACGGAAGGGGGGCCGGCTCCGGCGTCGGCCGCATGGGCTCGCCGGCGCCGGGCGCCGCCTTGGCGAATGGCGCCTCGGCGACGGGAAGCCTGACGAACGCCTGCCCTATGAGTTCCTGGACGTGAAGGTCCCTGGTGCGGGAGTCGGGGCTGTCCATCATGACGACGATGATCCGGTGGCCGTTTCGCTGCGCGGTCGCCGAGAGGCAGAAACCGGCGCCCGAGGTGAACCCGGTCTTGAGTCCGTCCACCCCCGGGATCCGACCGAGCAGGTTGTTGTGGTTGTTCATCAGGGTGGGCTTGAGCCGGATGCCGGCCCCGAAGGTCCGGCTCTTCACCGAGGTGTACTTGAGGATGTCCGTGTGCAGCACCAGGTAGCGGCACAGGATCGCATAGTCGCGCGGCGTCGTCAGGTCGCCCTCCGAAATCCTGCGGCTGGGAGGCGGGAAGCCGTTCGGGGAGCGAAACGTGCTGTTAGCCATGCCGAGCTCACGGGCCTTCACGTTCATCATCGCCACGAAGGCGCCGACGGTGCCGCCCGCCTTGTGGGCCAGCGCATAGGCGGCGTCGTTCGCCGACTGGATCATCATCGCATAGATGAGCTCCTCGACGGGGAACGTCTCCCCCTGCATGAGCCACACCTCCGTGCTGTCGCGGATGAGCGCCACCTTCGCGTCCTCGCGCGTCACCGTGACGGGCGTCGTGAGGGACAGCGTGCCCTTGCGGATCTCGTCGTCCAGGACGGCGAAGGTCATGAGCTTCGTCATGCTGGCCGGCGGGCTCACCGCGTCCGCGTTGTCCTCGAAAAGGACGGCGCCCGTCGCCGCGTCGGTCGCGATGGCGCCCTTGTAGGCGCCGGACGTCCGCGCCGGGGCCGGGGAGGCGGCCAGGGCGGCCGCCCCGAGGGCGATCCATGCCGAGAGGGGGATACGCGTGAGGCGCATGGGCTAGAGGCAATCCGGGGCGGGTTCCATGGCAACAGGGTTTCGCGTCACGCTCATGGCCGCGCGGGGGCCGACTGCTCAAGCGGGAGCTCCCGCAGCTTCAGCTCCGGGTTCTTCTCCACGAAGTAGCGCAGGGTCCAGTCGTTCGGGAAGAGCGCCACGGGCTGGTCCAGCTTGTCCGCCCCGAAGCTGACGCCGGTCGCGACGACGAGGCCGGAGGGGTTGCGCAGGGCGGGGTGGGGCTCGATCCAGCGAAGGATCGTCCACGGCGTCATGACGAGGCGCGACTCGGCGCCGTACTCGCTCTTCAGCCGGTACTGGACCACCTCGAACTGCAGGGGGCCGACCGCGGCGAGGAGGGTGGAGCCCGGCGGCGCCGAGCGCGCGGAGAAGGACTGGACGACGCCCTCCTGCAGGAGCTGGTCCAGGCCCGCCCGGTACTTCTTCGAGTCGGCGGAATTCGGGTTCGAGATGTACGCGAAGACCTCCGGCGGGAAGCGCGGGATCTCGTCGAAGAGGATCGTTCGGTCCTGGGCCAGCGTGTCGCCGATCCCGAAGGCGTCGTGCCCCACGAGGCCGATGACGTCCCCCGGCCACGCCTCGTCCACCGTCTCCCGGTCCTGGCCGAAGAGCTTGTGCGAGGAGGAGAGGCGCACGGTCCTGCCGGTCTGCGCGTGCAGGACCGACATGTCCCGCTCGAACTTGCCCGAGCACACGCGCATGAAGGCGATCCGGTCGCGGTGCCTCGGGTCCATGTTGGCCTGTATCTTGAAGATGAACGCCGAGAACGTGGGCAGGTCGACGGGCACCTCGACCGGGATTCCCGTGGCGACGCTCCTCCTCGGCTGCGGGGGGATCGAGTCCTCGAGGAAGCCGTCCAGGAGCAGCTGGATCCCGAAGTTGTTGACCGCGCTGCCGAAGTAGACCGGCGTCTGCCTGCCCGCGCGGACCGCGGCGAGGTCGTAGGGGTGGCCCGCCCCGTCCAGCATCGCCAGCTGCTCGCCGACCTCCGCCAGGGTCGAGTCGTCCATGCTGGCCTGCGC
>Ga0265318_10001612_pt1 | contig 13050 bp, 11 predicted proteins | sample 4821metaG_FD_192431 | JGI IMG/M metagenome (GOLD analysis project Ga0265318, IMG submission 192431) | Rhizosphere microbial communities from Carex aquatilis grown in University of Washington, Seatle, WA, United States - 4-8-21 metaG | ecosystem: Host-associated > Plants > Roots > Rhizosphere >... | reverse complement strand
TTCGCGACAACCTTATGCGCAGCCGTCAATCGCCACCATCCGCCTTTGGAAAAAGCGCGTCCCGGGAAGCGCGCGCCAATGACCGATACTGCCGAGCCACCCGAAGATTCTCCGATAGAAATCCACAAGCCCAAGCCGGTCTGGACGGCGTGGGCGAATGACCGCTTTTGGCGCAAAGCGGACATTGGGCAGAGCGGGGGTCGATGACCGCTCCTGACCCAAAGCGGACATTCGTCCAATTCGATGTCGCGCATCATAAACTGCGCCGCTGGCGACCGAATGCTCTTCGTCATGAGCGCGCATCGCCGCATCCAAATAGGGTTGGCGTTGATCCATATTGGAAATTTGTAATGTCGGATAACATCCTATTGCAAATGACGATTTCAGGTTGCGGCAACGGCCGCCGCCGAGCCTTTAAACCTCATTAACCATGTTCGCTGAACGTCACTGGCGAAGGGCCGCGGGCATCGTTTCTCGCGGCTATGAGGGACCGAATGCCGCAAAAATTAATGCGCTCGCGCCAGCAGGATGCGGTTGAGCCGTATTCATTTCTTGCAAGGGCGCCGAGGCCGCTGGAAGACCTGTTGGCCGGTGGGGGCGATGGGCGACTGGCGTTGGCGCCGGACGATCAGCGTAACAGCTATGGCTGCACGCCTTTTCCGCGTCCGGGCATTGTGGATTTTTCCTCCTCCACTGCCAGCAGCATATCTTCCTGCGCATTTGGCCGGGCGATGGCGGCTAATGCGCAATTGTGGATGGAATTGACCCTGAATCCGGACGCCTTTAATGATCGTGTCGAGGCATCGCGGGATGCACTGCGCGCTCATTTGGGTCTGAGGGAGGCAGAAATCGTGTTCTCGCCCTCGGGTACCGATGCGCAACTGCAAGCCTTGTTTCTCGTCCGCGCCATTCTGGATACCCCCCTGGCCACAATCATCGTGGGAGCAGATCAGACGGGTAGTGGCACCGCATATACGTCGCGCGGTCACCACTTCAGCGACCGGACGGCTCTGGGGGTAGCTGTACAAAAGGGCGCGCCGATCGCGGGAATGTCCGAAGATGTGAGAAGCGTTGGCGTACCGTTTTGCGACGTCACGGGACGTCTGCGCAGCGATGCGGATATGGATACCGCTGTCTATGCCGCCGTCGCCGACGCCGTCAGCCGTGGAGAAAAGGTTCTGCTGCAGGCGATGGATTCCTCCAAACTGGGATGGTCCGGACCCAGCGCAGCCTGTCTGCAACGCATTTCGACTGCCTGGCCAGGCCAGGTCATGGTGGTGATGGATGCCTGCCAGATGCGCCTGGGGCTTCCGCAATTGCAGGATTATCTGGCGCGCGGATATTTGGTGCTGGTGACGGGGTCCAAATTCTTTACCGGGCCCGCCTTCAGCGGCGCTTTGCTGGTGCCGGCAGGTCTGGCCGAGATAGTCGATAAAATCACGACTTTCCCTCCGGGTTTGCAAAACTATACCACACGCTATGACTGGCCGAGCCGATGGCACGGTTTGCGAGTGTCATTGCCCGATGTACCCAACCATGGCCAATGGCTGCGCTGGGAAGCAACGCTGGCGGAAATGACTGCCTATTTTGCAGTTCCGGCCGTTTTTCGCGATTCCCTGCTGGAAGAATTCGACGCGCAGGTTTCCATGCAGCTTGTTGCCTCCGGAAATCTGTGTCTCCTGAAGGAACACTGTGGGGCCAATAATCAGCAACTCAGCGGCGAGATGGGCCACCGCACCATCTTTTCCTTTGTGCCATGCCGCCGGGGAAAGCCTCTGCCGCTGCCCGATGTCACCGCTCTATATCGGGCCATGGGCCGCAATCTATCCTCGCGATTGTCGCCCGATGCGCCTGAATGCGATCGCGGCATCGCCGCTCGCATCTGTCAGATCGGACAGCCTGTAGCGCTGAGCCATCGTCCCGGTGCGGCCCTGCGGATCAGCATGTCCGCACGGCTCGTCAGCGGCTGCTGGGACACATCTTCGGTGGCGACCCAGGCGCTTGAGCCCATATTGGAAGACGTCAAAGCCGTTATCCAAAAGCTGGACTTTCTGATCGCCCGACCGGAGCTTCTCCAGGGCGAAGCAGCATGATGCTCCTTGATGACAATTGGGACGAACTTTGTGTTGCACGCATGGGCGTGGCCCAACTGACCCGGATGGCCTTTGAGGGCATAGATCTGCGGCCTCTGTGGCATTCCATGATGGAAAAGGCGACGGACGATGTCGCAGGGTCCGGCATGGGCATGGATCTGTCGGTGATTTCCCAACTGCTGGGCGATCAGCCCACTGGCCTGGCGATACAGCGCGATACCCTGGCACTGCAGCGACTTTATCGATCGCCATTTGCGCAACGGCAGGCCCGGTTGCGTGTGCTTGCCCTCGCCGCCCCAATGGATATCGGGGGCAACACGCCCTTGGAATTCCTGTTGCAAGACTCAGACATCGCCCTGGCCACCTTCTATGTTGTGCCAGGCATGCCATTGCCGTCTCCCATGCCCGACCATGATGTTGCAATCGTTGTGGCGCCCGATGGCGATGCGGCGCGTCCTTCCATGCAGCTGATCCAGACGCTTGTGGCCGACTGGCCCCGCCCCGTGCTCAATCAGCCGGCTCATATTGGCGTTCTTGACCGCGACCGGCTGTTTCAAAGGCTGAACGGCATTCCGGGCCTCGCAATCCCTCAAACTGCACGTGCCAGTGCCAAATGTCTCCAGGAGCTGGCGAGGGGCCAATCGCCGGTCAGGGCATATATGCCGGACGGTGCCTTCCCCTTCATCATTCGCCCCATCGGCTCACATGCCGGCTTCGGCTTGGGCAAGATAGACGACGAAACAGGGCTGTCCTCCTACCTATCAAGTCGCCCAGAGGAAGAATTCTTTGTTTCTCGCTTTGTGGATTATTCCAGCCCAGATGGCATGTTCCGCAAATACCGGATCGTGTTGGTAGACGGCAGACCTTATGCCTGCCACATGGCAATCGCAGATGAATGGAAAGTCTGGTACCTGAATGCTGACATGGCGCTCAGCGTGCCCCACAGGCTGGAAGAAGCTCTGTTCATGCAGCATTTCGACACAACATTCGCCGCCCGCCACGCCGTGGCGTTAGAGGAAATGGGGAGGCGTATCGGGCTTGACTATGTCGCCATTGATTGCGCGGAGACAAAGGACGGCGCTCTGCTGATATTCGAGGCCGACAATACCGCCATAGTGCATGATATGGATCCTCCCAACGTTTATCCCTATAAATCCGCGCAGATGCGGAAAATCTTTCAGGCCGTACAGGCCATGCTGTATCGCCGCGCCGGCCGTCTCGCGAACGCAGCGTGAGCAAAGTTGCACCACCGAAGGCGGATGCGTCGCTCGACCCTGAAGATTGGACCGGCTTTCGGGCCCAGGCACATCACATGCTGGACGACATGCTGGATTACGTCGTTCATATCCGTGAGCGTCCGGTCTGGCAACCAATGCCGCAAGAGGTGCGCGACCATTTCCGCGCTGCAATCTCGCGCGCGCCTACGCCGTTGGAAAAAGTGCACCGCGAATTCATGGAATATGTCTTGCCCTACGCTGGCGGCAACGTGCATCCGGGTTTCCTGGGATGGGTGCAAGGCGGTGGTACAGCGACCGGCATGCTGGCTGAGATGCTGGCTGGTGGCCTAAACGCAAATCTCGGTGGACGCGACCAAGCACCAATTGAAGTCGAACGCCAGATGGTGGCTTGGGTGCGCCAGTTATTGGGCTTTCCCGATACCGCTAGCGGACTGTTTGTCACCGGCACTTCGATGGCCAATCTTCTCGCCGTGCTGGTGGCGCGATCCTCGGTATTAGGAAAGGAGGTGCGCAGCAGTGGCATCGGACGGGGGAACACCCGCTTGCGCGCCTATGCATCCCGCGCCGCCCATGGCTGTGTGGTTCAGGCGATGGATCTGGCCGGATTGGGAACGGAGGCCCTCTGCCTGATACCGGTGGATGGGCACTCACGCATGGATATTGCTTCGCTGCGGGCGTCAATCGTACGCGACCGCGCCGAGGGCTTATTGCCCTTTCTCGTGATAGCGTCGGCAGGAACGGTTGACGTCGGTGCGGTGGACAATCTTTCCGCAATCGCGGCGGTGTGCCTTGAGGAAGACCTTTGGTTTCACGTGGACGGCGCTTATGGCGCTCTCGGCATGCTGTCTCCCAAAGTTTCTCCACTGCTGAACGGCATAGGCGATGCGGATTCCGTTGCGTTTGATTTCCACAAATGGGGTCAGGTCCCGTATGATGCCGGCTTCCTTCTGGTCAAAGACGGCCAACAACATTACGAGACTTTTGCCTCGCCAGCAGCCTATTTGCGACGGGAGGCAAGCGGCATGGCTGCAGGGAGTCCTTGGCCCTGTGACTTTGGTCCCGATCTTTCACGCGGATTTCGCGCACTCAAGACGTGGTTCACGCTGAAGGTCCATGGCGCCGACGCCATTGGCGCCGCAATTACTCGAAGCTGCGAACTCGCTGAGCTGCTCGAACGGCGCATTTTGGCGGAGCCGGCGCTGGAGCTGATGGCACCTGCGCAATTAAATATCGTTTGCTTCGGCTATCGTGCCCTGGATCACGATCAGGTTAATGCCCGTATCGTGACACGCCTTCAGGAATCCGGCATTGCGGCGCCATCCATGACCACGGTAGGCGGAAGGTTGGCAATCCGGGTCGCCATATTCAACCATCGTACTCAGAGTGCAGATCTCGATGCCATGATTGACGCCGTTTTACGCCTTGGTGAAGACGAGATGAGGAAGGACCGCTCCTGAGTCACGCCGGTCATTTCCTGGCGGCGATCGTCTGCGGCAGGTCATTGGTCGAGCTGACGAGGCCAAATAGATGCCTGGTATCAGCCGGGCGGTGCGCGCGGCATAGATGACATAGCCATCAAATGCCGCAGTCATAAATTTCTCTTCGTACGCCACGCGGGGAAGCTGAGCGCGGCCGGCAGTGTTGCCGGGGCTGCGTGGAATTTTATGGTTAATTGGTTGTTAATTTAGCGTCGTCAATATGCGCATATGTACGCCGGCTTTCGTGTGCCATCAGGAGCGCGACCCAGATGACGACTGGCCTTTTTCGCAACAATATCGAAACAAGCCCACTCGAAGTATCGAATGTGGAAGTTCAAAGTAAGTCGGCGACGGCGATCTCACAGTTCGCCGCTTGTGATAAGCGATCTTTGCTTTCGATAATCGTCGAAATAGCGAAGCTATGGTTTGGTGCCGGCCACTTGTCCTTAGATGAGTATCTCGAACTCAAACTATACAATAATGTGACGTTCAAAGGAGTTGATAAAAGGTCCTTTGTGGGTCTGAAGACCGCTCGCAAAATTTGGATGAAGGCTAATTATCGGGTCGACCAATTTGCGATGGCGACGAATAAAATTGCGTCCTCTATCTGGTTCGCGGCCCATGGCCTTCCTATCTTACCGACGATTGCTATTTTTCACGAAAAAGTTGGACGCCCCAATGCGCGCCTACTCTGTGATAGTGATGAGCTGAAAGCATTCCTTCAAACAAGCGAACACTATCCTATCTTTGGAAAACCAATAAACGGGTGCCAAAGTATAGGATCAGCCAGTATCGAGGCCTATCAGAATGGCTATCTTATAACTACGGAGGGGCGTCTAATATCTCTGGACGACTTCATTTCGTACGTCAAAGTCCACGCAGCCACTGGCTATCAGTTTCAATCGCGTATCAGCCCACATGACACAATTCGTGAAATGTGCGGGGACAGATTGGCCACAGTGCGTGTCCTAACTGTCGTAAAGTCTGGGGAGCCACAAATCATGCGGGCTTGCTGGAAAATACCTGCAGGGCTGCATTTCGCCGACAATTTTTGGCGGCCAGGAAATCTGCTTGCCCAGCTCGATCTCGCCAGCGGTTGTGTCAAGCGCGTAATTCGTCGCGCTGAGGCTTCGTACGAAGAGGTGACCCATCACCCAGATACTGGCTATCGCATCGAAGGAATGTTTGTCCCAAATTGGAATGATGTAACAATGTTGGCAATTGAAGCCGCAAAAACCTTTGATGACATGCCGCTCGTGGGGTGGGACATCGCTGTGACCCAGTCGGGTGCTGCCCTTGTTGAATCTAACATTACGCCAGATTTTCAGATTCATCAGCTGTCTGATCGACGGGGCATTTTTGATCCCACGTTCAAGGCATTTCTCGAACAAAGAAAATCGGATGCTGTCAATGCGAGGAGTTATTATAAGCGCCTTGCCTCAAAGAGTAGGTCAGAGTTTTTGAAAAGATGCTGGCACAAAAGGGGGAACGCTTTCCGATACCTATCCGGAAGGAAAATTGTAGGATAGTCGACGGTAATCATCACGGCGTGATTGTCTGCATTTTTGCATTCGCTCATGTCTGCGGCAGCAGTTGCGCAGTGGGTCGGCAAGGCGATAGGATGCGGATCGGCGGACGTCAGCGGATGCACCAGGCGCGCGCGCCTTCGCGCTTAAGAAAGATCTCGGCCCGCTTTCCCTGCAGCATGGCGAGCGTTGCAGTCAGGCCGGCTTCCACACAGCTGGACGCCGCGACGGTGACAGAACGCGGCGCGTTGCGGACCGGCCAGCCAGTACGCGGATCGAGTATGTGGCTGTAACGGACGCCATCCCTTTGCAGGAAGCGCTGGGCATCGCCGCTGGTGGCCAAAGCCCCGCTGGTCAGTTCCAGCAACCCGGCCATGTCGCCCTCCCGGTCCACCGAAGCAATGGCCACGTTCCATGCAATGCCGTCCGTGCGCGGACCGGATACGGCCAGGTCGCCGCCAAAATTGACCAGCAAAGGCATGGGTGTCAGCGAGCGCGCCGCGGCAAGCGCCTTGTCCACCGCATACTCTTTGGCAAGCCCGCCCAGATCGATCTCCATGCCTGCCGGCAGGCTGATCATGGGAGGCTGCCACGTAACTTTGTCCCACCCGATCAGGGCTCGCAGGGGCTCAACCGTAGATGGGTCCGGCACACGGTCCGACCCGTCGAAGCGCCAGGCCCGTCGCAGCACGCCCGATGTAATATCGAATAGCCCATCGCTGAGATCGAAGCAGCGCGCGGCAAAATCCAGCAGATGGGCGGTCTCTGGATCGACCGCGATCAGGCGGCCCTCCGCCAAGTTGATCTGCCCAACCACACTGTCGCTGCGGTAGCGGCTGAATTTGCTTTCAATGCGACGCGCTTCGGCTTCGACAGCACAGCCCACCTGTCCAGCCAAGGCCGCATCATCCGTCTCGACTCTCGCCTCGCAGGGCGTTGCCATGGCGTGGAAGGCGTAGACCATATCCCGGCCCGATTGACTGAGCTGCGATGCGGTGGCGCTTGCAGGCATAGGCTAGTGGAATTTCCACTGGAAGCCGAACAGTCCGAAGACGGACTTGTTTCCGGCGAAGAGATCCTGCGTCTTCAGTTGGCCTATGGCAGTTGCGGGATGGCCGTTGCCGGTCTGCTGGTAGTACCCGCCGCGCAGATAGATTTCGGTCCTGGCGGAAAGCGGAAAGCCGACCTTCGCGCCATAGGTCAGCCCCGTGAACTTACTCAACCGTGGGTCAGACGAGGCATAGGCCGGAAGCGTCTGGCCGCCCACCAGATAGTTCTGGAAAAAGTCCGCAGCGCTCTGCTGGTACCAGCGGACATTCGGCTCGACGTACATCGATCGCCCAAGGTTGATGCGTTCCGACAGCTCCGCGGTCTTGGACGTGACGTGCCAGCTGTCCTTGAAATACCGGATGGATATGTCGGTCAGCGACGGTCCGAACTCGAATTTGTTTTCCCAGTAAACGCTCTGCGACTGCCGCTTGCCGGGCCGGCTCTCATATAGGGTGCTGGTCGGTTCGCCGCTGACGGCATCGACCACCGAGATGACGCGATAGGGGTCAGTTTCGTAACCGCTCTGGGCGTCGTAGGAATAATTCAGCTGCATCAACCAGTTTCGGGTTACCACCTCCGTGAGACCCAGAACAAAACCCAGCTGCGTCTTGTTGCGGCTGGTGACTGTTTTCCATTGCGCATTCATGGCCGTTAGGGGCGTGGGGATGCCGCCGAACGGCGAAGAGGTGTCGAATTCCGAATTCAGGGCCAGGCTGACAGTTGTATTGTCACTGTTGAAGTTCTGCGCTGTCCGAAGTCCCGCGGTGATCGACTGGTAGTCTGTTTCGAGAGAATAGCCGCCGCTGATGCCGACATCCGATATGGGGCCGATGGGCTGGGACCAGCCCAGTGTCAGCCCGGCGCGATGGTCCCGAAAGCCCTTGTCCATCGGCAGCGTGTTGGCGGCGGTGGTATACTGGCGTCCTTGTGCTGCGGCAGCGATCTGGCCTGGAGTTGGAGGCAGCTGGATGATTGTGCTTCCGCCCGAAGCGCTGGTGACAGTGGTGGAGGACCCTTGCGCTTTCAGGGGCGTCAGGAAGGTCTGAATCCTGTCGGATGGGACTGCACCATTGGGTGTCGCCCCAGAAACGGCATCCGCTATCAGGTCGACCGTGAGCTGCTCGCCCGTTGCGCCATGGACTGCCAGGTTGAGGCTGGGCTCGGTCGCCTGAACCCGTCCGCCGGATTCCTGATAGACCAGCAGGGCGCTGTCCATCTGCGTATAGGCGATGCCGGGGCCAAAATTGTCGTTCCTCTTCTCCAACCCATAGCCATAATAATCTTGCGCCGCGGCGGTGCCCGTGGCGACTAGCAACGTTGCAGATGCAGCGGATAGGGTGCGGCGTACTCGCCCTGCCTTCTTCCGCTTTTTTAGTTGCAACCGCAGCCTCCGCCAGCAAAGCCGCGCCCACCGCTGGAGGCTTCCTTGCTAAAATAGATGTGCTCGTCAGCCGCGGTCTGCAGCGGATAAGGCGTCAGCGCCATTTCCGGCTTCGCCATCAGGTCCTTTTCCCATGGCCTGGGACCGATTCCGCTGCAGGAGGCGCAAAGCCCCGACGCCGATAGGCAGAGAAGGAGGAGCAGCGGCCTCGCGCCGCGCGTGCGGGTACGGCTCTTCATGTTATTGCCCTTTTTGGCGAAGCAGGGCCAGAACGTCAGTCAGGTAGGAGTTTTCCTGGCTGACCAGAAAGCCGCTATGCATCGCGTGAACCTTGCCGTCGCGACCAATCAGATAGGCCGTCGGCATGTCCCTGAAATTGTATTGCTTGGCGATGTCACCCTTGGGATCATAGACGACCTCCAGGGCGCCCTTGTTTTCCGCCAGGAACGCGTCGGCGGCCTTGCGGTCGCGATCCAGATTGACGGTCACCACGGCAAGCCCTTCCGGCCCATATTGCCGCTGGATTTCATTCATCCAGGGGAACGAGAGGTGGCAGGGTGTGCACCATGATGCCCAGAAATCCAGATACACGACCTTGCCCCGGTAGGCGCTCAGATCAAGCGGGGCAGCCTGGGACGATGATATCGAACAGGTGAACAGGATTGCGAGGGAAGCTGCTGTAGCCAGCAGTTTGACGGGGTGTGCCATGTCGAATGCGTCATCTCCAAATCAGCAAACCCCCGTTCGCGAATGTGGCGACACTTTCATACAAGTTGGAAGACGGGCAACTTATTTTGGGCAAGGTTGGGAATATGTAATTTCGCTTTGCTTGATTGCGATCAATGCCGCTGAAAATCTCGGCAGCGCCTTTATTGGCTATAAAGCTGACATGAATCTGGTGTCATCTGCGAAGCCCCCGCAATTGCGCGTGCGTAGCATAATCGGAGGGGTGAAATGTCAAAGGGCTACAACACAGTTACAAAGCTTGAGCGTTAAATCACATATCGGGTGGGCACCTATAGTTCCTTGGAGAGATTATGAAGATCGCAGCATTGAGTGCAGTGCTTCTTGGCGGCGTCGCCGTCCTCGCCCCGCAGGCTGCTTTGGCTTCTGCCCGTGAGAGCTGGAGCTTCCATGCCGACCACGTGCTTGGCACATCGCTCGACATCATCGCCGTCGCCGGCAATGAAGAGATGGCGGAACTCGCTTCCGCCGCCGCACAGTCCGAAATCAACCGCCTCGACCCTATCCTCAGCGGCTGGCGCTCCGACAGCGAATTGAAGGCCCTAAACAGCGCCCCGGCTATGGCCACCTCGCCTGACCTCTTCAACGTCATTGCGGCCGGCGAAAAATGGCGCGCCTCTACTGGCGGCGCCTTCAGCGCCCGGCTGGGGGGCCTGGATAGCGCCGTCTATGTCACCGGCGATCAGCGCAGCCGCCTGGCGGTGGCTATCGACCATGCGCCTGTGACGTTGGACAAAGCTAGTCGCACCATCGGGCGTCCCGAATGCGTCCGCTTCGCCATTGATGGCCTGGCCAAGGGCTACATCATCGATCGCGCCATGGAGGCCGCCCGCCGCGTGCCCGGCATCCAGGGCCTGATGATCAACATTGGCGGCGACCTGCGCTGCTGGGGTGCGGCCCCAACCGCTGCAGGCTGGCGCATTGGCGTGGTCGATGCCGCCCATAGCGCCGACAATGATGCGCCGGTCGCGGTCCTCAATCTGGCGGATAGAGCGGTGGCGACCAGTGGGCGCGGGCCGCGCGGCCAGACCATTTTAGAGCCTGCCACCGGCCAACTTGCCAATCATGTCGCAATGGCAACAGCCGTCGCCTATCACGCCGCGGATGCCGATGCGCTGGCAAGTGCCTTCGCAGTCATGCCGCCCGAGGACAGCATAAGGCTGGCTGATTCGATACCCGGAGTTTCAGCGCACATCGTCGCTGCCGATGGTCAGACCCATCTCTCGCGCGATTGGAACGATCTGGTGGTGGCGCAGGCCGAAAACGCCCGCAAACCAGCTGCCGACGCCCGGCCCGTCACCGGTGCGCCCTGGCCGCAGGGCTTCTCGCTTAAGATCGACTACGAAATCCCCAGCATGGGCAACGGCCGGCGTTCGCGAAATCCCTATGTGACGCTGTGGGTGACGAACGAGTCCGGCAATCTAGTGCGTGTCCTCACCTATCTGGCCGGTAAGCGGCGCTACCTCGACGAGAATTACGTTTTCTGGGGCCGCTTCGGCACCAAGCTGCCGGACCTTGTGGAATCCGTCACCCGTCCTACCCGTTCGCCTGGCCGCTATACGCTAATATGGAATGGCCGTGATGATCAGGGCCGCGCCATGCCCCAGGGCAACTATGTATTGAATGTGGAAGCCGCGCGCGAGCATGGCGGGCATAGCATTCAGCGCATCAACCTTACGCTCGCAGCTGGCGTAGTCTCCGCATCGGCACCCGCACAGGATGAAATCGGCGAGACCGGTGTGACATATGGAAACAATCCATGAGCGTGGAAGTCTCCGTCCCGCGCGTCGGGCAACGTCCACGATCAGCGCTTCAGATCGCTTTTTACACCCAATGCCGGCTCTGGCACGGTTACCTCTCAGCTTTTGCTTTCCTGCTGCTGATCTTCTTCTCCGCCAGTGGCATCCTCCTCAACCATCCCGACTGGCTGGTGGGCGAGGCGCCGGCAGCGCAAACCAAAACGGCGAAAATTGATGCGGCGCCGCTTGCCGCGGCACGCAAGAACGCCGATCCCGGTCCTGTGCTGGCCATGCTGGCCGCCGCCCGCCTGCCTCTGCTGGGCGCCTATAGCAGCGCCGATATCGATGACCACCAGGCCGTTCTGCGGTTCGAAGGTATCAAAGGTGCGTCCAGCGTCACCATCGATCTAACATCCGGACAAACCCAAGCCCGGCTTCAGAAGGCCGACACCATCACCATGCTGAACGACCTGCATCGCGGCAAGAATGCGGGCGCCGCATGGCAGGCGCTGATCGACATTGCCGGCGTATTAGTGCTCGTTCTATCTCTCGTGGGATACATTCTGTTTTTTTCCATGCGCTTTCGCCTGCGCACCAGCCTGCTCCTTACCGCCGCCAGCATGGCATTGATAGCGGGAGTATTTGTGCTTTTTGTCCCCTGAAAAATAAGCGCAACTGGGGTCGGCCTCCGCGCATGTTTGCTTTTGGTGCAAAGCGGACTTAGCAGTCCCAGGGTTGCCAGCGTCGCGCCGAGAGAGCAGACATGCCCGATTCTAACCCAAAACGGACATTCTTAACCGGTGAATTCCAGGCTCACCATGTATCACTGACAGGACAATCAAACAGGCTTCTCTTGCGGGACGATCGACCGCAAGTAAATTGACCAATTCTGGCTTAGCGCTAGGATCGCCCACGCTATAATGGTTCATGCATTTGCCGCCAGTCGATCAATTTATTTCTCGAGTACAAAACACTAGGAAATGGGATCTCGCCGCGGCAGCGCCCGTGATCCTGCTGTGTCTATTCGGGGCGTTGGGCTTTGCCATCAAGATTTTTGGGCAGTGGCCATCTCAAAAAGGATTTGCAGATCAAATCCAAATTACATCGGAAATCTCGGGGGCGTTTTTCCTGCTCTTCCAGGCTGGAGTGCTCTGCATTCGCCGACTGCCCGTTTCAAAGGCGCATGGATTTGCTCCGCGTTTCTGGGGCGTGATCGGGGCTTATTTTACCTATGTCCTCGTTCTAACACCTAAGGCAATGCCAACGCCGACACTCGCGCTGATATCCAGCACACTCATGCTCGCCGGGACGGCAAGCAGCATTGCGACGCTGATGTGGCTCGGGCGGGCCTTCGCCATTCTTCCCCAGGCGCGAACACTGGTTACCGCGGGGCCCTACCGTCTGCTGCGCCACCCGCTCTATTTGGCCGAACAGATTTCGGCATTCGGCGTTGCGTTGCAATTTCGGCAACCCTGGGGGCTTCTGATCGTGCTGATCGGGTTCGCGTTGCAGTTTCCCAGGATGCACTACGAGGAAAAGGTGCTCGAAGCTAGTTTCCCCGCCTATCGCGGCTATGCAGCCGGCCGGGCAAAGATATTGCCTTTCCTATATTAGGTATTTGCTGAATGTCCGCTATTGGCGGTGGTCTCAATGGGTGGACGCAACACTTTATCTTAGAAGGAAAAGATGGAGTGGAAAGCGATGGGACAAGGACAGGGCCGGGGTTTTAGTGCGGCAGGGAAGGCGGAGTTGTGGGATCGCTGGCAGCGAGGGGAGACGCTGAAAGCGATTGGGCGGGCGT
>Ga0265318_10001610_pt1 | contig 13062 bp, 10 predicted proteins | sample 4821metaG_FD_192431 | JGI IMG/M metagenome (GOLD analysis project Ga0265318, IMG submission 192431) | Rhizosphere microbial communities from Carex aquatilis grown in University of Washington, Seatle, WA, United States - 4-8-21 metaG | ecosystem: Host-associated > Plants > Roots > Rhizosphere >... | reverse complement strand
AGTGGGGCTGCTTGTGTTGTTATTCTGGTTTTGGTTTTGATTATTATTCTGCGTTTGCTGTTGCTGGTTCTTGATAGACTGCTGTTCCTGTTTCTTGGATGTTGAACCATCATCCTTAGAACAGGAGAAAAAAGAAACCGATATTGCAACAAATAATACTATTATCTTCTTCATTGAAAAGCTTTCAATTTTTTTCCGAATATCTAAATATTATGTTCTTTTTGTCTTGACACAAAAAGAACCAAAAAAGTCAAGACTGATAAAAATTGTCTAAAATTGACTTCATTACGCTACCAAAAAATAAACTCGTCCGGCTTATGCCGGACTCAAACATATTTTTTGGTTACGCTTCATTCAGTCAATTTTTTAACGACAATTTTTATCATGTCAAATAAAAAAACAAATAAACTAAGGAAACAGAAATCCCCGCTGGAGTTTATCCCGCACAAATTGCGGGACGGGGATAGGGCTTTGCCCTACTTAAAGCTTGCGAACATTGTGTGCATCTTCTGTTTCGGAACGTTTGTTACCGAAGCGCACACAAGTTTATCTTTGTACCAGATGGTTAATGTGCAATTCTGTTTATCGACCTGGTCGCACATAAAATATTTATGAGAAGTAATTTCGCCTTTCACTTCATCAGGAATTTCGAGGTCCTTATGTTCAAGGCACTTTGAATGAGTCTGGTAAATATATATCATATCATCCCCCGACTTATATATAAGATGCGCCAGCTTCTGGCCGTTGTATTCATTGCAGAGCGCGCCCTGCAGGCTGTAATCGGATATATCAGGCACATAAACCGGGAACCCCGCATTGTTAGTCAGGTAGTCCTTTACATCCGCGGTATTTTTCGATTCTATCGCGGGCTTAATATCGCCGTTAACCAATTTATGGAAATTCTCGATAGCCTGTTTCATAATATTTTTTTCAGAGCCGACAATGAGCCGTTCATTTGAAGGAGAGCCATGCGTCGCCTGGTTCACGTAGATTCCTGTAGCTACAACCATCAGCAATACAACAAATGCAGCGGCATACCTTGGCACAGGAACAGAACCGATCCTGATAGGAACGCTTAATATTTTCTTAAGATACTCCCCGAAATTGGAGCTGGAGGCAATAGGATGCGCGTCTGCGTGAAGCTCTTCAAGGGCCTCATGCTTTTTCACAGCATCATTAATCATGTTGTCAATTGCGCCGGTAATTTTTCTAAATGTAGGGTTTGGAACTTCTACGTTACCCAGCCGGGTTTTCAGAAGCGTCTTAGTAAGCAGCTCGGATTGATACTTCTTGCGGAGATTCTCATCTTGCTTAAGTAATTCCTCAACTTTTCGTTCAGTTTTTGGATCCCGTATTTGCTTATCTATGTATGATGATATTAACTCATCGATGTTAAAATTCGTAGTACTTTCACCCATAGGCATTGCTTTTGTATATAAATTACTAAATAGAAATTTTTATGCTTCAGACTCGACAGCATACCCCTTTGATTTCGCGTAATCTGATAATTTTTTTTGTAGGATTTTTCTCCCCCGATGCAGCCTGCTCCGCACGGTCCCGATGGGCACATCTAAGAACTCTGCAATCTCTTCGTAACTTAAACCTTCAAGGTCGCACAAAATAACAACCGTCTTATAATCATCCTGTAAAGAATTTAACGCTCCCATCAAATCATCATCCAACAGGTTCGAGAACACTTTGTGTTCAAGGTCGTTGGGGTCCATCACTTCATCTCTTATCGAATCATAAAAATTCTGGACGTCTTCATAATCAACTTTCGAGGGTTCTTTTTTAGTCTTCCTGTACTTGTTGATGTAACAGTTCTTCATTATTCGGAACAGCCATGCCTTACAATTAGTTCCTTTTTCGAACTTATGAAAAAACCTGAATGCGCGCATATAAGTATCCTGTAAAAGGTCGTCCGCATCCTCGCCGTTGCCGGTCATTCTTGAAGCGTAATTATATAAAATCTTCATATGCGGCAGGGCTTCTTTTTCAAATTCCGCTTTGCGCCGCTGAAGCTCAGATGGTGATAGTTCTTCTAATTTAATGTCGTCAATGTCGGAAAATTCATCATTTTCAGGGCTATTTTCCGATATTTGATCTTCCCTGATATTTTCGTCCGCGTTTTCCGCCAATGGTATTCCCTTTGATTTATAGCAATATTAATGAAAATTATGATGTATTTCAAGCAAGGGTAAAGTATTACCCTCCACATTTAGAGTATTTATTATTTAACTTATATTAGTAATAAATCAAAAATAAAACTGAAATGTTCAGGCTAATAATTTTTCTGTTCTCACTCGCATTTCTATGCAACAGTCAACCTGAAAATGAATCTATACAAAAAAGTACAAATAAAACCGGGAGCAAAAATTCCGCTGATACACTTGCTATGGATTATGATTCGCGGCTGAATGAAATTAAAAATTCTGTTGGCGCCGATTTTCTGTTTATCAAAGATTCATATTTTCTTGTCGTAAGCAATCTTCCGGAAAATGAAACGAATGAAATTGTGAACAATACTATCAACAAAGCTGTCGGATGTTTTTTCAATAATTATTTTGAGACAAAGCCGACGGATGTAACGGTAATATTCCTTTTTAAAGATGACGCTTCATACAGGTACTGGGCAAAGAAGCTTTATGAAGATACAGACCTATCGCGGTTTGGATATTACAAGCCGGGCTCAAAGACCATGCTGATGAATATATCAACAGGCGCTGGCACCCTTGTTCATGAAATGACCCACGCGCTAGTGAGATATGATTTTGTAAACATCCCCGCATGGTTCAATGAAGGGCTCGGGTCTCTTTACGAAAGATGTTCGCTGAATAACAACGAAATACTGGGCTATGTAAACTGGCGTCTGCCGAGGCTTCAGGAGGCGCTGGCCGACGGGTCATATACTTCCGTTGAAACTTTAATGAAAACCGGCGATGATGAATTTTACGGCGACAAAAGCGATCTGAATTACGCACAGGCAAGATACCTATGCATGTACATGCAGGAAAAAGACCTTCTTAGAAAATTCTATAAAGCATTCAAAGACGGATATGATACAGACAAATCAGGAATCGAAACGATTGAAAAAATTTTCGGAAAAAAAATAACCATTATCGATAAGGAATATACAGCGTGGGTAAAAACACTTAGGTATGAATAACTAATATTTGTCTTATCTGAATAAAAAAATCCGAAAAATACAAAAAAAGTAATACCGACATTCGTGTAAAATGCATCTAATGAAAAATACGAATATGGTGAAAACAGGGTTTTTTTAAGGAATATTTTTTTGTTTAGCTATTTATTAAATAAATCACTTAATTTTGCCATTTCATAAATAAAATTCATTAATTATTTTATAATCAATTCCAAAATTACCGTAAATGTGGTATTTACAAATGAGGAGCATATATGAAAAAAATTTTCACCATCTCGTTATTTCTAATTTTATGTAGTTGCATAACAAGCCTCACGTATGCAACATTACCCACGCCTGTTTTACTGGCTCCGGCAAACAATGCGACTAACGTTGCGTTGCCCGTTAATTTTTCGTGGAACGCTTCCGCAGGAGCAACATTTTACAGGCTGCAGATTTATATTGGCATTAATCTTGTTGAAGACATAACAAATATTGGAGGCTCTGCTTACATCGATACAACTTTGCTTGGTAACACGCAATACAGATGGAGAGTAAGGGCATACAGCCCAACTGATTCGAGCGCATTCAGCGGATACTTTGTTTTTACAACCGCAATAGCGCCTCCGCCAGCGCCTGTTTTAATTTCTCCGCCAAACAACGGCGTTAATGTTTCAATTACACCGTTGATGGATTGGTCTGATGCGCCAAACGCCCAGACGTACCATTTGGAAGTTTCATTTGACCCAAACTTCACCTCGTTTGTTCTTAACATTCCGGGACTTTCTTCATCCCAATACCAGATCACATCAACCAACCAGCTGGGTAACTCCACGTTGTATTACTGGAGAGTTAATGCAACTAACACGGGAGGTACAAGCCCCTGGTCGGCTACATGGAGTTTCACTACGATTCCGGCTCCGCCGCCGCCGCCGTTATTATTGCTTCCGGCAAACGGAGCAGTAAACGTTGTACTTACGCCAACTTTAACATGGCAAAGCTTAAGCGGAGGAAGCACATTCCATTTGAAGATTGCGACAGATAATGGATTTAGCAACGTAGTATGGGATACTGCAAATATCGCGCAGACACAGATCACGGTTCCGGTTGGAATTTTGGGAGGTCCCATAACTTATTACTGGAAAGTTGCCGCAAGTAACGTTGGCGGCGAAGGAAGCTATTCAACGACTTTCAGCTTTACAACTGTAACCGGGCCGCCGCCTGCGCCAATACTTTTGGTCCCGGCAAACGGAGCGACCTGCGTTAACAGGTTCCCGCTATTAGACTGGCAGGATACGCAGGGAGCGACAAGCTACAGGATACAGATATCGGCTGACCAGAACTTTACCACAACTGTGGTTAATGTTGTTGTTGCCGCATCACAATACCAGGTGGTAGGGAACCTGCTTACCAATAATACTTTGTACTACTGGCACGCTGCCGCTATTAACGGAGGCGGCCAGGGCCCGTTTTCAGCTACATGGAATTTTACCACGGTGCCTTTTGCGCCAACTGCGCCCGCGCTGGATCTTCCGGCAAATAATTCAACAGGCGTTTCTTTAACGCCAAGGCTGGTTTGGTCGCATGGCTTAAACGCAACAACCTACAGGGTGCAGGTTTCTTATACAAATACATTTAACGCCGGCACAATTGTGGTTGACCAGCAAAACATTGTCGACACATTCTACCAAGTTAATTCCGGTTCGCTGAACGGGAACCAGTCATATTACTGGAGGGTTTCATCAACAAATTGCGCAGCCACAAGCGGATACAGCAATCCGATATTCCATTTTACAACATTGCAGACAATTTCTGTGGGCTCGCGCATTCTGCTTGAAGGTTTCTATAACGGCTCAACAATGGTTCAGGATACCGTAAGGATATACCTGGCGAGTTCAACGGGAACACACCAAATAATAGACAGCACACTTGCATTCCTCTCGCCTACAGGAACGGATACTTCCAGCTTTACGCATGCTCCCAACGGAAGTTATTACCTGGTAATTAAACACAGGAATCATCTTGAAACATGGAGCGCGCTGCCTGTCGCTATGTCGACCGGAAATACAGTCGCATATGACTTTACCACGGCACAGAACAAAGCTTATGGTAATAATTTGAAACAGGTAGGCTCTGCGTGGGTAATATACGGCGGCGATATTAATCAGGACGGCACGATAGACCCGGATGATTATACTTTATTCAAAACTCAGTACGGAAGGGACGGCTACATACCAAGCGACCTGAATGGAGATACTTTTGCAGACGGAAATGACCTGCTGATACTATACAGTAATTTCTTTATCAGTAAAATTACTCCATAAATAACCGTAATAATGAATTTTAAATTAAAATATAGAATGAGCATGAAAAAAATAATATTTTTTCTATCGATAATGATCATCGGGTTTGTGATAATAAGTCCTTTTGGCTCCAGCGTTTACTCGCAGGTAAAAGTGAACTACAAACTATCAAACCCGATAGTGAACGGAAATATATTCTCGCTTGATGTTGTAGCCACAATACCGGCGGGACAGCAGTGTAGAGTCGGGCCTACATGTATAAGGGTCGGCTTCTCATCAGTACCTCCGGGCGCAGTAACTGTTCTTGAAGATACGCCTGCAACAAACGCTAACCTGAATATCTCGAACAATGCCGCATACGGAAACATGACCACTACAGGCATTATGGCTGATTCATCAATCAGCATCAATGTACTCCAGCTTTTTGGTGAAAATTGCTATGCATTTACTGCAGGCAACTCGTATACAATAGGAAGCATAAGATTTAATATTGTGAATCAGAACGCGTGTATTAACGCAGCTATTCTTCCGATCTCTGCGGTATTTGACAGCTTAACTCCGCTGGCGTTTAGCACAGGGTGGACAAAAACTGATTCAGGCTGCTCGCCCATCGGTATTAACATTCACCAGATAAGCAGGATACCAACAGTATACAAGCTGCATCAGAATTATCCCAATCCGTTCAACCCGGTTACAAAGATAAAATATGAAATACCAAAAGCCGGAGACGTAAAGATAGAGATATTTGATGAGCTTGGCAGAATAGTTGAAACCATTGTTGACAGGAATCAGCAGCCCGGCGTTTATGAAGCTACATGGAACGCTTCGGACTATGCAAGCGGACTGTATCTCTTCAGAATGACTGCAGGCAGCTATGTGCAGACGAATAAAATGGTCTTAATAAAGTAATTACTAATTACTAAAGACTAATTACTAACAACAAAAATTAATCTCGTGGCACGACTCCCTGTCGTGCTACGAAAAAAAACTAAAGATATTTTCAGGTTCCCGGGCTTCGGCTTGGGAACCTTTTTTTATTAGCAGTACGCTGTATCGTGCCATAGGTTACAACTTATTTGCAGAATGATGTTGATGCTGGTCTTCGTCTCCCTGCCTGCAACTCCACGACTCGACGGAGTCGTGGACAGGCAGGCGCTCAGACTGACAACTAATGTTAATTGTTAATTCGCACTAGTTTATTTATATTTGAAAGCCCAATAACTAAATATTGATTTATGAATCCATTTATTCACTTATTTTTAGCGGGATTTTTCTCAGTGGTCCCAATGGTATTTTACTTGCTCATTATCTGGTTCATGGACCGGTATGAGAGAGAACCATTCTGGCTGGTAGGATTGCATTTTTTCTGGGGAGCTACAGGAGCAATAATTTTCGGAATCGTCGGAAGTATTATTATGGGTCTCGGCGTAGGCGAATTTATCTTTCAGTTTGCTAATAAATCCGATGCCGGCACGTTAAATAATCTGGCCGGGGCCGTAGTAGTCGCGCCCCTGGTTGAAGAATCTACCAAAGGTATTTTTGTTTTGTTAATGTCGATAAGCAGAAATTTTGACGGTCCCGTAGATGGCGCGGTTTATGGCGGCGCGGTTGGGTTAGGTTTCGGTATGACCGAAAACTTCCTGTACTTCATGAGTTACGGCAACAACGTTCAGAGCCTGCTGTATTTAATTATAATAAGAACTTTATTTTCAGCGGTGCTGCATTGCTGCACACAGGCTACGTTCGGCGCGGCGATTGGATTTGCAAAGTTCCGCAGCCCGGTTGTTAAGCTGATTGTGATTCCGCTCGGACTCGCAACAGCCATGTTCATGCATTTTACATGGAACCTGACGGTTAGCTTCAGCTCAACAGCTTTAATAGGCTTCCTGTTCATGATAATGGCGGTTACAATAATTTTCGTTTTATTTCAATACGGCGTATACCATGAAGGAAAGATTATCTTAAAAGAGCTTACAGACGAATCGAATACTACAGGTTATATTCCTAAGGAGCACCTTTCATATCTGCCGTTCACTTCAAAACGATTTAAGAAGGGCTGGCTGCCAACAGGCGTGAACCAGAAAGAATATGTTAAGACCGCCGTAAGACTGGCGCTCAGGAAGAACCAGGTTAAACATCTTAAAGGCAAGTCGCAGGTGAGCTACCAGAGAGATATCGATAGCCTTAGAGGTAAAATTTACCAGATCAATTTTGCTCAAAGGACTGCGTAAGAGCTTAGTATAATTTATATTTATTTCAAGCCAGTCCGTAAAAGCGGGTTGGCTTTTTAATTTGTGCGGCATTTAATTTGCGGGGAATGAAACTTTCGATTGTAATTGTAAACTGGAACAGCGTTAACCTGATCAAAGAGTGCGTCGATTCGATATTAAAAACCGGTAGCGAGCAGATCAGTTCAGGTGAATATGAATTGATCGTAATTGATAACGGTTCTACGGATGCCAGCACAGAATATTTATCAGCGCTTAAAGAAAAAATTAAGCTTATTAAAAATAATTCGAACTTAGGATATGCGCCGGCATGCAATCAGGGAATGAAGGCTGCACAGGGCCAGTATGTTCTGCTTCTTGGAAGCGATACGATTATGCTGAAAGATACTCTCAGCAAGTGCGCTGATTTTCTTGATGCAAACCCCGATGCAGGAGCGGTTGGCTGCAGGCTGTTAAATGCAGACGGCACGGTTCAGAACAGCTGCAAGAAATTCCCCACACTAAAGAACGCGTTCTTCACTTATCTCTCGCTTGACAGCTTCAATTCAGAATATGATATGGCGTGGTTTGCTTACGATAAAACCATGGAGGTAGATCAAATTGCAACTACATTTATGATGGCAAGGAAAAACTTACTTGAACAAATCGGGTACTTTGATGAAAGCTACAAAATTTTGTATAATGACGTTGACCTTTGTAAAAGGATAAAAAAATCGGGCGCCAAAATATATTTCTATCATGAGGCGTCGGTTATTCATCACGGAAGCCATTCAACAAAGAAGGCGCGATACAAACTGCGGAGGGTTATGTACGGCGATATTTACCGCTATTATAAGAAGAATTTTGGATTTAAAGCTGTTTTCCTATACCCTATATTAGCGCTCAGACTGCTGGTTGTATCGACAATAAAAGCGTAGAATGTCTCTAACAGAGAAAGTAATTAAAAATACGATATACCATTTTATCGCTCAGACTGTTGGGTTTTTGGCTCCATTTATACTAACACCCGTCATAATTTCCCACATCGGGCAGGTCCAGTTTGGAATATATGCTATCGTGCTGGGCTTTGTCGGCACATTTGGCTTGTTCGATTTCAGCATATCAACTTCATTCATAAAATTTATTTCCGAGCATTACAATAAGCGGGAAATAACCGAGCTGAATAATGTAATCAATACGGGACTTTTCTTCTACCTGGCATTTACAACTTTGATTTGCGTAACCGGACTGGTTCTTGCTGATAAGATACTCGGCTTCGTGAATGTGCCGCAGGATCTAATAAGCACGGGACTCTTTGCACTTAGAATAAGTCTGCTGATATTCCTGGTTGCCACTTCATCATCAATATTTGTATCCGTGCTTGTGAGCCTGCAAAAGATGTATCTGAACAGCGTGATAGGCTTGCTCATAAATATATTTAATTTTGTCAGCGTATTAATTCTGCTTAAACTTGGATATGGGCTGGAAGGAATTTTATACAGTCAGCTTGCAGCGGTTACAGTAAGCGTTTTCTTTAATATCTATCTTGCCAAGAAAGAAATGCCGGAAATGTCAATTGCCTTCAGGTATCTGCATATGCCCTCTTTTAAAAAGATGTCGGTATTCGGGCTGCAAATGCAGGTATCGCGTTTAGCAGGATTTCTTTCTGAGAAGTATGACGAAATGCTGCTTGGTTATTTCTCGACATTGAACAACGTTACGTTCTTTAATCTGGCAGGAAGAGTTTCAAGGCTTGGAAGATTTTTCCCTCTGCAGTTATTTCAGCAGGTTGCGCCGATTGCCGCGGAGCTGAACGCCAGAGAAGAGGAGTCGAAGTTAAGCTTATTGTTTCTTGAGGCATCTAAATATCTTACAATTTTTTCACTGCCGATATTCATCTTCATTTTTGCGTTTGCTAACCTTATCATGATAACATGGGTTGGCGACGGGTATTTTATATCAGCGCATTTGCTCAGGATACTGGTTCTGGGGCAAATAGTTAACCTGCTCATTTCAGCGCCGGGAAATTCTATAATCCCTAATCTTGGCTTTCCAAAATTCCTGATGTATGAAGGTATAATTAATCTTGCCATAAACCTGGTTGTTAGTTTTTTGCTTATAAAATATTACGGCATTGTTGGCGCTGCAATAGGTACAACAATAGCCATAGTAATCTCTTCCGCATATTTATACATAACGTCGGCTAAATACTTTAAGGAGCCGCCTTTTGCATTTATGATGAAGACATATCTGAAGCCTGTAATAATTTCAATCGTCAGCGCGGCATTTGCTTTTGCTCTGTATCATTATGGACTAAGGAGCCTGAGTTTTACAATAAACAGGCCCGTCGGAGTAATATATCTTGCGGTCTGCGGATTGATCTTTCTTTGCTTATATGCATTGATATTATTGAGATCAAAATATCTTGATGAACATGATTACAGCAACCTCCGGAAATTAAAGTATATACTGAATCCGTTCAAAAAACAACAAAACTCAACAGAAGGGACAAACTGATTTGGTATCGTTTATAATTGTTAATTATAATACCGCCAAAGTTCTCAATGATTGTGTTGATTCAATATTCAAGTTTGAAAAACCCGAATCGTTTGAAATTATTGTAGTCGATAATTGTTCAACCGATGATTCAAAGAATATGATTTCGGCAATTCAGAAAAAATACACAAACGTCAAATCAATTTTACTCGAAAAGACGGAAAGCTTTTCATATGCGAATAACAAAGGGATTGATGCGGCTTCGGGCGATTTCATCATAATAATGAATCCCGATATAATTTTCACAGAACCGTTAATTGAAAGATTGCTGGCTGATTTCAATAAAGATTCATCATTGGGGGCGTTAACTCCGGCGCTTGTTGGAACAGACGGGAAGTTCCAAAGAAGCTATTTTCAGAGATACCCGTCTATAATTCAGTATCTTCTGTTCCACACTTTTTACGCCAAGTTTTTCTTCCGTTTTCCGGCGCTTATGAGCCGCTGGCTTGAAAATCAGGATGTTGATATAAGTCAAAAAAAAATATGGTATGTTGAACAGATCCCATGCGCGTTTTTTATGACAAGGGCAAAAACCCTCAAAGATATAGGCATGATGGATGAAAAATTTATCCTGTTTTTTGAAGACGTTGATCTGAGTTACAGGATTAATAAACTGGCAAAGCTGGCGGTGGATTCTGAATTGAGCGTCACACACTTAGGCGGTTCAAGCTTCAGGAATGAAGATAGCTGGAAAATGTACGGCAGGTTCGTAACCAGCATGTGTTATTATATGAAGAAGCATCACGGTCAGCTAAGAAGCTTCATTTTAAAAATTTTTGCAGTCGAAAATTCAATGGATGTTCTGATCTTTGAATATATTAAAAAAATTGCCGGCAGATCTGATGAATACAGAATTAAAAAACATAAGAACCTGCTGAAATTAATAATATAAATCACGCAATTGATAAGCATTGTAATACCAAATTATAACGGACTTGAGCATTTGAAGACATGTTATGAGTCTTTGAAAAAGCAGACTTATAAAGAGTTCCGTTTGGCGTTGGTGGATAACGGCTCCAAGGATAATTCGGTACAATACAGTCACGATACTTTTCCGGATGCGGCGCTCATTCTGCTTGATCACAATTCTGGCTTTGCCGAAGCTGTAAACTATGGCATCAAATATACATTAGATAAAATTGGGGCAGAGTATATCCTTCTGCTGAACAATGATATTGAGCTAAGCCCTGATTTTCTTGAAAAAGGGCTGCAGGCATTTGAAAGAAATCCCGACGCATCCATGGTTGCTGTTAAGATGATGAACTATTTCCAAAGGGATATGATAGACGATTGCGGGGATTTCATCAAGAAAAACGGGGGCTCGCCTTATGCCCGCGGACACGGGGAAAAAGATACGGGCCAATACGACAAAGAAGAATACATTTTCGGCGCATGCGGAGGCGCGGCTTTTTACAGATCGTCTGTGTTTAAAGAAGTCGGGCTTTTTGACGAAAAATTCTTCGCTTACTATGAAGATATAGATTTTAATTTCCGTTTCCAGCTTTTTGGATATAAGTGTTTCTATGAACCGGCGGCGATATGTTATCACAAGCGCGGAGGAACAAGCTCTGTGGCAACGCACGGTTTCCAGACCGAAATGTGTGAGCGAAATCTTGTGCTGATGAGGATCAAGAATTACCCGTTATCATTATACTTATTTTACCAGCCTTTATTCTTCATTGCAAGAGTGAAAAGGTATTACTCGTTTATCAAATTTCATTCATTTGGAATATTTATTAAGGCCTTTTGGGGATACATCAGAGGCTCTTTCCTGCTGTGGACAAAGATAGGGGACAGATACAGAATCCAGAGAAAGAAGAAAGTGTCGACTTCCTATATCAAACGGATATTTGTGAAATGATTAATCGACATGGATTAAAGTTATGTTTGCTTTATTTCGCAGTATTTTCTGCGGCGTTTACTTTCATTGTTCCCGCGTTCGAAGCGCCGGATGAAACGGGGCATGTTTCATACATCAATTTCCTTCAGAAACACAGATCGCTTCCAAACCAGTTAACGGATTCGCTTAAAGAACCGCTGCAGGGCCATCAGCCACCGCTTTATTACCTGGCGTTATATTCAATAGATTATGTTTTTGATTCAGATAATCAAATCGATTATAAATTAACTCCAAATCCCCTGCATGTATGGAACAACGGCAAAAACCAGCATGTCCCCTATTACATGCATACGGATCCATCAGGCGCCCCGCAGAATTTCTTTTATGTGTTCAGAGTGATCTCTATTCTGCTTGGCATGCTGAACCTGTTTTTTATTTATAAGATAGCGCTTTTGGTTTTGAAAGATGAAAAGCTGGCGCTTTTGCCGGTAATACTCACGGCCACTCTCCCGCAATTTGCCTTTATGTCCGGGGTAGTCAACAATGATAATCTTGTCAATCTGTTTTCAACTGTCAGTATATTTTACCTTTTAAAAATATTCAACGAACCTGAAAACATAAAAAATTATATACTTGCCGGATTAGCGCTTGGATTAGGAGTAATAACAAAGAAAACTATATACTTCATATTTCCTGTGATAGTAATAGAGTTTATTATTGTAATGATGTCAAAACAAACGATGAATAAAAAGAAGGTAATATTTGGCGCTGCGTTTTTATTTATTGCCGCATTACTCATTGCTTCAGAGTATTTATTCCATAATATATCGGCTTATCATGAGCTGGTTGGATTAAGGGAAGAATTCTCAACATTCGGGAAGCTGGATAGTCACGGGATTTTTTCATATTACTTCATCGACCCGTTTTCACATGAGTTTTTTAAATCATTTATTGGTTACCCGGGACTGATGAACGTACTGCTGCCAAAGGTTCTATACGTTTTCTTTGCGGCTG
>Ga0265318_10001607_pt1 | contig 13067 bp, 10 predicted proteins | sample 4821metaG_FD_192431 | JGI IMG/M metagenome (GOLD analysis project Ga0265318, IMG submission 192431) | Rhizosphere microbial communities from Carex aquatilis grown in University of Washington, Seatle, WA, United States - 4-8-21 metaG | ecosystem: Host-associated > Plants > Roots > Rhizosphere >... | reverse complement strand
CATCTCGCACGAAAATCTGCTGATGACCCCTATTCCCTGGAAGCGGACATCCTCCGGCTCGCACGGCAATCTCGTCCTCCTCTGTAATCGCGGAGCACGACCGTGCAAAACGACGCCAATTCTGAGCGACCCACACTCAAGCGGATACCCTGGAACAAGGGAAAGTTGGTAGGGGCCAAGCCGCCCCTGCGGCAGAAGCACGTTTGGGCGATCCGGACCAAGCTCCAGATCGAGCAACGAACGCGTGATCTTGCGATGTTCAATTTGGCCATCGACAGCAAGCTGCGAGGCTGCGATGTCGTCGCTCTCAGGGTCGAGGACGTTGCGCCTAATGGTTATGCCATCGATCGCGCGACCGTACGCCAGAAAAAGACCGGGCGGCCTGTCCGGTTCGAATTGACGGAACAGACCCGCCAAGCGGTGGACGACTACATCCGGACGGGCAGTAAGAAGCCCGGCCAGTTCCTGTTCACAGCCGGCCGAGGGCAGGAACGGAGTATGACTACACGGCAATACGCTCGGCGCGTGTCTGAGTGGATTGCCAGCATCGGGTTGGACCCGCACCTGTTCGGCACCCATTCCCTTAGACGAACAAAAGCGACCCTGATCTATCGTCGGACTGGCAACCTGCGAGCCGTGCAGCTTTTGCTCGGCCACACCAAGATCGAGAGCACCGTCCGATATCTCGGCATTGAGGTCGATGACGCCCTTGCCATAGCGGAACAGGTCGACCTCTGATCTAGCCGGGCGGAGCCGATCCGTTCCGCCCGATTAGTTGCGCAAGATTTCCGCTTTGCGCGATCGCGACCGTATAGCGGACATTCGAAGATCAACGCTATGGGCCAATTCCAGACGTGGCGCTCGCTCGCCGGGCAGGCTTGTTGGCTGGGACTCCGCGAAAAGTCTGGTAACATCCGAATGCATACCTCGGCGACCTTCGGGGTGTTTGCCTTGATCAGACCAAGTAACGACCCAAGCAACCATGAACGCGCCGGTCTTCATCAGCTATGCCTCAAAAGACGAACGGCTCGCGACGAAGATCTGCTATGCGCTAGAGCAGCGGCAAATACCGTGTTGGATAGCGGCTCGGGATGTCGGACCCGGGCGCAATTTCCAGGAAGCCATTACTCAGGTGATCCGGTCAGCCAGGGCTATGGTCCTGGTCTTTAGCAACAATGCGAACAACTCTGATGAAATCAAGAAAGAGCTCGCACTGGCGGGTCGACACAACGTCGCCGTGATTCCGGTTCGGATCGAAGACGCCCTCCCAAACGACGCGCTGGCCTATGAGTTTGCCACCCGGCAGTGGATCGATTTGTACGACGACTGGGAGCACGCAATCGGGCGGGTGAGTTCCGAAGTTGCCGCCATGCCCTCCGCTCACCTTTTTCCCAGTCCCACGTCTCCGCCGCACTCATCGAAACAGGCATCTGATCCGACCTTGCCGGACAAACCGTCGATTGCAGTCTTGCCATTCACCAACATGTCGGACGACCCCGATCAGGAGTTTTTCGGGGACGGTCTTGCCGAGGACGTGCTGACAGAATTGTCGAAACTAAGATGGCTATTCGTCATATCTCGCAATTCCAGTTTCACTTTCAAGAGCAATGCCGTTGACACGAAACACGTGAGCCGAGAGCTCGGCGTCCGTTATGTTCTAGAGGGAAGCGTACGTCGCGCTGTCGGCCGGGTCCGCGTAACGGCTCAGCTTGTTGATGCTCTGACGGGGAATCACATTTGGGCTGAGCGATACGACCGCGATCTTTCCGACATCTTTTCTGTTCAGGACGAGATCACCAAGGCCGTGGCTACCGCAATTGGTCCAGCGATCGTCGATGCTGAGCGGCTACGCGCCGTGCGAAAGCATCCCGAGAATCTCGGAGCCTGGGAGACATACCAGCGTGGTCTGTGGCACATGTGCAAGCATGACGTAGCCGAGAACCAGATAGCGCAAAGCCTCTTCCATCGAGCCATTGAGCTCGATTCGGGATTTGCGGCCGCCTATAGCGCGGTGGCGTTTACCTACTGCATGGCCGCTACAGTCTTCAATTCAATGGACTACGACGACGGAGCTATCCTCGCAGAGCAATTCGCGCGGAAGGCTGTCGCACTTGATGAAGCAGATGCAGACGGTCATGCACGGCTCGCGCTTGCGCTGTTCGTGAATGGCGATCACGACGGAGGAATTCAGGAGGCGGAGTTCGCGATCTCACTCAATCCTAACTGCGCAGATGGCTACGGCGTTAAGGGCGCCACTATGGTCTTCTCTGGTCGCCGCGAAGAGGGGCGAGAGGCGATACGCCAGTTTCTGGCGGCGAGTCCGCGTGATCCCGCGCGTCCCATTCGATTAGCTCAGATTGCGGCATCGTACTATCTCGACCGCAACTATGAGCGCGCTGAAGAAACGGCTCGACAAGTCATCAGACAATATCCGGGAAGCGTGGTCGCCTACCGCTACCTTGCGGCAGCGCAAGGTCAGCTTGGAAAAAAGCTCGCCGCAGAGGCGGCTCTCAATTCGCTTCTGGCGCTGGCGCCGTCCCTCCTGGAACGTTTCACCGCAAAACGGCCGCCAAATTTGCGTCCCGACGACTACGAACACACTGTGCAAGGTCTGCGCAAGGCCGGTTGGCAAGGGCCGTAGCAGGGTCGAGTTTGCTTCGCCCTGACCAAACAACAAGCCACCTTGCTTGTCCGCGCTGGGTCAATCGCGTCGACTGAGCAATGTCCGGGATATGTCCGGTCTTCCCTCAATAGCGGTCGTCATGCGCCGTGCGGCGAACGGTCGAGAAGGGCCACGAACGGACAATCATGCCGCATCATTTCGTTCGGCGATTGACGACATTTTCTGGAATAATTTCCGCATTGAAACGGAACACCTGTGGGTCGGCCGGGTCGACCGTCGCGCGCACCCAATGGGTGTCTGGATTGCCGAAGGTTTCAACTCTCGTAAAGTTCTCAAAAAGTCGATTGGTCTTCTTGCTGTATAGCGGCTTGTCGATCCGAAACAGGTGCGTGTCGCCGTGTAGAAACGCGACCGGCTTGTCATAGCTCTCCAATTCGTCTGCGAGGACTGCTATGTAATCGTCGAATGCAGCGGGATAGGAGGGGACTGGCTGCCCACGCGGGACGAATGGGCTGAAGTAGCGTCCCTTGGCGTCCGGGGGCCAATAATTTTCGAACCCAGGGTTGGCCTGCGTCATGAACACGACCCCGCGGCTCCCATCGGTTTTCGCAGCGGAAAACGTGGCGTGCATCCAGGCAATGTTCGCTGCCTTGCGCTCGTGATGCTCGGCATCCATCTCGGGCGTGCGACCGAAATTATCGTTGCTGCCGACAATATGAAGCGTCGCGAAGGTTATCGCACCTATCGACCAGCGGAGGTTCTCGCGAAATTTGGCATATTGCGAAACCTTGGCCTGACTTTCCACAGGAATGGTGCGTTGACCGAGACTGCGGCCATCCGGGAAGAACATGGCGCGGACTTTAGCGAGGCGCTCCAGAGGGTCGATCTTGGGTTCTTTCACCAAATGGCAATCGGTCCAGTCGTTGTCACCAGGCGTAAGAATGAACGGATGCCTGACGCTCTGGAACGAGTCGTATATTGCCTTGTAGTTATCATCGAGGCAGGGCAGCAACCCGATGGCTGGGTTCGGATAGTAACCCCGTGGATCATTCTGGAAATCGCCGATATGGACGACGAAGGCGAGGTCGGCGTTATTTAGAGCCGCTATGACCCGCGGGTATTCCTGCTCCTGCACCGTCGTGTACGGCATGTCACCGATGAGACCAAATTGAAAGCTGCGGTCCGACACCTGCGCGGATGTAATGCCGATGCTAGCGAGTGAAATACACGCCAAACCGAGTGCAGAGCGGAAAATGAATTTCAGAGAGGCTGTCATGGCGTTCCCTTGTGATCATTTGAGCACGCTGGAAGGACTGTATATGACCTCACGTGGGATCGTCGCGCAATCGGCCGAATGTCGCAGTTGGGCCATGAGCAGAAGTGTTAGTGCAAGTACTCAGCCGAGCTGAAGTTCTTCCATGCGGACCTCCGGTCTCTGCCCTCCTTGGCCTCCCTAGTCCGGCAGCCCGGCTTTCCGTAGGCCCTCCTTCAAACTCGCGAGGTGTTCTGGTCGGCGGATTGGCGGCATCCAGTCCTTAACATTGGTAACGCGCAATGCAGGGTCCAGCTTGCGCAAGCGAACCAGGGATTTCTGCGCTTCCACAAGGCGCCCGGCGAGCGCATTGCTTGCCGCAGCTATGATCAAAGTAGTCAGATAACTCGTTTGCTCCCACAAAGCCTTTTCTGCCCAGGACGATGCTTCCCCATAGCGACCGGCAAGGAAGTGGGCGAATGCAGTTCCGGCTTGCATAGCAATGGTATGCGGATCGAAGGGGCTCAATCGCATCGCGCGCGCGAAATGATTGATCGCCACGTCAGACTCTCCGAGCCAGACTCGTACCCAACCGCTCGCGTACCAAGCCCCCGCAAGGTTCGGATTGAGCATGAGAGCGCGATCGACAAAGGTGGCGGCATCGTCCAGTTCGCCGACGACGAAGCCGAGCGCGTGAGCGCCGCGAGATAGAGCGACCGCATCATCTTGCCCAAGCTCTGCGGCGCGACGTGCCAATCGTGCAGTTTCAGCGATCTCTTGAACGCGGTCTGTCATCCAACCATTGATCTTGCGCCAGCCGTAACACCAAGCGGCCATCCCATAGGCCGAGGCGAAATCGGGGTCGAGTTCAATGGCCTTGTAGAACAACGGCAGCGCCGCATTGATGGCCTCTCTGGTTCGCAGATAATAGCTCGCCATACCGCGCAAGAAATAATCGTAAGCGTCGAGACTTTCGGTCGGCTTACCCTTGGAACGCGCGATCTCGGCATGCTCCAGCTGCGGCGCGATTGCACCCACGACACTGGTCGCAAGCTGATCCTGCAAATCGAAAATGTCCTCGAGCGCGCCTTCGAATCGGTCGGCCCAGAGATTCGCCCCGGTTGATGTGTCAATAAGTTGCCCGGTAATGCGTATGCGGTTTGCGGCCTTGCGCAGACTGCCTTCCAGCACATAGCGGACTCCCAACTCGCGGCCCACTTGCTTCACATCGACGGCACGGCCCTTGTAGGTAAAGCTTGAATTACGTGCGATAACGAACAGCCAGCGCATCCGCGACAGCGCCGTGATGATGTCTTCGACTACGCCGTCGGCGAAATATTCCTGCTCGGCATCGCCGCTCAGGTTCTGGAACGGAAGCACTGCGATCGAGGGCCTATCGGGAAGTGCAAGCGTCGGCTGTTTCGAGTCGTGGCCTGCGGTCGAAGATTCAGCCCGCATAGGCCCGTTTCCGATGGAGTCCTTTTCTTCGCTGACGTTTCCGACAAATCGAAATCCCTTGCGCGGAACGGTGCGGATCAGACTTTGCGCGTCGCCGCTGTCGCCCACAGCTTTGCGCACGGCGTTGATGTGCGTGGTGAGTGTCGACTCTGATACGATTCGCTTTGCCCAGACTGCATCCAACAGATCGTCCTTGGTGACGACACGCTCGCGGTTCTCCACAAGATAGACGAGGATATCGAACACCTGCGGACCAATTGAGATCAGCTCGGAACCGCGCCGCAATTCGCGTCGCCCGATATCGAGGGCACAATCGCCAAACCGAACCTGCACGGCCTCGCCCCAAAGTTCTCCGATGCTGGGGTAGTTCACTTTCGTACGGTTTGAAAGCCGTCGGCGTGCCTTTGGACGAAGAATGAAGGGAATTTGAAGCGCAAATTAAGCTAGCGACAAAGGCAACTGTTCGTCCTCCAGGCATGCTGCACTCAGGTCGATCGCGATCGTCGCGATTGGCAAGTGACGGAGGAAGTCATGCTCAAGCATCTGTCGATATTTGCCGCGATCGTCGTTCTCGCAACCGGCTCGGCCAAGGCCCAACAGAGCGATCCGGTCTGGCAGAAGGTGGAGGTGCCGGGCGCTGATTTTGTGGTCGTGTTCGCTACGACCAAGACGCCGGTCAGCCCGACCAACAGCCTGCGCGCCTCTCCGGATCCGCTGGTCGTCTATCCTGCTGGTAGCGAGCTGGCGTTTGCGGTCGACGGCGAGATCGAGAAGCTGTTCAAGGACGTCGGCGCCGTGCAGTTTCCGGCATGCGCCTTCCGTGTGGAACGCAAGGGCTCCAAGCCGATCGCAGCCATTGCCTACGTCCTTCCGAAGGAAGAGCCGGCCGTGGCAGCTCAGGCGAAGTAAAGGTCTCAAACTGAGCCGGCCAATGTTCGCCACACGACATGGCCGGCCCGCTATCAATTGCCGGTCGCAGCAATGTCGGCTCAGGGTCAATCTCGACCAATTGACGATGTCTGTCACGTGTCCGCTTTACCCCCAACTGCCGCCGAATCCGCGTTGGCCTTGAACTGAGGAGGGGCCGCCCCCTACTACACCATCACGTCATCGAAGGCGTACAGCGTGAGGACCCGGAAGGTCCGTTCAGGATCGGCAGGATCAGGTGAGACGCCGGTACCGTCGTGCGCACGGTATTCAATGCGCCACTCGAACGAGTAGCCGGCAAAGATAAACACGCCGCAATCGTGCTCGCTGCTGTCATCAAACTTGTTGTATCGAGCCATCACGGAGAGTGCCCGGCCGCGGAGCCGCTCGTCGAGGTCATACACTCCGCGCGTCATTTGCACCCGGCCGCCCTTGAAGGTGGTGCGGAGCCGGTCGTTCAGCTCGATGACCCTGGCGCGTTTGTCCATGTGCGGCGCCGCTGTTCATTCGGAGAGAGCGAACGGCTCGAAGCCCGCGCGCGACCATGGATCGGAGAGCATGTGGCCGCTGGGTTTGGGCGATCTCTCGGCGGACCCGATGGCGGGGAAGACTTTGAAGAGGAACATTTTTGAACCGCGTCCGTCGGTCATGCGGCTCAGCAGTTTCATCATCGATTCCATCCGGACCTTGTTGGTCGTGACAAACGGGACAAAGAAATTCGGGAAGCCGAAGTGCGAGCGATAGATGTGCTGTTCGGCTATAGCGATGTAAGCCGCAAACTTTTTCGAGATGGAGGAGCGCTCGAAGTCGCTGGCCTCGACCGGCTCGGTCCCACAATCGGCCTCGATACCTGGGAAAAATAGGTAGGTCGTTTGGGTGCCGATCGTGCGCTGAAAGCCAAAGGGTTGCCCATCGGCGTTGATATTCATCGCGTGCCGCTCGCCGTTGGCGGAGAATGCGACCGGTATCGAGGTCGCGGTAGGGGACTGCCGAGTCGCTTCTGGCGTGCTCGGGTTGGCCAGGATTTCAGACCAGGTGATGAGCCGGACGTGCTTCCGTTCTCGCGTGCCCAGCTCGATGGACGCCATGATCTGCGAGACCATGAGCTCATGAGCGAAGTTGCGGTGATGGCGCTTCGGAAGGAATGACAAGCCGCGTTCCTTGAGGACCCGCGAGCCGCGCTCATCCAGCTCATAGATGAGCGGACGATAGTTAGCGTCGGCGCTCTCGCGCTGCTGGTGCGGCCTCGCCAGATAGAGATTGGGCTTGCGGGAAAGAAAATTAAGGCGGCGGCTCAGCGCGCTCACGCCTCCGCCGACAAACGCGTGAATGTAGTCGCTCGGCAGATAACGGTAGCGAGTGAGGAGCTTGAATATCTCGATGTCGCGCTCGGTCAGGTGGACGACGACGGGTTGTCCGTCGTCAGTGACTGGCTCCCGCGTCCAGCGCGAATTACGTTTGCTTGCAACTTGCATCCACGAAGAAGAATTCTTTTATCGCAGCGAGGCAATATGCGTCTCGAAGTGACTGAGTACGGGGGAGGAGCGCTGCGCACAGTGTTCACACACTGGTGAATGATATTCATGGGTTCCAGTCGGAAGACGGCTCGCCGGGATCAGATTTCGGAACACTCGCAGCCTTTACGTTAGCTAGGTCGTCAACCTCGACTGGCGGCTTCTGTGTTGGTGTTGCTGCCGATACAATGGGGCTACCAGCTTCGGATGGTACATTTTCTGTTCCGCGTAAGGCTGCCACCACAACCGGTTTCTGCGCTCGTCCCGTGACCCTCGCTTTATTTCTTGCTAGCAATTCTTGATGTGCCGCCTCCGACATCTTCGGCATGCTTTCGATCTGATAAAACGGAACCGTCTGAACGCAGGCGGTGGGAAAATCTGGTCGAACATAGCAAGCAAATTGGGACCACTGGGGCGGCTCGTTTGTGTCTTTCTTCATCGATGCTATGAATTCAGGCGTCGTCTCCATATCCTTTGCCAGTCTGCTTCGGTCATCATAGCCAAGGCCTCCCGCGTACTTGACGCGAGTGCTAGAGGCGATGGCGTTCTTCATCCTGTCGCTCGCTTGCTGAAGGTGCTGAAAGGCGAGCGTCGTGGCAAGTCTGAATTGGCGTGCGCGCGTAAACAGCTTTTCAAAGCTGTCATCGAAGTAGGGGGCGGCTTCGTCGATGATGAGGTGGGTCGTTTTGCGCTGTTCGAGTGGAATATCGGCGCGTTCAAAAGCGGCTCCAAGGGCGCTCGCAATGATATAGCGACCGAAGAGAACCATGCCGTCTTCCTTGAGCAAGTTCACATTGGTGTTGACGAGTATAATGCTCCCTCTATTCATCTCAGTGAACAGATCGAGTGCGTTGACGCTGGCGGTGAACATCCGACGGAACGCACCTATACCAAGCAAAGAGTGAATGCGACGGGCAATCGACGCGCGTGTGGGACGGAGAGAATCCGCAAAAAACTGATTTTCAAAGAACGCTCGACCATGCCGAAGTGCAGAGATATCGTCTTTGAAGGGGCTGTCCTGCCATTTTTTGGACCTGTCTTCGAGAAGGATCTGCAAGTCTTCGATTGTCGACTTGGGGCGGTTCATAATGAGCTTCACGGCATAGGAAAACGCCGTACCCATTTGTCCCGAGAGGTCGTAATCCTTTGACGCGAATACGTACTCGAACAGCCGCGTGACCTCGGCTTCCATGTCCTCCCGCTGATCGTCCGAATAGTGTTTGAAGCGGGGCGCTGAAAAATCCACCATGTTGAGCGCGGGCGAGTGCGCCGGGTCGAGAATGATAAGGCGATCGCGCAATCGGCCATCGAATATTTGAAGCTGCTGAATGGCTTTGATCATCGCGCCGGTTGAGTCGAGGACGATGAGCGACGGCGGGTCGGGCTTCTGTAAATCTTCGGCGATGATGGATTGGAGAAGCTGCGTTTTTCCCCACCCTGCGCCGGCGACGATCACAGTATGCTCCAGGCGCGCGGCTTCGGGTACAGGACGTGGACGGATTGACTCCTCATAGGCCGCCTCGGCAGCCTTCCGTTCTTCCTCTTTGCGTAATTGTTCTTGTTGCTTTTCCCACGCAACCTCGGCTCGCTCTTGATCGCGCAACCATGCTTGGCGGTCGCGTTCCTCCATTTTTTCGCGTTCGATTCGCTCCTTGTCGCGCATGACATTCTCTTTTGCGAGCCTGTCTCGCTCGTACTGTTGAACAAAAACGACGTATTCCCTCATAAGAGAGCGGTAGGTCTCGATATAGTCTCCGTCAACGGCCCGGTGGCGGTTCAATGTAATGATCTTGCAGTGCTCGGTGTGGAAAAACGGCCCTTTAGGGAACTCAAGCTCTTGCCAGTATTTGAGAGTGAAATCGGGAGGTAGAGGGCGTTTACATTGGTAGCAGTGATGCTTCGGATGATCTGGGTCGAGGGGCGCTCTCGCTTGTTCATTCTTTAATTCCTGCGGAACCACGATCGGAACCTGCAACTCAAATACCTCCATTAGCGGCGTGTCTTTGAAGTGTGACGAAATGACATCAACCGGCGAGATACTGAAATCGCGAATTGCTTGTGTGCGTAGCTTCAACGACGCCGGAGTATTATTGGCGGTCAGTGCGGCACGTAGGCGAGGGAATATGTGGGCAGAGTCCCGAATTTTCTCCTCCGCAAAAACGTCAAACAGAAATGAAATAAATTCGCTGATCCCGCGCATTTTATAAATTGCAGGAATATACCCGTCTGGTAGGGTCACTTCTTCGTTATACGGAGGCGGAATCAGATCGCAGATGTGCGTCAACATCATCGTAGCGATGGTTCGGAGTACATTGACGAGTGACTCGGGTTCGCCGATGCGAAAGACCGCAGCAATAAGCTCATCGCGATAGCGAGCTCCCGCAAATGTGTGAGGACTATACTCGGCGGGGAAAGGAGGAATGGCCGTGTACTGTTCGAATTGGTATAATTCAGAAGCGAATTGTCGAAAGTGATCTCGAATATAGAAGTTAGTCGGCGATTCCCAGACCGCGCAGAACTCCTGCATAACCTGACTGGCAAACCGGTCAGGTGTCGGGAGACGCGCTACTTGTCGACTGACATATGAATAGAGCCCATACCCATCACTCGTGTCGGGGATGTCTTCTATCACTGTCATCAAAATTCGTACGATTTCGTTTGCGAGGGAGCAGCAGTGTCAAGCGTGGCCTTGATCTTGGGGAGATAGTCTGTTTCCAGGCGTTTAAGGTATTGCGAGGCCTGCAGAGGGTTCTCAACGATTTTGCGATACGGATACTGCAGGTAGTCTCTGAGATAAATAGTGTTTTGCTCTTTGTACCGTTGCTCCTCTGCTTTAATTTCGTGCGGCTGGCGCGCCTTCTCCTCGACCCGCCATTCAGCATTCGTTCTTTTCCAGTATTCCAGGTCACTGCCACTGAGTTGACCGGCAATGTCAGCGTCGGTTTCGTCGTATGCAGAGCCGAGTAGTCTTCTGAAGTCGGCCATATGTTCGGACAGCTTTTCGAAATTCTGCTCGATAGGAACCGAGCCGAGGTGGTTGTTGTTTAGGAGAAAAGTAGCTTGTTCCGAAAGGGTGATGTACACGTCTACGGTATGCGAGGTTTGTGTAATATCAACTCGCATGATCCCCTTAACGGGGCTCGTGTGCGGGGATGGTGGGTTCGGCGGGAGCAGATCGGGTTGTTGGGGTTGTAATGTCTCGGAGATAACAGAAGCCATGCTACGGCTTTCAGTTTTAGTTGCTTTTGTTTTGTATGTGGTTGTGACGAGGCCCCAAGCTTCCAGCTTTTCGTAGAGAGCGCAGCCAAGGCCGGTGACGACAAAAATGCCGATTCCGCCCGACCAATTTCCGGTGAGAAAAAAGAATATACCGAGTACGATGCCACCGAGCGCAAACCAAAAAATTGTTGGCATTTGCCCCTCTAGAAGGTGAGGCCAGCCTACGGCCGCAAGCTGGCCTCGGTAGGTTGCCCCCACGGCCAAGGGCTTCTCGGTTCACAAGTCAGCAGCCCATATACGCGAGGATGTCCCGCTCAAGCCACTTGCACTGCGCATTCGTCTTTCCGTCGCGCTTGTGCGCTCGTGGAAAAGATGAATCGTGTTTGCGCACGCGGTCGAGAGTTGCCCTCGATATACCAAGCATGTAGCAAACTTGCTTCTTGCCGATGTAGCGCATCTCAGAACACTCCTTTTGATGGGAGCATTCCGGAATGCAGCGGCAAGGATTCCTACCGCCGCGAGCAGTCTAGAACCGGGTTGATGCACGTTGCAATAGCAATGTGGTGCTCAAGATTGCTCAAGTAGAGTTATGAGCCGTTTGTCGTAGTTATCGACGGCTTCGGACATTTCTGCCATGAAATCGTAGCGCTGGTAAATCGAGATAAGACCGCCGGTCGCCGCACCAGACATGGTGGAGTAAGCGCTGCGGGTAGTGGCAAGAAATCTAGCGGCTCATGGCTGCTCAAGAATTGTTTGCAAACGTGCCTCCCACGCTTCCACCGCCGCTCTGCATTCTTTCTCGAAGGCGTAGCGGTTATAGATTGCGGCAACGCCGCTGATTGTCCCGGAGACGTGGTTCAGCAATTTTTCTACAACATGAGGAGCTGCGCCGAGGGCGGCAAGGTTCGTCGCAAACGTGCGGCGCAGGTCATGTAGCGTCCAAGCTCTGACGCCACTAACACTGTCAAGATGCGCTTTGCACTTCGACCAGCCATTGAAGGGAGTGCTTTTACCGCGTGCAGCGAATAGCAATTCCTTCGAACCGAGGGCGCCTAGGATCTCGTAGGAGATAGGGCCGAACGGGATGGTATGCGGCCTTCCGTTTTTCGTAAGCGTTGCCGGAAAGGATATGGTGCGTGCGTCCTCATCAACCCACTCCCAATGCAAGGCGGCAATTTCCCCACGGCGTTGACCGGTTGAGATCAGGAGTTTGACGAGAAGGCCGAACATGCCGTCGGAGGAGCGCCATATCGCTGCTAATTCGGTGTCGGAAAGCACGCGGGAGCGTGATTGGGCGCCGTGGGGTGATAGACCTGTCGCGGGATTTTCGGTGATGTAACGATGATTGAATGCCCAGGTGAAAAATGTCTTCGCGACAGATAGGGCATGATCGTGTTCGGAGTTCGTCTTGATTTTCTTGAGATAGCGGACGAGCTCTTGGTGGGTGAAGTCCGCAAGTTGCCCACGGAACGGAAAATGTTGTGCGAGGCGCGCGCGCAAGTTGGCGACGGTGCGCGGGCGGCGCGAGCGCTCCTTCTCTTTGAGAAAGGCATCTGCCGCGGCTTGGAAAGTTAGAGCCTGCGGTCGAACGCGGCCAAGGGTCTTCTCAGCCAAAAGCTTTCGAGCCTCTGCACGGGCTTCGGAAAGTGAAATGAGCGGGTAGCGTCCGACCGCGCGGCGTGAGTTGCGGAGCTTCAAGACAAAGGTCTTCGCACCACCTTGCGATACACGACAGCCGAAGGACGGAAGCTTGGTGTCCCAGTAGTCGATCGTGCCACGCTGAGGCGGTCGTAAAGACCGCAATCCGGCGTCTGAGAGCTCAATCTTTGGCACTGATTTGGCACCAGATACGGGTGAAGTAGGGCGAGCAGCGGTGTAGCTGGATGGCCGGAAAACGTCAATGAATAAAGGACGATAGGACAGAGGTGAGTAGCCGTGAATTAGATTGAGTATGTGGAAAATCGGTTTCCTAAACCGAAGGTCGCAGGTTCGAGTCCTGCCGGGACCGCCAGCTACTCCGAATGCGTCTTGGACATGACCGTGTGATGGGCGGTGGCGTTGTGAGCGTGAACAT
>Ga0265318_10001604_pt1 | contig 13078 bp, 9 predicted proteins | sample 4821metaG_FD_192431 | JGI IMG/M metagenome (GOLD analysis project Ga0265318, IMG submission 192431) | Rhizosphere microbial communities from Carex aquatilis grown in University of Washington, Seatle, WA, United States - 4-8-21 metaG | ecosystem: Host-associated > Plants > Roots > Rhizosphere >... | reverse complement strand
CCTTGAACTCGTCCGTAAACTTTCTTCTCTTCCGTTTCGCCATGGACTCTCCAAGCGCTTACTCGCGCTAGCTCGGATGTCCACGAAAACGGGGGAAGCCCACGACGCGGGCGACGCTACGCGAGAAGCAAGCCTCGGGGCCGGCGGCTCGACCGGCGCACGCTTCGATTCGGGCGAGGACGGCCCCGCCGGCAACACCGACGCAAACACGCCCGCCCGCGCCCTCGATGCGACCGGCAACGCAAGCGCATGCAGCAGCGGCTCGTGCTCTACCGGCTGCTGCGACGCGCTCCGCGGCTGTCAGCCCGGCACTGCCGACGGCGCGTGTGGCAAATCCGGCGAGTGCATGGATTGCGCGGCCACCGGGCTCGTATGCCTCTATCAGGAATGCGTCTTCTGGTCAGGCGACGGCGGCCTGTGCAGCGGGCAGACGTGTCCGTCCGGTTGCTGCGACTTCGAGGGAAAGTGCGAGCAGGGACTCGTCGGCACGGCGTGTGGCAACTTCGGTGCGAACTGTCTGGACTGCACGGCGGCCGGCGAGACCTGTACGAATCAGGCGTGCGCGATCGAGAGCGGCGCTCCGTCGTGCAACGAGACCTGCGCCGGCTGCTGTGATGCGAAGGGCAACTGTTCGTCGGGGGATTCGAACACCCTCTGCGGAGGGCGAGGGCAGCCGTGCACGGATTGTGCGGCGATCCGCGCCGAGTGCCAATCGGGCTCCTGCGTGGCTCTCGACGGAGGATCCGCCTGCAACGCTACGTGCTCCAGCTGCTGCGACCCGCTGGGAAACTGTCAGTTGGGCCTTCTCGATACCCAGTGCGGCGCGGGCTTCTCCGGCGGTCCCTGCCAAGACTGCACGCGCCTTAGCCCTCCGTCGACATGCGACGTCAACCTCGGAGTCTGCGCGAGCCAGGAGACGTGCCCGAGGGCCTACGCGGGCTGCCCGGCGGCGCTCGAGGAAGCTCCCCCCGTGAGACAGCACGTTTGCTCCGCAAACGTGCTTCAAAACGTCGCGGCGGCATGCGCGAGCGGCGTTTGCCCCCTCGATTTCATGGGCCAGCTCGACGATTCGGATTTGCCGTGCCGCCGATGCTTGGAGAATTTTGCATTCGACACGACGTCGCCCATCGGCCCCGGGGGGTTGCAAATAAGCCTTCCGCATTCCATGCAAGATGCCATTCGCTCTTGCGCCGCGCCCTACGTGGACGCCGCGTGCAATCACAACAGCGGGTGCATCGTCGACTGCCTCACGGAGGCTTGCTTCGGCTGCTACTCCGAGCCCGACGCGTGCGAAGCTTCGGCCCAAGCCGGGACTTGCGCTACCTACTTCGCCGCCGACGCGTGCGTGGCGCAAGCCCTCGCCGGACCTGCCGCCTTTTGCAATCCGGACACATACCACGGAAACTACGGTCTTTGGCTCCAGGCGGTTGCCACTTCGTATTGCGGGGAGTAACGCGATTGTGGGGAGTAACGGACCCATGGCGCCATCAGGAGACGCGACGGTCATGCCGAAACACGCCTTTCTGCGCATTTTACTGGGCCTCGTGGCTCTCTCGACTGGTTGCGGAGAGACGACACGAAGCGGCGAGGCCGCGCCGGACGGCGGCGACGCAGCAAGGATCGCGGATGCTCGGGCCGAGGCCGACATCGACGCGAGCGCCGCGCCGAATACCAACGCGGGCCCCGGAGCCAGCCCCGTCGCGAGCGCCGACTCGGGCGCCGATGTGACGCTCCCATCGAACGCGGACGCAAGGGCCGAGATGCCAGTCGACGCCGGCGCCGAGGCAGCCGCGGAGGCACGTTCGCTGGCAGACGCGATGGGCTGCGGCGCCGGGCCGGATTCCGGAACGGCCGTCGACTGTGGGGCCGCGGCGCCTGCAGCGTGCGGCTTCGCCAACTGCCCCAAGGGGTGCTGCGACTCGAACGGCGTCTGCCAGCCAGGCTCGTCCGCGGCCGCCTGCGGGGGAGGCGGGTCCGATTGCCAAGTGTGCCCGGCGGGATCCGCGTGCCCCGAATGCCCTCCGGGAGTGATTTGCCAGACGGAACGATCCTGCACCTGCACTCCGGAGTCGTGCCCGAACGGCTGCTGTCTCGGCGGCGGCTACCGGGGAACCTGTCAGGCGGGCACGCTCGACGACGCGTGCGGCTCGGGCGGCACCCCCTGCGTGGACTGCACCCACGGTATCGGCATCCAGGCGGAGCCGGGGACGTGCTCGACGCAGCAGTGTGTGTATCCCGCGCCGTGTCCCTTCGGCTGCCTCGACGCGCAAGGCGTGTGTCGGTCCGGGAGCTCGAACACGCAGTGCGGGACTGGCGGAGTCGCTTGCACGGACTGCACGGCTTCCGGAGCCGCCTGCACCGGTCAGGGTTGCCTTTCGGGGCTTGACCCGACCACGGCGTGCAACCAGCAGACGTGTCCGTCGGGATGCTGCGACACCTTCGGCAATTGTCAGCTTGGCAGTGCGGACGCGATGTGCGGCACGGCGGGTGTCAATTGCCAGGACTGTCCGTCTCTCGGGGAGTCTTGTTCCGGCAAGCGATGCGGGACCGCCGACGGAGGGCTCGGGTGCGGTTGGTTCAATTGCGGCGGGTGCTGCGACTCCTCAGGCGTGTGCGTCCCCGTCGATTCGGACACGCAGTGCGGCGGGTCGGGAAGCGCGTGCGTCGACTGTACGAAGCTCGGCGACCGGTGCATCCAAGGGGAATGCACCGCGCCCGACGGAACGGTGGCCTGCTACGCGAGTTGTCTTGGGTGCTGCGACGGCGCGGGCGTCTGCCAGTTCGGGTTCATCGATACGCAGTGCGGCCAGCGCGGCGCTCCCTGTCAGGACTGCACGAGCGAAACGCCGGCTTCGACGTGCGATCTGTCCGTGGCTCCCCGTACGTGCACCAGCGAGCAGACCACGTGTCCCGCGAGCTACCCGGGTTGTCCGACGGGACTTCAAGCGCAGGCCGTCCCCAAAGGACAAGGCATGTGTTCGATCAGCGACCTCGCCAACGCCAAGGCGGCGTGCGCGGCCGGTCCGAGCACCGGGGCCTGTTTTGAATTCGCCGCAGGGTCCGGTTGTGGTCAGTGCTTGCGGCCATTTCTCTACGACTTCACGACCCAAGTCGGGGTTCGCGCGTGCGCGGCGCCGTATCTCGACACGACGTGCAGCCATAGCTCCGGCTGTCTCGACGACTGCCTGACTCAGGCTTGTGCCGGGTGTGTTCTGCAAGGAGGGGAGTGCAGCAGCCAGGCTCAAGCCGCGACGTGCGCGCCCTATGTCCAGGCGATCGCGTGCGTCGCGCAGGCGCTGGCCGGGGCTGCAGCCGTGTGCAACCCCGCGAAGTATCAGGGGAGCTTCGGCGCTTGGCTGCAGGCAGTTGGCGAGGTGTATTGCGGCCCTTGAGTGCTCCAAGGCCGGGGCTGCTTCTCGTCGGATTCCCGAGTCGCGGCATGCTTTCCCCGTGCTCCGCGCAAGACGATGTTGAGCGCTTCGGCATCCTACGTGAAAGAATGTCTCCGCCCTCGACAGTCGGGCGCGATCGTCCAAAAGGAGAATGCCATGTATCCGACGAAGAATGATCTTCCCGAAACCGTCCGCACCAAGGTCATCGACCTCTGCAATGCACGACTGGCCGACGCCATCGATCTTCAGACGCAGTGCAAGCACGCGCACTGGAACGTCAAGGGCCCCGATTTCATCGCTCTCCACGAGCTATTCGACAAAGTGACCGAGGACGTCGAGGACTACGTCGACCTCATTGCCGAGCGTGCCGTGCAGCTCGGCGGCGTCGCCGAAGGAACGGCGCGGTCCGTGGTCAAGCGATCGACGCTCAGCGAATACGCGCCGAAGACGAACGCCGGGCGGGACCATGTCGAGGCGCTTTCCTCCGTTCTCGCCGCGTTCGGCAAGGCCGTCCGCCATGCGATCGACCAGAGCGGCGAGCTCAAAGATGCCGATACGGCAGACATCTTCACCGAGGTGTCCCGAGGCGTCGACAAATGGCTCTGGTTTATCGAAGCCCACCTGCAGGCGGACCGCTGACGCGAGACGGAACATTCTGTCCGCACACGAATCGCGGCTTCTTGTCGCGCGGGCGCGGGCGCACCGCTAGCCTGTGACAAGCGCGAGGTTGGCATGATCGAGCGGCGCATCCGACGATTTGTGGCGGCCTTCTGGCTCGCCCTGTCACCCGCCCTGGCGAGCGCTTGCGGGTCCGGCGCTGCTGCCGGCAACGGCGGTCGGGCCGCGGATGCGTCGCCCGGCACTTCGGCGACGACGTCAGGCGCAGCGAGTCCCGCGGGCGGCGCGCAAAATCCCCCTGCGATGGTCGGATCCGGAAGCGGTGCCGCCGGCATGGTCGTCGATGCGGGCGGAGCGAGCCCCAGCAGCGGCGCCGCCAGCAGCGGCGCCGCAAACAACGGCGCCAGCGGTAGCGGTAGCGGCGGAGCGGGGGGCAAGGCGGGCGGGACGGACGTCGACGCGGGGAGCCCTGGCTCCACGAACGTCGGCGCCGCCCCGACCGACGCGGGCGCGGCGCCGGAGGCGGCGGCAGGTGTGGTCGTCCCGCAGACGTTCGTTTGCAGTCAGGTGATGGGCTTGATGCTCACCGACCAGTGGTACACCGCGGGCTTCGAGACGGCGCCCGGGATCGACGACGCGCGCTGGCAGCTCAAGTGGATGGATCACGCGTACATCGACGAGTGGGCGAACCCGAACAGCACGTTCTGGGGAATCGTTCCCACGTCGCCCTGCGCCCAAGACTCGAGCAGCCCGGACCGGGTCTTGCTCGTGGCGCTGAGCTGGACCCTCGTCACTCTTGCCGATTGGGAGACCAACGTCCAAAAGGACGTGGACAACATCAAGACCAAGTACCCGAACGTCAAGCAGATCGTCCTCATGACGATCGTCCGAGGTCCGGGGAACGTCTCGTGCGGTAACACGACGGTCGTGGCCGAAAATACGCTGATTCCTCCCTACGTCGACGAGGCGCTCGCCGCCGTGGCGGCCGCGAGTCCCGACCTCGTGAAGGTCGCGCCGCCGTTCGCAGCCAATTCTTGCGCCGATTTCATGGCAACGGGTCCGCACCTCACGGCGGCGGGCGACGCGGAGATGGCGCAGAAGATCGCGGCGGCATTCGCAAACCAGTAAGGACCGCGGGATTGCCCCCGCCGGCCCGGGAGCGAGGAAAGCGCGCCCGCGCCTATTTCGGCGCGGCCAGCGCTCGTTCGAGGGCTTCCACGAGATCGGTCGGGGTGAATGGTTTCGGCAGGAACGCTTGAATCATCGACCGATCGAGCGCGTTCTCCGCGGAGACGGCCATGTAGCCGGAGCTCAGGACGACGGGAATGTTCGATCCCGCTGCGCGGAGGCGTCGCACGACCTCGGCCCCGTCGATGTCCGGCATCGTCACGTCGAGCAGCACGACGTCGAACGCGGCGCGTTCGAGCGCGGCCAGACACGCTCGCCCGTCGGCCGCTTCTTCGACCGAATAACCTCGCCGCTCGAGGAGCCGGCGAACCAGGGACCTGACGAGCGGCTCGTCGTCGACCACGAGCACCCGTATCGGGCGGGCATGTGCCGCTGGACGCGGATCGGCCGGTGCCTCCGTCGACGCCTTGGCCCCGGGAAGGATCATCGAGAAACAACTACCACGCCCGATCTCGCTGTCGACGACAAGCGCTCCGCCGTGGGATGTGACGATGCCCAGGCATGCCGCCAGACCGAGGCCGTGCCCTTTCTCCTTCGTCGAAAAGAACGGCTCGAAGATCCGCTCTTTCGTGCCCGCGTCCATGCCGGCGCCCGTGTCACTCACGTCGGTGAGCACCCAGTTGCCGGGCTCCGCCGACGCTCCGAGCGCCCGGTGGAAACGAGCGTCCACGTCCCGGGTCCTGCGCATGGTCACCCGGATGACTCCCGGCTGGTCCCCGAGCGCGTCCGATGCGTTCGTCAGCAGATTCATCAGGACTTGCGTGAGCGTGGCGCGATTGCCGAAGACCCAGGTCTCCGGGCCGATGGCGAGCTCGATACGTGCCTTCTTGGACAAGACCGCGTCCAGGAGCTCGCGCAAATCGCGGCAGAGCCCACCCAAATCGACCGCCTCGCGGCGGCCAAGGTCGCGACGCCCCGCATACGCCAACATTTGCGCGGTGAGGGTGGCGGCCCTTTCCCCCGCCGATCGAATGGCGAGTGCGGCCTGCCGCTCCAGCGGGTCGGTGATGCGGTCGAGAAGGAGCTCGGCGTTCCCGAGCACGCCGACCAAGAGATTGTTGAAGTCGTGCGCGATTCCGCCCGCCAGGATTCCAAGACTCTCGGTTCGCTGGCTTCGCTCGATCTGCTGGAGGAGGTTCGCGCGTTCGCGCTCGAGTCGTCGCTTCTCGCGCAAGTCCCGCAGCCCGGCGATACGAACGGGCGCGCCGTGGAGCGTCGAATTGACGACGACGACCTCCACCGGGACGGGGGCCCCGTCGCCGGCCAAGATGTCGGCCTCGAGCGAGCCTACCCGGCCTTCTTGGGTGAAACGCGCGATCGTCGCGCGCGACGACTGCGCGACCAGATCGACAACCGCTTTTCCTTTCAGATCGTCGGGATTGACCCCCAGTTTCTCCCGGATGGGCCCAGCCACATCGACCACGATCCCGTTTCTACCGTAGACGATGCCGTCGAACGCGCCCGCGGCGAGATCGCGCAGGCGCACTTCGCTCTCCGCAAGGAGTGCGTGGAGTCGCTCGCGCTCGGTCACGTCCCGAATCGCGACCACGCGCACGGGCCGTTCCCCCAGCCGTCCCTGTTTGGACTGAAGCTCGGCACGAAAACGGGAGCCGTCCCAGCGGACTCCCGTAATCACGTAGGCGCCCTCGTAGCCGCTCCCCATCTTCGCGAGGACACCCTCCAGATCCTCGGCCGCGACGAAGCGTTCGGTCGTATTGCGTCCCACGACTTCCGCGCGGTCGCAGCCCATCATCGCTTCGAACCGGTGGTTCACGTCGATGACCACACCGTCCGCATGAATCAGAATCCCTTCGAACGACGCCTGCGAGAGCATCTCGAGGCGCTCTCGCGTGCTTCTCGCGTGCTCTTCGGCCACCGCGCGCGCCAAGGCGGCGCGAAGAAAGCATCCGACGAGCGCTCGATCCGGCGCCTCGCACGGGGGGACTGAGAGCGCGAGCGAAAGCGAGCGGCCGGCGCTCTCGATAGACAGCCAAGTCTCGCCGCACCCCGGCCCTTGAATCACGATTCCCGAGTCGGCCAGGATCGACAGCCCTCGGGCGAGAGCCTGCTCCCCGTTTTCCGTGACGAGCGCATCGCAAAGGGACGCGAGGATGCGTTCCACCCCCATAACCATCTTAGAGCGTATCACGGCGCCTGACTCGACCGTCAACGGCTGCAGGTCTTCCGCGCAGGATGTGGACTCAGGTGATTCTTCGCGCTTGGTCACGAGCGGGACGACGCGTCGACCTCGATCGCCTTCCGAAACCGATCCGGTGCGCGAAAGAGTCGGCCGAGCGCGGACCAGGATGCATCGGCGAGCGGGCCTCGCTGACGACCGAGGACGCACTGGAGAAACACCGCTTCACGAAGCAAAGGCGCGAGGTCAGCTTCGGTACGGGCGCGCCAGGCCGGCTCGTCGACCTCCGCTCGCTTGACCGCGGCCTCGAAGTCCACGAGGACGACTTCCAGCGGAGTCGGGCACACGACGAAATTGTGCAGCTCGGCGTCGCCGTGCGCGAGGCCGCGGTCGTGAAGCGTGCGAAGCTGCTCGAACGCGCTCGAAGCGAATCCCCAGAGCCCGGCGGCCGAGGCGAGCTCCAGTTTGAGCGCGATTCGTAGATTGCCTTCTTCCGGGTCGACACCGAACGGCGATAGACGCTGGTAGGGGCGTCCCGGTGCGAGGCAGCTGCGAAGTACCCCCGGGGTGAAGCCGATGGGAGGTGCCAGGCCGAGGATGTCGCACGCCCGCGAGAGATTTTCGAACTCCTTCGCCGTGTCGCCGTGCAATCGCGCCGCGAAGTACGTCTTCCGAAAGTGCAGCGGATAAGCGACCGCGCGCGGATGCTTTTGCCTGGTTTCTCGCCCGGCGATGACGATCTCGGCCGACATCAGGGGAAGGTCGTTGGCTTCGCGATGCGCAATCGTGCGCACGACGTAGTCGTTCTGTTGCGGTCGCTCGAGGAGGCCGGCAAGCTCCTGCGCCAAGCTCACGGAGTGTCGAGGAGACACGGCGACGAGCTGTTCGTCATCCATGGGGGCGCGAATGGGGCTCTGGGATTGGGCGCCGGGGCCGCATGTCGTCGGCCCCGAGGATAGTCCGCTCGGGCGCGCCGTCGATCGGCCAATCGCCCTTTTCGAAGACATTGCCGTGAGCCGCCGAACGACCCCAGCTGTCAGGGGAAGACGCCGTCCTGGTAGTCCGAGAGGATCTCCCCCGCGGCGCGGGCGCCTTCCTCCGCGCCGCCCTCCATGAAGCCCTGGAAGCTCGTGGAGCAGTGTTCGCCGGCGAAGTGAATCTTGCCCTGGCGGACGCCCTCATAGCCGCTGAACGACGTGTATTGCCCGACGAGCCAGCACGAGTAGCTGCCGAGGAGATTCGGATCGATCGCGGGCACGCTCAACGTCGCCGTCCCGGTATAGAGGCGCGTGATCCCGGGGAATACCGGCTCGATTTGCCGCAGGAACGCGGCCGCGTACTCCCGCACCGAAGACGAACTGGAATCGGTATAGGGGCCTCCCGGATGGAACGACGCTCCGATGGAGCCGCCGGTGTAATCGACGAGAATTCCGGTGACGCCCGCCTGCGCGCGGGTGACGTCCCAGGTGTTCTGATAGCCCGTGTCGCCGTAGGACGATCCGAAGCTCCGCGGCCAGGGGTGCCCGGCTTCGTCCCAGATGCGGCTCGAGAACTGGAGTTGCAGCTTCGCGTTCGTTCCGTAGCCGAGCTTCGTGATGGCCGTCTTCTTCAAAGAGTCGAACCCCGCCTTCGAATAGTCGAGGCCGCGAAGGACGCTGAACGGAATGGCGAGAACGACGCGGTCCGCGGTCACCGACTCGGTACCTGCGGAGGTCGCGAACGTCAGATCGAAGGCCCCGTCGCTGGCCTTGCTCAGTTCCGTGAGTCGATATCCCGTCTTGACGGATCCCGGCGGCAGCGACGCGGCGATGGCCTTCGGAAGCTTGTCATTGCCGCCTCGAATGTGGAAACGCTCGTCGGAGTAGCCGAAGAGCGCGAGATCGTTGGTGGGACCCACGAGGAGATAAACGAGGTTCAGGCTGCTCTGCTCTTTCGTGTCTCTGCCGTATTCGATGTTGTAAGCAACGTCGAGCAGCTTGCCGAACGTCGACCCGTGGCCGCTTGGTACGTAGCGCTCGATCCACGCATACACGCTCGTGTGATCGAGCTCGCGTCCCGCCGCGGTCGACGAATTGTAAAGCGTCGGGAAGGGCGCGTCGGTGTTCTGGGTGTTGAGCACCTTGAGGACCGGTTGAAAGTCCTTGTCGGCCTGCGCATACCGATAATATTTGCCGTCGAAGTAGTACGTCTCGGTCGACCCGGCCGGCTCCGCGGCGTGAAGGTCGTCGAGGGGCAGTCCGAAGCGCTGCGCGAGGTCTTGAATGGCCGTGTGGCCACTGTCGATCAGCTCACCGCACCACTCGCTGACTTGGCCATTCGCCCACGTCCGCGCGTTCGAGTGCATTCGACCGCCGACCACCGAGGCCGCTTCGTAGATCGTCGACGAATACCCTGCGTCGCGGAGCGAGAGCGCCGCGTTCAATCCCGCGATTCCTGCCCCGACAATCGCAATGCGCGGCTTTTCTGTCGATGCGATCGCCGGTCGACTCCTGGCGACCACGGCGGCGCCGGCCAGTGCGCCGGCGCCTTTCAGCAATTCGCGACGGCGGAGGGCGCGTTCCGCACGCACCCGCTCGACGGGCAGGCCCCGTCGTTCGGCCTCGAGGTGTACGGCAGCAAGACTCTGAAGAAACGACATCAATGCGGTGCGGGCCATCGGGTTCTCCGTTGGAAGGGGTCGGGCGCGCCAGCGTGCGCGCGAAACGCGAAGCCCGGACGCTACTCCCGTTCCGGACGCGCGGGACCCGTCGAATCGGCGTTCGGTGGAGGAAAGACGGAAATGTAACGAACGCGACGCATCGAGGTCATCGTGCGGACCGCGTGCAGCGCAGGAGGCCGGCTCGGATGTTGACGCGCCGTCCGCGGTCGTGCGCGGCTCACGCTCAACCAGCAGATCGTGACGAACGTCGTCCTCAGCGGCGGGCAGTACTATCCGGGCGGAGGATTCGGCGGGGCGCCGTCGGACCCGAGTCTGGATTACTTGCCCATCCCTGCTAGGGGGCCGTTGGGGGTTCGAGCAGCGGCAGCACGCCGGGCACGGGCTCGTCATCCGGTCCGGGAGCCACGGCCGACGCCAGCAGCGGCGCCGATGCGAGCATTACCGGCCAGGTCACGAGCTCGTCGTCCGGAGGGGGAAGCGGGGCGGGCGGTTCGAACAATGAAGGGCCTCCGCCCAGCGGTGCCGGCAACCATGGGTGCTCGGCCGCGGCCGCGTCCGACTCCGGGACGGCCGGCGGCTTGGGCGGGATCGCTGCCTTCGTCGGGTTGGCGGTGGCACGGGCAAGTCGCCGGCGAGCCAGGCGAGTCGCGTAACGGTGCGCTGACGGTGCCGAACTGTGCCAAGGCGCGGCGCCGGCGTCATGGAGCCGGTGTCGTACGGTGGCCGTCGCGCGCACCGGTTAGCCTCGAGTCGCCGCACGATCGACGTACGCGCGACTCTCGGATCGGACGGGTATGCTTCCTGCGATACGGCCGTGAAGGTCGTTGAGATCCAAGATCGGGGAGCCATCCATGAAGGAAGCAGCAATTGTATTGGGGGCTGCGGTTGCGGCGTCGACGTTTGCCCTCGCAGGAGAGCGAAGCGCGCGAGCCTGCGGTGGGTGTTTTCACCCGCCGACGCAAACGGTCGCGGACATCACCGACGAGCGGATGCTCCTCACGGTGTCGACGACCCAGACCACGCTCTACGACCAAATCCGGTACTCGGGATCGCCGACCTCGTTCGCGTGGGTGCTTCCCATCCACGGAACGGTGACCGTGGGCCTGAGCGCCGACGTCCTCTTCGACTCGGTGGACGTCCTGACCGCTACACAGATTACGCCGCCCCCCTCGAGCTGCGCGCCGTGCTTTGCGCGTGGGGGGTTGGGAGGGCCGACGGCAGGTGGCGGCGCCAACACTCAGACGGGGTCCGCACCGCCCGCCGTCACGGTGTCCCACGTCCAGAACGTGGGTCCGTACGCGACGGTGCAGCTTCACTCGACCGACGCGAGCGCGCTCAACACCTGGCTGGCGCAGAACGGCTACGTCATTCCGGCCGACGTCACGCCGGTGATCGCGGAGTACGTGACCGAGGGGTTCGATTTTCTGGCGATGAAACTATTGCCCAATATGGGCGTGCAGGCGATGCGGCCGGTGCGCGTCACGTCGGCCGGCGCATCTCTGTCGCTGCCGCTTCGGATGGCCGCGGTGGGCACGGGCGCGATCGTGGGGATCACGGTTTGGGTGGTGAGCGACGGGCGCTACGAGCCGCAGAACTACCCGTTCTTTCGCATCGACGACAAGGCCCTGGTCTGGGACTACAGCACGAGCCTGAGCAACTACACGACGCTCCGTGTGCAGAACGAGGCGACGCTGCACAACGGGGGCTGGGAGATCGAGAGCTCGCTCACGCTCAACCAGCAGATCGTGACGAACGTCGTCCTCAGCGGCGGGCAGTACTATCCGGGCGGGGGATTCGGCGGCGCGCCGTCGGACCCGAGTCTGGATTACTTGCCCATCCCTGCTTCTGGCGGTGAGGCGGGAGCGGGGCAAACGGCCGAGGAGGTGCGTACGGCTGACCTGTCGACTCTATTCGCCGGGATCACGGCGCCGAACGTTCGCATCACGCGGATTCGAGGCGATATCGCGCACGCCGCGATGACGTCCGACCTCGTCCTCCAGGCTTCGTCCGACCAGTCGGAGCTGTCGAACGTTCGGCTCCTGACCCAATCCGTCAACGAAGTGTGCGCGTGCGGCTACCTCGACTCGGGGTTGTCCTCGTCGGGCGGTCCGGTTTCGTCGTCGGGCGGCGTGGCTTCGTCCTCGGGCCCCGGGATCGACAGTGGCGCGAGCGACGCTGCTAGCGCATCGTCGGTGCAGGGAGCCGGGAGCGGTGGGGGGTCTGGGCAGGGGGGTTCGAGCAGCGGCAGCACGCCGGGCACGGGCTCGTCATCCGGTCCGGCAGCCACGGCCGACGCCAGCGGCGGCGCCGATGCGAGCATTACCGGCCAGGTCACGAGCTCCTCGTCCGGAGGAGGAAGCGGCGCCGTCGGTTCGAAAAATCAAGTGGCACCGCCGAACGGTGGCGGCAACCAGGGATGCTCGGCCGTGGCCGCGTCCGACTCCGGGACGGCCGGCGGCTTTGGCGGGTTGGCTGCCTTCGTCGGGTTGGCGGTGGCGCGGGCAAGTCGCCGGCGAGCCAGGCGAGTCGCGTAACGCAGCGCTGACGGTGCCGAACTGTGCCAAGGCGCGGCGCCGGCGTCATGGAGCCGGTGTCGTACGGTGGCCGTCGCGCGCACCGGTGAGCCTCGACTCGCTGCACGATCGACGTACGCACGACTCTCGGATCGGACGGGTATGCTTCCTGCGATACGGCCGTGAAGGTCGTTGAGATCCAGATCGGGGAGCCATCCATGAAGGAAGCAGCAATTGTATTGGGCGCTGCGGTTGCGGCGTCGACGTTCGCACTCGCGGGAGAGCGAAGCGCGCGAGCATGCGGTGGATGTTTTCACCCGCCGACGCAAACCGTGTCCGACATCACCGACGAGCGGATGCTCCGTATCCCATCGGTGATCTGACGTACTTCTGCGGCCGGCCTGACCACGCTACGCGCAAGAGCGGAGGTCACGATGGGACACGGAGCGCAGACAACGGGAAGGCATGGCGGCTTGCCGCGGTGGACGGAGGACGAAGCGCGGTCAGCACTCACCGAGCTCGCGCAGTCAGGGCAGAGCGTGGCCGAGTTTGCGCGTCGCCGAGGTTTCTC
>Ga0265318_10001602_pt1 | contig 13096 bp, 12 predicted proteins | sample 4821metaG_FD_192431 | JGI IMG/M metagenome (GOLD analysis project Ga0265318, IMG submission 192431) | Rhizosphere microbial communities from Carex aquatilis grown in University of Washington, Seatle, WA, United States - 4-8-21 metaG | ecosystem: Host-associated > Plants > Roots > Rhizosphere >... | reverse complement strand
GTTCGGCAGCACCGTTATCATGAACTTGTCGGTACCCTTGCTGGCAGTGACGAACAGCGCGCCGCCCTGGGCGGATGCGACGACGCCCGGCGTGAAGCCGGCGGCGGTCACCGCGGCCTTGGCCTTGGCCTCGTCGGCGCTGGTATAGGCATTGACGGTGCCGCTCTGGGCGAGAGCAGCGGTGGCGGAAATGGCCAGCAGAGCGGCGGCCAAAGCGGCATCAAGGGAAATCTTGTTCATTGTTATCCTCCGAGAACGGGGCGACGCCCCCACGTCACGGCGCCGACTTTGCCAAATCCACAGGCGCACGCGATAGGGGGCTGGCTGCGGCTGTTGCGCGCCGTGCGTTACCTTTCTGTCATCGGCGAGGTTCATGCTGCACCTGCGAAGTAGGTTTCTTGCCATCACTCGGGGCCGCGCGTATTGTCGCGGCTGTCTGGGGGTTACGCCCCGTCGTTAGTGAAGCGCGCCTGAAGAACCCTGCCCGCCTTTGTGTGCGCTGGACGACGGTCGGACTTCCTTCCCCAACGACAGCGTATTTCCTGGCGCCGTCCGGCATGTGCCGGCGGGGAACCAACGCAGGAACTGCTCTAATGACCATCGGTACCGTGAAATTCTTCAATACTTCCAAGGGTTTCGGATTCATCGCGCCGGAAGGCGGCGGCAAGGATGTGTTCGTGCACGCCACCGCGGTGGAAGCCGCCGGCATGCGCAGCCTGAATGAAGGCCAGAAGGTCTCGTTCGACATCGTGCCGGACGCGCGCGGCGCCAAGGCCTCGAACCTCAAATCGGCTTAAGCCCGGCACTCCATACGGATCGGAGACGGCGGGCCCGAAGGGATCCGCCGTTTCTGCTTACTGGCGGCCTCCGGCGAAGGTGATGGTGAGTTCTTTCTGCGGCCCGCCACCGCCGGTAAAGCTGGTGCTGCGGCTGGGGCGGCCCTCAATGGCGGCGGTGGCGGTGTACCGCCCGGCCGGGGCCTTGAGCAGCAGCCAGGGCGCGTCGCAATCGGTCTCCAGCAGGGTCTTGCCGCCGCTGGCCACGGTGAAATGCGCCGCCGCCAAGTCTTGGCCGGCGTTGTTGGCCAGCACGATCTTCACCGGATAGGATGACCATTCCGGATTGTCCTTGGCCGAGCCGACGCCGGTGCAGACCGCCGTGACCCCACCCGCGGTGAAAGGCACGTCCTGGGCGGCGAAGGCAGCCGTGGCGGCACAGACCAAGCCGAGGGCCAGGGCCAGCGGGGTGATGGAAAGCAGGAAGCTGCGCATGGGTTTCTCCGGTGGTCCCGGCAGGAAAACCGATAAGCCCGCCTTGGAGTTCCAAGGTTCCCCTTGCCCGCCCCGCCTTCTATGATCCGCGCGCCATTGGAGATTTAAACCTTGGGCATGGAAAAGCCGCAGATTTCGAGCCTGGCCTTGGCCGAGATGATCGATGCCGAGGGCCTGCGGCGCGCCTTGGCGGAATTGGCCGCTGCAACGCCGGACCAGACCGGTCTGCGGGCGGCGGCGCTGGTGCTGGTAAAGACCGCCTTCACCGAAGGCCGCACCAAAGTGCGGACGGCGGTGGAACAGAATGGGCTGCAGGGCCTGCCCGCCGCCCGCGCACTGTCGGCGCTGCAGGATGCGGTGATCGGGATCATTTATGATTTCGCGGTCCGCCAAGTCTATCCCGACAAGTCGGCTGCCACCGTCGACCGCATCACTGTCGCCGCCACCGGGGGCTATGGCCGCGGCGAACTGGCGCCCGGCTCGGACATCGACCTGCTCTTCCTGCGCCCGGCGCGGCAGACCGCCTGGGGCGAGAGCGTGATCGAGTTCATCCTCTACATGCTGTGGGACCTGGGTCTGAAGGTCGGCCATGCCACCCGCAGTGTCGCCGAGGGCCTGCGCCTGGCGCGGCAGGACGTCACCATCCGCACCGCCATGCTGGAGGCGCGCTGGCTTTGCGGCGACACCGCCCTGTTCGAGGAGATGCGGCGAAAATTCTGGGAAGACGCCACCGGCAATGGCCGCGACTTCGTCGAAGCCAAGCTGGCCGAGCGCAAGCAGCGTCATGCCCGCCAAGGCGAAAGCCGCTATCTGGTCGAGCCCAACCTCAAGGAGAGCAAGGGCGGACTGCGCGATCTGCAGACGCTCTACTGGATCGGCAAACATCTCTACCGGGTCCAGGAACCGGCCGACCTGGTGGACCACAATGTCTTCACCAAGGATGAGTTCAAGGTCTTCCAGAAGGCCGAGGCCTTTCTCTGGAACGTACGGGTGCGGCTGCATTACCTGCTGGGCCGGGCCGAGGAGCGGCTATCCTTCGACGTGCAGCCGGCCCTGGCGGCGGCGATGGGCTATCAGGACGCGGAGAAGCCGCGCCGTGCCGTCGAAGCCTTCATGCGCGCCTACTTCCTGGTGGCCAAGGATGTCGGCGACCTCACCCGCATCTTCATCGCCGCGCTGGAAGAGCAGCACAGAAAGCCGCGCCGTTCGCTCAGGCGCATCCTGCCTGGCTTTCTCACCCAACGCAGCCCCGACGATGATTTCTACGTCGAGAATGGGCGGCTGTCCGCCAATCCGGCGATCTTCAAGGCCGATCCCGCCAACCTGATCCGGCTGTTCCATGTCGCCGACACCAAGCAGATCGACGTCCATCCCAACACATTGCGGACCGTCACCCGCTCGCTGGACCTGATTACCGACGCGGTGCGCCAGGATCCCGCCGCCAACCGCGCTTTCCTGGAGACGCTCACCTCGCGCCACGATCCGGAGCGGGCGCTGCGGTTGATGAACGAAGCCGGCGTGCTGGGCCGCTTCATCCCGGAATTCGGCCATGCCGTCGGCCTGATGCAGTTCAACATGTACCACCATTACACGGTGGACGAGCATCTGATCCGCGCTGTCGGCAACATCGCCGCCATCGAGCGCGATGAGCACAAGGACGAGCATCCCCTCACCACCGACGTGATCAAACGCATCAAGTCACGCGAGGCGCTTTATTGCGCCGTGCTGCTGCACGACATGGCCAAGGGGCTGCCGGGCGACCACAGCAATGTCGGCGCCGCCATCGCCGAGAGCCTCTGTCCGCGGTTGGGCTTATCTGATGCCGACACCCGCGCCGTCGCCTGGCTGGTGAAGAACCACCTAGTGATGAGCGACACCGCCCAGCGCCGCGACGTCTCCGATCCCAAGACGGTGCGCGATTTCGTGGCGCTGGTGCAGACGCCGGAGATGCTGCGTCTGCTTTTGATCCTCACCGTCTGCGACATCCGCGCCGTCGGGCCGGGCGTCTTCAATGGCTGGAAGGGCCAGCTGCTGCGCGAGCTTTACTACGCCGCCGAAACCGTGATGACCGGCGGCGACCAGGCCCCTGCCCGCGATGCCCGCGTCGCCGCTGCCAAGGAGGCGCTGGCGGCGCGCCTCACCGACTTCACGCCGGAACAACGGGCGCGCGCCCTCTTCCGCCATTACGACAATTACTGGCTGGCCTTTGAGCAGGACGAACAGGAGCGCCATGCCAGGCTGGTGGAAGCGGCCGACGCGTCAGGCGAATTGCTGACCCTGGCGGCGGATAGCAATGACTTCCGCGCCATCACCGAGATCGTGCTCTACACCCCGGACCATGCCGGCCTGTTCAGCCAGTTGGCGGGCGCCATCGCCATGTCGGGCGGCAGCATCGTGGACGCCAAGGCCTTCACCACCTCGGACGGCTTCGCCCTGGATGTCTTCTCGGTGCAGGATGCCGAAGGCGAGGCCTTTGGCGACAAGGACCGCCTCGGCCGTTTGCGCCAGACCATTGAGAAGACCCTGCGCGGCCAGGTCTGGCCGCGCCAGGCGCTGGCCACCCGCCAACAGAAGAGCAAGGCCAGCGCCTTCCGCATCCGGCCCAAGGTGCTGTTCGACAATGACGCCTCGCAACTGGCGACGGTGATCGAGGTCGAATGCCTGGACCGCCCCGGCTTGCTCTATGACGTCACCCAGGCGATCTTCGAATCCGGCCTTTCCATCTCCAGCTCGATGATCGCGACCTATGGCGAGAAGGCGGTGGATGTCTTCTATGTTCGCGACGGTTTCGGCCACAAGGTCCGCCATCCGGAACGGCTGGAAACGGTGGAAAAGCGCCTCAAGGCGGCCCTTGAACCCGTCGCCCCCGGCGCGGCATAAGGCGCGGGCCATGAGCCACAGCCAACTCGTCCTTTCGGGCATGCAGCCCACCCACAGCCTGCATCTGGGCAACTATCTCGGCGCCCTGAAGAACTGGGTGAAGCTGCAGGAGAAGATGCCCTGCCTGTTCTGCGTGGTGGACATGCACGCCATCACCCAGGATGTCGGCTATGGCCATGCCGCCGACCTGACCAGGCAGACCCGCGAGGTCGCCGCCGCCTATATCGCAGGCGGCATTGATCCCGGGCGCTCGCCGATCTTCAACCAGAGCCAGGTGCCGGAACATGCCGAACTGGCCTGGATCCTCAACTGCGTGGCGCGGCTGGGCTGGCTCGACCGCATGACGCAGTTCAAGGAGAAGTCGGGCAAGCACAAGGAACGCGCCAGCGTCGGGCTCTACACCTATCCGGTGCTGATGGCGGCCGACATCCTGGTCTACAAGGCGACGCATGTGCCGGTGGGCGAGGACCAGAAGCAGCATCTGGAACTGGCGCGCGACATCGCCCAGAAGTTCAACAATGATTTCGGCGCGCCGGATTTCTTCCCCCAGCCCGAGCCGGTGATCTTGGGACCAGGGACGCGGGTGATGAGCCTGCGCGATGGCGCCAAGAAAATGTCAAAGTCAGATGAAAGCGACGCCTCGCGCATCAACCTCACCGACGATGCCGACGCCATCGCCAACAAGATCAAGCGCGCCAAGACCGATCCCAATCCGCTGCCGGAGAACAAGGACGGACTGGCGGGACGGCCGGAAGCGGAGAATCTTCTCTCCATCTATGCCGCGCTTTCCGACCGGGCGCTTGACGCGGTGCTTGCCGACTTCGCCGGCAAACAATTCTCCGAGTTCAAGAATGCTTTGGCCGACCTCACCATCGCCAAGCTGGAGCCCATCACCGCGAAAATGCGCGCCCTGCTGGCCGATCCGGCGGAGATCGACCGCGTGTTGCAGGACGGCGCGGCAAAAGCCCGCGCCATCGCCGCACCCATCATGGCTGAGACAAAAAAGCTGGTCGGATTCATAAGTTGAAGAGGAGCGTCGGCCAGGAAAAGCGGACTTCCGTTGCTACGCTGTCGCTAGCAACTCCGTCTGGCCGCGCGACCACATGAAAAACGTTCTGGTCACCGGTGCGGCGAAGCGGCTTGGGCGGGCCATCGCCCTGGACCTCGCCGCGGCGGGCTGGAATGTCGCCCTGCACTACAACAGCAGCGACGCCGACGCCGTGGCTGCCGAGGCGCGAGGGCATGGCGTCAAGGCGGCGGCGCTCAAGGCCGACCTGTCGCGGGAAGCGGAGACCGCGGCGCTGGTGGCGCAGGCCGCCGCAGCCATCGGCCCGCTTACCGCGCTGATAAATTCCGCTTCCATTTTCGAAAATGACGATTGGCAGACCGCCACCCGGAAAAGCTGGGACACCCATGTCGAGGTCAACCTGCGCGCGCCACTGGTGCTGTCGCAACATTTCGCTGCCCAGCTTCCAGAGGGGTCGCAGGGCAGCATCATCAACATCATTGACCAGCGCGTGCTGAAGCCGACGCCACAATTTCTTTCCTACAGCCTCTCCAAGGCCGGGCTCTACTGGCTCACCACCACCCTGGCGCAGGGCATGGCGCCGCGCATCCGGGTCAACGCGGTCGGGCCGGGGCCGACCCTGCGCAATGAGCGCCAATCGGTGGCCGATTTCGAGCGCCAGCGCGGCGCCACCCTGCTGGGCCATGGCGCCGAGCCGGCCGATATCTGCGCTGCTGTGCACTACCTGCTGGAAGCGTCCGCCGTCACCGGCCAGATGATCGCGGCGGATGGCGGCCAGCATCTTATCTGGCAGACCCCCGATGTGCAGGGGCGGGAATGAACAAGGCACCACATTTCGCCAGCGCCACGCGCGGCATCAGGCATGTCTTCATCCGCAATCTGGAGTTGCCCGCTCATATCGGCGTCTACGCCCGCGAGGAAGGACGCACCCAGCAGGTGCGGATCAATGTGGACCTCGCCACCGACGAGATCGCCGACGCCCAGGACATGCTGGAGAATGTGGTGGACTATCATGTCATCGAGAAGCGTATCCGCGCCATCATCGCCGAGGGCCATGTCCGCCTGGCCGAGACCCTGGCCGAACGCATCGCCGCCGCCTGCTTCGAGGACGCCCGCGTCCGCACCGTGCGGGTGCGAGTGGAGAAGCTGGAAGCCCTCACCGCCGCTGAAAGTGTGGGTATCGAAATTGAACGCAGCCGCTAATATACTGGCAGGATGAGTTCCGACGCGCCTCTGAAAGGCGCCGCCCGCATCCAGGCCTATCTCAAGACCTTGCCCGACGCGCCCGGCGTCTATCGCATGCTGAACGCGGCGGGCGAGGTGCTGTATGTCGGCAAGGCCAAGAGCCTGAAGAAACGCGTCTCCTCCTATGCCGGCGGCCGCGTCCATAGCGACCGCCTCACCCGCATGGTGGCCGAAACAGCGGAGATGGTCTTCGTCACCACCGCTTCGGAGACCGAGGCACTGCTGCTGGAATCCAACCTGATCAAGCGGCTGAATCCGCGCTACAACGTCTCCTATCGCGACGACAAGAGTTTTCCCAACATCCTGCTGCGCGAGGACCATGCCTATCCGCAGCTGCTCAAACATCGTGGCGCCAAGACAGCCAAGGGCGTCTATTACGGCCCCTTCGCTAGCGCCGGGGCCGTCACCCGCACATTGAATACGCTGCAGCGCGCCTTCCTGCTGCGCTCCTGCTCGGACTCGGTGTTCGACAGCCGTACCCGCCCCTGCCTGCTGTTCCAGATCAAACGCTGCAGCGGCCCTTGCGTCCAGCGCATCGACCAGCCGGGCTACAACGCGCTGGTGCAGGAGGTAGAGAACTTCCTTTCCGGCAAAAGCGGCGCGGTGCAGAAGGCGATGAAGGGGGAAATGGACCAGGCGGCGGAAGCGCTGGACTTCGAGCGGGCGGCGCGGTTGCGCGACCGCTTGCGAGCGATGAGCCATATACAGTCGTCGCAGGGCGTCAATCCTTCCAGCTTCGACGAAGCCGATCTTTTCGCCCTGCATGCGGAAGGCGGCCATGCCTGCGTCCAAGTCTTCTTCTTCCGCGCCGGGCAGAACTGGGGCAACCGGCCCTATTTTCCCCGCATTCCCTTCGACATGGAGCCGCATGAGGTGCTGGAATCCTTCATTGGCCAGTTCTATGACGAACGCCCCGCGCCGAGACTGCTGCTGGTCTCGCACGAGATGGCAGGCGCACCGCTGATGGCGGAGGCGCTTTCCACCAGCGCCGGGCACAAAGTCGAAATTGCCTTGCCGCAGCGGGGCGAGAAGCGCGAGATCATGGAGCGGGCCCTGACCAATGCCCGCGAGCAGCTGGGCCGCCGCATGGCCGAGAACAGCGCCCAGACCCAATTGCTGGAAGGCGTGGCCGACATTTTTGGGCTGGAGGCACCGCCCCGCCGCATCGAGGTCTATGACAATTCCCACATCCAGGGCGCACATGCTCTGGGCGCCTTTGTCGTGGCCGGGCCGGAGGGCTTCGAGAAGGGCCAGTACCGCAAATTCAACATCAAGGCGGCCGACCTCGCGCCGGGCGACGATTACGCCATGATGCGGGAAGTGCTGAGCCGCCGCTTTGCCCGCATGGTCAAGGAAGAAGCGGAAGCTGAGAAAGATGAAAAGTGGCGCCGCCCAGATCTGGTGCTGATTGACGGGGGCCCGGGCCAGCTTTCCATTGCCTGCCAAGTCTTCGCCGATCTGGGGGTGGAGGACGTGGCGCTGGCTGCCATCTCCAAGGGGCCGGACCGCGATGCCGGAAGGGAACATTTCTATCTGCCGGGCAAGGAAGCCTTCCGTCTCGATCCCAAAAGCCCGGTGCTCTACTATTTGCAACGGCTGCGTGACGAAGCGCACCGCTTTGTCATTGGCGGCCACCGCAAGAAGCGCAGCGCCGCCATTGGTGCCAATCCGCTGGACGAAATTGCCGGCATCGGCGCGGGGCGCAAGCGCGCTTTGCTGCAGCATTTCGGCTCGGCCAGGGCGGTTTCCGCCGCCAGCCTTGCCGACCTGTCATCCGTCGAAGGCGTCAGCGCCACCCTGGCCAAGAAAATCTTCGATTTTTTCCACCCAAGCGGGTGACATCTTCGAGTGGCGTTCTAAACTGGCGCCATGACCGGCCTGCCCAATGCCCTGACCATCCTGCGCATCGTCCTGGTTCCGGTGTTCGCCATCGCCTTTGTGCTACCGGGCGATGCGGCCCGCATCATCGCCTTCCTGGTCTTCGCCGCCGCTAGCGTCAGTGACTGGCTGGACGGCTTCGCCGCCCGCAAGCTCAAGGCCGGCTCGGATTTCGGCCGCATGCTCGATCCCATCGCCGACAAGGTGCTGATCGCGGTGGCGCTGATGATGCTGGTGGCCGAAGGAACCTTCACCCAGGTCAAACCCAACGGCATGCTAAGCCTGCTCAAGCTGGTGCCGGCCATCGTCATCCTGTCGCGGGAGATCCTGGTTTCGGGCCTGCGCGAATTCCTGGCGGGAACGCGGGTCAGCGTGCCGGTGACGGTGCTGGCCAAGGTCAAGACCGGGGCGCAGATGGTGGCGATCGGCGCCATGATCCTGACGCCGCTGGCGAACGAATTCGCCCCCGGCATTCCCGGCACCAGCTACACCTATGTCGCTTACCTGCTGCTCTGGGTCGCCGCCGCGCTGACGGTCTATACCGGCGTCATCTATTTCAAGAACGGCATGGCCTATATCAAGCCCGGCCATAAACCGGTGGGCGACTGAGCGTCGGCCCCGCGAAGTGCGGCGGCTAGCGACAGCGTAGCGCCGCGTTCGCGTCAGGCCGCGCGACCATAAAAGACTTCAGGCCGGTTCCTTCACCACGCCGCGCACTTCGTCGGCATAGGCGTTCATCAACATCTCGGTCAACGCGCCGGGCTTGAAGGTGTAAGGCCCGATTTCGCGCACCGGTGTGACTTCCGCCGCCGAGCCGGTGAGGAAACACTCCGAAAAGTCCGCCATTTCCTCCGGCTTGATATGGCGCTCAATCACGCTGACGCCGCGCTTCTTCGCGATGGCGATCACGGACTGGCGGGTGATGCCGTTGAGGAAGCAGTCGGGGATCGGCGTGTGCAGCACGCCGTCCTTGATGAAGAAGACATTGGCGCCGGTCGCCTCGCTGACAAGTCCGCGATAATCCAGGAACATGGCGTCGGCATAGCCCTTGGCCTCGGCCTCATGCTTGCAGAGGGTGCAGATCATGTAGAGGCCCGCCGCCTTGGCATGCACCGGCTCGGTTTCCGGCGAAGGCCGCTTGTAGCGGGCGATGTCCAGACGAATGCCCTTGAGCTTTTCCGCCGGGCTGAAATAGGACGGCCAGGGCCAGGTGGCGATGGCGACATGGATGGTGGTGTTCTGGGCCGACACCGCCATCATCTCGCTGCCGCGGAAGGCGACGGGACGCAGATAGCCTTCGACGATGCCGTTGGCCTTGCACACCGCGATGCAGGCCTGGTTGATCTCTTCGCGGGTGAAGGGAATCTTCATGCCCAGCGTCTCAGCCGAGGCGAATAGCCGGTCGGTATGCTCCTTCAGCTTGTAGACGGTGCCGCCATACATGCGCTGGCCCTCAAAGACGCAGGAGCCGTAATGCAGGCCATGGGTGAGGACATGGGTCTTAGCCTCCTTCCAGGGCACCAGCTGGCCGTCATGCCAGATGACGCCGTCGCGCTGGTCGAAGGGGATGACACCGGCCATAATAAAACTCGTCCTTTTCCGCCCTTTAGGCCAGGTTGCGCGAGACCCTTGCCCCGCCCCGGTCCCGGTTTTAGGTATTGCAGCATGGCGGAGACGAAATCGGCAAGGCCGGCCAAGGGCTTTTGGCATCGCTTCCCGGCATGGCAGCCATGATTCCCAGCGATCCGCACCTGCTGGTGGTGGACGATGACGAACGTTTGCGCGCCCTGCTGCAGCGTTATCTCAGCACCAATGGCTACCGGGTCAGCGCGGCCGCCGGCGCCGCCGAAGCACGGCAGTTACTGGCCAACATGGAGTTCGACCTGCTGGTGCTGGATGTGATGATGCCGGGGGAATCCGGGCTGGATTTCGCCCATGACCTGCGCCGCAGTTCCCAGGTTCCAATCCTGATGCTGACGGCGCGGGGCGATCCTGCCGACCGCATCGCCGGGCTGGAACGGGGAGCGGACGATTACCTGCCCAAGCCGTTCGAGCCGCGCGAATTGTTGCTGCGGATCAACGCGCTGCTGCGCCGGGTGCAGGCGCCCGCGCCTGCCACGGCGGCGCAGCCCTTGCGCATGGGTGCGGCGCTGTTCGATCCCGAAGGCGGCCGCCTGACCAAAGCCGGCAAGCCGGTGAAGCTGACCGGAGCGGAGCAGGCGCTGCTGCAGCTTTTCGCCGCTCACGCGGGCAGGCCCTTCTCCCGCACCGACCTCTGCAAGCGTCTGGGCGTGGCGCTGGAGCGTTCGATTGACGTGCAGGTGACGCGGCTCAGGCGCAAGATCGAGGACGATCCCAAGCTCCCGCTCTACCTCCAGACGGTGCGGGGGATTGGCTACATGCTGGTTCCGGATCGAGCATGAGCGTCGGCCGCTTCGTCAAACGCTTTCTGCCGCGCGGGTTGTTCGGGCGCTCGTTTATAATCCTGATCGCGCCCATCGTGCTGCTGCTGAGCATCCTCACCTATGTCTTTTTCGAGCGCGAGCTGGACATCACCACCCGCAGCCTCGCCCGTGACGTTGCCGCCGATGTGGTGCTGCTGGTGGCGCTGGAGGATTCCACCCCGGCGCTGGAGCGCGATGGCCTGCGCAAGCTGACGGCGCAGCAATTGCGTTACCACGTCATCTTTCATGACGGCGAGAAGGTGGCTGCCAACGCGCCCAGCGCCGGCATGACCACCATTGACCGGGCGCTGGACGACGTCATCGCCCAGCAGGTGGGGCCGGGCCGCCATTTCGCCACCAGCCGCACCGGCGACGATTTCAACATCAAGGTCGACGCCAAGGACGGGGTGCTGGAAGTGATCGTGCCGCGCGCGCGCGCCACCGTGGAGCAGCCGGACGTGTTTCTCGCCTGGATGACGGCGGCCGCGCTGTTTCTGGTGTTGATCGCGGTACAATTCCTGCGTGGGCAGGTCAGGCCCATCGAGCGGCTGGCGCTGGCGGCGGAAGCCTTCGGCAAAGGCCGCGCGGTGCCCGACTTCAAGCCTTACGGCGCCACCGAAGTGCGGCGCGCGGCGCACGCCTTCATCACCATGCGCGAACGCATTGAGCGCCATGTCGGCCAGCGCACCGAGATGCTGGCGGGGGTGAGCCACGACCTCAAGACGCCGCTCACCCGCATGAAGCTGGCGGTCGTGATGATGCCCGCCAATCCCGAATTGGCGGCCATCGCCGCCGACTTGGACGAGATGGAGCATATGCTGGACGATTATCTCGCCTTTGCCCGTGGCGAGGGTGGCGAGGAATCCGCCGTCACCGACCTGGCCGCACTGGTGCGCGACACCGCCAGCGGCGTGGCGCGGACCAAGCCGGGCGGGCCGGCGCGGCTCAGCGTCACCGCGCCGGAAACCGCGCCGGTCAGCGTCAAGCCGGCGGCGCTGAAGCGATGCCTGACCAATTTGATCGACAACGCCTTCAAGCACGGCCGCCAGGTAGCGGTGACGCTGAGCTGCGGCACGCGCTGGGCCGATATCGCGGTGGAGGATGATGGGCCGGGCATTCCCGAAGCCCGGCGCGAAGAAGCCTTCCGCCCCTTCCACCGCCTGGACGAAGGCCGCAATCTGCAGAAGGGCGGCTCTGGCCTGGGGCTGGCCATCGCCCGCGACATCGCCCGCGCCCATGGCGGTGACATTACCCTGGATCAATCCGGCATGGGCGGAGTGAAAGCGGTGATAAGGCTGCCGGTTTAGCGCAGTTCTTCCGCGCGCTGCTTCGCCGCCAGGATGGCGCAGGTCATCAGGCCAGTGAGTTCGGGTATCAGCACGGCGAGCGCCGCCGCCGTGGTGCCGCCGGGGCTGGTGACGGCCTCGCGCAGCGCTGCCGCGCTCGTCTTCTCCGCCGTCAACAATGCCCCCGCGCCGGACACCGTGGCGCGAGCCAGCTTTTCCGCATCCGCCGGCTTCAGCCCCGCCGCCACGCCAGCCGCCGCCATCGCCTCGACCAGATGAAAGACATAGGCCGGGCCGGAACCGGACAGGGCAGTGACGCTGTCGATCAAGCCTTCGCTGTTCACCCACAAGGTTTCGCCCAGGGCCGAGAGCAACGCATCGGCGCGCTTCCTGTCGGCAGCGGTCGCGCCCTTGGCGGCGTAAAGTCCGGTGATGCCCTTGCCGATGGCGCCGGGCGTGTTGGGCATGGCGCGGATGATGCGCGCCTTCTTCCCCCAAGCTGTTTGCAGCGCCGCCACCGAGGTGCCCGCCGCGATGGAAATCATCAGCGCGCCGGATTGCGCGATGGCGGCGAGCGACGGCGCCTCGCCCTTCAGCACCTGCGGCTTGATGGCGACGATGCAGGCGGCGATCTTCTTCGCCTTCACCTGAGATGGCGCAGACACCAGCGTGATCGCTTTCGTCCGCGCAAGTTTTTTGATTTCCGCCGAAGGCTTGGGCTCGACCACGATGAGCGGTTTTATTTTCTTGGCGCGCCAACCCTTGAGCAGGGCACTCCCCATTCGACCGGCACCGATAAGAACGACAGTCATCTTTTTTCTGCGCGCCTTTGGCGCGCGGGGCGGCCTGCGCCGATGAGAAGAGCTACGCCTGCCCCTGGCATTCCAGCACCGCCGCCGCCACCGCTTCCTCGGCGCTCTTGCCGCCCCAGAGCACAAACTGGAAGGCGGGGTAGTAATGCTCACAGGCTTCCAGCGCCAAATTGAGCAGCGCTTCGCATTGGGCGGCGCTGGCCTCGGCATCGGGGAAGATCATGGCATGCCGGAAGATAATGGTGCCGTCCTG
>Ga0265318_10001599_pt1 | contig 13107 bp, 20 predicted proteins | sample 4821metaG_FD_192431 | JGI IMG/M metagenome (GOLD analysis project Ga0265318, IMG submission 192431) | Rhizosphere microbial communities from Carex aquatilis grown in University of Washington, Seatle, WA, United States - 4-8-21 metaG | ecosystem: Host-associated > Plants > Roots > Rhizosphere >... | reverse complement strand
AAAATCAATCACTTGAGCAATCACGATTGCTTTTGATTCTCTCTGAATTTGCAGAATTCATTGTTGATTATTTTACTGGCGACTCACTTCGTGTTACTAAAAAAACAAAAGAAGGACTTCTCGTTAGTGTATCGGATGGAATTTTACTTTCTGACGTTAAAAAAGTCCTAAAGCATGACGAAAGTGCAAAAGTTGCCGATGAAATTATGCAAAAATGGCTTGTCAGCGTATTTGTTGAGAAGAAATTACTCTATGATGTTTATTTCTGGCAATGGTCAACTGAATCTAAAACAATTTCATTCGTTGATGCGCAGCCGATCGCTGTGCTTAATGACAAAGAAAGACGCACGCTTCTGACATTTTTCACTGCGCTTCATCACGGCGACGAGAAAACAGCGGCGGCTTGCGTAATTAGTATGTGCGACGCAACTGATGCGTCACTTGATCTTGCTGAAAGATTGGTTTCTGCAAATCGCGCAAGATTAGTTCATCCGTTTGTTGCAGGAACAGCGATTTTAGAAGAAGCATTAACAGAAGGAATGCAAATCAAACCAACGTTTGCAAAAATTACTGCGTCTGCAAGTCAAATTTCTTTGCTCGTTAAACAATATACGCCAACTAGTCATCACGCATTTGATCAGATTAATCATTTACTTGCAGAGCATGACATAAATTTGCAACGCTTGCACATTTTACAATCACAAAATTCGGAGGCAGAAATTATGAAAAATTCAGGATCAAGTAATTCAAGTAATAATTCAAATTCAATCTCACAAATGCACGTTGGCGCAAGCGACGAAGCAATTAATCGACTTGCAAAAGAAATTGACAAATCGAGCAACAGAATCGCTTATAGCGCAATTATTGCGGCATTTACAATTGCTGGCGCATTGCTTGTCGTAAATGCTGGACAAATCGGCGTATTGCTTCTTGGCGTTCCATTCTTTGTTGTTGCATTCTTTACTGCATTATTGTTAATTACTTCAATAATCAGAGAACCAAAATAATTTTTCTTCATTTTTTATTTTCTTAAAATAAGTTTCATTGAAATGTACACATATTTTGTTCCTTTAGAAATAATTTCTATTTATCCGTGGTTGGTAAAAATCATCCACATTTTACGAAAAACAGCACAAAAAGCATATAAATACCCTCCCAATATTCATCTGAATGGCCAAAGACGACGTTACAATGCCGCAAAGTATGGCAGGTTTGCAGCGATTCACTTCTGATGATCCAGCTAAAGTTAAAATTAAACCAGCAGCAGTTCTAATAATTCTTGCTGTTGTTGTTGTTTTCATAATTGTTCTTCACATAACGCACGGGTCGATAATCGGCCTTTCAGGCGCGTAAATTTGTAACCGAAAAGGTCCTCACAGGTAGACACCACAATGCCCCCGAATATCAATCCCCGCCAAATGCAACAGATGATGAAGCGTATGGGCATTGCGCAGCAAGAAATTGATGCAGTGCAAGTTATCATTCGAACGCCATCAAAAACAATCTATATTGATAGTCCTTCAGTCTCACGAGTTAATGCGATGGGACAAGTCACGTACCAAGTTGTTGGTGAAGAGCGCGAAGAATCAAATGCGGCTGCACCTCTTGTTATTGATGAAGAAGATATCAAAACAGTTGTTGCACAAACAAGTTGCACAGCTGACGAAGCACGCGATGCAATCACAGAATCAAATGGCGATTTGGCTGCAGCAATTTTAGCAATCGCTGCTAAAAAATAAAATAATTATCATTAAAAATAATTTATTGAATTGATTATTAAATAATTTAATTTCATAATTCCTCGACATGGAAAGACACGACGAATGCATCGCAAAAGCAAAGCAATCGCTTGCGGTTGGAGAGCACGTCCTTAAAATTACATACCCGCTACTCAAAGAAAGCAAATTATTATTAGCGGTGCTTGAGAGAATTCACGATTCACATACGGCATTATTACAAGCCGTACTTACATTTGAGCGAGAGGCTCGGACAATTCCGCCATTCCACGCAAACTTTGAATCGATGTGGAACACAGTAACGCTGCGTCTTGCGACGAAATATAGCCCGACGGGAAGCGAGTTAACATTGTTCAAAACAATTGAACAAACAATTAAATTTCATAAAGAAGCAGCAGTCGCGTTTGGACGCAAGGGAGATTTAATCCTTGCATCAGACGAATATGTGATTCAGAAAATCACACTAGAATCGGTGAGTGGCGCGATGCGCGATACTCAAAAGATAATTACTAATTGGTCAAGGTTACTCAAAAAATGATGCACTACGTTCCAGACGAAGATTCAAACCCGTATGAGCAAGCACTCTACGAACTCAAACGTGTTGACCATCTAATTTATGTCAGTCTCAAATATACGAGAACAGTCGACGTTATAAAAAATATTATTGCACGAATGATTGGCACTTATGATTTTATTTGGGACGATTTTTTGAATCGACTCGAGCGCGAACGGCGCATTTTTGAAATTCCAACGTCACCAGGACAAAAATGTAATGTTCTCAAAAAAGAATTCTCCGAAGACCCAAAGGTCGTCGAATTTATTGAATTTTATTTGCTTCTTCGACAATTTAACAACGCAAATTACACGGCGCTTAAGGAATTTCGACGACACGTCGCAATGCGCGCGCTGTTTCCAAACGGCGAGTACAAAGAATTGAACATTGATATCATAACGGATTATTATAAGCAAACAAAAGAATTCTTGGATTATGTTAAGATAAAATATTTCACACCAGAATCTGCACAACCGCCAGCATGACAACACACATTGTTTATGTCACACATTCTTCTAAAAAAAATGCTTCGTCAATAGTTGACAAATTGCTTTCTAAAAAATTAATTGCTTGTGCAACAATTTTTTCTGTTGACAGTTATTATATTTGGAAAGACAAACGACAGATTGGAAAAGAATGGGTCACTCTTCTAAAAACGAATAAGCCGAAAGTTGTTGAGCGGGCTGTTTTGAAAATTCATCCATACGATGTTCCTTGTATTCTTTCGTGGAAAGTAAAAGCGAATACATCTTACGATGCGTGGGTCAAATCATCATGCAAGTAAAGATAATATGTAGAACAGTAAAGTTCTCTCCATTCTGACGTAAGGTATTTAAAGTCACGACGGCGAACTTCTTTCTACTACTATGCCGACGACATTTATTGCAATTGCATCCGCAAAAGGCGGTGTTGGAAAAACGACAACCGCCATTAATCTTGCCGCTGCGCTCAACAATTTTGCACGCGAAGTTATTCTTGTTGATTGTAATCTAGAAAAACCAAACGTCGGCCTGTATCTCGGCCTGACAAATACGCCGGCGAGCATTCACACAGTTCTTTCTGGAAAACATAAAGTTCATCAAGCGATGTACAAACATCCGAGTGGACTCATGGTTATTCCAGGACACGTTTCTGTTGACGAATCGTTACGAGATCACACTGAGCGACAAATTTCTGACGCGTTTGCAAGTCTTGTTAACAAAGCAGAAATTATTCTTGTCGACACGGCATCAGGTATTGGTGCAGAAACGCGCAAAGTTATTCGCGGCTGCGATTCAGTTATGCTTGTGACAACGCAAGATCTTGTTGCGGTTACTGATACTCTTAAGACGGCGTCACTTGCACGTTCACTTGGTAAAAAGATAATTGGCGTTGTTGTGACTCACGTGCGCTCTAAATCTTTTGAACTTTCTCTCGCCGAAATTGAAACAACTCTCGGTGCGCCAGTTATTGGAACAATTCGCTACGACGAGCAAATCCACGCGGCACAAGCTGTAAAGCATCCCGTTGTTTACACAAATCACACAACACCTGCAACGAGCGACTACCGCAAACTTGCTGCGAATTTAGTTGGACAACCGTTTGTTCAAACTGTTTCTGATAAAGAATCGTTCTTTTTGTATTTGTTGCAACGAATTGGAATTTTGCAACCGAAACGTTGAATAGTTTTAGTTCTTTTTCATATTTCTAAAATCCAAAAGCGATTGCAAGAATTATTGATGCGCAAATAGAAATAATTGCGCCCATTATTTGCCATTTGTTAAGTTTCTCGTCGTTAATCCAAAATCCAAGGAAAGCTGTGATTGCGCAATAGCCGCTCGTGATTCCTGCAACGATTGAAAGATTTTTCCCAGACAGTGCGTATGAAAATGAAAGCCATGCGGCGACTTGGAAAAGTGCTGTTGCAAGCAGAGTTCCGAATGATTTTTTTGCTTTTGTAATAATTGTGTCAAATTCTTTCCAGAGAAATACAAGCGACAAAAGTGAGACAATTACCCACGGAAACCAAATTGCGAGTAGCGGCGAGATTTCTTTTGCTGCAAACGCCGTCGTGACATTCACTCCTGCGCTAAATCCTGCGGCGACAATTGCCCACCACCAGCCACGTTCAAAATGTGATTTTTTTATCGTATAGAATTTTGCGAGCAGCAATGAACCCGTGAGCACGAGTGCGAAAAGAACGACCATTGTTGCAGATACAAATTCTCGGAGAAGAGTTGTTGCAATAATTATTGTGAGTGGAAGTTCAAGTTGGAATAAAACTTCAACAACAGATAGCTTTCCAAGACGATATCCTTCGAGCAGAAAAAAGTCCATTGCGAAATGCAAAAAACCGAGCGTTGCGAGAACGAGTAAATCAAATGTTGTTAGATAGTGGAAAAGCGGAAATGCTTTTGGCGCGAAAATTATTGCTCCGAAGAAACCGATGAAAATAAGTGGAAGAAAGTTTCCAGCTTTTCTAACTGCTTTTGAGAGAAAGAAATCTCCAAATCCCCAGAATAACATTGCGCCGAGCGCGAACAAGACGTATATTTCCATTTTGTTGTGAAAAGCGTGCTTTGGATTTAAAAGAATGTGTTATGACTCGTAAATAGCTCAAAGCTCGTTAAGAAAAATAACTAATTTTTTATTGGCTCAAGAGGTCTATAATCCAACGTCGTTCTATAAAATTTACGAATTGGACCGATACCAGTCAAATCATTTGAGGCATTATATAATCCTACAAGCAAATTACCAGATTTAGCATGTTCATCTGCAACATTTGCAACAAAATCTAAATTTTCAAGAGCAAGCTCTCTTGCTTGCGCCTCAGTTACGCCTCTTTTTCGTCCTGTTACTTCCCAGCCAATGTATGTATCAGCTAATAATTTTAATCCCACTGAATTTTTTTTACTATAAGAATCAATCATAGCATTTTCAATTTCTTCTCTGCTTACACACAGTACCTTTTTAGCCGTCGTAATTTTAAGAACAATTTTTTCTAAATTCATTCGTGCCTTCGGCTCTTTTTTATTTTAAATAAAAACTAATAATATTAAAAATGAAAATTAGAGGATTAATTATCCTCTGTGAATTGTTCAACCTTGATTGACATTTCGTCTGCTGACTTAATCATATTTCGAGCAAGCATATATTCGCGTGCAAGCAAATAGAAGAAGAGTCCAAGCGATTTTCTTCCTTTGTTATTACAAGGTACAACTAGATCAATATTATTTGTCTGGTTGTTTGTATCACAAAGTGCGACAACGACAATTCCCATATTCATTGCGTCAAGGATTGCGTTTTTGTCGGCCCAAGCATCAACGACTAGCATAATTTTTGCTTCGATGAAATTTTCAAGGTTAGGATTTGTCAAAATTCCTGGTGGATATCTACCAGCGAATGTTCTAATTCCTGTTAATTTTTGCAAGAATTGGATTGGCTTCCAACCGTTTTCTCGGCGGCAAACGACAAGAATATCTTCTGGTTTGTAGTTTTTGAGAAGCTTTACTGCAAGTCGGATTCTTTCGTCGATTTTCTGAACGTTTAGAACTGACAAGCCATCTGCTCGTGTTTTGTAGATGAATGGAGCCATGTGTTTTGTTCGGAATTTTGTTCCGACATGGATTCCAGTCTTCAAGTATGTGTCTGCTGGCACTAACATATTTTCTGAGCCAGGGATAGTTGTCATTTCGACTTCCATCTTCTGATCAATTATTTCTGGTTGCGCGTCTTGTTGCGCTTCTTCTTTCTTATTGTACATTGTGGTTTCACCTAATGCCTTATTGCGTGAAACTCGGAACTGCTAGAGAAACTCTGACAGTAACGGTTTTTTTTGCCTCACGTTACGTGTGGTCTTGGATCGTTTGCACGATTGCCCAAAATCACGTCGGCTGTACTATGCAGAAACAGGGGGCGGTTTATAAAAGTTTGCAGCCTGGTTCTAGTCTATTTGCGCCAAGATTTCCAAGTGTAATAAGATAAAATAAGAATCAAAACGTCTGCAATTCCTGCACCAACTCCGCCAGCACCACCTGATGCAAGGGCAGATAACATATCAATTCCGGCGATTACAACCGAAATAATTATTCCCCACCTTTTGCGAGCAATTATACCTACGATTGCAGAGAGATAAATCAGTGAAAGAAAAATAAATATTATTCTGCTCAAAATGTCTGCCGATATAATTGAAAATACAACTTGAACTATAAAACGTAATGTTAAAAGAATTAATAGAGTGATACCGATTGCACCGAATTTAAGTTTGATTTTCATAACATAGCAACTCCATAATTAAATATATAATTGTATTTAAATAAAAATGGAAATCTAAAAATTATTTCTTCGTGACTTTTTCTTCCTTGATGACGAATTTTGAAATGAGGAATACAACCCACGCAATGATTATGAAATTAATCAACGCTGAAAGAAACGGACCCCAACCGATTTGAAATTCCCAAATCTTCCAAACTGCACTTGCCCAAGCTCCACCTGGAATGAATGGCGTAAGAAGTGGCATAACAATGTTGTCGACGAGGGATTTGACTAGTGTTGTTGCAGCGACACCAATGATGAACGCTGCAGCTAAACCAATTACTTTGTATTCTTTGAGAAATTCTCTGAATTCTTTTATTACAGCTAAAACCATTTTCTAAACCTCTGTTAACTTATGTTAATTATTCATCGTCTTTTTCTAATAATAATTTATTTTGCCACTGAACTAATTTGTCCATGCGCACAGAAGATAAATGCGTTGCACCAATAACAAAATATTGTTTTGTAATGTCGGCGCCACAATTCATTCCGAAATCTTCTCGCAGGTATTCTTTTGCTGTTAGCGGCTCTTTGGGTGCAGGATATGCAAAAACAAATGATTGAGTAATTAGTATTACTGCAACGAAAGAAACACAAAGAAAAAAAGAACCTGCTGATACAAATTCTTTTGTGAACTCTACAGTTTCAGTCAAAATATTGCGAGCCATTTTTGTATGATTAGAAAATAAAAATAAAAAGAATTCTAATTAGAATTCTTCTGAGTCAGCTGGCTTTTCTGGTGCCGCTGGTGCAGGTGCTGCGTCTGATGAAGCTGGTGCTGCTGAAGTTACTGGAGCGCCTGAGGCTTGACCAATTACTTCTGCAAAACCTACTTTTCGCAAAACCTTGTTAACTCGAATTCGAACGTTATCGCCCTTCTGGACGTTTGGAACAAAGAGGACAAAGCCATCTTTTCTTGTGAAACCGTCGCCTTTCTCACCAACACCTTCAATTGTTGCGTCAAGTTCGTCGCCGACTTTGACTGGTGCTTGCTGTGGGACAAAACTGTCTCGGTTATTGTCGCGGTTATCAAAATTTCTGTTACCGAATGATCTATTTACTGTTTGCATGTTTTTGTAAACTCCAATTTCCAATATGTTACCATATCGGTCTTGCATTTCGAAAGAATATTCATCTAAGTAAACTTAGAATCTTAATCCCCCAAAAGCTTTGATTGGATTGGTTGCCACGTTTATAAAATTTATTAAGAATTATACGAAAACACGTCGATTTTGGCAAATAAACGTGGTTATTTAAATTAAAACGAGCTATTCTGGCGATATGGTTAGAAAAACGCCACTTCCACAAAGAACGCTTCCACTACTTGCTTGCAAGAAAATGTTAAAAAATCAAGGCGCATTGCGTGTTGAAGATGACGCGCTTGTTGTTATGCGTCAAATTTTGGAGCAAGAAATTGCGAGCGTAACGGTTGAAGCGCTCAAATATTCACGTCATGCAAAAAGACGAACAGTTCTTGCGAGTGATGTGCAGATTGCACTTGCGAATAAGAAATAATTGTTAGATTGAGATTATTATTGTTCTATCGTTAATGTTATTCAAATAATTCAGGATATCTTTTTCTGATTTCACTGACGAACTTTTCAAGAGGGAATATTCCGAACTCACAAATTATTCCAGCGATTAGTTTTCTGCTGATTTTTTCAAAGGCATAATTTTTGACTGTGACTCCTTTGGGCGCATCTGACCAAACTTCTTTTGGCGAGCGCTCTTCAATATTCTCATGCCAAACATTTGATGTGCGCGGATCAAATTTCCAAGAATCCGTGCAGACATAAACTGGGACTTTGTATTCTTTTGCAATTACACAGACAAGCTCTGAGCCAATTTTGTTGTAGACTTTAAGATCCGAATCGATTGCGTCGGCGCCGAGAAGAACTATGTCGCATTGTTTGATTGCAATTCTTGCTGCGCTGTCAGGATAGTGAATTACTTTTACGCCGTGGCGCGCAAGTTCTTGTGCCGTAATTCTGCCTTGCAGAAGAGGGCGAGTTTCTGTGTTGTGAACAGTTACTTTCTTCCCGCTAACAACAGCTTCAAGAATTATTGATACGACGGCGGATGAATGACAATGAGTGTAAATATGCGCACCGTTTTTTATTTTCTGTGAACCAATTTGCGGCAGTTGTGTAATAACACTGTCAAAATGCTTTTGCACTTTTTTTTCTTGCAAATGAATATCTTCGTGTAAATCATCCATTGATTTGCATTTTTCTGCACGGACGTCAGAAAATAAAAGTCCGATTGCATTTCGCAATGCAGGTTCTGTTGGTCGCGTCGCGAAGAGGCGGTCTCGTGCGTTTTGCAAACGTCGAATATAATCATTTGTTGATTGAAATGTTTCAAATGCCTCTTTCTCTGCAGAAATAAATGCGCGAACTGCTTCTCTTGCAATGGATTCTGCGCCTTGGATTTTGACAGATTTGATGTCAGATTCAATGCGTAAGAATGTTTTGTCTAAGATTGGCATTTACAATATTCCCCTTTTTAGACAAATTACGCCGTCGTGGATTTATAAATATTACAGCTGTGAAGGATAGAATCAAAAAAATACTAAAAATGCTAAAAATGATAAGAATAATTATTGCACAGCAAATTGTTGAGGAGGTTGCTCGTCAAGCTGCTCAGGTGGTTCTTGCCGTTCTTTTGGTTTTTTCGTTAAATCAATAATACTATGAACGTAATGTTTTGTTGCAAGTCTAATTAATTGCTCGCCGGTTGCAGTAATAGCGTATGATCTAATTGTAGATTGAACTCGAGTGTATTCAATACCTTGACTTTCAAAGTAGGACTCAAGTTTTTCGTAATGGTCTCCATCGTATAAAATTGATGCTTTACGCATTTCTTGTCGCGTGGCAAACCATACATCAACTTGTGGTTTGTCCGTGGATGGGATTCCTGTTTTTAGATTATTCTCGACAATATCGATATGACGTTTTAGACCAGTAACAATATTTTCTAAACTTCCTTCTTCTGATGCCATAGTACACGCTGGAACATTTAACTCACTCTTAAACCTATGCAAATTTATGCGCAATGGTCGGTGGAAATTAGATGTGTAATTTGTGTGTAATTATGAGGAATTCTTATAAACCGTGCAAAATTCCTGATTGTGATGAAAGTCACGTTGCTTGGTACAAGTTGTATGGTTCCAACAAAGGAGAGAAATGTTAGTTCTACCTATTTGGAATACAACGGGCAAGGCCTTTTGTTTGACTGCGGTGAAGGTACTCAGCGACAGATGAACATGGCTGGAATTTCTCGTCACGACACAAAAAGAATTTTCATTACTCACTGGCACGCAGATCACACCGCCGGTCTTGTTGGAATGCTTCAAACAATGGCAAACGTTGAGAAAGAACACGTCGAAGTTGATATTTATGGTCCAACTGGAACTAAAGAAAGACTTCAGCATTTTTTGGATGCAACTGTTAGCGAGCAGGAAATTGAAATTAGAGTTCACGAACTTTCTGCGGCAAATAAAATCAGCGTTGCGTGTGAAACTGAAAGTTATACTGTCGAATATATTTCTCTTGAACATACAACACCGTGTGTCGGCTATCGATTTGTAGAAAAAGATCGACTTAGAATTAAAGTCAATGAAATTGACAAGCTTGGAATTCCTCAAGGACCACTTCTTGGAAAATTGCAGAACGGCGAAGATATTGAATGGAAGAAAAAAACTGTGAAAGCAAGCAACGTTACATATCTTGTAGCCGGAAAAGTATTCGCATACATTGTTGATACAGCATTTTGTCCGCAAGCAATTGAACTTGCAAAAAACGCAGATCTTCTCGTCGCAGAAGCCACGTTTACAAAAGGTCAAGAAGAAAAAGCAATCGCGTCAAAACATATGACAAGTACGCAGTCTGCACAAGTCGCTGCAATGGCTGACGTAAAAAAACTAGTTCTCACTCACATTAGTCAGCGATACAAAAATCCTGCAGATATAATTGAAGAGGCAAAAGATATTTTTCCAGATACTCAGATCGGATTTGATTTGATGACGATTAAATTGTAGATAGAGCTCTAAAAAAACTACACTCAGGAGTCATTTCTTTTTTATTAGATGAATAACTATTCAACAACGATTGTAAAGATTTGAAATAAGCAGCTTCTACTCCTGATAATCCAAATTTTTCTAAATTAGTTTTAAGAAGCGTAACAGAGTTTTGTCCTCGCTCATACCCTACTTTATTTTCACGTTGAGGATTTTTCGAAGAAAGAAATTGAACTCGCAAGTCATATGGAAGTTTGCCAATTAAACTTTCCAGAACGTCAGATGAAAGTTCTGCAAAGATTAAATCAACGTTTTCAGGTTGTAATTTTTTTCCAAAGTCAGGCATTTTGCAATCTAACTTTACTCTTTCCCAACGATTTTTAGCAGCTAATTTAGAAATATCATTTTTAGTTATATCTGGTTTGTAAATAAAAATCAAGTCGGAGTGAGCTCTGTCTGGTCCATATATAGCTTCTTCAGACTCAACGACGAACGATGAAAATGGTTGCGGATATGATGAAACTTGATATACGCCAATGCAATTTTTAGAACCGCTGCGAAGTCCATCTAAAGACGGACATTTAATTTGCGCATTTTCTGCTAAAGTTGCACCTGAAATTATTTCAGAAAGCGTACCTGACGAATAAGTAAATATCATATGTTTGGGACCAACGCTTCATTAATAAATATTTGCAAGCGCACGCAGAAACATATTAGAAAATTTTAGAGAATTTCTACGTCAACGCAAATTCTATACGTGCGTATACCTTGTGCGCCACAAGTATGAATTCCATTAACTTTGAATTCTACGCCGTGCTTTTTGCACGCTGCATCAATTCGCTCGATTGCTGTGTCAAACTCATCCTCGTGCAGAAAATCATAGTAATGAATTGTTGTTCCTTTTTTTGCAATTATTAATGCGTCGTCTAAATATTCGTGCGCAGATTTTGGAAGATTCATTATGATGCGATCATAATTTCTCGGAATATCTTGTGCCAAATGTTTGTGATCAAGTAGCAGCGGAAGTACTTTGTGAACGTCGCCGCAAAAGAGGTGAACGTTTTTTAATTTGTTAAGATGAATTGTCTCTTGCGCATATTTATGCGCGATTGGGTTTATTTCGATGCCAACAATAGTTCTGGCTTGCGTTTTTTTGCCAATTACTGCAGGATATGGCGCGGCGCCGGAGAAAAAAACCATAATATTCTCGTCAGGCCTAACAAGATTTGCAATTCGCAAACGCTCAGTTGATAATCTCGGCGAGAAATAAACTTGCTCGACGTCAACAAGCATTCGAACGCCACTTTCGTTGTGAAGCGTTTCTCGGGTGTCAACTCCTGCAAGAAATTTCATTGGCTGAGTTCGATACTGACCCTGATGTGCGCCGTCTTTTCGTAGAACTGTCTTGATGTTCGCGTTTGTTTTTAGAAGTGCATTTGCAATTTCAGTTTCCTTTATTCGCAGTTCGTCATCGATTTCAAGAATTGCGATTGTTCCAACAGTATCGTATGCAGTTTTGAGTTTCTCGAGCTGAATTTGCGTCAAAACTGAGTTTAGTGATTCTTTTAACGTTAGCGATCGCGTAGTCTTTTTGAAAAAGTCTTCGGTGACTTCGCGGCATGTCGCGCCGTCAATTTCAATTTGAGTTATTGATGGAAATGAAATCGTCGTTTTTGTTTTTTTGAATTGAAATTGTTTGTCAAGCAGAGAATCGGACTGTAAACTATCAAGAACTTTTTTAGCATTTTCTAATTTTGCAGTAATTGCGTAAACCATTAGTGAATCAAAAGTAATAATAGCGCCAATCTTATAAAGATTTATAAGATAATATCAATTTTCTATCGACGATGGAAAAGACAAAAACTCAAGAAGAAAAACAAGAGTTAAAGGAGAAAATAACTTCTGAGAAACTTGCAAAATATTTTGATGTGACTAGTCGAGCGCTCAAAAAAGTAAAGCTTGATTCTGACGTTGTCGTTGATTCAAAAAAAAGCGGAGCAGATTTTCTAGATATGGCGCAGAGATATTTTGAGGATGCAAAACATTTTGAAAAATCTGGAGATTTCGTAAACGCTTTTGCTGCTCTAAATTATGCCCACGGTTGGCTTGATGCTGGTGCGCGACTTGGATTTTTTGATGTCGATGGAGACAATGTTCTTTTCACCGTTGACAAAGAGCATGTTGCGCAAATTAAGAAACATAAAAATAGTTGAGCTTTAGATAATATCTCCTCATAATTTTTGTAAAATCTCGGATAATCTGCTCATCAAATTTATAAAGAACCCATTGTTCGTTTGAGTAATGGCTATAACATCAAAGAAAGCAGCAGAAAAAACTACTTCTCATATCTCTGAAAAATCAGAAAAAAATGAAAAAGCTCATTCTCCGGTAGCATTGACTACTCCGCTTTCTGTAGAAACTCTTGCCGAAACAAAGGGTAAAGATAGTAAAGCAAAGGCGCCAAAAAAAGTGGCGACTGCAAAAAAAACTCACGAGTCATCATCTGA
>Ga0265318_10001593_pt1 | contig 13116 bp, 10 predicted proteins | sample 4821metaG_FD_192431 | JGI IMG/M metagenome (GOLD analysis project Ga0265318, IMG submission 192431) | Rhizosphere microbial communities from Carex aquatilis grown in University of Washington, Seatle, WA, United States - 4-8-21 metaG | ecosystem: Host-associated > Plants > Roots > Rhizosphere >... | reverse complement strand
GCCAGGGGACCCGCACGTCTCGGTCGACTCCCACGACCCACGCCTCGATTATCCAGGATGTGACCATGAAAGAGGCTGAAACTGGTCCGCGAGCCGTTAGATCTGCACTCCAGAACACTAGTCCAATTGCCGATCGGCGCGGCATGGTACTCGTCGCGGTTGCCGTTGTCGGACTGGCTTCGGGTGGATTGTTGTGGCGCTCCGGTCTTGGTTCCACCGCGGGATACCTCTGGGCTGGCGCGACGCTACCGGTATTGATTGCCCTTACCGCGGAAATTGTCGCCTCATTGCGGCGAGCCGATGTCGGGCTCGATATCGTTGCGGCCCTCTCGATGTCGGCTGCCCTCTGCTTTGCCGAGCCGCTTGCCGCCAATGTCGTAGCCCTGATGTATGCTGGCGGACAGTTACTCGAATCCTATGCCGAGGGCAGAGCCCGCCAGGAAATGACCTCGCTCCTCGGGCGGGTGGCGCGAACAGCCATGCGCCGGCGTGGCGTGGAGCTCGACGAAGTCCCGATCGAAGCCATTCGCCCCGGCGATACGATCCTCATCCGCCAGGGCGAGGTGTTGCCGGTCGACGGATTGGTCGCTCCAGCGCAGACCGCGGCGCTCGACCTCTCGGCGCTTACCGGCGAGTCCCTCCCCCAGGCTCTTGCAGCCGGCGCGGAAGCGTCAAGCGGATCGACCTCGCTGGGAGAAGCTTTCGACCTCATCGCCATCCGCGAAGCATCAGAAAGCACCTATGCCGGAATCGTCCGCCTGGTGGAGAGGGCCCGAGCCAGCAAGTCGCCGATGATGCGGCTTGCCGATCGCTACTCGCTGGTCTTTCTCGCGTTCACCATCCTGCTCGCGCTCGCGGCCCTGGGGATATCGCATGATGTCGAGCGCCTGGTGGCTGTGCTGGTGGCCGCAACCCCGTGCCCGCTGATCCTCGCGGTCCCGGTCGCCTTCATCTCAGGCATGTCGCACGTCGCCAAACTTGGCGTACTCGTGAAGAGCGCGGGCGACTTTGAAACGTTGGCCCGCGTCAAGGTTGCGATCATCGACAAGACCGGCACGGTGACACACGGCGCCGCCGAAGTCTCCGGCGTTCGCCCCGCGCCCGGCTTCACGGCCGATGAGGTGCTGCGCCATGCAGCGAGCCTCGATCAGGCTTCTGGCCATGTGCTGGCGTCTGCCCTCGTCCAGGCGGCGCTCAGGCGAGGTCTCACGCTGATCGCCCCAAGCGGCGTCGTCGAGGTACCCGGCTCCGGTATCGAGGGAGGGGTCGGAGGACGTACCGTCGCAGTGGGCGCCGATGAATACGTCAAGGCCCGAGTGGACGGCGCCCCTTGGTCCGTGAGCCGGGACGACCTCGCGACCGCGACAGTTGCAGTCGCCATCGACGGCAGGTTCGCTGGGCTGTTGTTTGTTGACGATCCGCTTCGCGACGACGCCCGAGCGACCATCGCACAGTTCCGGCGGGGCGGCGTTCAACGGCTGATTCTTGCGTCGGGGGACAAGCCGGACGTCGCGGAGAGGATTGGCCTCCCGCTTGGGTTCGACGAAGTCCGCGGCGGATTGACTCCGTCGCAAAAAGTCCAGGTCGTCGAAATGGCGCGGCAATACGGTCCGACCCTGATGATCGGCGACGGCGTCAATGATGCGCCGGCACTGGCGGCGGCCGATGTCGGCATCGCCATGGGCGTGCGCGGCAGTGCCGCCTCGTCCGAGACAGCCGGCGCGGTGCTGCTGGTTGATCGGCTGTCTCCCCTGCCGCTTGCGCTCGCGGCCGCACGGCGGACGCGGCGGATTGCGCTTCAAAGCGTGATCGTCGGGCTCGGACTCTCGAGCGCCGCGATGATCGCCGCCGCCCTGGGTTATCTCCCACCGGTTCAGGGCGCATTGTTGCAGGAAGCGATCGACGTGGCGGTGATCCTCAACGCGCTCAGAGCACTGGCGTGAGGCTTCGCGTGCACCCGCAGCACACGCCCAAGGCCGTTCCCAGGGGCGACCCCATACTCAAGGATCGCTACCACACCCAGAGCCACGGCGGCCGCGCTCGGGGCGAACCCGGTCGCATAGTGTCTGCGCGGACGCAGGCGCGCGGGCAAGCCTACCTTATCTCACCAATTCGCGCACGGACCAGCTTGCCGACCAGTTCCGCGGGTAGGGGCTCACCAACCGAGAACCTTATCGTCCCCTTGCTCGTCTTATACCTGCGGAGTTCAACAGCCATGGCTTGGATCACTGCTCCACTCATTGGATAATAGGAGCAGTGATCCTTCCCCGCGGCATAGCCTGCGATGGCCTCACCCATGAAGAAGGCTGGCATGCCATAGCTCATGCCCTCGGTTGCATCTGGCGCTGCCGCCCTGATAGCCTGCCTGATCGCAATCAGCGCGACCCGCTTCGAGGGTACAAGGCTGCCCAAGTACGCATCGACCTCCGCCGACATGCTAATCTCCTCGATGAAATATCGTACCCGATGCTCCCGAACTCAATGAGGAGGCCGCGCCCTTCATACTCAGACGCGACCTCGCCGTGCTCCTGCTACAAAAGCTCTCGATTGTTCAGAGCGGTCGCAAGTCAGGGCCGCTTGGGATCTCCGGGCTTTGCTGGGCCGTCTTCGCGCAGCTCATACCACATCGCGTTGAGGATGCCGAAAGCGCAGGCAAGGCTGACGCCGAGGATCCAGGAAAAGTACCACATTGGCTTGTCTCCTAGTAGGCGTTGGGGTTGCGGTTGAGGGAAGTAGTCGTGACCGTACCACGCATGACACGGTACACCCAGGCGGTGTACGCAAGGATGATGGGCAGGAAGATGATCGTCGCGCAGAGCATGATGAACAGCGTCATCTGGCTCGATGAGGCATCCCAAACTGTGAAGCTCGCCGCAGGGTCGACCGACGACGGCATCAGGAACGGAAACAACGAGAGGCCGGCCGTCGCTATGATGCCGACGATGGAAAGGCTGGAACCGACGATGCCTAGCACCTTCGCCCTCAGGTCAAGCGCCAGATACGCGATGACGCTGCCAATCACCGCGAGGGTCGGCGCCAGGATTGACCAGGGCATGGTGGTATAATTGGTGCGCCAAGCGCCCTGCGCCAGAACGACGGTCTTGTTGAGCGGGTTCGACGGACCGAGCACGTTCTGTAAGCTGGTTACCTCATAGCCATTGAGCCAGAACAGGCTGATCACGCCGCCAACAACGAAGAGACCGAGCGTGGCGGCGGCGGCCCACTTGCCGTAACGACGGGCGCGGTCGGCCACGACGCCGTTTGTGCGCGCCGCGATGATCGTCGCTCCCTGGGTGATCAGCATGGCCAGGCTGACCAGACCCGTGACCAAAGCGAAGGGCGTCAGTAGACCGAAGAAGTTGCCCTCGTAGCTCACTCGCAGGGTATCATCGAGTCGGAACGGCACGCCTAGGAAGAGATTGCCGACGGCGACCCCGAACACCAGCGATGGCACGAAGCCGCCAACGAACAGAGCCCAGTCCCAGATTCCGCGCCAAGTCGGATTGTCCACCTTGCCACGAAACTTGAAGCCAACTGGCCGAAGGATCAGGGCGAGCAAGATCGCGATCATCGCGATGTAGAAGCCCGAGAAGCTGGCGGCGTAGATGGCCGGCCATGCCGCGAAAATGGCGCCCCCACCGAGAACCAGCCAGACCTGGTTGCCTTCCCAGGTCGGACCGCTGAGGTTGAGCAGTACTCGGCGCTCTTCATCAGTCTTGGCAACAAACGGGAGGAGCGCACCGATGCCAAGATCCATGCCGCCCATGATGGCAAAGCCAATCAGCAGGATGCCGAGCAATGCCCACCAGATCAGGCGCAGCGTTTCGTAGTCGAGTGGGATCGCGCTCATTCGGCGGGCTCCAGGGTAGCGGCGGACCGCGTGGGTGGGGTGAAGTCCTCGGAGAGGTCGAGAACCGATTTCTCAGCGGGGCCGTGCTTGATGGTACGAACCATGAGCCAAACCATGATCGCGAGCAGCACACTGTAGGTGACGAGGAAGAACGTCAGCGAAATCACCAGGTCCCAGACGTGCAAGCCCGAGGCCGCATAGAAGGTCGGCAACACGCCCTCGACGACCCAAGGCTGTCGGCCATATTCGGCGATGAACCAGCCGGCTTCGATGGCGAGCCAGGGGAACGGGAGTGTCCACAACGCCACTTTGAGCCACCCTCGACTGCTTTCGAGCCGGTGGACCGAGGCCTTCCAGAACCAGAAGGCAAAGAACCCGACATAAAAGAGGCCGACCGCCACCATGAGCCGGAAGCTCCAGAATAGTGGCCAAACGTCCGGTACAGTGTCCAGGGCAGCTTTCGTGATTTCTTCGCCGGTCGCGTTCTCGATGTCCGGACGGTATTTCTTGAGCAGCAGGGCGTAGCCCAGATCACCTTTGTTGGCATCGAACGTGGCACGCGCTGCGTCGTCGTTGCCGTTGGCCCGGATCGCCTGCAGTGCCTTATACGCGATGAGCCCATTGGCGACGCGCGCCGCGGCGTCCTCGGTGAGTTCGCTGATTCCGGGCAGATCGCGATCAAGCGAGCGGGTGGTAATCAACCCGAGGATGAACGGGAACTGCACTTGGTAGGCCGGCCGGCCATCGGCACCCGGAATGGCGAACAGCGTCAGCGCAGCCGGCGCCTTCTCAGTCTCGTACATCGCCTCCATTGCGGCGATCTTCATCTTCTGGTGTTCAGTCGCGACATAGCCGGACTCGTCACCGAGCACCACCACCGAGAGCGCCGAGGCAAGGCCAAAGCTCGCCGCTACGACCATCGAGCGAATAGCCACATCGCGATGCTTCTTCTGTAAGAGGAATAGTGCGCTGATGGCGAGGACAAACACCGAGCCTGTCACGTAGCCCGCGCTGACCGTATGCACGAACTTGGCCTGCGCCACTGGGTTGAAGATGACGGCCACGAAGTCAGTGACCTCCATCCTCATGGTGTCTGGATTGAAGCTCGCGCCGACTGGGTTCTGCATCCAGCCATTGGCAATGAGTATCCACAGTGCGGAGAAATTGGCGCCGAGTGCCATCAGCCACGTCACCGCGAGGTGGCCGGCTGGCTTAAGCCGATCCCAGCCGAAGAAGAACAGTCCGATGAACGTTGCTTCGAGGAAGAACGCCATCAAACCTTCGATGGCAAGTGGCGCGCCGAACACATCACCGACATAGTGGCTGTAATAGCTCCAGTTCATGCCGAACTGGAACTCCATGACAACGCCCGTCGCAACACCCATGGCGAAGTTGATGCCGAAGAGCGTGCCCCAGAATAGGGTCGCTTTCCGCCAGGCCTGCCGACCTGTCATCACGAATACGCTCTCCATCACGGCAATGAGGAAGGACAGGCCGAGCGTCAGCGGCACGAAAATGAAATGGTACATCGCGGTTGCTGCGAACTGCAGCCGCGAGAGTTCGACGACAAGCGGATCGACCATGTCGTAAGGGCCTTTCTTGTTCCCAGCCCCCTGCCGGGTTGACGGCACTGATAAGCGGTCTGCACGAGGCTGCTCTTGATCCAGGTCAAGGCCGTCCGCGAGATGAGGAGCTACGGGATCAGCATGGGTTCGATCTCCGCTTCCGATTCAACAGAAACGGCCGTCAGGAAATGGCTCAACAGGCTGTCACGTAGTGGCGGGTTCGCCAGCCGCCTGGCGATTGGCTTGCCACTGCTGGGCGGCCTGTTGTTGCTCGAGCAGTCTTGGATGCTGGCGCATATTCTGCACGCCTCGATCATCGATGGGGCGCGACTGACTAACCTCGCGCCGTTTGCCGCGATGTTTGCCGGGACCTTGGTGCTGCGGGCTGGCCTTTCAATTGCAAGCGACATCAGCGCGACAACCGCCAGCGAACGCATCAAACTTGGGCTTCGCAAGGACCTCGTCGGGACCATTCTGGGCATGCCCCCGACCTGGTCAGGAGCGCGTTCGAGCGGCGCGCTATCGACGCTGGGCGTCGAGCAGGTCGAAGCGATGGATGGGTACCTGACGCGATACGTGCCTGCCATGGTGCAGGCGACAATCCTACCCCTGGCCTTCGCAATCGTGCTCCTGCCGATCGATTGGATGGTGACGCTGATCCTGCTTGTGACCGCGCCCTTGATCCCAGTTTTCATGGCACTTGCCGGCTTGGGCGCCGAGGCCGCCAGCAAGCGACAGGCGAGCGCATTGAGCCGCCTAGGTGGTTACTTCGCCGACCGCCTGCGCGGACTTACAACGCTCAAGCTCTTCGGCCGGGAGGCGGCAGAGACCGCTGGCGTGCTGCGCGCCAGCGAGGAGCTGCGTAACCGCACAATGCGGGTCATGCGCATCGCCTTCCTCAGCTCCGCGGTATTGGAATTCTTCGCGGCGCTGGGCGTGGCTGGCGTGGCGCTTTATGTCGGACTGACGTTCCTCCATCTCGTGACGCTACGCGCCGCCCCGCTGACCCTCGAAGCCGGATTGTTTTGCCTGCTGATGGCGCCCGAAATATACCAACCGCTGCGATTGCTGGCGGCGCACTACCACGACCGAGCCGCCGCGAAGGCCGCCGTCGCTGAGATCGCGACACAGCTCGGCACCTTTCCCAGCAGGATGAGACCGCTGCCTGTCGGCGCCGGACTTGTGCACCGGATGGGTGCAGCTGGGTTGACCTTTACGAATGTTGGCGTCGACGCGCCGAACGGGCGGAGCGTACTCGAGATGATCAATCTCGTTGTAGCAACGGAGGAGCATGTTGCGATCGTCGGTCCAAGCGGCTCGGGTAAGTCAACGCTCCTGGAAGCGATTGCTGGGCTTCGTCCCTACCGTGGATCGTTAGCGCTCGACGGGCTGGACGTCGCATCGCGGGATGCGGACGCGCTGCATGGACGGATCGGCATGCTTGGGCAGCGGCCAACTATCTTCGCCGGCAGCATCGCCGACAATATCCGTCTGGCCCGGCGTACCGCCTGCGACACCGCGGTGCAACTTGCCGCACGCCAGTCGATGGTGATGGACTTTGCCGGCGGGCTGCCGGAGGGCCTTTCCACCATGCTCGGCGAGGGCGGTCTCGGTCTGTCAGGCGGCGAAGCCCACCGCATCGCGCTTGCCCGCCTTTATCTGCGAAACCCTGGCTTGTTGCTGCTCGACGAGCCAACAGCGCATCTCGACGCGGGGACTGAAGCCGCGGTGCTCGACGGCCTTCTCGATTTCGCGCGCGGTCGCACGATGATTATCGCCACTCATTCGGCAGCTGTGGCAGCTCGGATGCATCGGTGCTTGGAAATTGTCGGTGGCCGTCTACAGCCGGCGCCGCGCCCCATCAATCAGCCCAGTCAACAGCGAGCGGCCGCATGAGGGCCCTGCTCTACTTCGCGCCGCTGTTCCGGCGCCTAAGCGGACCGCTGTTGCTATCGCTCGCCCTGTCTCTGGTGACGTTGGCGGCCGGCGTGGGCTTGCTCGGGGTATCCGGTTGGTTCCTGACCGCCGCGGCTCTATCGACAGCTGGCGCCGCGTTTAACTTGTTCGGGCCATCGGCAGGGGTACGAGGACTATCCTTCGTTCGCATCCTCTCACGCTACGGCGAAAAGCTCACGGGGCACGACGCAACCTTGAAGCTGCTGTCTGACCTGCGGGCCTGGCTGTTCGGCCGGCTGTTCCGGCTAGTGCCACTCGGCCGGCGTTTCGGACGTGCCGATCTGGTGAGCCGGCTGGTGACCGATCTCGACGCGCTCGACACAGTCTTCCTCGTTGCCCTCGGGCCGATCAGCACGGCGATCGTCGCCGGTCTGGTCATGACCGCGCTCCTGGTTTTCGTGCTGCCGGGCGCCGCGCCGCTCTATGCCCTTGGCTTCCTCGCAGCCGTCCTCGGCGTCCCCGCTGCCTTGGTGCTCCTCTCGCGGCGGGCCGCTACCTCCGCCATCGTGGCGTCTGGTGCGCTGAGACAAGCGATGCTTGCCGGCATCGACGGTCATCAGGATCTGGTGCTATTCGGCGCTATCGATGATGCGTTGGCGCACGCCGCCAGCGCAGCAGCCGCTCTCGGTCTCGCCCGCCGGCGGCTTGGCCTACTCGGCGCACTGGCGTCGGCAACCGTGCAGCTTCTCGCCGGCGGCGTGCTCGTCGCAACGTTGCTCTTTGGTCTCATTGCGTTGCGCACTGGTACGATTGAAGGACCCACTCTGGTTGGTTTGCTGCTCGCGGTTCTCGCCAGCTTCGAGGCTTCGGCAATGCTAGTGCGCAGCGCCACACGTCTCGCCGGATCGGTGGCCGCCGCTGAACGTCTCATGGCGATCGCGGAGGCGCCTGCGGATGCCTGCGGGCAACCGGAGCCGATCGATCTGCCGGCGGGCGGCGAGGTACGGTTCGAGCACCTGAGCTTTGGTTATGGCGGCCGTCACACGGTACTCAGCGATCTGAGCTTTGTGATCCACACCGGCGACTGCGTAGCGATCTGCGGACCGAGCGGAGCGGGCAAATCAACGATCGCCCAGCTCATGGTGCGGCTGATCAATCCGCAATTGGGCCGAGTGTTCGTCAATGGCTGCGATGTCACGACAGTGAGCCCCGCGAATCTCCGCCGTCGGGTCGCCTTGATGACTCAGGACGCACCCGTGTTCAACGACAGCGTGCGCAACAACCTACTCATCGGCCGTCCCGACGCTGACGACGCCTCGCTATGGAACGTCCTGGAAAGCGTCGAGCTGGCAGAGGCGATCCGAGATTTGCCCCGCGGCCTAGATGCCGTGATGGGTGAAGGTGGAAAGACACTCTCTGCAGGGCAGTCCCGGCGAATCTGTCTCGCTCGGGCGCTCCTTTCGTTCGCGTCGATCATCATTCTCGATGAGCCCACCAGCGGCCTCGATCCGGTAGCCGAAGCGGCCTTCCTCACGGAGCTGCCGCATCTAGCGCAGGGCCGTACGGTCATCGTCATCACCCACGCGAATGTGCCCGATACATTCGACCGGGTGATGTACCTTCGCGCGGGCAAGGTGGTCGCGGCTTGACGCAACTACGTGCTGCCGACAAGGCTTGCTAAAGCGCTCCAGTGCGAGGCGCAGGGCGTGTGGTCATGCCGCCTTTAGATCCGCAGTTGACTGCTGATAACCTGGCGGTGCTTCGTGACTGGATCAATCAGGACGTCTCAACAACTAGGATACTGGGCCTGCCAGACAACTAGAAGGCACGGCGGCTACCGAAAGTACCTCAGAGCTCCAACAATTTCCCCGGCGGCCTCCGGTTTCTAGAGGCCCCTTCTCCCACCGAGGGTAGATAATCAGCCCCGACGCGCGGCAATGTGCGCGATGCGTTCGACGGAGTACCCGCACCCTTACGGCGCTGCCGCTTCGTACCGGGCGTCTCGCCTACCGCGAAACTGTTACGGGCAGAAACACCTCAGCGACGGGATGGCCGCCCCAGGGGCGAAACGCGGCATCTTCGAAACGCTGCCAGAAATAGTCAGCAGGGCTCAAGCCGGCCGCAAGCGCCCTCGAAACGAGCGCGGCGCTGTTCTCCTTGAGACTTTCAGGCCCGGCTTCGACCCGGGCGGTCATCATCGGGCCGCCGGGGGTCGATCCTAGGCGGAACTCACCGTAGGGCACGACCTGCGCCTCGAGCGGCATTCCAATCTCGATTGTCACCATATCCGCGTACTGGTTGCGATAGAGAACAAATAGGGTGTTCGGCAGAGCAAGACCTTGGGACGTGAAGAACGCATCGAGCTTGCCGATCGCCTCGCGGATCGCGGCGGACAACGACGCTTCGGTCAAACCGCAATAGCGCACCAGGTAGAGGAATGGACGCGGCTCGACGGCCTGAAGAGGTGAAGCGCTGGTGGGGAGTAACGGGTCCTGGGCACTCGGCTTCGCCGACGCGACCTCGAGCGAGTTGACGACTGCTCGGACGCCGGCAATCCGACCGATGGCCGCCCCGATGGCGAGACGCTGCGCTGCGCAATCGACAGCACCTTGCAGCGTCACCACGCCGTCGGCGACTGACAGATCGACCGGATAACGTCTGCCCATGGTGAGACCCCACAGGACAATCAGGGCGGACTCGGCGAGATTGTCGTCCACCGTCTCGTTGCCCACGAAGGGCTCGGCAGCCGGATCCAGCGGCGGTCTTGGCTGGGGCAGATATGCGTTCTTGCTGTGATCGAGGGGTTGGACCGACATTTTCGTCTCCTGGAATTGGACGACGCTAGGGGCGTCGGGGGGCCGAAGCGTTGACCCAGATCAACGCGCCAAGACAGTGCGGGCCGCCGGGAACAGGGACCGTATCCAGTCCTCGGACGTCTATTCGCTCAGACCGGCAAGCGCGTCCGCGTCGAGGACTTCGATACGGTCGACTGACTGGAGCCGAATGATGGCGCGATCTTTGAGGACGCGCAGCACGCGCGACACTGTCTCAAAGGTCAGGCCGAGATAGTCGGCGATATCGTTGCGCTGCATCGGAAGGTTGATGATGTCGTCCGAGCCCTGCCGGTCGAGCAGATCGACCAGGAAATTGGCCATCTTCTCGTTGGCGCTCATGCGCCCCAGCAGCACCAGATGGCTCTGCATGCGGGCGAAGCGCCGAAGCGCAAGGTTCAGCAGGCGATGGGCGAAGCCGGCGTCGTTGGCCGCGCGCAACACACGGACCCCTGCGCCATCGACGCTTTCAGCATAGAACTCGTGCTCGTCGCCGGCTTCGAGGCCGAACACGTCGCCGGCGTAGCAGAAGCTGGTAATCTGACGCCGCCCGTCGGCCGTCAGTTGGCAGATGCGGACCGTGCCGAACTCGACGAGGTACAGCGGTCCAGTCGTGTCGCCCTGCGCGTACACCATTGCATCCACCGGGTAGAAGGTCACAGCGCCGGGCTGGCTTTGCGCGATGAGCGCACGCACATCAGGATCCTGGATGGCACTGGAGGCAGCGACTTGGAAGGTGGTCTGGCTGAGCATTGGCAATCCCCTTGGTGTTGAGGGGAGGATGCCGACGTTCGCCCACGCGGGAAATTCCGGTCGCACAGCTAGGGGGACTACGTAGTGGACCACCGGGTCTCTGCCGCCTGGCGAATAGCCGACAGCAATGCCTGCCCCAGAAGCGGTTTTTGTATCGTGGCAAAAGCCGACGGGGAAAGCAGATGCGGGACGAAATTCGCAAGCAGGATCACCGGTCGGAACGCCTCACAAAACGCTACTCCGCCTCGCAGATCTTTGCCGACCGCGTGATGATCGAGGACCGTGCAATCGAATTTGGACGGAAGCTCATGTGTGGCAGTGCTGGCCTGCCAGGTAACCTCATGCCCCTCGGCCGCCAGCGCGAATTCGAGTGACCTGCGCAGATCGGAATCCGGGGCGACGAGCAGAATTCGGGACATCCGGGACCTGGCCTGAAGAGATTGCACAGCTTGGACACTACAGCTGTGGGACGGCCCCGCCTTGCGCTGGATCAAAGCCTCAGACGGAGAACTTTCCAAGAGAGGCAAGGTCGATCTCCATGACCGAGCGAACCAGCTCAGCCAGACTCTTGGCCTGCATTTTGCTCATCAGATTGGCGCGATAGACCTCGACCGTGCGAGGGCTAATCCCGAGTTCGAATGCAATCGTCTTGTTGGCCTGACCCTGGACGACACCCCGGAGCACCTGGACCTCGCGTTCGCTGAGGCTGGCGAGCCGTTCACGCGTCCTAGCCTCAAGCGAGCCGGTATCGAGCTGCGAGGTCGCGATATCCACGGCCCGCCGGATCGACTCGATCAGCACATCGTCGCTGAACGGCTTTTCGATGAAATCGAGCGCGCCATTCTTCATCGCCTCCACCGCCATCTGCACGTCGCCGTGTCCCGTGACGACAATCGCCGGCAGCATGGCATCTGCTCCCTTCAGCCGGCGCAACAACTCGACACCGTCGATATCGGGCATTCGCAGATCGGTGACCAGGCAACCGTTCTTGATGCCGGGGGCGATTTCCAGGAATGCCGACGCCGACACGTGCGTACGAACCGCAAACCCCGACGATCCGAGCAGGAACGCAAGCGAATTGCGCACCGGCTCTTCGTCATCGACAATGTGGACGACCACGTCCGCGCTACTCATGGGCGGTTTCCTCGACGATGGGGAGCATAAAGGTGAACGTCGCGCCGCCGGCCTCGTTACGGCGATAGCTCAGGTCGCCGCCATGCGACTTGATGATGCGGCGCGAAATGGACAAGCCGATCCCCATCCCATTCGCCTTAGTGGTGACGAATGGCTGAAACAGTTGCCCAGCGATGTCGTCGGCAATACCCGGACCGGTGTCGGCCACCTCCACTGTCATCATTTTGCCGTCGGTTCTTACGGTCCGCACATCGAGTTCGCGCCGTGGACTTTCCTTCATCGCTTCGATGGCATTGCGCATTAGGTTTGTGAGCACCTGCTGTATTTGGACCCGGTCCGCGAATACTAAGTCTGTGCTGGGGCTGAAATGGAACTCCGAGCGGACGCCGCGCTCGCGCGAACCAACAAGCGCCAACGCGCCTGCTTCCTCCACCAGCTTCTTGATGTCCTCAGGGCCCTTATCGGTCGACCCGCGCGTGACGAATTCGCGCAAGTGACGGATGATCTCGCCGGCTCGCAACGCCTGTTTGGCGGTTTCCTGAAGCGCCCCCCGCATCATGTCTGCCTGCTTGTCCGGCAGCTGCCCGAGCAGCCGAATACAGCCTTGCACATAATTGGCAATGGACGAGAGGGGCTGGTTCAACTCGTGCGCGAGGGTTGAGGCCATTTCGCCTAGCTCGTTGAGTCGGGACAGCCGCGCGAGTTCGCCCTGCGCCTCCTCCAGGCGGGCCGCGCTTTCCTCACGCTCAGTAAGATCGCGAATAAAGCCGGTGAAGTACACCTTGCCCTCCGTCCGTGCTTCGCCGACGGCCAACTTCATCGGGAATGTCGACCCATCCTTGCGTCGCCCAACGACCACGCGATCGACTCCAATGATGCGCTTCTCCCCCGTCTCGATATACCGGTGAAGGTAGCCGTCATGCTGAGCGTGGTATGGCGCCGGCATCAGCATACTGACATTGCGCCCGATGGCCTCGTCGGGTTGATAGCCAAACTGCCGGACCGCCGCCCGGTTGAACGAAGTCATCGTGCCGTCGACCTCGATCACGACCGTAGCGTCCGGAACGGTGTCCAGGACCGACTGCAG
>Ga0265318_10001592_pt1 | contig 13120 bp, 13 predicted proteins | sample 4821metaG_FD_192431 | JGI IMG/M metagenome (GOLD analysis project Ga0265318, IMG submission 192431) | Rhizosphere microbial communities from Carex aquatilis grown in University of Washington, Seatle, WA, United States - 4-8-21 metaG | ecosystem: Host-associated > Plants > Roots > Rhizosphere >... | reverse complement strand
GGTCACCGTCATTCCGTCGGACGGCCAGGGGCCGTTTCTCCCCGGCGCGGCCGGAGTGTCGGAGGAGACGCAGCGGCTCATCGACGAGGAGGTGCGCCGCATCGTCTCGACCGCGCGCGAGGAGGTCATCGCGTTGCTGAACGAAAACCGGGACAAGCTCGACTCGCTCGCAGAGGCCCTGCTCGAGCACGAGACGCTCGACCAGGAGGACGCCTACGCAGCAGCGGGGCTCGCAGACGTGGCCGTGCCCGCCTGATGCTCGCCGTCGCGCTCGCAGCACTGTCGCTGGCGGCTGCGCAACCAACCGCGGCGCAGCATCCGATCGCGTCGCCGGTGTGGTCGCCCTCCGGCACCGAGATCGCCTGGGCGGAGGGCAACAACGGCGGGCATGACATCTGGGCGGCCAACCCCGACGGCACGAAGCCCCACCTGCTCGCCTCAGGGATCGCCTCGCTCTTCCAGCTCGCCTGGCTGCCGAGCGGGGACTTCCTCTACGACGCGAACTACCAGCTGTTCCGGGTCGGCTCCGACGGGCACCCGCAGTCGATCGGCGTCGGCCTCACGTTCTCGTTCGACGCGAAGGGCGACAGGATCGCCTACCAGACCGCAAATCCCTGCACCACGTGCCACGGGCCGGTCGAGGTGGAGTCGCTCACCTCCGGCAGGAAGTGGCGGATCGCGTCGACCGGCCTGGATCTCTTCCCCGCGCTCTCGCCGGACGGCCGCTCGGTCGCGTTCGCTCGTAAGCTCGCCTCCGGCGGCGCGCACTATGAGAAGACTGCGGGGATCTGGATCGCACCGGCGGCCGGCGGCACGGCGGTGCAGCGCACGACGACGGGCTCCTGCCCGCAGTGGTCGCCCGACGGACGGCGGCTCGCCTACTCGGACGGCGCCGGCCTGCACGTGATCCCGCGCAGCGGCGGCGCCGGAACGTTGCTCCTGCACGAGAACGGGCTGCCCGCCTGCGCGGCGCAGTGGTCGCCCGACGGCCGCCGGATCGCCGCGGTCACGTCGCACGGACGCCTGGTCGTGATCGACGCCAAGACGCGGGCCGGCCGGACGGTCGGCCCCAAGGTCATCGTCGACGTCGCCTGGGCCCCCGACGGCAGCCGGCTCCTCGTCAGCGGCGGCTCGTCCGCGCAGACGTGCGCGTCGCTCTGGTCGCTGCAGCCCGACGGGTCGGGCCTGCGCAAGCTGCGCGCCTGTTAGAGGTCCGGCAGCGTCTCGGGAAGCCGCGCCCGCACCGGGTGGCCGGGCAGCACGACGAAAGCGACGACGGAGCTCGCGACCGCGAGCAGCGCGGCCACGAGGAAGCCCGCGCCCAGCGCGTGGAGGAACGACGCCTTCGCCGCCGAGGCAAGCTCGGCGCCTTGCGCCTGCGGCAGCCGCGCCGCGGCGACGAGCGCAGCCGCGAGCGAGCGGTGCACCGCTGCCGGCGCGCCCGCGACGTGCAGGCCGCCCGAATACGAGGCGCCGACGATGCTGCCGAGGATGGCGACGCCGAGCGCGCCGCCGACCTCCTGCGTCGTGTCGTTGACGGCCGAGCCCACGCCCGCGCGGTCCTTGTCGAGCGAGCCCATGAGCGCGTCGGCCGCCGGGGTCATCGCGGTCGCCATCCCGTAGCCGATCACGCCCACGCCGACCCCGAACACCGGGTAGCCGCCGCCGCGCGAGACGGCTGCGCCGAGCGCCAGCCCGACCGCGACCCAGCCGAGGCCGAGCGCGGTCGCACGGCGGCAGCCGAGGCGGTTGAGCAGCCAGGGGCTCACCGGAGCGCCGATGAGCGCGCCCAACAGCGTCGGCAGCGTCGCCGCGCCCGCGTGCAGCGGCGTCCAGCCGCGCACGAGCTGGAAGTACTGCGTCATGAGGAAGAGGCCGCCGGCCAGCGCGAAGAAGACGAGGGTGATCGCGAAGCTCGCACCGCTGAAGCTCGGATTGCGCCAGAGCTCGAAGGGCAGGAGCGCCTGCGGGGCCCGCCTCTCCCACCACGCGAAGGTGGCCAGGAGCGCGACGGCAGCCGTGAAGCCCGCGAGCGTGCGTGCGCCCGTCCAGCCGTGCACCGGCACGCCGATGATCGCGTAGACGAGCGCGACGATGCCGAGGCTCGAGAGCACCGCCCCGCGGAGGTCGAGCCGCCGCGCGACCGGCGTCCGCGACTCCGGGACGACCAGCGCGATCCCGACGAGCGCGGCCGCCACGAGCGGCAGGTTGATCGCGAAGACGGACTGCCAGCCGAAGCGGCGCAGAAGCAGCCCGCCCACGATCGGGCCTGCGGCGAACCCGACCATCGACACCGCGCCCCAGGTCGCGATCGCCTTGGGACGCTCCTCGTCGGTGAACACGTTCGTGAGGATGGCGAGCGTCGCCGGCACCATGGCGGCGCCGCCGACGCCGGTCGCGCAGCGGGCCGCGATCAGCTCGGCGGGGGACGTCGCAAACATCGCCCACAGCGACGCGAGCCCGAAGATCGCCACACCGGCCGTGAGCGCCCGCCGCCGCCCGAACCGGTCGCTCAGCGTCCCGCTCGTCAGCAGGAGCCCTGCGAACACGAGCGAGTAGGCGTCGACGATCCACTGCAGCTGGCTGTTCGACGCGTCGAGGTCGCGGGCGAGGACGGGCAGGGCGACGTTGAGGACGGTGTTGTCGAGGCTCGCCACGACGACGACGAGGCACAGGACCCCGAGCACGGCCGACTTGCCGCCTTTCCCGGACATGCCCCGACGCTAGAACCCGGCGCAGGGCCCGCAATCGGGGCTTTCCGGGAACCTGAGTTCGGTCGATCCCGGTCGTCTCGCCTGCCCGGGCGCGGCTACGCTCTCGACCGTGGAGCCGCTGCTCGACACGCTCGGCCGCCCGCTCGAGACGCTGCGGGTGTCGATCACGGACCGTTGCAACTTCCGCTGCGTCTACTGCATGCCGAAGGACGTCTTCGGTCGCGACCACGCCTTCCTCGAGCGCCGGCAGCTGCTGAGCTTCGAGGAGATCGCGCGCGTGGTCGGGGTCTTCGCCGGGCTCGGCGTCCGCACCGTGCGCATCACGGGCGGCGAGCCGCTCGTGCGCCGGGACGTCGAGCAGCTCGTCGAGCAGCTCGCGGAGATCCCCGAGCTCGAGCTCGCGCTGACGACGAACGGCGCGCTGCTCGCCCAGAAGGCCGAGGCGCTCGCCCGGGCCGGCCTCTCCCGGGTCACCGTCAGCCTCGACTCCGTGGACGACGCGGCCTTCCGCGCCCTCAACGACGTCGACTTTCCCGTCGAGCGGGTGCTCGAGGGCATCGACGCGGCCGCCGCGGCCGGGCTCCCCGTCAAGGTGAACGCCGTGATCAAGCGCGGCGTGAACGACGCCGGGATCGTCGCGCTCGCGGAGCACTTCCGCGGCACCGGCCACGTCCTCCGCTTCATCGAGTACATGGACGTCGGGCACACGAACGGCTGGCGGCTCGACGACGTCGTCCCGGCGGCCGAGATCGTCGAACGGATCGGGGCCGCCTGGCCGCTCGATCCCGTCACCCCGGCCCGCCCGGACGAGACCGCCCGCCGCTGGCGCTACCGGGACGGCGCCGGCGAGATCGGCGTCATCGCCTCGGTCACCCAGCCGTTCTGCGGCGGCTGCTCGCGGGCCCGCCTCTCGGCCGAGGGACAGCTCTACACCTGCCTCTTCGCCCTCAAGGGCCACGACCTGCGCGCCCCCCTCCGGACCGGCGCCTCGGACGGCGAGCTGGCCGAGAAGCTCCGGGAGATCTGGCACGGCCGCAGCGACCGCTATTCCGAGCTCCGGACGGCCGAGACGGCCTCGCTGCCGAAGGTCGAGATGTCGTATATCGGGGGCTGACACCCCCTCCCAGCGGCCGCCCGAGCGACTATCATCCACCCATGACCGCTGTCGTCGCAGCTGGACGGCGTATTTTGCCGCGCGGGTGGTCGGACTTTGGACGCCAGCTTGCGATCTGGTTCGGGTTCATCCTCGCCTACCAGGTCGCGCGCGGCGTCGCCGACCGAAACCCCGCGCTGGCGTTCACCAACGGCTGGAGGGTGCTGACGCTCGAGCAGCGGATGACGCATCACATCTTCGAGCTGACCGCGCAGCGGCTCGCCGACTCCTCGCAGTGGCTGCTCACCGCCGCCTCCTGGACGTACTGGAACTCCGAGTTCACGATCATGGGGCTCGCCATCCTCTGGGTGTACCTGCGCCGGCACGAGCTCTTCACGCGCTTCCGGAACACGGTGCTGTTCGCGAACCTCGTCGGCCTGATCGGCTTCATCGTCCTGCCGACCGCGCCGCCGCGCTATTTCACGAGCGTCGGCTTCCAGGACACGCTCGACGGGATGAGGGGCCTCAACCACGGCTCCGGGCTCGTGTCGCTGGCCGCCAACCCCTATGCGGCGATGCCGAGCCTGCACGCGGCGGACTCGCTGATCGTCGGCGTGATCCTCGTCGCCGCCTGCCGGCACTGGTGGGCAAAGGCGCTCTGGGCGCTCTATCCCGCCTGGGTCTGGTTCTGCGTGCTCGCGACGGCGAACCACTTCTGGCTCGACGTGCTCGCTGGGATCGCGGTCGGGCTGCTCTCGCTCGCCGTCGTGTCGTGGGCGCCGAAGCTCCTGCACCGCTCGTTCGCTCTTATCGCAAACCTGCTATAGTCGCCCCATAGCAGGATTGCGATTAGAACCGAGCCTGAGACGGTCCAGATGCATGCAATGAACGAGGCCCCGACCCCGAGGTTGACCCGGGTGAAGCAGGGCTACACGACCGGCGCGCGCTCACTCGCGAGCCGCTCGGTCGGGAGCCTTGCACGCACCCGCGTGACGCCGAACGCCCTCACGACGGCGGGGGTCACGCTCTGTCTGGCCGCAGCGGTGATCGTCCCCTTCGAGAGCCGCGACAAGCTCCTCTACTACTGGCTCGGGGCCGCGGTGTTCGTGGTCGGCTCCGTCCTCGACATCCTCGACGGGGCGCTCGCGCGCGCCGGCGGGAAGTCGACGGTGTTCGGCGCCTTCCTCGACTCCACGACCGACCGCGTCGGCGAGGGCGCGGTGCTCGCTGCGATCGCGCTCGTCTTTGCGCACGCCGGCAACGACATCGCCGTCGTCTTCACGATCGCGGCGGTCGCGGGCTCCTTCCTCGTCTCGTACGTCCGGGCGAAGGCGGAGGCTCTCGGCCTACGCGGCGACGTCGGCCTCGGCTCACGTGCCGAGCGTGTCGTCGTCATCACGGCTGGTCTCGTCCTGGCGCCGTGGGGCGTCCTGCAGTGGGCGATCTACCTGCTCGCAGCGACGGCCTGGCTCACCGTCCTGCAGCGCATCCTGCACGTCCGTAAACAGTTAACTGAGCGCCCGTACCAGGTACCAGCCGTTCGCGCCTTGCTACCAGAAGGCGAAAGACCGGTACCTGGTACGGGAGAACATGGAATTGGAGGAACGAATGTCGACCAACGGTAGCTCGAACGGGCGTGCGCGCCTGGACGACGGCAAGGTACGTGTCGCCATCATCGGCGTCGGGAACTGCTCCAACTCGCTGCTTCAGGGCCGCGAGTACTACAAGGACGCGGCAGAGGACGAGTTCGTCCCCGGCCTGATGCACGTGAATCTCGGCGGCTACCACGTCCACGACATCGAGTTCACGGCCGCGTTCGACGTGGTCAAGGGCAAGGTCGGCGAGGACCTCGCCGACGCGATCTGGGCCCATCCGAACAACACGATCAAGTTCGCCGACGTCGCGCCGACCGGCATCAAGGTCTCGCGCGGGATGACGCACGACGGCATCGGCAAGTATCTGTCGGAGATCGTCGAGAAGGCGCCCGGCCCGACCGACGACATCGTCGGGATCCTCAAGGACACGAAGACCGACGTCGTCGTCAACTATCTCCCGGTCGGCTCGGAGATGGCGACGAAGTGGTACACCGAGCAGATCCTCGAGGCCGGCTGCGCGATGGTGAACTGCATGCCGGTGTTCATCGCGCGCGAGGACTACTGGAACCAGCGCTTCCAGGACGCGGGCGTGCCGATCATCGGCGACGACATCAAGTCGCAGGTGGGCGCGACGATCACGCACCGCGTGCTGACGTCGCTGTTCCGCGAGCGCGGCATCCATCTCGACAAGACGATGCAGCTCAACGTCGGCGGCAACTCCGACTTCCTCAACATGCTCGAGCGCGAGCGCCTCGAGTCGAAGAAGATCTCGAAGACGAACGCCGTCACGTCGATGCTCGACTACGACATCGGTGCGGACAACGTGCACGTCGGCCCGTCCGACTACGTGAAGTGGCTGACCGACCGCAAGTGGTGCTACATCCGCATGGAGGGCACTGCGTTCGGAGACGTGCCGCTCATCCTCGACCTGAAGCTCGAGGTGTGGGACTCGCCGAACTCGGCCGGCATCGTCATCGACGCCGTCAGGCTCGCGAAGCTCGCGCTCAACAACGGCGTCGCAGGCTCGCTCGTCGAGCCGAGCTCGTACTTGATGAAGTCGCCGCCGCAGCAGCTCGCCGACGCCGAGGCGCACGAGCGGACGGAGCAGTTCATCGAGAAGTACCGCCGCCAGGCGCCGGTCGAGACGCCGGCCCCGGCACAGACCGTCTAAAGAGCATCCGTCCGGAGCTCCTGCCATCCTGGCCTCCTCATGGAGATCAGGAAGCAGGAGCTCCTGGACGAGCTCGAGCGCTACTACCGCGGCTGCGGCTGGAAGGTCGAGCGCGAGGCCGACGGCACGCTGAGGGCAGCCGGCACCGGCGGCGTCACGTGGATCGGCATGGCTGTTGTCACCGCCGACCTCGCTGATGAAGGCTTCGCGCCGCGCTTGGTCGAGTTGAGCGACATCCGCGAAGACGACGGCGCCCGCTGCCCGTTCGAGCTCCTTCCGGATCCGGAATGCGTGGAAGACGTACGCTCGCTCCTGGCGCAGCTCCGCCTGACTGAACGCGTCTCGGTCTACTCGCTCGCCGCCTGATCCTCAGCTTCGACGCTGCCGACGGTGCGGTAGAAGCGTCGGATCTCGTCCCGTGAGGTCCGGATCTCGAAGAGGTCGAAGGACCGCATCGTCGATCGCGTCTCGCTCGGATGAGATGTCAGCGGCCGGATCGGCCTGAAGGCTTGCGACGATACGGCCAACCGCGCTGACCACGTTCTCGTTGATCTCCGCCGTAGGACATCGGTACGGAAGCTTCTCGATGTAGCCGACATCGGCGGTCGCCGTCGTGTTTACGATCTTCTTCATGAAGTACGTCGCGAGCGCGGAGTTGAGGTAGCCGAGCAGGAAAAGCTCCACGGCCGTCGGGTCTTCGACGAAGATCGCGCTCCCCTTGTGGCCTGGAATCCAGCCCTCCGGCAGGAGACGGACCGAAACCCGCCCACTTGACACGACCGAGTACTAGGCGGCGCGATCCCGCTACGGCGCTCGGCCTCGTCCAGCGCGTCCGCGATCCCAACCCGCGCCACGCGGGCGTCGTCCGCCGCTGCGAGAAAACGAACGTCGTCCGCCGTCGCAAGTCCCTGACGCCCGCGTGCGACGTCGGACACACGCAGCGACGCCTTGGCCGCCTCGAATACCTCGCGCGGAATGCCGACGAAAAAGGGCGTACCCGGAAGCGCCTCATAGTCCTGCTGCCGAGGCTCGGAGATCCTGTCGGGCGGTGGACTTGCGAAGTCCTCTGGATCACGAACGTGGTCCACCAGCCGCATCACGTGCTCCCGGCGCGCGTCCTCGTCGGAGCACTTCTCGAGCGTCGTGATCGCCATTCCTGCGAACTGGAAGCTGACTCCTTCGAAGTGTTTCGTGTCCGTGAGCAGGATCTCGACGATCTTGCAGCGGTCGAGGATGTGCCGGCGGAGCTCGGCGTGAGTAGTCAGCGTGCGGAAGCTGTCGCTCGTGATGAGACAGAGCCGGCCTCCCTCCCGCAGACGCTCGATCCCGTTTGCGAAGAACATCGCGTAGGAGTCGGCATCGCCGGTTCCCAGGCTTCCCGCGCGCCGATCCGCGTCGCGCTGACCGTAGAGCCGCGCGTAGACCGGCCTCTTGTAATCCGGCTTACAGGCCTGCTACGGAAAAAGCCCTGGAAACGGGGCTTTTTCTATTAGCCCTTCTGCCCGGGTACTCGCCCTAGTAGCGGTAACCGCGTGTCGAAGGCAGTTTCAACGGAACTGCTCGGCGCGGGCGTCCGGCCGTCGCCCTCAGGCTGTAGCCGGCAACGTTCCACGCCGCACTATGACCATAGCAACCGGCCCCGCTATTGCGGCGAGGCCGACGTAGGGGAGCTGAATCCAGACCGACGCGAGGCCGGTCACGAGCTTCTCGGTTCCGTTGGTGATCAGCGACTGCGTCGCCAGCAGACCAGCGGTCGAGGTGACCGCGGCGATCAGGAGGCTGACGATCGGCGGGAACTTCGTGATGTCTGGCATGACCGCGCCTATCGGCCGGTTTCTTCTGAGCTCACAAGAAAGTCGAGCGGCGCGCGCTTTCCCGGCGAGGAGGCTTCATCCGGCGACTCGGCCCCGGCGCGTTCGCATGGTCAGCCCCCGTCCCAGTCGGCCTACCTGCAAGTACCGGCAGAAGACGCGCGGCGCGCGCCGCTCGATCTGTCGAGCGCCGAGTCGACCTCCTCGGCCTCCTCGCCCTCCGGCGGCTTCACCTTTCGGTTTGTCCGCTTGGCCGTCGCCGTCTCGCGCGTCTCCGCCTGCGGCGACACCGCCCGCTCCTGCTCGGGCTCCTGCCTGGCCTCACCCTCCCCGCGCTGCTCGATCACGGCCTCCTCAGGCCCGTCGCCTTCGGGCACCTCGCCCGCGTCCCCGACGCGGTCCTCGCCCGGGGGGATCTCGTTCCCGTGCGTCAGCGCCTCCTGCTCGGTCGCCTGCTGCTGCTCGAGCAGCAGCTCCGCCTGCGCAGCGTGGATCGTGTGTGCGCGCGGGTCGTGCGGCGGATCATCGCTGAGCAGCGCGTTCGCGAAGTCCGCCTCGATGTCCGTGCCGACCCGCAGCACCTGTCCGGGCGCCCACGAGGACTCGTCGCCGGCAAGCGACGTGTCCATCACGATGTGGTCGCCCTGCGAACGCTATCGCGCGAACCGGCGTGAACCCGGGCGCGCCACAGCGGCCGCCGGGCCCCGCAACGGAGCCCAGCCAGCCCCCGAAGCTAGATCGGCTTGGTCGTTACGTGAACTGGAGGAGCCAGACCGCGAGCATGGCGAGGAAGATCGCCACGCCCACCAGGATCCACCACCTTGACCGGCTCGATCTCATGACCCTCCGTACGTGTAGATGAAGTAGCCGCCGCCACCCGTGACTTCCATCCCCAGGATGCGCTGGTGGTGGTAGTCGAGGATGATGCTGGTGACGAACGGGCAGTCGAAGTTGCCGATGTCATACCACTTCACGAACCCACTTCCGACGCCGCCGGCCTGCACGATCGACTGCGCGCCGTCGGCGTTGCAGAGCGTGGTGCTCTGCGTGACGCTCGTCGACCGGGACGTCACGATGCTGCCGGTCCAGCAACGGCTCGTCCAGTCCGTGATGACCTGCTGCTCCGGCCAGGTGCCCCACTGCCAGCCGTTGTTGCCGCTGGCGCACGACACGGTCGCGGCGAGAGAGACGACGCTGACCCCGTTACGCGCAGCGAGGGACTGCATCGTGCCGGTCGGGATCGGGGCCACTCCGGTGGCCTGGGCCAACGTCAGACCGGGCGCGATCTCGACCGACTGGCTGGTGGAGGCGGAGGCGTAGGCCTGGGCCGGCGTCTCCGCCACGTCGCTCCCGCCGAGGAACTGGGCGGGTGCGTTCTGGGCGTTGTCGAACTGCGTGAAGGTCTGACCGTACGAGTTGATGCCGGGCGGCGCCGTCCTCGGGCCGTTGCCGTTGCCCGCGCTTGCGGCGGGGACAGCGATGACCACGAGCGCGAGGGCGAGAAGGATGCTGCCCCACACTGCCTTCTGGAAGTGCTGCATCTTGTTCCACCTTCCGTGTCGAGTACCCAACACGCCGCAGGTGGTTTCGGTCCGCCGTCCCTCGTCTCCCTTGAACTTCGGTAGCCGCCAGACTCTGCTCCGATTTATCGGAGTTGTCAAACGTCCAGATCATCGACGGAAACCTAGCTACGGAAAAAGCCCTGGAAACGGGGCTTTTTCTATTAGCCCTTCTGCCTGGGTACTCGTCCTACCAGCGGTAACCACGTGCCGTCGGCAGTTTCAACGGAACTGCTCGGCGCGGGCGCCCGGCGGTCGCCCGAAGGCTGTGCCAGCTTCGGTCCGTGCCGCACCTCAAAAGGTACCAGCCAGAGCTGAAGGCCTGAAGTCACGTCGTCGAGGGGTCGCAGCAGCCGCTGCGATCTAGATACCTACCTCGTGAATCGGGCGAGACGACTCCCGCTGTGTGACTCGGCGCTCGGTTTTGGCGATCTCGCCACGACGATCAGGACCCGGATGGTGCACGCCCTCCTGGATGTCGGCGGTCGGTACGCCATCTCCGACCCGTCACGCAGGGCCGCCGAGGTCTCGGCCAGCGGAGTCGGTCGTCGCGAGCTGGTGAAGCCGCCCGCTGCTGCGAGAGCGCGTGCTCGAGTACTCCGCCGCCTATGTCGAGCCTGCGATTACTGGGACGGCGCTAAAGCTCTCGGAGATCTCCAAAAGGGGTGTCTCTACGGCAACATCGTGGACGTAGCCAGCGGATGCCTGCGATTCGATCTTCGGCTCGGACATGATTCCCTGCAAGAGGTCGCGTTGGCGGTCATGGACGACACCAGTGCCAGACCAAAAATGATGGGCAGCAGTGTCGCATGACCCAACGTGAATTGATAAAGACGGGCCGCGAACAAAAACGAGCTGGATGTGTTCCGAGTACTTGTTGAAGAGGCGCCGGCGTTCCAAGCTATCGAGCGCCTCGCACCACATAGCGGCTTCCTCGCAGCGTGACGCCCATGCGTCGTCATCGAGGTTCGAGAAGTCTTGAACTCCCCGTGGAATGAGGTTGCGCTGAGCGCTAGCGACCCTCTTGGCTCTTTCGTCCGCGGAAAACTTCGCTTGCCATCTCTCCTGGTTGTCCTCGAAGTTCGTTCGCAGTTCCTTGAGGAGTTCGGGGCGGTCGTACTGCTGGGTGATGTCGAACGTTGTCAGACGCAGATTGTCCGGAAGGTCTTGGTTGACGACTGAAAGAAGCTGATGGAAGCGGTCCATATACGAGTCCGTGGCCTCAATGGGGATATTGCTGACGACGTCCATGACACGGGAGCTGTATGTGTAGTAGGCAATCACGCCCGGTGCGTAACGCGCTGTGACGGGGAAGAGATACCGCGCCATGTAGTTCATGTTGAACAGCTCGGCCCAATCCGGTTCGGGGAAGGACCGCGCGCGATGGTTCTTGTAACCGCCGAACGGGATCGTCAGCGAGATGGGCGAGTTGTCTTGGACTCGTGCGGCAACCTTGCGCCGGACGTCGACTGCTGACTCGCCGTCGATCTTGGTGCGGCGAAACGAGCCCCGGGTTAGGGCGGCCACGAGCTGATCGATTATGTCGACCTGGGGGACGGGCGGCGGGGGTTCAAGCTCGGGCTTGAGCTGTGCTGCGGCGAAAGACCTGACCTCGTCGTCGGAGTGGAAGCGATGAACGGAGTCTGTCCGAGGCATGGGCGGCGTGTCGTGGACGCTCCGCACGGTCGAACGGAAGACGATCACCTGGCGGCCACGGCTGACGAGCTTCTCGACGAGCGCGAGCAGGAGCTCCTCGCGCTCGGGCTGCGCACTTACGAGCTGGCGCTGCATGAGCTCGTCGCCCTTCAGGAACGTCGCCCGCCCGGACGAGTCGCAAACCGTCTCGGTGAGCGGGACGGGCCGCTCGGCGGAGATCACGAGGCGCGCCTGCAGCCAGACGTCGAGTCCGCCGATCTCGTCGAGCGACGCCGAGAGCGCGATCAGCTGCGGACGTTCGGGCGCGAGCAGAACCTGCGTCAGGAGCATCTCGAGGCGTGCGCCGCGCTCGCCCTCACCGAGCGTCTGCACCTCGTCGACGACGAGCGTCGTGCAGCGCGCGAGCAGGTCAGGCGCCTGGACGAGGAAACCCATCAGCTTCTCGTAGGTCATGACTGCGAGGTTGAAGTTGCCCGCGCGGACGTCCGCGTCGTTCTCGGCGTAGTCGGACGTCGAAATGACGACGGAGAGCAGCTCGCCGTAGCGCGCGCGGAAGAGCTCGTAGTGCTCCTCGGCGAGAGCGCGGAACGGGACGAGGAAGATCGAGTGGCGCCGCCTGCTGTAGGCGGACGCGGTCGCCGCCACCTCGCCGACGAACGTCTTGCCCGAGGTCGTCGGGGCGACCACGAGGAGGTTGGTCGAACCGTCGAGCGCGCCCGCCTCCACGGCGCGCACCTGAATCTCCGTGAGTGCCTCGACCTTCTCCTGCCAGACGTCGATGAGCGCCTGCGGCGCGCCCAGGGAGGACAGGTCTCTCACGTCCATGTTCCCGATGCTACAACCGCGCGAAAGTAGCCCTTTGCGCGGCTTTTCGCCTCGCCCCGCTCGGGTGCGGCGCCAGACTGTCGTCCTCGATGCGATCGAGGTGGTAGAGCAGGATCTCGAGCAAGCGATCGCGCGTGACCTCCTCGAGCGCGAACTCGCCGCGAAGCTGGAACTCCTTGATCCGGTCCCAGCTCCAGAGCTCGTCAAGCTCCTCGTACTCGGCCTCGCCGAAGAGGGTCGGATCCGCCACGGTCTTACGACGGAAGAACCGGTTCCGGTCGGGCTTCCCGCAGTAGAGGACGAGAAACGGCGGCGGAGCCGTGAAATCCTCGCTGCGCGCGTAGCCCTTCAGCTGTCGCTTCGCGCGCTCCCACTCTGCGACCGAGTCGAGGCCGTCGTACCGCTTGAGCTCGCACAACACGATCGGGGAGTTGCCGATCAGGTAGAGCCCGTCGTACCACCCCGTCGACTTTCCAGAGCGCAGGCGACGCATCGCGAGCGACCTCTGCTCGACGAAGTACTCGCCGTCCGCCTGGTTGCTCGTCCGGGGAGGGAATTTGAGGGACGCATGTCCGGCTCGAAGAGCGTCGAGTGGACGTCGGCCTCGCTGAAGTCCCGCTTCTGCGATTCGGGAACGTCGCCGCTCGGAAGATGCAGGGGCGTCGCGCGCCATTCCCCGCGATCGAAGCAGTCCAA
>Ga0265318_10001591_pt1 | contig 13125 bp, 9 predicted proteins | sample 4821metaG_FD_192431 | JGI IMG/M metagenome (GOLD analysis project Ga0265318, IMG submission 192431) | Rhizosphere microbial communities from Carex aquatilis grown in University of Washington, Seatle, WA, United States - 4-8-21 metaG | ecosystem: Host-associated > Plants > Roots > Rhizosphere >... | reverse complement strand
GGGAACGTCACGGTTGGCGGCACCACTATCGGCACGGTGACGCAAGCCGGCGGCGCGCTTTCTTTTACATTCAACGCCAACGCAAGCACCGCGCGGGTCGATCAGTTACTGCAGTCGATCAATTACATGAACACCAGCGCCGCGCCGCCGCAGTTGATAACGATTGCGTACGGGATCAACGACGGCAACGCCGGACTGCAGGGTTTCGGCGGGGCCCTGGGCGGTACCGGCGCGGTTACTCTGCATTACCCTGCGCCGTTCGTGCCGCCGCCGGCGCCGCCCGGCCCCGGGCTGCCGCCGATCGGCGGCCCGCTGCCGGAGCCCGGTAACAATCCGTCGCCGGTCGGCGGCCCCACGGGTTTCGTCATCGCCGGCGGCACGGGCGGCACCGGAGGAGATTTCGTGCCGACGGGCGGCACGATCCGCCTGCCGGCGTTTGGCGACACGCAACTCAATCTCAATGTCTTCTCGGTGATTACAGCGGGCGGCATAAAAACCGTCGGGCCGGACGGCCAACTGTTGCAATCCACCACATTCGGCTGGCCGGCCGAGCGCCAGGCGGTGCCGGGTGCGACGCGCGAGCTGCGTCTCGGGGCGCCGATCGGCACGCAGACTTTCCAGCTCGGCTCCGAATTTGTCTTCGAGCTGCCGCGCGGCAGTTTCATCCACACCGACCCGGACAATATCGTGAACCTGATCGCGACGCGGCCGGACGGGCAGCCGCTGCCTGCATGGTTGTCGTTCGACGATATCTCGGGCATCTTCTCCGGCACGCCGCCGGCGGGCACGGGGTCGATCGACGTGCTGGTAGTGGCGCGCGACCAGGAAGGCCACGAGTCGCAGCAGACCTTCCGCATGAATTTCACCGCCAACACCGGCGCGCAATGGAGTCCGGCGGAGGTGGTGCGGCTCGCGCTCGATGCGACGCCCGCGACGGATGCAGACACCGTCGTTGCCGATGCAATGGTGATTGCGGCCGCAGCGCCGGAGCGCGCGACTACGAAGCCGGGCGCAATGCCGTTCGGCGAGCAACTTAAAGCCGCGAAACCGCGTCACGCCGCGGCGTTCACGCATTTCCTCGATACGCAGGCCGCCAAGCGCACCGACGGGCGTCCGGCGTCGTGATATACACGCTTCGTTTTGAAAAGTGAGAGCAAGATGCAAAGCAACATGAGCAACGCGCATCGCGTTGCAATCGGTCTGGCGGTCGCCGCAGTGCTCGCCGGCTGCGCGGTCGTACCCAATCCGTTCAAAGACAGCGACCACGCCGAGCGTTCGCGCAAAGACGCGCAGCGCCTGGCCGAAGCGGCGGAGCCGGTCACGGCACCCGTCACGTTGCAGGAAGCCACGGCGCGCGCGGTCAAATACAACATGGATTACCGGCAGCGCCTGATGGAGCAGGTCGCCGCCCTCGGGCAGCTTAGCGTCGGCAACTGGGATTTGCTGCCCAAGCTGACTCTGCAAGCCGGCTATACCTCGCGCGACAACGAGGCGTTCAGCTTCGGGGTGCAGCCGAACGGCATGCAGACGGTGAGTCCGTCGACCGCGGTCGAGCGCCGGCATACGACCGACAGCGCGGTTTTCTCCTGGAACATCCTCGATTTCGGACTTTCGTACTTCCGAGCGAAACAGCTCGCCGATCAGAGTCTCATGGCGGAGGAGCGCCGCCGCCGCGCGCTGCAGAACCTCACGCAGGACGTGCGCTTTGCGTGGTGGCGCGCCGAGAGCGCGGAGCGCCTGGTGCCGGAGATCGATACGTTCCTGCGCGAAGTCGATCTGGCAGCGGGACGCGCCAAGCTGATCGAAACACGGCGCCTTTTGCCGCCGATCCAGATTATCGCCTATCGCCGCTCGCTGCTCGACCTCGCGCAGCAAATCACTTTGCGCCGGCAGGAACTCGTGCAATCGAAGATCGAGCTGGCGGCGCTGATGAATTTGCGGCCGGGCGCGGAGTATCAGGTCGCAGTCCAGCCGCTCGCGCGCGACGTGCCCGATTTGAAAGCGAACATCGACGCGCTGGAAAATATCGCGCTCATCAACCGTCCCGAGCTGCGGGAAGAGGGCTACCGCGGCCGCGTCACCGACATCGAGCACGTGCGCTCGCAACTGGCGGTGCTGATTCCCGGCGCGGGAGTTGATTACGGCTACTACAACGACACCAACAAATTCCTCGTCAATAATTCATGGGAGCAGGCCGGGTTGTCGGTGGCGTTCAATCTGGTCAAAGTGTTCTCGCTGCCGGCGATCAACCGTTCGTTCGAAGCGCAGAAAGCGGTCGACGATACGCGGCGCCTGGCGGTATCCAGCGCCGTGCTGACGCAGACTCGCATCGCCGCCGTGCGTTTCGGGCTCCTTAAAAACGAATACATGGTATGGGACGAGGCGTTGCGCGACGATCAGCAGATCATCAAGTATCTCGAGTCGGCGAGCCAGACGGGTCTCGAGACCGAGCTTGAAATCATCCGCGCCAGCGCTCGGATGCTGATTACCAAGATTAATCGCGATCTGGTTTACTCCGGTCTGCAGGCGGCGATGGGCCGCGTTTACCATTCGGTGGGTCTCGACAGCCTGCCTAATTCGTCGTCCGGAGACGCCACCGCCTCGATCGGCAACGAGCTGGCGGCGCGCGTCGCGGCGTTCGAGAAACAGAACTTCACGTCCAGCGCGGCGCCCGAAATGCGTGCGGTCGAGATCGCCGGGCCGCAAGGCGTGCCGTCGGCGGGACTCGACGCATTCCGTTCGGCGGTGCAGCGCGCACTCACGGTTGCACGCATTCCGGTGGCGAGCGAGAAGGCCGCGGCGCGCGTCGAAACCAGCCTTGAGATGGGGCCGAGCGTGGACAACTCGCAGGCGGTCAAAATGAAGGTGCGTCTGGTCGACGCGGCCGGCAAGACGCTGCTCGAGGCCGAGCAAAAAAGCGTATTGCTCGAGCCCATCGACAACCTGCAGTGGGCGGCGCTCGGCGAAGGCGCAGGCTATCGCGTGACCGCGCCGCTGCAACGCTATCTCGGGCAACCCGCCATCGTGCGTTGAACGACTACTGAAAAAAGCATAAAGGAATCACGGATGAACAGCACGTTGCAAAAAATCGTATTGGTGGCTGCAGCAGTTGCCGCCACCGGCGCTTATGCCCAGGGCACGCCGGCCATCATCGTGGCGGGAGATGAAGCCGTGCTGTCGGCGCAGATGGCCGGCCGCATTCAGAAAATCAACGTCGGTCTCGGCACTTCGTTCGAGACCGGCACCGTGCTGGTGGAATTCGATTGCGCAGAGCGCGCGGCGCAGCTCGATGCCGCGAAAGCGGAATCGCTTGGCGCGCGCGAGACGCATCTGGCCAAGCTGCGGCTGCAGGGCCTGGGCGCCGCGGGCGAACTCGAAGTGACGACGGCCGCAGCGGCGGCGGGCAAAGCCGCCGCGCAGGTCAAGCTGATCGATTCGCAGGTCGCATACTGCAAAGTCGCGGCGCCGTATGCCGGGCGTGTCGCCAAACTGCGCGCCAAAGCATCGGAGACCGTCACCGTCGGGCAGCCGCTGGTGGAAATCGTCAACGCGGGCGGCCTCAAGGCGACGATGAACGTGCCCGCGTCCTACGCGCAATGGCTGAAGCCGGGCGCCGCCGTCACCTTGAGAGCGCAGGGCGGAAAGTCGTACCCGGCGAAAGTCTCGCGCCTGAACTCGCGCATCGACGGCGTGAGCCAGACGATCGAGGTCGAAGCCATGCTCGAGCGCAGCGGCGACCTGATTCCGGGCATGGTGCTGAGCGCGAACTTCGCGAAGCGCCCGCAGTGAGACATACCCTCGCTTCGTGAGCGACGCGCCGGCCCGCACCGAACTTCCGCAGGCGCTGCTAGGCTTTCAGCGCGCACTGCAGCGCTGCCGGTCGCCGCGCGAACTGCATTTCGCGCTCGTCAACGAAGCGTTTCCGCTGCTGCATTACGATCAGGCCGTGCTCGCCGAGCCCGGTCTCGCCGGCAGTCTCGCGCTGACCGCCGTTTCAGGGCTCGCCGAAGTCGACGTAAACGCGCCGTTCGCGCAATGGTTCGCGCGTCTCGCCGAGTGGCTCGCCACGCAACCCGGCAAAATCACGGCGATCACACCCGACCAGCTGCCCACCAATCTCGCGCAGAGCGGCGCCGACTGGATTCCCGCGCACGCGCTCGCGTGCAAACTCACGGCTCCCGACGGCGAGCGGGCCGGCTTGCTGTGGTTCGCCCGCAACCGCAGTTGCGACCCGGCTGAACTTGCGATGGCAGAATGGCTCGCGGATGGCGCCGGCTTCGCGCTATGGGGCTGGCGCGCGCGCAAGCCAGCCATCGCGACACGGTTGAAGCAGGCATTCGCCGGCCGGCGCGCGTGGTATGCGGTGATCGCGGTCATCATACTCATCGTCTTCCCTGTGCGCCTTTCTGTGCTGGCGCCCGCCGAAGTTACGCCGTTGAATCCCACGCCGATCACGGCACCCGCGGACGGCGTGGTGCAGCGCGTGTGGGTCGAGCCGAACCAGCGCGTCAAGACCGGCGCGCTGTTGGTGACGCTGGACGACACGGTGACGCGCAACCGGCTGCTGGTGGCCAAAAAATCGCTGGAAATCGCGCGCGCCGAACTGCAGCGCGCCACCAGCAAATCCTTTTCCGATGACCAGAGCAAGTCCGAGTTGCAGATACTCGACGCGCGGATGCGGGAAAAATCGGCGGAAGTCACCTATCTCACCGAATTGCTCGAACGCATACGCATGACCGCGCCGCGCGAGGGCATCGCGATTTTCGCCGACCCGCTTGATTGGCTCGGCAAGCCGGTGCAGACGGGAGAGCGCATCATGCTGCTGTCCGATCCGGCGTCCGTCGAGCTGACGCTCTACGTGCCCGCCGACGACGCAATACAATTGGACTCGGGAACAGCGGTGCGCATGTTTCTCAACGTTTCGCCGCTGTCGTCGCTGGAGGCGACGGTGACGCAAACGAGCTACGAGGCGGTGCAGACGGCGGACGGCACGCTCGCGTACGTGTTGAAGGCCAGGCTCGACGAACACACGCCGCCGCGCATCGGCTTGAAGGGCACGGCCAAGCTTTACGCCGGTTATGTCCCGCTCGGCTACTACGTAATGCGCAAACCGGTGGCCTGGTTGCGCCGCGCCGCGGGATTGTAATTCCGGTGTGCGCGAATGGTCGAGGCTGGGTGATAACTTAAACGAAAAAAGTCGACATCAAAGCGCCCGGCGCATGATGCCGACGGCGCACGCGCTATACTAACCGCCATTATGCAAGTCGCCTCAATGCATTTCAAAGCGCGCGTCGGCGCCAAGCTCGCCGACGTGAAGCTGCAGGCCGCGCTGAAAAAGCTGCAGAGCAATTTCGTCAAGGGCCGCGCCGACCGCGTTGCGGAGGTCGACAATTTCGAGGCGCTGCGCACGCACGCTGCGGCAATCCGCGACCGCGCGCTCGACAATCTCGACGTTTATCTCGAAGAGTTCGAGAAAAATGCGACCGCGCGCGGCGCGATCGTGCATTGGGCCGAGACGACCGCCGACGTGAACCGCATCGTGTGCGAGCTCGCGCAGCGTTACGGCGTCAAAAAGGCGGTGAAGTCGAAGTCGATGGTGAGCGAGGAGTGCGCGTTGAACGACGCGCTCGAAGCCGCGGGCGTCGAGGTCGTCGAGACCGATCTGGGCGAATACATCCTGCAGCTCGCGAAAGAGCCGCCGTCGCACATCATCGCGCCGGTGATCCACAAGGGCCGCGATGAAATCTCGGATCTCTTCGCGGAAAAGCACCACCGTCCGCGCAAGACCGACATCACGGAACTCACGCACGAAGCGCGCGAAATGCTGCGCAAGCATTTCCTGACCGCAGACATGGGGATCTCGGGCGCCAACTTCGTCGTTGCCGAGACCGGCACGACGCTGATCGTGACCAACGAAGGCAACGGGCGCATGACGACGACGCTGCCGCGCGTGCACGTCGCGATCACCGGCATAGAGAAGGTGGTGCCCACGCTCGAAGACGTCAGCACGCTGCTGCGGCTGCTGCCGCGCTCGGCGACCGGGCAGACGATCTCGAATTACATTTCGTTCACGACCGGCACCAAAGATGCACAAGACGCGTTCGGCGCCGAACACTTCCACATCATTCTGCTCGACGCGGGCCGCACCAAGCTGATCGGCACCGACATGCAGCAGATGCTGCGCTGCATCCGCTGCGGCGCGTGCATGAATCACTGCCCGGTCTATCAAAATGTCGGCGGGCACGCTTACGGCTGGGTCTATCCGGGGCCGATGGGCTCGATACTCACGCCGACTTATGTCGGGCTCGAAAACGCGCTGGACCTGCCGCATGCGTCGACGTTCTGCAATCAATGCGGCGTCGTGTGTCCGGTCAGGATTCCGCTGCCCGACTTGATGCGCAAACTGCGCGAGAAGCAGGTCGAGCGCGGCCTGCGGCCGTGGCACGAGCGCCTGGGGCTCAACGCCTGGAGCTGGTTCGCGCAGCGACCCGCGCTATACGCGGCCGCGACGCGCATGGCCGCACGAATGCTCAAATGGATGGGCGGCAGCGCCAAGCTGATACATAATCTGCCGCTCGCCGGCGGCTGGACGAGCGGGCGCGACATGCCCGCGCCGCCGGGTAAAACGTTTCGTGAATTGTATGGAGAACGCAAATGAATAAACCGGTCGATCTCAAAACCGTGCCGTCGGTGCCGCTGTGGATAGACGGCAAGCAAAAACCGGCGTCGAGCGCGCGCGCAGGCGACATCACCAATCCCGCGACGGGACAAATTACGAAGCGCGTACCGTTCTGCAATGCGGCCGACATCGACGCCGCGGTGCAGGCGGCCAGCCGCGCGTTTCCCGGCTGGCGCGACACGCCGCCGCTGCGCCGCGCGCGCATCCTGATGCGCTTTCGCGAGATGCTCGACGCGAACAAGGACGTACTTGCGCGGCTCATCACGGCGGAACACGGCAAGACGCTGGCCGATGCCGCAGGCTCGGTGCAGCGCGGCGTCGAAGTCGTCGAGTTCGCGATGGGCATCCCGCATCTCGTCAAGGGTGAATACAGCGAGGAAGTCGGCACCGGGGTGGACTGCCATTCGGTGCGCCAGCCGCTCGGCGTGTGCGCGGGCATCACGCCGTTCAATTTTCCGGTGATGGTGCCGCTGTGGATGTTTCCGGTCGCGCTCGCGTGCGGCAACACGTTCGTGTTGAAGCCGTCGGAGAAAGTGCCGTCGGCCTCGATGCTGATGGCGGATTTGTTGAAACAGGCGGGTCTGCCCGACGGCGTGTTCAACGTCGTGCACGGCGACAAGGACGCGGTCGATGCGCTGCTCAGTCATCCGGGCGTCAAGGCGATCTCGTTCGTCGGTTCGACGCCGATCGCGAAATACATTTATGAAACCGCGGCGAAGAACGGCAAGCGCGTGCAGGCACTGGGCGGCGCGAAGAACCACGCCGTCGTGTTGCCGGACGCCGATTTCGAATTCGCAGCCGACGCGCTGATCGGCGCCGCGTACGGCTCGGCGGGCGAGCGTTGCATGGCGATCTCGGCGGTCGTGGCAGTAGGCGAAGAGGCGGATCCGCTGATCGCGAAATTGAAGGACAAGGCGTCGAAACTCAAGATCGGCGCAGGCGACAGCAAGGTCGACGGCAAGGAAATGGACATGGGCCCGCTCGTCACGCGCGTGCATCGCGACAAGGTGGCGGGTTATGTGGACAAGGGCGTGGCGGAGGGTGCCAAGCTCGTGCTCGACGGGCGCACGTTCAAAGGCGCCGGCGACGGTTTCTTTCTCGGCGCGTCGCTGTTCGACAACGTGACGCCCGACATGACGATCTACAAGGACGAAATTTTCGGGCCGGTGCTGATCGTGCTGCGCGTGAAGACGCTCGACGACGCGATCAACATGATCAACGCCAACCAGTACGCGAACGGCACCGCGGTGTTCACGCGCTCCGGGGGTGCTGCGCGCAAGTTCGAGCGCGAGATCGAAGTCGGCATGGTCGGCGTCAACGTGCCGATCCCGGTGCCGATCGCGTTTTATTCGTTCGGCGGCTGGCGCAATTCGCTGTTCGGCGATCAGCACGTGCATGGCATGGAGGGTGTGCGCTTCTACACGCGCGGCAAGGTCGTCACCACGCGGTGGCCGGATGCGAACGCCCTGCCGCAGGGTTTCAACATGCCGACATTGGGATGAGGCGGGAAGGGAGAAGGGTTAAGGGGGAAGGGTGAAACAGACGCTCCCGCGTTTATCATGAGCGCCCGCGACAACATCCTTTCCCGCATCCGTGCCGCGCAGGGACGCAAGGGGGCGCCCGATGCGCAGGAGCGTGCATTGGTCGCCGCGCATCTCGGCGCACACCCGGAAGGACCCCGTCCGTCGCAGGCGGCAGATCCGGCCGCGGGCTTTGCGGCTTGCGCGCTGAAGTTATCGACCACCGTCGACAAGGTCGGCACGATGGCGGACGTGCCGCATGCGATCGCGCGTTACCTCGAACAGAACGAGCTGCCGAAGAACGCGGTGTGCTGGCCCGAACTGTTCGAGCTCGAATGGCAGGCGGCTGGCATCAAAGTCGAATCGCGCGCCGCCGAAGGTTCCGATCTCGTCGGCATTACCGGCGCGTTTTGCGCGATTGCCGAGACCGGTACGTTGCTGACTTTGTCGGGTCCGCGCACGCCGGCCACCACCAGCCTGCTGCCGGAAACGCACATCGCGGTCGTGCGCGCCGGCCGCATCGTGCGCAGCATGGAAGACGCGTGGAAGTTATTGCGTGACGAGCAGGGCGCGAATTTTATGCCGCGCGCGGCGAATTTTATTTCCGGACCGTCGCGCACCGCCGATATCGAGCAGACGCTGGTGCTCGGCGCGCATGGTCCCTATCGCGTGCACATCGTGCTGGTTGGTTAGGCGCTCTTAAGTCTGGTTTAAGCAGAACGCGCTTATCATGCGGGTTTGCTACGGTACCGCGGCGCGTTTCATCATGTTAGGCATTCTGCATGCGTTTATTGCTCGTCGAAGATGACGCCATGATAGGCGAGAGCGTGCGTCTCGGACTGCGCCGCGACGGCTTCACGGTCGACTGGGTGCAGGATGGACGCGCGGCCGAACTGGCGCTTGCCAACGCGGTCTACGACCTCATGCTGCTCGACCTGGGACTGCCCAAAAAAGACGGCCTCGAGGTTTTGAAGACACTGCGGCGCGGCGGCAACCGGATTCCGGTGCTCGTGCTGACCGCGCGCGATTCCGTCGGCGACCGCATTACGGGCCTCGACGGCGGGGCCGACGATTACCTCGTAAAACCGTTCGATCTCGACGAACTGTCCGCGCGGATCCGCGCGTTGCTGCGCCGGCGGGCGGGCCGCGTCGAGTCGCTCATGCAGTGCGGAGAACTCACGTTGAACCCGGTCACGCGCGAAGCGGCCCTCGGCGGCCGGCGGCTCGCGCTCTCGGCGCGGGAATTCGCCGTGCTCGAAGCGCTGCTCGACCGGCCGGGTGCGGTGCTGTCGCGCGAACAGCTCGAAGAAAAATTGTACGGATGGGAAGAAGAAGTCGAAAGCAACGCCATCGAAGTTTACATCCACGGCCTGCGCAAGAAACTCGGCGCCGATTTCATCAAGAACATCCGGGGCGTCGGTTACATGGTATCCAAACAATGACCTCGATCCGCCGGCGGTTGCTGATCTGGCTGGTCGCCGGTCTCGCCGTCACGACGCTGGCCGCCGCGCTCGCGGTTTATATGCGCGCGCGCATGGAGGCCGCCGAGTTGTTCGATTATCAGCTGCAGGTGATGGCGGCGGCGTTTCCGCGCGGCGGATATGGCGAGGCGCCGTCGGCGGGCGACGAGGACATGAGCGCGGGCGATGTGGTGGTCGTGCAGATATGGAACCGGAACGGCTCGCAACTCTACTGGTCGCGGCCAGGTTCGCCGATCCTGCAGCGCGTGGAGTTCGGGTTCTCGACCGTCGCGACACCGCGCGGCGAGTGGCGCGTTTTCAATACGCTGATCGACGGCAACATCGTGCAGGTTTCGCAGCCGATGCGCGCGCGCAACGAGCTCGCGGCCGGGCTCGCATTGCGCACGATGCTGCCGCTCCTGATTTTGTTGCCGCTGTTGGTCGGCCTGATCTGGATCACCGTGAGCCGCGGCCTGAAACCGCTGAACGCCGTCGCCGCGGCGCTCGGCCGGCGCAGCGAAGATGCGCTCGAGCCGCTGCCCGTCAGGCGCGTACCCGGCGAAGTGAAGCCGCTGGTTGCGGCGCTCAACGATCTGCTCGCGCGTTTGGGCCGCGCGCTTGATGCGCAAAAATCGTTCATCGCCGATGCGGCGCATGAATTGCGCACGCCGCTGACCGCGGTCAGTCTGCAAATCCAGATTGCGGAACGCGCCCGCACCGCGGACGAACGCACGACTGCATTTGCGCAGCTCAAAGCCGGCGCCGACCGCGCGGGCCGCCTCGTGCAGCAACTGCTGACGCTGGCGCGCAGCGAGCCGGGTGCCGCGGAGCGCCCGTTTGCGACGGTAAACCTCACCGAAATTGCGCGCGAGGCGGTGGCGGAGCATGCGCCTATCGCGGAAGCGAAAGGCCTGGAACTCGGTTTGTCGGCGGACACGGTCGTGAGTGCGACCGGCGACAGCGATGCTTTACGCACGCTGCTCGCCAACCTTATCGACAATGCCGTGCATTACACGCCAAGCGGCGGTGCCGTCGATGTTGCAGTCTTCGTGCGAGACGGGCAGGCTTGCTGGATCGTGACCGACACCGGTCCGGGCATACCGGCAGACGAGCGGCAACGCGTCTTCGACCGTTTTTACCGCCGCGACGTGGCGGGCGCGGCGGGCAGCGGGCTCGGACTCGCCATCGTGCAAAGGGTGGCCCAGCGGCATGGCGCAACCGTCGAGCTTGCCGACGGCGCTGCCGGCCGCGGACTCAGGGTCACCGTGCGGTTTCCTGCGCGCTAAATCCGAGGGTGTTCCGCACTTTTTCGCTTTAAGTCTGTCTTAAGGTTGGGTATTTAGGCTGCACGACATAGCTTTCATTGTCGGTGTGCCGACCAACAACCTAGGAGCGACTTATGAAACAGACCATGATTTTCCGCAGCCTGATCGTGGCCGGCGTGATTTCCGGCGCGACTTTGGGCGGCTATATCGCGCAGAATACGATGACCCCGTTCAACACGGCAGCGGCCGCGAGTGCCGCGGCAATCACCCCTGTCCAGCCGGGCGCGCGCGTGGCCGTGCCCGATTTCACCGGCATCGTCGAAGACAACGGCGCGGCCGTGGTCAACATCAGCGTCACCGGCAAAGGTGAAAAGACCGCCGCCGCCGATGCGCAGCAGCTTGACCCGGGCGATCCCTTCTCCGAGTTCTTCCGCCAGTTCCGCGGGCAGATGCCGCGCGAACAGGGCCCCACGCACGGCCTGGGCTCGGGTTTCATCGTGCGCGCGGACGGCGTCATTCTGACCAACGCACACGTCGTGGCGGACGCGACCGAGGTGATGGTCAAACTTACCGACAAGCGCGAGTTCAAGGCGAAAGTGCTCGGTATCGACAAACCGAGCGACGTGGCGGTGATCAAGATCGACGCCGCCAATCTTCCGGTCGTGAAGCTCGACCGCGCCGATGACGTGAAGGTCGGCGAATGGGTGCTGGCCATCGGGTCGCCTTTCGGATTCGACAATTCGGTGACCTCGGGGATCGTGAGCGCGAAAGCGCGCGCGTTGCCGGGTGACACTTACGTGCCGTTCATCCAGACCGACGTTGCCGTCAATCCGGGCAACTCGGGCGGACCGCTCTTCAACATGAAAGGCGAAGTGATCGGCATCAACTCGCAGATCTACAGCCGCTCCGGCGGTTACCAGGGCGTGTCGTTCGCGGTGCCGATCGATGTCGCGCTCAAAGTTCAGGACCAGTTGCTGCAGCATGGGCGCGTCACGCGCGGGCGTCTCGGCGTCGGCATCCAGGACGTCAACCAGGCGCTGGCGGATTCGTTCGGGTTGAAGAAGAATGCCGGCGCGCTCGTGAGTTCGGTTGAAAAAGACAGCCCGGCTGCCAGGGCGGGGCTCGAGCCCGGCGACGTGATCGTGCGCTACAACGGCACTGAAGTCGGTACTTCGGCGCAACTGCCGGTGCTCGTTTCCAATACGCGGCCGGGGGATGTCGCCACGCTGGAGGTGGTGCGCAAAGGCAGCGCCAAGCGCATCGACGTGCAGGTCGGCGAATTGCAGGCGGAGAAAGTCGCCGCGGCGGATAGCGCCGCGGAGAAAGGCCGGCTCGGCGTGGCGGTGCGCCCGTTGAGCGCCGAAGAGCGCCAGCAGGTGGGCGTTGCGGGCGGACTGGTCGTCGAGAACGTGAGCGGCGCGGCAGCCAGCGCGGGCATCCAGCCGGGCGACGTGATCCTGTCGGTCAACAACACGCCGGTGAGAAACGTCGAGCAGTTGAAGCAGCTTGTCGCCAAAGCCGGCAAGCGCTTGGCACTCCTGGTGCAGCGCGAAGACGCGAAGATGTACGTGCCGGTCGATCTCGGCTGAACCATTCGCGATCCAAAGCAAGAGGCCGCCTGCGGGCGGCCTCTTTTTTGTGGATTGCAGTTCTTAAATCAGCAAGCCGAGTTTTTGCGCGAGCCAGCGGGTCGTCGTCGCCTGGATCAATATCGTCATCAGGATCGCGATAAACGTGACCGATGCGATTACCGGCGCTCCGGGTGCGTGCATGCCGAGCAGTATGCCGGCCAGCGCACCGGGAATCACGCCGGTTTCGCGCGTCCAGCACATGAAGAGCATTTCGCGCCACGTCCAGCGCGCGCGCCGGTCCGGCAGCGCGCATGCATAGACCGCGAGCGGCCGCGCCACGAACATCAGCACCAGCACCACCATCACGCCGCCCGCCCAGTGCTCGCGCATCAACGCAAAATCGACCTGCGACCCGAGCAGGATAAAAATGAATACGCGCATGATGAAAGCGGTGGTGAGGATGAAGTCATCGAGTTTCCTGGTCTCCGCCGGCTCCATCTCGAATCCGAAAACGTCTTTGTTCCCGATGACGATGCCGAACACGAATACCGCCATGAAGCCGCTTGCCTGCAGATTGTCGGCGCCGACGTAAGCGCCGAGGACGGCCACCAGCGAGACGATGGGCGCGTA
>Ga0265318_10001589_pt1 | contig 13138 bp, 10 predicted proteins | sample 4821metaG_FD_192431 | JGI IMG/M metagenome (GOLD analysis project Ga0265318, IMG submission 192431) | Rhizosphere microbial communities from Carex aquatilis grown in University of Washington, Seatle, WA, United States - 4-8-21 metaG | ecosystem: Host-associated > Plants > Roots > Rhizosphere >... | reverse complement strand
CTGCTGCTGCTGCGCGCGCCGGCGGCAATCATCCAGCGCCGTCCCGGCGCCGCTTCGGATGCCGGCCAGACGTTCGACGCCGGCCTGATCGGGGGGGCGATCCATGCCGCCCTGACGGTGGTCGTGGTGGTGGCGGGAGCGGCGGCGCTGGCTTGGTGCTACAATTTCTCCAAGCTGCCCAAGCCGAAAACCAAGCCGCTGGGCACTTGAGAGCTAAGCGGCCGCGACGGCAGCGTCAGGCGCTTTCACCGGCAGGTTAACGAACACACTGCAGCCCTTGCCGAACTCACTCTCCAGCCACGCCCGGCCGCCATGCAGTTCGGCCAGCCCGCGCACCAGCGCCAGCCCCAGGCCGGTGCCGCCCGCCTGGCGGTCATAGCGGTTATCGACCTGGCTGAACGGTGTGAAAATCTTGTCCAGCTTGTCGCGCGGGATGCCGGGGCCATTGTCCTTGACCGTGATCTGAAAGCCACCGTCGCGCGCCAGGCCGCCCACCACTTCGATGCGGCCGCCTTCCGGCGTGAACTTGACGGCATTGGAAACCAGATTGATCAGGATCTGCTTGAGGGCGCGCTCATCCGCATGGAGCGGCGGCGCCGAGGGCTCGACCGAGATGGAGAGGCTCTGGCCCTTCTCGCGCGCCTTGGCCGCGACCAGCTTGAGGGCGATGTCGAAGATGCGGGGCGCTTCCAGCAGATGGGGCGCGATCTCCATGCGGCCGGCCTCGATCTTGGCGATGTCGAGCAGATCGTTGATCAGCGACAGAAGATGGGCGCCGGAGGAATGGATGTCGCCGGCATAATCCTTGTAGCGGGGATTGCCGACCGCACCGAAGCATTCCTGGGAGATGATCTCGGAGAAACCGAGAATGGCGTTGAGCGGCGTGCGCAGCTCATGGCTCATATTGGCGAGGAAGGCGGTCTTGGAAGCGTTGGCGGTCTCGGCCTCGAAGCGCTTGCGCAGGGCGTCGTCGCGGGTTTCTTCCAGTTCCCGGGCCAGGTCCTCGACCTTGAAGCGCAAGCGGGAGTCTTCCTCCATGCGCAGGATCAGGGGGCGTCCGGTAAGCCACATCTGCAGGCCGATGCAGGGCGAGAGACAGCCGATCACCAGGTCGGCGGTCTGGTCGCCGGTGAGAAAGCGCGCCGTGGTCATCAGCGAGATCGGCACCAGGCTGGAGACATACATGATCCTGTTGCTGCCGCGGCTGACCAGCAGCGCCGCCACCACCGATAAAACCGCGCCGACCAGGAACATGTGGTTGAGAACGTTGCCGGGTTCCCACAGCAGCCAGGGCATGGTTCCCCAGGAGACGCTGATCGCCACCTGCATCAGGATGAAGCGGTGATACCAGTTTGCCGCCTCGCCGCCGCTGCGGCGGTAGAGCGCCACCGTCACGGCCGATCCGGTCATCGCGCCGGTGACAAGCAGCACCAGCGCCAGCGCGTGGCCAAGGCTCTTGTGACCGAACAGGCCGACGGCGCCGCTGCAGAGCAGCGCCGTGACCAGTGACCAGAGTGGTGTGGTCAGACAATTCGCTTGCACCGCGTTGGCGGCGAGGTCGAGCTGGCTCTTGAGCGTGCGAATGTCGCCGCCCCCGCCGCTTCGCCATGTCCGCGCGATTGACAAATGCTTCCCCATCGCGCGCAGGCCCGCGCGCGTGAAAGTTTAGAGCGGCGGCTGTTAAATAAGTGCTGCCTCGGATCGCGGGAAGTGCCTGAAAATCAGGCGATTTCCCGCCGCGGCGCGGCGGCAACAATTGAGGGAAAGTAAAGATGGGCGCGGGTGCCTTGGCCCGGCTCGCTCTCCAGCCAGGCGCGGCCGCCATGCAGTTGCACCAGGCCCTGCACCAGCGCCAGCCCCAGGCCGGTGCCGCCGGCCTCGCGGTCGAAGCGGTTGTCGATCTGGCTGAAGGGCTGGAAGATCCGTGCCAGCTTGGCCTTCGGAATGCCGGGACCGTCATCATCGACGCAGAATTCCATGCCGCCGTCACGGTTCATGCCGCAGGTCACGGTCACATGGCCGCCGGGCGGCGTGAACTTGACGGCATTGGAAACCAGGTTGAGCAGCATCTGCTTGAGCGCGCGCTCGTCGGCCAGCAGCAATGGAAGGTCCGGCGACGTCGTCATGGAAAATTCCTGGCGCTTGGCGGCGAGACGTCCTGCCATGAGACGGCCGACATTCTCCATCACATGGAACGGGTCCACCGGCTTGGGATCGATTTCCATCCGGCCCGCCTCGATCTTGGCGACGTCGAGCAGATCGTTGATCAGCGACAGCAGATGGTCGCCGGAATGATGGATGTCGCGGGCATAGTCGCTGTAGCGTTCCATCGCGCTATCGCCCATCGCCCGGTTGGCGATGATGTCGGAGAAACCCAGTATGGCGTTGAGCGGCGTGCGCAGCTCATGGCTCATATTGGCCAGGAAGGCGGACTTGGCGGCATTGGCGGTCTCGGCCTCGTAGCGCTTGGCCAGGGCCTCGTCGCGGGCGCGGCTGAGGGCGCGGGCCATATCCTCGACCTGGAAACGCAGCCGGATGTCCTGCGCCAACTGGTCGATGAAGCGCCGGCCATCAACGAAAAGATGCACGGCATAGAGCGGCGTCAGCACGGCGATGCCGACATCCAGCCATTCGCCATGCAGCAGGAAGCGCAGCGAGGTCATGCTGACGATGGGGACCATGCCGCTGAGCAGCATGGTCTTGCTGCCCAGCCGGCTGATCAGCAACGAGGACATGGTGGTGGCCACCGCCAGCAGGATATAAACATGGTTGGTGAAATTGCCGTCACCCCACAGCAGCCAGGGGAACAGGCCCCATGCGGCGCTGATGGCGAGCTGGGCCAGGGTGAAGGCCTTCGTCCAGTGCGTCAGTTCCGGATCAGGATCGGCGCGATAGGCGGCATAAAGGCGATAGACGCCGAACGACACCACTCCCACCACCAGCGGAAAGACCAGCGCCTCCAGCAGCAGGGTATGGCCGAACCAGCCCACCCGGTCGGACGCCAGCAGCGCCAGCGCCAGTGCCCAGAATGGGGTCGAAATCCAGGCCGAGCCGCCCAGCCCGGCGATGACGTCGAGCTGGCTTTTCAGAACCCTGGGATCGGCGTTGCGGTGGGCGGCGGCAAACATGCCGACAATTTTATCGGTCCAAGCGTTAAGAACTGGCTGCGGCGCGGAAAAAGCTGCGTGCGACCAAATGCTTGGGCTAATTTGAGCAGGATTTTCGCGATTCGAAAGCGTTAACGGTTTCTCACGCATGGCCAAGAACAACCCCGACCTTTTCGACAGCGCCGGCGCCGCTTCCAAGGCCTATACCGCCAAGGACATCGAGGTGCTGGAGGGGCTGGAGCCGGTGCGCCGCCGCCCCGGCATGTATATCGGCGGCACCGACGTCAACGCCATGCACCATCTGGCGGCGGAAATCCTGGACAACTCCATGGATGAGGCGGTGGCCGGCCATGCCGCCCGCATCGAGATGACGCTGGAGCCCGGCAATGTGCTGGCGGTCAGCGACAATGGCCGTGGCATCCCCGTCGATCCCCATCCCAAGTTCAAGAACAAGTCGGCGCTGGAAGTGATCATGACCACGCTGCACGCCGGCGGAAAATTCGACGGCAAGGCCTATGAAACTAGCGGCGGCCTGCATGGCGTGGGCGCCAGCGTTGTGAACGCGCTCTCCGAGTGGATGGACGTGGAAGTGGCGCGTGAGAAGCACGCCTGGAAACTGCGCTTCGAGCGCGGCCATGCGGTGGGGAAACTGAAAGACCTGGGCGCGGTCAACCGGCGGGGCACGGTCGTGCGCTTCAAGCCGGATGACAAGATTTTCGGCAACGCACAATTCTCGCCCGCCCGGCTCTATCGCGCGGCGCGCTCCAAGGCCTATCTCTTCCGCGGCGTGGAAATCCGCTGGCGCTGCGATCCTTCGCTGATCACTGACGAGACGCCCGCCGAAGATACGCTGAAATTCCCCGGCGGCCTGGCCGATTACCTGGAACAGGAAGTCGGCAAGACCCAGACCGTCACCAACCGCGCTTTCGCCGGCCGCCATGAGAACAAGGACACCACCCGCGGCGCGGTGGAATGGGCGGTGACCTGGACCCCGGCGCGCGATGGTTTCACCCGCTCCTATTGCAACACCATTCCGACTCCCGCCGGCGGCACCCATGAGCAGGGCCTGCGCAACGCGCTGACCAAGGCGCTGCGCGGCCATGGTGAGCGGGTCAACAATCGCAAGACGGCCCTCATCACCGCCGACGACGTGATGGACAGCGGCCTAGCCATGCTCTCGGTCTTCATCCGCGAGCCGGAATTCCAGGGCCAGACCAAGGACAAGCTCTCCTCGCCCGACGCCCAGCGCCTGGTCGAGACGGTGATGCGCGACCATTTCGACCATTGGCTGGCCGAAAGCCCGGCCGAGGCCGACCGGCTGCTGAACTTCGTCGTCGAGGCGGCGGAAGACCGGCTCAAGAAACGGCAGGAGAAGGAAACCAAGCGCCAGTCCGCCACCCGCAAGCTGCGACTGCCCGGCAAGCTGGCCGATTGCAGCAAGGACGCGGCGGACGGCACCGAAATCTTCCTGGTGGAAGGCGACAGCGCCGGCGGCAGCGCCAAGCAGGCGCGCGACCGCGCCACCCAGGCGATCCTGCCCCTGCGCGGCAAGATCCTCAATGTGGCCAGCGCGGGCGCCGGCAAGCTGCAGCAGAACCAAGAACTTTCAGACCTGGTGCAGGCGCTGGGCTGCGGCACCGGCGACAAATATCGCGCCAGCGACCTGCGCTATGAGCGCGTCATCATCATGACCGACGCCGATGTCGACGGGGCGCATATCGCTTCGCTGCTGCTGACCTTTTTCTATCGTGAGATGCCGGGCCTGATCACTGACGGCAGGCTGTTCCTGGCCATGCCGCCGCTCTATCGCCTGGCGGCGGGCGGCAAGACGGTTTACGCCCGCGATGAGCCCGACCGCGACCGGCTGCTCAAGAGCGAATTCCGCGCCGGATCGAAAGTGGAGGTCTCGCGCTTCAAGGGCCTGGGCGAGATGATGCCCGCGCAGCTCAAGGAAACCACCATGCGGCCCGGCCATCGCACCCTGGTGCGGGTGGAGATTGCCGAGGACCAGGTGGAGAAAACCGAAAACCTGTTCGAGCAGTTGATGGGCAAGAAGCCGGAACTGCGCTTCCAGTTCATACAAGAGAACGCGCAATTCGCCGCCGAAAGCGTGGACGTCTAGTTCAGGTCCGCGCGGACGACATTGAAGGTGTCGTCGCCCATCCCGCTCGGCACCGCATCTCCCCGCGCCGTCAGCAAGGGCGCGGCCTCTTGCGGCAGGCCTGGATGCACCGCCGTCATCGTCACCCGCAACGGCCCCGGTTTTTTCTGGAAGGTGATGCGGCAGGCCGCATCGGAACAGAAAACCAGCGTCGGGCCGGATGGCGCCGATACCGCCAGATCATTGATGCGAATGTCCTGCACCGATTTGTCGAACGAGACGGCAATACCATCGCCGGGACCGGCCCCTTGCAGCATCACGCCGCCATCCGCGCCCAGCACCGGACGCGGCCCGTCAAGCGCCAGCGCCGGGGCCGGCGCGACGGTCCCGCGGATGCCGAATTCCAGCAGCGTCTGCGCCTCGGCGGAGAACTTGGCCACAGCCCGCATCGCCGGGTTGAGCGGGTGGTCGCCGTCCACCACCCAGCGGGCCGGAACATCACCGCCGAGATAACGGATGGTGAAATGCGCCGGCGCGGCCTGAGACGTCGCGGGCTGCAGCCCCGCCGCCACCGCCAGCCCCAGCGCCAGCAGCAGCGAGAGCACCGCGGCCGAAACACTGGCGCCCTGTCGCAGCAGCGGCAGCATCGCGATCAGCGCCATGGCCGCCGGAGCGGTGAACAGCGGATGCAGCTTCAGACCCATGATATCTTCGCCGCCGGCGACAAAGCTCACCCAGATTATCATCGCCGCCAGCGCCGCCAGCAGCAGCGCCGGGCCGCGTCCGCCGCGCAGCGTCAGCAGCAGCAGCGGCGCGGCCACCAGTGACGGAAAGAGGAAATAGGGACTGACGCCGGGCAGCCAGATGGAAGCAGCCACCGCCAGTCCCGCCAGCCACAGCCAATTTGCAACCGCCCCGGCCCAGCGCGCCGCCAGCAGGCCTAAGCCCCAGACGCCGAACAGCAGCGACAGGCGCAGCCAGACGGGATGGCCCAGAGACGGATCGGGCGAGCCGGAAATCAGTGCCGCAACTTCGTGCAGCGCAAAGCCCAGTGCGACGCAAGCCGCCAGCAACAGCGGCGGCATCAGGAACGCTGCCACCGGCGCGTGCGTGCGACCTTCGTGCTGGCCGAGCCGGCCGGCGAATGCGATCATCAGCAAACAGAGGAGGGAAAGCGGCAGCGCCCAGCTCATCGGCAGCCGCGGCAGCCACCAGCCCAGAATGTCGAGATAGATGGCGTCGCCGCTTTTCAGGCTGGCCGGATCGGCGCTGCGCAGCGCTTCGGTCATCGCCAGGGCGTTTTCGCCATGCTGTTGCAAGGAGCGCGGATCGATATTCTCACGCCGGTCCAGCGGCGTGTGATACTGCGCGACATTGCCGAGAAAGGCGAAGTTCACGCCCGCTATGCCTGCCTTCAGGAACGGCGTCAGATCGGTGTCGTTGGGCAGACGGCGGTAGATTTCGCCGTACAGCGAGGATGTGGCGGGATGGCGTACATTGCGGGCATAGAGATTGATCAGCGCGGCGTCACCCGCACTGGTCTGGAACAAAAGACTGGGGCCGCGCGTGCCGCGCGCTTCCATGTTGATCACCGCGGCGATGGCGGGATGCGGCGCCGCCAGCCAGGCACGCGCGCCCAGCAGGCCCAGCTCCTCGCCATCGGTGAACAACGCCATCACCGGCAGGCCCGTGCCACCGCGCGCCTTGAGGGCGCGGATGGTTTCAAGAATGGTGGCGACGCCGGAGCCGTCATCGCCGGCGCCCGGACCGGCTACGATGGAATCCTTGTGCGCCATCAGCAGCACCACAGGGCCGCTGCCGGGCGCGACCTCTGCCACCACATTGTGCACTACTGCGCAAAAAATGAAGCGGCCGCTTTCGCAACTGGTCGCGGTCTGGATGGAAGGCGACAGTCCCAGCGCCCGCAACTGATCGGCCAGCCGCGCCGTCAGCGCCGCATTCTCCGCCGAGCCGACGGGGTGCGGACGCTGCGGTCCCATAAGTTGCGCCAGCGCGGCGCCGGCGCGGGCAGCGGAAAATTCGGTGGCGGGCGCAACGGCGGGCAGCGGCGCCGGCCCGGTTTCATAGACGGACAGAAACCAGATCCCCACCGCCAGCAGAGCCAGAATCCAGGCGCGCAACATCCCCATGCGGCCAAGCTGGAACAGGCGGCGGGAACCGTCAATCACGATAACCCTTGATTTTATGGGGAATCTTCCTTATCTGCCCCGCATGAGCCTTGGCCATACGGGCGCAAGGACGACGCGGGCGCACAGCGAGCGCCCCTTTTCAGGAGCGTGCTACGACCCAAGTTACGTCTTCCGGCACGGACGCCGGAACCCTCGAAGTTATTGAAACTCCGACCACTTCCTCCACCGAGGCCCCTGCTTCGTCTGCCGCAACCGGCTTTGACGGTCTGGGCCTCTCCCCCGAAATCCTCAAGGCGGTGGCCGACAGCGGTTACACCATCCCGACGCCGATTCAGGCCCAGGGCATTCCCGTGGTGCTGCAGCGGCGCGACCTGATCGGCATCGCCCAGACCGGCACCGGCAAGACCGCCAGCTTCACCCTGCCGATGATCGAGATGCTCTCCAAGGGCCGCGCCAAGGCGCGCATGCCGCGCGCCCTGGTGCTGGAACCCACCCGCGAGCTGGCCGATCAGGTCTCGGAAAGCTTCGACAAATACGCCAAATATACCAAGCTCACCCAGGCGCTGCTGATCGGCGGCACCGCCATGGACGAGCAGATCAAGAAGCTGGAGCGCGGCGTCGATGTTCTGATCGCCACCCCCGGCCGGCTGATGGACCATTTCGAGCGCGGACGCATCCTGCTGTCCCAGGTCAACATCCTGGTGATCGACGAAGCCGACCGCATGCTGGACATGGGCTTCATTCCCGATGTCGAGGAAATCTGCAAGAAGCTGCCCTTCACCCGCCAGACCCTGTTCTATTCCGCCACCATGCCGCCGGAAATCCAGCGGCTGACCGACCAGTTCCTGCACAATCCGGCGCGCATCGAAGTGGCACGTCCCGCCACCACCGCCGCCAACATCACCCAGGAACTGGTGATGATCCCCGCCAATGACTGGGCCAAGCGCGAAGCGCTGCGCCGCCTGATCCGCGACGCCGAGCCGACGCTGAACAACGCTATCGTCTTCTGCAATCGCAAGCGCGATGTCGATGTCGTGGCCAAGAGCCTGGTCAAGCACGGCTTCGACGCCGCCCCGATCCATGGCGACCTTGACCAGAGCGTGCGCACGCGCACACTGGACAAGTTCCGCGCCAACGAACTCAAGATTCTCGTCGCTTCCGACGTCGCGGCGCGCGGCCTGGACGTGCCCAGCGTCAGCCATGTCTTCAATTTCGACGTACCGATCCATGCCGACGACTATGTCCACCGCATCGGCCGCACCGGCCGCGCCGGGCGTAGCGGCCAGGCCCATATGCTGGCCAGCCGCCGCGACGAGAAATACATCGAGGCGATCGAGAAGATCACCGGCAACAAGCTGGCCCGCCGCGAGATGATGGACATCGAAGTGCGCGAAGATGTCCGCCCCCGCCGCGACGAAGGCCGCAATGGCGGCAAGGGCGGACGCGATCGCGGCCGCGGCGGCAAGGACCGTGACGGCAAACATCGCGACCGCCGCCCGCCGGACGGCAAGTATCATGAGCATGTCGCCAGCATGGAACCGGCACAGGCCGATCCTGTGGCGCAGGCCGCGCCACAGGCGCCGCGTCCAGCCGAACCGGCGCGCGAGCAGCGTCCCCGTGAACAGGCGCCACGCGAGCATCGCCCGCATGGCGAGAATCGGGAGACGCGGTCGCCGTCCGAGCGCCAGCATCATGAAAAGCGCGAACGTCACAGCCAGCGCCATCACAATGAGCAGGCGGCCAAGCAGGAGGCGGTGGACAAGAGCCAGTTGCCGGCCTTCCTTTTCCGGCCGATGCCGGCGGCGAAGAAGCCCGAGCCTCAAAGTTAATAGTCGCGCGGGCACCGTCTAGCTTCGCGCGCCTGCCCGTCGCTCCTGCGGCGACTGACATTTCCACTGACAGTCTGTCGGCGTATTTTGGCGGCAAACCGCCAAAAGTTCCGCCTTTGCACAGATGGATTTAACTCTTTCTTACCTTCCCCCTCCTACGATCAGGCCATCGCCCCACATCGTGGAGCGACGGGGACGGACCATGCACAAGTCGGATCGCGAACAGGGGATCGCCAAAACGGCGCTCGCGCTCATGACGGAGTGCGACGTGCCCGCGACTCCGGAAAATTTCGAGCTGTTCTACGCCTATGTCTCGGGCGAGACTCCCGCCATCGCGCAGGTGATGGGCGGGTTGATCGCCTCGCGCGCGGCCTTCACCCCGGAAGCCCTGCTGGACCTGCGGTTGCGCTGCCTCTCCAGCGCCCGCGCCGCCCGCGCCATGGACAGTTTCGGCAGCGGCATCAACGAAGTCATCGGCGCCGTGCTGGGCAAGCTGGAAGCCGCCGGCAAGCAGACCACGGATTATCAGAATGCGCTGACGGCGGCCTCGGGCGCGCTGGGCGGCGACAGGTCGACGGACGATCTCAGAGCGCTGGTCGGCGGCCTGATCGCCGCCACCCGCGAGATGGAACACCGCACCAAGAGCCTGGAAGGCGAATTGCAGAAATCCAGCGCCCAGGTGCGCGAGCTGCGCTCCAAGCTGGACAATGTCCGCAAGGAGAGTCTCACCGATCCCCTCACCGGTATCGCCAATCGCAAGGCCTTTGACGATGCCGTGCGCCAGGCGGCGGAGCATACCGAAGGCGAGGCGGTGACGCTGCTGCTTTGCGACATCGACAATTTCAAGAAGTTCAACGACAGCTGGGGCCACCAGACCGGCGACCAGGTGCTGCGCCTGGTGGCGAACTGCCTGGCCGAGAACGTCAAGGGCCGCGACACCGCCGCCCGTTATGGCGGCGAGGAATTCGCTGTGCTGTTGCGCGGCACCGGTCTTTCCGCCGCCACCATGGTCGCCGATCAGATCCGCGAGACCGTCGAGAGCAAGAAGCTGGTGAAGAAATCCACCGGCGACGTGCTGGGCACCATCACCATTTCCATCGGCGTCGCCCAGTTCGCTCCCGGCGAAGCAGTGGAAGCGGTGATCCGCCGCGCCGATTCCTGCCTCTATGGCGCCAAAAGCCATGGGCGGAATCTGGTCGTCAATCAGAACGATCCGCGCATCGCCGCGCTGGAAACTAGCGCCGCCTAAGCGGGTGCTGCCGGCGTTATAGAAACACTTTCGCCACAACCACAGGCCGCGGTCTGGTTCGGGTTGTTGAAGACAAAGCGCGCGCCCAGCTTTTCCTGGACGAAATCCATTTCGGTGCCGATCAGGAAGAGAATGGCCTTGGGATCGATGAAGAGCTTGACGCCCTTCTCCTCCATCACTTCCTCGAAAGGCTGGACGCTTTCCGCATAGGCCATGGTGTAGCTCATGCCGGCGCAACCGCCATTGGTGACGCCGACGCGGACACCGAGATACTTGCCCTCGGCGCCGGCCATGATTTCGCCGATCCGCGCGGCGGCGGCATCCGTCAGGCGGACCGGCTTGGGGCGTTCGCGGCGGGGCTTGGTGGGGACCTGCGTTTCCATCAGAACATGTTCAATTCAAGTTTGGCTTCTTCGCTCATCCGCTCAGGCGTCCAGGGCGGATCGAAGGTCATGGTCACCGTCACTTCGCCCGCGCCTTCCACGCCTTGCAGCGCTACCTTGACCATCTCGGGCATTTCGCCGGCCACGGGGCAGTTGGGCGCGGTGAGTGTCATGTCCACGGCGATGTCCTTGTTGTCGGCAACATCGACCTTATAGATAAGCCCTAGTTCGTAGATATCAACCGGGATTTCCGGGTCATAGACGGTCTTCAGCGCCGCCACCAGCTTGGCGGTGAAATCGTCCAGCTCGACCTGGGTCAGTTTGGGGGCTTCGCTCATTGCGCGCCCTCCGCCACCGCGTTCTTGAAGGTGTGCCAGGCCAGGGTGGCGCATTTCACCCGCATGGGAAACTGCGACAGCCCGCCCATCACTTCCAGATGCTCGCGGGCCTCCTCCGGCAGGTCGCCGGCATCCTCGCCCTTCACCAGATGCAGGAAACCCTGCATCAGCGTCGCCGCTTCGGCCTGCGTCTTGCCCGCCAGCATTTCGGTCATCAGCGAGGCCGAGGCCTGGCTGATGGCGCAGCCCGCCCCCTCGAATTTGATGTCGGCGACGCGGCCCTCGCCGTCCAGCGCCAGATAGACGGTGACGCGGTCGCCGCAGAGCGGATTGTAGCCTTCGGCCTTGTGCGTCGCCGCCGCTAGCGCGCCGTAATGGCGCGGATGGCGGGAATGGTCGAGGATGATCTCCTGATAAAGTTCCCGAAGCGAATTATCCATGGCCCAGTATCTCTCTGGCCTTGTGCAGCCCGGCCAGCAGGGCATCGACATCGGCGCGGCTGTTGTAGAGCGCGAAGGACGCCCGGCTGGTGGACGCCACGCCGAACCGTTCCATCAGCACCTGGGCGCAATGGTGGCCCGCGCGCACCGCCACGCCTTCCCGGTCCAATATGGTGGCGAGGTCGTGGGCATGCATCCCCTGCGCCTCGAATGACAGGATTGCGCCCTTGCCGGGGGCGTCGCCGATCACCCGGACCCAGTTCAGCTCGCGCAGCGCCTCGCGGGCATAGGTGAGCAGGTCATGTTCATGGGCGCGGATGGCAGCGCGGTCGAAGCCGGAGAGATAATCCAGCGCCGCACCCAGGCCCACTGCTTCGATGATCGGGGGGGTGCCCGCCTCGAAGCGGGCGGGCGGATCGGCATAGGTGATGCGCTCGCGGGTGACTTCACGGATCATCTCGCCGCCGCCATTGAAGGGCCGCATGGCTTTCAGAAGCGCCCGCTTGGCATAAAGCGCGCCGATGCCGGTGGGACCATAAAGCTTGTGGCCGGTGACGGCATAGAAATCCACGTCCAGCGCCTGCACATCGACGATCTCATGCACCGCGCCCTGACAGCCATCGGCCAGCACCGGCACGCCCTTGGCATGAGCGCGGCGGACGATCTCGGCCAGCGGCGTCACCGTGCCCAGCACATTGGACATGTGGGTGATGGCGACCAGTTTCGTCTTGGCCGTGATCGCGGCGTCCAGCGCCTCGATATCCAGGCTGCCGTCATCGCGCACATCGACCCAGCGGAGCACCGCGCCCTGGCGCTCGCGCAGGAAATGCCAGGGCACGATGTTGGAATGATGCTCCATCACCGAGAGCACGATCTCGTCGCCGGGCTGGATGATCGGCGACAGATACGAATAGGCGACCAGGTTGATCGCCTCGGTGCCGCCCTTGGCGAAGACGATCTCGTCTTCATGGCGCGCATTGAGGAATTCCTGCACCGTGCGGCGGGCCGCTTCGTAGCGGTCGGTGGCGGCGCCCGACAGATAGTGCACGCCACGATGGACGTTGGCGTATTCGGTTTCGGTGAAGGCGCGCATGGCGTCCAGCACAGCCCTCGGCTTCTGCGCCGATGCGCCGCTGTCGAGATAGGCCAGCCGCTTGCCATGCACCGGCTTCGCCAGAATGGCGAAGTCGCGGGCGGCGGCTTCGGCGTCGAAAGCGGGCTTGATGGCGGCAGCGGCGCTCACAGCAGGCTCCGCAGTGCCGCCTGGACGCCGGTGCGCACGGCGCCGCGCAGGTCTTCGTTGGCGATGGGCTCCAGCGCGTCTTCCAGGAAGGCGTACATCAGAATGGCGCGGGCGTGTGCTTCGGGAATGCCGCGGGCGCGCAGATAGAACAAGGAATCCGCGTCGAGATCTCCCACGGCAGCGCCATGGGCGCATTTTACGTCGTCGGCGAAGATTTCCAGTTCGGGCTTGAGATCGGCCTCCGCCGTTTCCGACAGCAGCAGCGCCTTGGCGGTCTGGCGGCTGTCGGCCCCGTCTG
>Ga0265318_10001587_pt1 | contig 13161 bp, 8 predicted proteins | sample 4821metaG_FD_192431 | JGI IMG/M metagenome (GOLD analysis project Ga0265318, IMG submission 192431) | Rhizosphere microbial communities from Carex aquatilis grown in University of Washington, Seatle, WA, United States - 4-8-21 metaG | ecosystem: Host-associated > Plants > Roots > Rhizosphere >... | reverse complement strand
GAAGCGGCGGGTGTAGCCGTCGTTCCACTCGAAGTTGTCGAGGAACGACCAGACGAAATAGCCCTTGACCGGCACGCCATCCCCGATCGCCCGGTGCAGCTCGGCGAGGTAGAGGCGGAGGAACTCGCGCCGGTGCAGGTCGACCACCTCGCCGTTCACGACGGGCTCCGAGTCGTAGCCGCAGCCGTTCTCGGTGACATAGATCTCCTTCGGGTGGTAGTTCTCGCTCGAGAAGCGCAGGGCCCAGTACATCACCTGCGGCATCAGCCTGAGCCAGTCGCTGTCGGCGTGCCAGTAGTTCCTCGGCATCGGCAGGGCCTCGTACCCGGCCCCGGGGCGCGCGCGTACAAACGTTCCGGTGTAGATGTTCAGGCCGAGGAAGTCCGTGGGGGCGCCTATCAGCTCCAGGTCCCCCGTCGCCACGCTGGGCGCGTCCTTGCCGGCCTGCTTCAGGTAGGCGTCGGCGTAATGACCGCGGTAGATGGGGTCCAGGATCTTCAGGTTCCCGTCCACGAAGAATGCGTTGGCCGCCTCGATGTCGGCCGGGCTTTCGGTGACCGGCACGCTCGCATCGCAGTTGTCCGCTATGCCCACGCGGGCCCCCTTGCCTCCGAAGGCCCGCACGGCCCGCACCCCGTGCCCATGGCACAGGAGCGCGTTGTGGTAGGTCTGGTTGACGACGCGGGCGGACTCGACGCGCCCGGGCGCCCGGATGTAGCCGTGCGGGCCGTAGCCGAGGCACGTGAAGCACCTGATTTCGTTCATGGTTATCCAGTTCTTCACCTGCCCTGCGAACGCCCTCACCGCCGTGTCCGCATAGGCCGCAAACGCGTCGACCACCACGCGGCTCGGCCATCCCCCCCGGTCCTCGAGCGCCTGGGGCAGGTCCCAGTGAAATAGGGTGACCCAGGGCGTGATCTCGTTCTCAGCCATCGCGCCGAAAAGGCGGTGGTAGAAATCGATGCCCGCCTGGTTGACCGCCCCGTCGCCCTTGGGATAGATCCGCGGCCACGCGATCGAGAGCCGGTAGTTGCGGACGCCGAGCGAGCGCATGAGCGCGAAATCCTCGCGGAAGCGGTGGTAGTGGTCGCAGGCCACGTCGGGCGTGTCGCCGTTCAGGATCTTCCCGGGGATCCGCGCGAAGCGGTCCCAGATGGACTCGCCCTTGCCGCCGGCATACGCCGCGCCCTCTATCTGCGGCGCGGCAGTCGATACGCCCCAGATGAAGCCCTTTGGGAAAGTGGCGATCGTGGGTGGCATTGTGCTGTGGCGGCTGACGCCGAGCCCAGCATCGCGACCGCGCTGGACGGCGCTAAGCGAGTGGATTTGGGGTTTTGACGGGCAATCTTTGGGGTTGCCAGCGGCGGCCATTCGTTCTGTTTACCCGTAAATCCCTTGCAAGGCCCATTTTTGGGCGAAAATACGCTCGGGGATAAGGCGATACCCACCACCTATTTATGGCTCAGGTCCTACTCGAGAACCTCACAAAGATATTTCCCGAGAAGGGCGGCCCGGGAGTGATGGCTGTAAAGAAGATCAGCCTGGCGATAGAGGACAGGGAATTCATGGTGCTGGTCGGTCCCTCCGGCTGCGGGAAATCGACCACCCTGCGGATGATAGCGGGCCTGGAGGAGATATCCGGCGGCAGCGTCAAGATAGGGGGCCACGTCGTGAACGAGGTCCTGCCGAAGGACCGCGACATAGCGATGGTGTTCCAGAACTACGCCCTCTACCCGCACATGACGGTGTACGAGAACATGGCCTTCGGGCTCAAGCTGCGGAAGTTCTCAAAGGCCGACATCGACTCCAGGGTCCGGGAGGCCGCCACCATGCTCGGGCTCGAGAGCTACCTCGGCCGCAAGCCGAAGGCGCTCTCCGGGGGGCAGAGGCAGCGGGTCGCCCTGGGCCGCGCGATCGTGCGCAAGCCCAAGGTGTTTCTCTTTGACGAGCCGCTTTCGAACCTCGACGCAAAGATGCGCGTCTCCACGCGCACCGAGATCTCCAAGCTGCACGCCCGCCTCGGCGCCACCATGATCTACGTGACCCACGACCAGGTCGAGGCGATGACCATGGGCGACCGGATCTGCGTGATGAGGGACGGCAACATCATGCAGGTGGCCGAGCCGCTCGAGCTCTACAACCACCCGGACAACCTGTTCGTGGCCGGATTCATCGGCTCCCCCCCGATGAACTTCTTCAGGGGGACCCTGCGCAGGGACGCCGGGCACGTCTCGTTCGTCGAGGACAACACGGGGGCGCCCCCGCTTACGGTGGCGCTCGACGAGAAGCTGGCGGCCCGGTCCTCCGGCCACATGGACAGGCCGGTCGTTTTCGGCATCAGGCCGGATGCGATCCGCGACGCGCTGACGGCGGCGTCGCCCGAGGGCGGACCCACGGCGGACGTCAGGGTCGAGGTCTCCGAGCCGATGGGCTCCGAGACCCTCCTTTACCTGGACACGGGCGCCACGTCCTTCATCGCCCGGGTCAGCCCGACCGACCGCTTTGACGCCGGGCAGAAGGTCCAGGTCTCCTTTGACCTGACGCACGCCCACCTCTTCGACCCGGCCACGGAGCAGGTCCTGCGGTAGGATGGAGCCCGCGCCGGTCCGGGCGGCGGCGAGCCCGTCCGTGGATAAAGAAATGGTGGTGGAGGTTGGATTCGAACCAACGGTGCCAAAGGCGGTTGATTTACAGTCAACGGAGCGACCACTGCTCAACTCCACCAACGCAAACGCCGAAACATTCACGAGCGCCGGGTTCCGTCAAGGTCCATTTTGAATGGAGCCGCGCCCGGGAGCCCCCTGCGGCACCAAGGCGCTTGTGCCGCGGGGCGTCCGAGCTTAGGCATTCTCGTGGACGTGCATGACGGCCTTCAGCCAGTACCTTGATCGAATCGCCCCGGGCGGATTCCTGGCGCACCTCTCGACGGTCGCCGGCTTCCTGCTGGCCTTCTTCCTCGTGGCGAGGCTGATGAGCGAGCGCCGGGCGCCGGCCAACACGTTCGCGTGGCTGCTCGTCATCGTCTTCATCCCGTGGCTCGGGGTGCCGCTCTACCTGCTCCTCGGCGGCCGCAAGCTCCGTAGGATGGCGAAGAACAAGACGGCCCTGATCGCGGTGGTGCCCGCGATCTGCGTGGCCGACATGTCGCACATCCTCGCGCCGGTCGCCAAGACGGTCGCGGCCGCGGGCGGGTTCGAGCCGGTGGGCGGCAACCGCATAAGGCTCCTGCTCACGGGCGAGGAGGATTTTGCGGAGCTCGAGCGCCAGATCCTGGCGGCCCGCCGCTCGATCCATATCGCGACGTTCATTCTGAGCCGGGACGCGACCGGCCGGCGGATTGTGGAGCTCCTGGCGCAGCGCGCGCGGGAGGGCGTCAAGGTCCGACTCCTGCTGGACGCCCTCGGCTGCTTCGTATCCTCCAGGGGATTCGTGGACCCCATCCGCAAGGCGGGGGGGGAGGTCGGCCGGTTCATGCCCGTCATGCCGTTCACCTCGCGGGGGTCGGCGAATCTGCGGAGCCACCGCAAGATGGCGATCTTTGACGGGACGACGGCGATTGTCGGCGGCCGCAACATCGCGCTCGAGTACATGGGCGCGGTCCCCTACCCGAAGCGCTGGCGCGATTTCGGGGCCGTAATCGAGGGACCCGGGGCCGTCGTGCTTGGCGAGGTGTTCATCGCGGACTGGTGCTTCGTGGCGCGCCAGCCCCAGGACAAGGTCCGGGCGGACGCCCAGGCGGGCGGCGCCCCCGTGCGGGGGCAGTGCGAGCTCCAGGTGGTGGCGAGCGGCCCGGACGTGCCGGGCGACCCGCTCTATGAGGGGATCGTCTCGATGATCCAGCAGGCGGAGCACCACCTTCAGATCGTGACGCCTTACTTCATCCCGGACGAGGTGCTCCTGCGGTCGATGATCGTCAAGGCCCGCGCCGGGTGCGACGTGACGCTCATCCTCCCGGCCAAGTCGAACCATCCGGTGACGGACTTCGCGCGCCGCAACTTCACCCGCGAGCTGGTCAAGGCAGGCGGCAACGTGCTCGTCTACAACGGCGGGATGATCCACGCGAAGGCCATCGTGGTGGATGACCGCGTCGCCCTTTTCGGCTCGCCCAATTTCGACCTGCGGAGCCTCTTCGTGAACTTTGAGGTTGGCGTGCTGATCTACACGGCGCCCGAGATAGCCGCGATAAGGGCCTGGATCGACGACGTGATGACGCAGTGCACGCCTCCCACGATCACGAAGCGCCACCTCCTGACAAGCGTCGCCGAGGACCTCTGCAGGCTTCTGGCGCCCATCCTTTAGGGGTGGCTTCCCCCCCGGCTTAAAACGCATTACCCCCAATGAAACCCCCACGAGTCCCCCTGATCCTCTCGTCAATCGCGGCAGTGTCGCTCGCACTAGCGCCGAGGGCCGTGTCCGACACGGGTGCAACGCCGCCGCCCCCCTCGGAGCGCTATGTCTTCCACAATGTGTGCCTAGGCGGAGGGGGGTTCGTGACCGGGATCACATTCAGCCCCGCCGAGAGCGGGCTTGTCTATGTGCGGACCGACGTCGGCGGCGCCTACCGGATGGACGCCGCCGCCAGGCGATGGCTGCCGCTTCTCGACTGGGTGAGCCAGACGGACTGGAACCTTTTCGGGGTCGAGAGCCTGGCTGCGGACCCGGCCGAGCCGGGCCGGGTGTACGCGGCCGCGGGGACGTACAACAATCCCGGAGTGAGCAACGGGGAGATCCTGCGATCCGCCGACTACGGCAAGACATGGGAGCGCACGCCCGTGCCGTTCAAATTCGGCGCGAACGAGGCCGGCCGGAACAACGGGGAGCGGCTGGCGGTCGACCCGAACGACCCCCGCGTGCTCTTCCTCGGCACGCGCAGCGAGGGCCTGTGGCGCAGCTCCGACTACGGGGCCACCTGGGCGAGGGTGCCCTCGTTTCCCGACTTCGACGAGGACCTGCCCCCCTCGCGCAATCCCGCGGGCTACGTCTATGTTCCGCAGAGGACGGGGATCAACATCGTCCTCTTCGACGGGCGCAGCGGCGGGAAGGGGGCGCCGACGCCCGTCATCTTCGCCGCGGTCTCGAGCCCCAATGCGAGCCTCTTCCGGAGCGCGGACGCCGGGGTGACGTGGGCCGCCGTCGCCGGGCAGCCGCTCGGGCTGCGCCCGACCCGCTCCGCCCTAAGCTCGAAGGGGGCGCTCTACGTGAGCTACGGCAAGGAGCCCGGACCGAACTCGATGACCGACGGCGCCGTATGGAGGCTCGACACGGCGTCCGGGGCGTGGACCGATATCACCCCCGAGAGGCCCGGGGGGGACAGGCATTTCGGCTACGGATCGGTCGCGGTGGACCCGAGCCACCCGGACACGGTCCTCGCGGGAACCTGGAACCACTACTACCCCCTGGACGAGATCTTCCGCAGCACCGACGGCGGCAGGACCTGGGTCACCCTCCTCGACAAGGCGCAGTGGGACCACTCCTCTGCGCCCTACACGAGTTCGATGAACCGCCACTGGCTGGCGGACGTCGAGATCGACCCGCACGACCCGGACCACGCGATCTTCACGACCGGATTCGGGATCTGGGTGACCCGCGACCTGCGGGATGCCGACGGGGGCAAGCCGACGCATTGGAGCTTTGACGACCAGGGCATCGAGGAGACGGTGCCGACGGTGCTCCTGAGCCCGCCTGGCGGGGCCCACCTGCTGAGCGGCGTCGCGGATGTCGACGGATTCAGGCACGACGACCTCTTGGTCTCGCCGGCGGCCGGCCGCTTCGGGACGCCCGCGTTCAAGAACACCTCGGGCATGGCGTTCGCGTGGCAGCACCCGGAGGTCGTCGTCCGATCCGGGAACACCTACAGGAACGACCTGCTGACCGGGGCGTATTCGCTCGACGGGGCGGCCACGTGGAAGGCCTTCGCCACGGAGCCGCCGGGAACGGTCGGTGCGTTCTGGCGGGGCGAGGGGCCGATCACGATCTCGCCCGACGCGAAGACGGTCGTATGGTCCCCGACCGGTGTGGCCCCGCACCTGACGCGCGACTGGGGGGCGACGTGGTATCCCTGCGTCGGGGGCTCGGTGAACCTTGCGGTCGTGGCCGACACCGTGAACCCGTCGAAGTTCTACGCATACGACACCGAGGCGGGCACCCTTGTGGTCAGCACCGACGGGGCCAGGAGCTTCAAGGCGGTCGCCGGGGGCCTGCCCGTGGTCAAGGGGCGCTGGGGCCCGGCGCCCGGGAAGCTCGCCGCCGTGCCCGGCCACGAGGGCGAGTTCTGGGTGGTCGCGAACGGGGGCCTCCTGCACTCCTCGAACACGGGCGCCTCGCTTGTGGCCGCCACGAACGTCCAGGCGACCCTGATCGGATTCGGCAAGGCGGCTCCGGGCAGGAAGGCCCCGGCCGTCTTCCTGGTCGGCAAGGTCTCCGGCGTGGAGGGAATCTTCCGCTCGGACGACGGCGGGGCGGCCTGGGTGCGGATCAACGACGACCGGCACGGGTTCGGCCAAATGCGCGCCCTCAGCGGCGACCCGCGGATCTTCGGGCGCGTGTACTTCGGCACCGGCGGCCGGGGAATCCTCTACGGCGACCGAGTGAACTGACGCGGGGAGCGGCCGGCCCCTGCTAGCCGCGGGGGGTGATCGAGAGGCGGTACTCAACCGCCTCCCTGAGGGCCTCCCATGACGCGTCGATGATGTTGTCGCTGACGCCGACCGTGCCCCAGATCGAGTAGCCGTCGCCGCTCTCGACAAGGACCCGGGTCTTGGAGCCGGTGCCCTCGTTGCCCTCGAGGATGCGCACCTTGAAGTCGCGAAGCTTCATGTCGCGAAGCTGCGGGAAGGTCCTCTCAAGCGCCAGCCGCAGGGCCTTGTCCAGCGCCCCTATCGGCCCCGAGTCCTCCGCGACCGTATGGACCGACTCCCCGGCGACCTTCACGCGCACGGTGGCCTCCGACCAGATCTCGCCGCCGTGGCGCTCGACGATGACGCGGTAGCCCTCGACCTCGAAGAACTCCTTCCTGTGCCCGAGCATCCTGCCGACGAGCAGCTTGAACGACGCGTCCGCCGCCTCGTACTCATACCCGCGGAACTCGCGCTCCTTGAGCTCCTCGATGAGACCCTTCAGCTCCGGGCTCTTCTCGTCCAGCTCTATCCCGAACTCCCTCGCCTTCAGGGCGAGGCTGCTGCGGCCCGCCATGTCCGACACAAGGACCCGGGTCCGGTTGCCGACGAGCGCGGGATCTATGTGCTCGTAGCTCCGCGCGACCTTCTGGGCGGCATTGGCGTGGAGGCCTCCCTTGTGGGCGAACGCGGACTGGCCGACAAAGGGCGCCTTCGGGTTGGGCCTCAGGTTCGCGAGCTCGTCAAAGAAGAGCGAGAGGTCCCGCAGCTGGGCCATGTTCGGGGAGGAGCGCATCGTGCACCCCATCTTGAGCGCGAGGTTGGGAAGTATCGTCACCAGGTTCGCGTTGCCGACGCGCTCCCCGTAGCCGTTGACGGTGCCCTGGACCAGGGTGGCTCCCGCGTCGACGCCGGCCAGCGTGACGGCGACGCCGAGGCCGCTGTCGTTGTGGCAGTGGACCCCGATGCGGCCTCCGCCGAAGCGCTTGACGACTTCCATGACGATGGCCTGGACCTGGGGGACAAGCTTGCCGCCGTTCGTCTCGCAAAGCGTCAGGTTTGCCGCCCCCCCCCGGGCGGCCGCGTCGAGCGTGCGCAGGGCGTATTCGGGGTTGTCGAGGTACCCGTCGAAGAAGTGCTCCGCGTCATAGATCACCTCTCGGCCCTGCGCCGTGAGGTAGCGGATGGAGTCCTCGATCATCGCGAGGTTCTCCTCGGGCGTCGTCCTGAGGATCTCGGTGACGTGGAGGAGCCAGGTCTTCCCGACCAGAGTCAGGACGGGCATCTCGCTGTCGAGGAGCGTCTTGAGCTGCGGGTCCGTGTCGGCCTTCGATCCGGCCCTGCGGGTCGAGCCGAAGGCCGCGAGCTTCGCGTGCTTGAGCCTGAGCCTCTTCGCCTCGGCAAAGAACGCTATATCCCTCGGGTTCGAGCCGGGAAACCCGCCCTCGATGTAGTCGACCCCGAACTGGTCCAGGCGCTCCGCTATCAGGAGCTTGTCGGCCACGGAGAAGCTGATGCCCTCCCCCTGCGTCCCGTCCCGAAGGGTGGTGTCGTAGATTCGTATTTCGCGTGTCGGCATGGTGCTGGTGCCTTCAGATGGCGCGGGCTTCGATGAAGGCACGTATTGCGGCCGCGTCAGCCACAATCTTATGGCGCACGACGGGCAGGCCCTTGAGCGCCTCGAGGGACGGATGGGTGGGCTCGACGCCGATCGCCGCCCGGATCGTCTCCGGGAACTTTGCCGGATGGGCCGTGGCCAGAACCACGCACGGCCTCGAGCGGTCCAGGCCGCTGAAGGCGCAGGCCGTGTGCGGGTCGACGATGTAGCCGTACGCCTGGTGCACCTGCCGGATGATCCCCTGGATCTCGGCGTCCGCGCAGCGCGACGACGAGAACGTGTCCCGGTCGAAGTCGGGGAACCGGTACCTGCCCTTGCTCGCAATCTCGCCCATGACCGCCCTGACCCGGGCGCCGTCGCGGCCCAGGCCGTAGTACATGAACCGCTCGAAGTTGGAGGCCACCTGGATGTCCATCGACGGGGCGAGGCTCGGGCTCACCTTGTCGACGCGGTACTCGCCGGTCGTGAAGAGGCGGTGCAGGATATCGTTCTGGTTCGTCGCGACCCTGAACCCGTGGATAGGCACGCCCATCTTCTGGAGCATCCAGCCGGCGAGCACGTTTCCGAAGTTGCCCGTGGGGACGACGAATTCGGCGACGCGGCGCTGCCCCGGGGGAAGCAGGAGCCACGCGTGGAGGTAGTAGACGCACTGCGCGAGGATGCGCGCGATGTTGATCGAGTTGACCGCGGAGAGCCGGTGCCCGGCGCGGAACTTCCCGTCCGCGAAGAGCCCCTTCAGGACGGCCTGGGCGTCGTCGAAGGAGCCGTCGACCGCGAGCGCGTGAACGTTGGAGGCGCCCGTGCAGGCCATCTGCCGCTCCTGCAGCGGCGAGACCCGGCCGTCGGGGTAGAGGATGAAGATGGCGGCACCCTTCTTCCCCATGAGGCCGTGGATCGCCGCTGCGCCCGTGTCGCCGGAGGTCGCGCCCAGCACGTTTATCGTCTCGCCGCGGATCGCGCACTGCCTCGCGTAGAGGTTGCCCAGGAGCTGGAGAGCCACGTCCTTGAACGCGAGGGTCGGGCCGTGGAAGAGCTCGAGCACGTGGAGCCCCTCCGAAAGCTCGAGGAGCGGCGCGACCTCGGGGCGGTCGAACCCGGCGTAGGAGCGCGCCGCCAGGCCCGCCAGCTCCCGCTCCGGGATGTCGGTCGCGAACCTTGCGAGGAACCGGGCGCACAGTTCGGGGTACGCGAGCCCGGCGAAGCCCGCCAGGTCCCCCGAGAGATCCGGGAGCTCCTCGGGCACGAAGAGCCCGCCGTCCGGGGCCAGGCCCGCGGCCACGGCCTCCGCAAAGCCCACGGCAGGGGTTTCGCCGCGTGTCGAGACGTAGCGCATGCCCCTCCGGGTGCTACAGCTTGTCGAGGCCGAACGCCGCGTGGGCCACGCGCACGGCCTCGTCGGCCCTGTCCAGGTCCACGACGACGGATATCTTGATCTCCGAGGTGCTGATGAGGTCGATGTTGATCCCCGCCTCGGCAAGCGCCTGGAAGAGCGTCGCCGCGACGCCGCTGTGCGTCTTCATGCCGACGCCCACGACGGAGATCTTGGCGATCTGCTCGTGCATGGTCACGTGGCCGCCGCCGATTCCGGCCAGCACGGGCTCGAGGGCCTTCACGGCCCGGCTCGTGTCGGTCTGCGGCACGGTGAATGTCAGGTTGGCGACCCCGTGGCGGCCGACGTTCTGGACGATCATGTCGACGATGACGTTCGCGTCGGCGAGCCCGCGGAACACCTTCGCGGCCGAGCCGGGCTTGTCGGGGAGGTTGCTGATGATGACCTTGGCCTGGTCCTTGTCCGCGGCGATGCCGCGAACGACGACCTGTTCCATGTATACAACTTCTTCTTTCACGGTTGTCCCTGGATTGTGGTTGAACGAGGAGCGGACTTCAAAGACCACGCCGAACTTCTTGGCGAACTCCACCGAGCGCGACTGCATCACCTTGGAGCCCGACGACGCGAGCTCGAGCATCTCGTCGTAGGAGATCTCCTGAAGCTTACGCGCGTTCTTAACGACCCTGGGGTCCGCGGTGTAGACCCCGTCCACGTCGGTGTAGATCTCGCACTTGTCGGCGCTCAGCGCCCCGGCGAGGGCCACCGCCGTGAGGTCGGAGCCGCCTCGCCCGAGGGTCGTGATCTGGCCGTCGTCGTCGATTCCCTGGAACCCCGCCACGATCACGACGCGGCCGGCGGCCAGGTCCTTGATGACCGGCTTCGGGTTGACCGTCTTGATCTTGGCCTTGGTGTGGACCCTGTCCGTGAAGATGCCGGCCTGCGCGCCCGTGTAGCTCACCGCCGGGACCTTGATGCCGTGAAGCGCCATGGCCATCAGGGCGATGGACTCCTGCTCGCCTATCGCGAGCAGCTGGTCGAGCTCGCGCTCGCTCGGCTCCGCGCAGAGCCCCTTGGCCCGCGCAATCAGCTCATTGGTCACGCCGGCCCTCGCGGAGAGCACGACGACGACCTCGTTGCCTTCCTCGCGGGAGGCCTTGATCCGCTCGGCGACCTTCTTGATCCGCTCGACGTCGCCGACAGAGGTTCCGCCGTATTTCTGTACGATTCGGGGCATGGTGAAAACGGGCCGGCCGGGCCTAGTCGCCCAGGTCTCCTATCCGCAGGAGGAGCGGCTCCTCGCGCACGCTTCCGAGGCCGGCGAGCGAGCGGAGCGCGATGCGCATGGAGCGCTCGTCGCTCTCGTGCGTGGTGAGGACCAGCGAGGCCGAACCCGTTCGCTCGGAGGGGTTCTGGATCACGCTTGCGATGCTCATTCGGTTGCGCGCCATGATCGTCGCGACACGGGCAAGCACGCCGGGGCGGTCGGCCACCGTCAGCCTGACATAGTAGCGCCCGCGGATCCTCTCGGGAGGGGCCATCCGCGCGGCCCTTGCCGGCAGGGGCATCTCCTCGCCCATGAAATGGGCGCCCTTTCCGTGCAGAAGGAGCGCGACGGCGTCCGTGATGTCGCTGATGACGGCGCTCGCGGTCGCGTCCTGGCCCGCCCCGCGCCCGATGTAGACCGTCGTCCCGACGACGTCCCCGCTGACGGAGATGGCGTTGAACACGCCGCTCACCCGGGCGAGCACGCTCTCATCGGGCAGGAGCGTCGGGTGGACCCTCACGCTGATCTCGTCGGTCTCAAAGTCGCGCGTGATGATCCCCAGGAGCTTGATCCCGTAGCCGAGCGAGGCCGCGTTCCTGAAATCGGCGGGCGTGATGCGCTCTATCCCCTCGACGATCATCTGCTCGGGCCGCACCCAGACCCCGTGCGCGAGCCAGGCGAGGATCGACGCCTTGTGGGCCGTGTCCCAGCCCTCGACGTCCAGCGACTCCTGGGCCTCCGCATAGCCCAGCCGCTTCGCCTCCTTCAGGACGCTCGCATAGGGCGTGTCGAGCTCCTCCATCTTGGTCAGGATGTAGTTGCAGGTCCCGTTGAGGATGCCGTAGATGCGCGGAAACCGATTGGCCACCAGGCCCTCGCGGACGGCCTTTATCAGGGGAATGCCCCCGGCGACGCTGGCCTCGAAGAGGAAGTGGCCCCCGTGGCGCCTGGCGGCCGCGAAGATCTCCGCCCCGTGGGCGCAGATGAGCGCCTTGTTCGCGGAGACGACGACCTTCCCGAGCTTGAGCGCGTCGAGCGTGACCTTCCTCGCGGCCTCCGTGCCGCCCATGAGCTCGCAGACGATGTCGATCCCCGGATCGGTCGCGATCGAGAACGGGTCCGTGGTGAGCTTCGAGGCGGGGACCCTGACGCCGCGGGCCTTTCCCAGGCTCCTGACGGCGACGCGGCGGACGACGATGCGGGCCCCGAGGCGCGCCTCGAGCTCCTTGCGCAGGCGGCCGAAATGCTTCCACACGCCCTGCCCCACCGTACCCAGCCCGCAAATCCCGATGTTTATGGTGCGCGCCGTCTTCATTGCCTTGTGCCCCGGTCCCCGTCCTCGGTGTCCTTCCTCTTCTCGAAGCGCTTCTCCGTGCCGCTGAGCAGGCGCCCTACATTGGCGCGGTGCATGGCGACGACGAACAGCGCGACGAATGCCGCCACCCAGAGGGAGATCGCCCCGCGGTTGGAGAGGACCGCAGTCACGGGCAGGCTGAGGGCCGCCAGGATCGAGGCCAGCGAGACGTAGCGCGTGGCGAAGAAGACGCAGAGCCAGACGGCCGCGGAGACCAGGGCCACGGGGGGCATGAGGACCAGCAGGCCTCCGGCCGCCGTCGAGACGCCCTTTCCTCCCCTGAAGCGCGTGAAGCATGAGAACGAGTGCCCGACGAGCGCGAACCCGAGCCCCACGAATCCGAGGACGCTCGGGACGTTGAAGGCCCGCACCGCGCCCCAGACCACCAGGAGCGGCCAGCCCGCGGCGGCGGCGCCCTTCAGGGCGTCGAGCGCGAACACGATGTTCCGCGGCCACTTGCCGAGCACCCGGCCGACGTTGGTGGCCCCGGGGCTCCCGCTGCCGACCTCGAAGATGTTGACCCCCCTCGAGCGGGCGACCAGGTACCCGAACGGAAGCGACCCCAGGAGATACCCGGCGGCGGCCGCGACCGCGAGCGGCACAAGCATGTCACCGTGTTCGGAGCCGGTCATGGGGGTTCTAGAGGTGCACGAACTTGGCGAGCCGTATGGCCTTGTGGCCCTTGAGCTCGCGGCGCGCCGCATCGCTCGGCTCGCTGTCCAGGTTGATGACCATCAGGGCGGTCTGGCCCGGCTCCTGGCGGCTGAGCGACATGTTGGCGATGTTGACCTTGTCCCTTCCTAGGAGCGTGCCCACGTAGCCGATCATGCCCGGCTCGTCGCTGTTCTCGATGATGAGGAGCTTCCCGGTCGCCACCACCTCGACCGCGCGCCCGTTTATGGAGACGATCCTCGGGCTGCTCGCCTTCCCGATGAGCGTGCCGGTCGCGCTGCGGATGACGCCGTCCGCTCCGGTGGATTC
>Ga0265318_10001585_pt1 | contig 13166 bp, 8 predicted proteins | sample 4821metaG_FD_192431 | JGI IMG/M metagenome (GOLD analysis project Ga0265318, IMG submission 192431) | Rhizosphere microbial communities from Carex aquatilis grown in University of Washington, Seatle, WA, United States - 4-8-21 metaG | ecosystem: Host-associated > Plants > Roots > Rhizosphere >... | reverse complement strand
ACCGCTCGACGATCCCTACGCCGTCCTCGGTCCGTAGGAGGCCCTTCGCGATTCCTCCCATTCGCGCCCCTGCGCCGCCGACGAAGATCCCGGCGAGGCCCGGCCTCACGCATCGCTCCAGCGAACGAATGGAACGTGGGCCCCCGCTTCGAGCGGACCCTCCGCGGGCGAAACGAGGGCGACCCCGTCCGAATGCGCGAGGCTGGTCGACGAGCCCGACGCCTGGTTGTCGTGCGCGTCCGCGACGAGGGCTCCGGCATCGACGCGCAGCGTCGCGCGCACGAGCTCGAGCCGATCCGGGGAGCGCTTGCGCGCGGCATCGAGCCGAACGACGAGCGGCACTGCGAACGGCCGCGCGTCACCTTGCATCGAGCGCAGCAGCGGCATCCCGAACATCACGAACGTCACGAGCGCGCTCGCCGGGTTGCCAGGCAGGCCCAGCACGTGGGCGGTCGCGCCCCTTCCGACCGCAAGGGGCTTGCCGGGCTTGATCGCGACCCGCCAGAAGTCCAGCGTCACGCCGGCGCGCTCGAGCGCTGCACGGACGACGTCGTGGTCGCCGACGCTGACGCCGCCGACGGTCAGCAGCACGTCGGTTCCGTCGAGAGCGCGTTCGATCGCCTGCTGCGTCGCACTCGGTTCGTCCCCGACGATCGGCGCGATCCGCACGCTTGCCCCCGCCTGTCGCGCGAACGCCGCGAGCGCGGCGCTGTTCGACTCGGGGATCGACGCCGCGAATCGCTCGACACCGGGGGCTCGCAGCTCGTCGCCGGTACAGAGGATGGTGACGCGCGGCCGCCGAGCGACCACGAGCTCGGCGCGGTCCAGCATCGCGGCGAGCGCGATGGCCCCTGGGGTCAGACGCGTGCCAGCCCGGATGGCGATCGCACCGCGCTCGAGATCCTCTCCGGCCCTGCGCACGTGCTGGCGCGCGGCGGGGCGGGTGGCAAACGACAGATCGTCGCCGACTCGCGTCACGTGCTCCTGCATGATGACGCAATCCGCGCGGGGCGGGATCGGGGCGCCCGTGAAGATGCGACAAGCGGTGGCTGCGCCGAGCGGGGGGGCCTCGCGGCCCGCGCGGCTCTCGCCGGCGACGCGGAGGGTCCATGGGCCCTGCTCGCCGAGGTCGGCGGTCGCGATCGCATAGCCGTCCATCGCGCTGTGGTCGAAGGGTGGAAGCGGCTCACGCGCGACCAGATCGTCGGCCAACACGCGGCCCGGCCCGTCGCCGAGCGGCACTCGCTCGCTCGAGATCCGTCGAACACCCGAGAGCAGGCGAGCGCGGGCTTCGTCGAAGCCGAACACGGCTCAATGCCCGTGCTGGTCGCCGCGGGCGAGGCCCACCGCGTGCGCCAGGATCGGAACGAGGATGCGATCGACCGCGAGCACGACCGCCTTCGGGCTCCCGGGGAGCGCGGCGAGGATACGCCCGCGATGCACGCCGGCCACCGCACGAGAGAGCACCGCGCGCGGCCCGATCTCGTCCCACGAGAGACGGCGGAACGCCTCCCCGAAGCCATCCATGGTCTTCTCGAGAAGCGCGCTCACGGCTTCGTAGGTGCGATCGCGCGGCGCGAGTCCGGTGCCTCCCGTCGTGACGATGACGTCGACCAGGTTCTCGTCGCACGCGCGCGCGATCACGGCACGCACTTCGTCCGGTTCGTCGCGCACGATCGCGCGCAAGCTGACGACGAGGCCGGCGGCCTCGAGCCGATCGCGAAGGCAGCGGCCGCCTTCGTCGTCCGCTTCGGTGCGCGTATCGCTCACGGTGATGGCCGCGACGCGAAGGGGGGGCCTGCGTTCCGGGTGATCCACGCGTCGATGGTACAACGCCCCGCGGCAGGACGAACACGGTTCGGACTGAATGCGTCGACCCGGGCCGACCGATCAACGCGCGCAGTCCCCGCCGTACCGGCAGGCGTACACGGTCCCGCCCTGCAACGTGCAGCACAGGTCGCCGCCGATGACGTCGCACGCGTCGCCGCAGTGGGCGCAGTTCGAGTTCGTGTTGAAGTTGTTGCACGCGGCGCCGCAGGCATTGCCGTTGCCCCGGATGCCGCAGCCGCATTGCCCGGCGTAGCACTCCCAGGCGTCGCCCGGCCCGCAGCTGATCCCGCACCCGGCGCAGTTGCTCGGGTCGCTCCCCACGCTGAAGCAACCGTTGCTGCAGCAAGTCTGGCCCGCGGTGCACCCGGCAAACGCGCCGCAGACGCATATGCCCGCGGCGCTGCAGCTGTTGGTAGGCAAGCACGTCCCGCAGTTCGCAACCGTTCTGGCCTTCCCGCAGTTGTCCGCGCCCGCGAGGGCGCCGCAGGTATGGCCGAGCCGCGTGCAGAAGGTCGCGTCGCTTTCGGCGACGCACCCGCACTGGTTCGGCGCGCTGGCGCCGCAGGTTTGTGGCGTGGCGCACGTGCCGCAGCTTGCAACGGTACGCATGGTGCCGCAGCTGTCCGGCGCCGTCACCGGTCCGCAGTTTTTCCCGAGTGCCGAGCAAAGTGCGGTGTCCGACTCGGAGACGCAGGCGTCCAACCCAGGGTCGGTTTGCGACGCCTCGGGGCCAGCATCCGCGAGGAGATGGGGCGCGTCTGCAGGCGCGTCGCCGGGCGGGATTACGTCTGCCGGCGCGTCGCCGGGCGGGATCGCGTCCGGAGCCGCGTCTGCCGGAGTGGCCCCTTCCCGTGCGACATCCGTCATCGACGCCGCGTCGGCAGGCGGGGAGGCCGTTTGGTCCGCCGTCCCATCGGAGCCGGCATCGGACGACCCGTCGTCGACCGAAGCGTCACCTTCCTGGACTTGGAAATCGCCGATCACGCTCGAGCACGCGGCCATATCCCCCAAAGCGACGATCGCCAATACTGACAAGAAAAGAGACTGCCATGAAGTGCGCGCCAACGTTGCCTCGCTAGCTGTTCGAACGTGCGATGAAGAGCGAGAAGAAGCGGTCAGCGTACCTCCATTCGACGAACCCGCTCCACGATCCGACTCACACCTTCGTGGAAGGTTGCCTCCGGCGTAAGCAAACTCACTACGATGTACGCTTCTTCTTCGAAGTCGAAGAAGTGACCCGGGTGGACATACACCCCGTCCTCCTCGAGAAGCGCCAGGGCCCAGTCTTCTTCGCTCTCTGTTCGCGGCAAGCGCAGGATCGCGTACCACCCGCCTTCGAGATCGAGGACCGACACGGCAGACGCCACGACGACGGCGTGCAAAGTCGCGACGTTGGCTCGTGTTCGAACGCGAATGGCTTCTTCAGCGACGCCGCGGCAGGCCAGGAGCCCGCCCAGCGCCAGCTGCACGGGAGTGCCTACCGAAAGGAACGAATCGGCGATCACTTCGAGCCGTTCCAGCGCTTCGGCGACGCGCGCGCGCTCACCCGCGACCGCGATCCACGCGAGCTTCATCTGCGGCAAGCCCGCGAGCTTGGACAGCCCACCCAGGACGAATGCGAGCGGCGCGGCGTTCTCTTCGATGGCGCCGAGCACGGAGGGGCAGCGTCTCCTGTCCTCGCGCAGGGGAAAGCGAGCAAAGACTTCGTCGCTCACGATGGGCAAGCCGAGCGCGGCGAGGGCGTCCAGCTCGTCGCGCTTCACGTACGAGCCCGTGGGGTTGTTCGGATTGACGACGATGATCGCGCGCGTGCGCGACGAGACGGCCGCACGCGCCGACGCCAGATCGACGTGCCAGGCGCCGTCGTAGGCGATCCGGTACGGGACGGCGCGAACGGACTCGAGCCGAGCCAGGTGCTCGAAGAGCGGGTAGCTGGGGACCGGGACGAGCACCTCGTCGCCGGGGTCGGCGAGGAGCTTGAACAGGAACGCGTAGGCCTCGCTCGTGCTCGCCGTGAGCACGACGCGCGCCGGGTCGACGGGCGCGCCGTGGAGAGAGAGCTCCTGCGCAACGGCTTGCCGCGCGGCGGCGATTCCGAAGGGGGCTGGCGCGTATCGCAGCGACGCCGATTCGGCGAGAGCGGCCCGGATGGCTCCCTCGTCGTAGCGGATCCCGGCGCCCGTCGGATTGGACTCGGTCAGGTCGAGGATCGGCCGGCGGGACGCGCGGGCGCGAGCGAGCGCGAGCGCCAGCCGGTTGGGCGAGAGGTCGATGGAAGAGCGGGACGAAAACATCAGCAACCATCCGCGAGGTACGTGCCCGACAGCGGCTCGGCCAGGCGAGCCAGGTTCTCGGCGGCTCGAGCTCGCCATGTCGGAGTGCACGTGAAACGAGTGACCATTGGGGGCCGCGTTTCAAAGCCCGCAATACTTCGCGCCCACCGCCTGAAGCCACGCGCCGAAATTCCCCTGATACGTATTCGGATTGCACACGGCCCCCACCCCATTCAGGGCTTGCGTGACGCACGCGTCGGCCGGCGTGAACGCCGCGCACGCTCCGGACTGCGCCTGGACATCGCACGCGTCCATGGCGTCCGCGCAGTGATAACAGACCTGCGTCAGGCAGTCGGTCAGGCACGCGCTGTTGTGATTGCACGTCGCGCTGACGTACGGCGCGACACACTCGCGAACGCCGATTTGCGCGGAGAAGTCGTACTCGAACGCGGCCAAACAATTGGAGCACGGCGAGTTCGCGCCCAACGCAAGGCAAGACGTGGCATACGGGCCGCCCGAACAGGCCGAGGCCACGCTCAGCAGGTCGTCCTTCGAACACACGTGCTGGCGCACCGGCGCGGCCAACTGCAGGGCCGCGGGGCAGCCTGGATAGGGCGCAGGGCAGAGCATTTGTTGGCTGGTGCACGCGCGAGGCTGCACGCCAAGGTCGCACGTCGAAGGCGGTTGAAGAGCCGTGCAGTCCGCGCACGCGTTGCCCCATTCTCCGCATTGGGTGTCGATGAAGCCCGCGTGACAGACGCCATTGGAATCGCAGCACCCGAAGGAGCAGCTTTGCGCGCACATCGTCCCGCCGTCGGGAGCCACACACACGGAGCCGCCGCACGTTCCAGCGAAGGTCGTGCAGTCGACGCACAGTTGCCCGTTTGCGCCGCACTGCGAGTCGCTGCTGAGGACGCAGTTACCGGACGGGTCGCAGCAGCCTTGGCAGCTGAGCGAGTCGCACACCGGTCCGCCGTCGGGCAGCCGACGAGGCGTGCACTGCTGGTTCGAGCAAAGCTCGCCCCGCTGAAGGCAGTCTTGGCAGTCGGCTCCGAATCCGCCGCACATCGTATTGGCGATCCCTTGTTGGCACGCGCCGAACAAGTCGCAGCAACCAGTCGGGCACGTCTCCACGTCGCACACGCTCACATCGGTCTTGTCGACGCAACCTTGACCGATGCACTGGAGGCCGTCGGCCGTGCAGTCGGAGCACGCGTCTCCTCCCGTGCCGCACTGCGCATTGGCGGATCCGGGCTGGCACCGATTGAGCGCGTCGCAACAGCCGTAGTCACACTGACAGAACGCGCTAACGGGTATCGTGCACGACTGGTCGACACACGTGAAGCCCACGTCCGAACAACTCTGGCAGCCGTCGCCGCCGACTCCGCACATCGCGTCGCTCGTGCCGGGATGGCACGTGTCCGCTTCGTCGCAGCACCCGTCGGGACAGCTCTTCGCCGTACATGACAGACACCGCCCGTTGTCGCAAGCACCGGATGGCGGGCAGGCCCGACACGAGGTCCCAGCAGCGCCGCACGCGTCGTCCGCATCGCCGAACCGACAAGCCCCGTTCGCGTCGCAGCATCCGGCCGGGCAGGTCGACGCGTTGCACAGCGCCGGCGCGTGGCACGTCCCGCCCGCGTCGGCGTCGGACGGCGCGCACGATCCCCCGACCGACGTGCAGTCGGCGCACTGGGCGCCACCGTGGCCGCAGGCGTTCGGCGCCATCCCGACCAGACATTGATTGCCCGCGCAACACCCGGGGCAGTTTCCCGCATCGCATGACCGCGAGCATTGTTGCCCCGCACACACCGACCCGGCCGCGCACGACTCGCACGCGGACCCTCCCGAGCCGCACTTCGCCCCGTCGGTGCCCGGATGGCAAATGTCGTTGGCGCAGCATCCGCGGCAGGTGGCCGGGCCGCACGGCCCAACGACGCTCATGCCATCGGACGACAGCATCGTCGCGTCGGCGCTCGCGTCCACCCCGGGCGAGCCCCCGTCGCTCGAAGGGAGCTTCTTGGTCGCGTCGGCGCTCGCGTCCACCCCGGGCGAGCCCCCGTCGACGCTCGATGGCTCCGCGCTGCCGCCGCATCCAGCAGCGACGAGGAGGCCGAAGAGGGGCGCGAATGCGGCGCCGACGAGCCTCATGGACCCCTCACATTCCGCAGTAGCGGGTGCCGACCGCCTGTAGCCATGCGCCGAACTTTCCTTGGTACGTCGTGGGGTTGCACAAGGCGGCCGGCCCGCCGAGGGCTTGTGTGACGCAACCGTCGGCCTGGGTGTACGCCAAGCAGGTCCCAGACAGCGCTTGGCTCTCACACTGCGCCGTCGAGGCATCGTCGAGGCACTGGTAACAACTGTACGTGACGCAGTCGACGACGCACGCGCTGTTATGGTTGCAAGAGGCGTCGACGAGCGGCGCGACGCACGCGCGGATCCCGATTTGCGCCGCGAAGTCGGCGTCGAATGCCTGCAAGCATGTCGCGCACGCCCCATTCGACTTCGACTCGAAGTCGAAGAACGCAGAGCACGTGCCGGCGCTCGGCCCGTCCGAGCACGCCACAGCGGCGTTCGCCAAGTCGTTCGCCGAGCAGACCTTCTGCGCGATGGGGGCGGGCTCTTGAAGGCCAGCGGGGCAGCTCGGGTACGCCGCGGGACACTGGGTTTGCCGACTCGCACAAGCGCGCGGAGCCACGCTGAAGTCGCATGCCGACGTGGGCCGCAGGGCCGTGCAGTCCTGGCACGCCGCTCCCCTTTCGCCGCACTGCACGTCGGCAAAACCGATCTGGCAGTTTCCGTTGGCGTCGCAGCACCCGTCGCAGCTCTGCGGACAAGGCACGGAACCGTCGGGGGAGCTACAGAGGCCGGAGCCGTCGCACGTGGCTCCGTACTTCGTGCAGTCGAGGCACGGCGCGTCGTTGCTGCCGCACTGCTTGTCCGCCGTGCCCGGCACGCAGGCGCCCGAGGACGGGTCGTAACACCCAACACACGGCGGCCCCGAATCCGTATCGTGGGAACCGCATTGCTGGTTCAAACAGAACCCCGGCAGACAGCTCGTGCAGATCGCGCCCCCGGTCCCGCACTGCGTGCTCGCCGAGCCCGGCTGGCACTGCCCGTTTTCGTCGCAGCAGCCGGAGGGGCAAGTCTGCACATTGCACGCGCCCCCGTCTGCCGTGCAACGCTGGCTGGAGCACTGCGAGCCGGACGACGTGCAGTCACGACAAGTCCGGAATAAGCCGCACTGCGAATTCGAAGTACCCGGCTGGCACTGCCCGTTCGAATCGCAGCACCCGAGGCACCCGAGGCACCTAGGACCGGGAGCGCAGACTTGGCTCAGGCACTGCATGTAGGCGCCGATACCCTCGCAATCGCGGCAGAATCTACCGGATTTCCCGCACTGGCTGAGCGAGGTGCCCGGTTGGCAGACGCCCTGCGTATCGCAGCAGCCCGACGGGCAGCTCACCGAGTTGCACTTGGCGCTGAGGCACGGCCCCTCGCACATGCACTGTTGCGACACGCACGATTCCAAATCCGGACACGTCTGGCAAGAAGCGCCGCCCGCCCCACACGCGGTGGGATCTACGCCGGGCTGACAGACGCCGTTGGCGTCGCAGCAGCCCGACGGGCAGGTGGCCGGGGTGCACGCCCCTACGGGCTCGCAGGCCCCGCCCGATCCGGCGTCCGACGCGCAGGTCGAGGCGAGCATGGTGCAGTCCGCGCATGCGCCGCCCTGCTTGCCGCACGCGGTCTGGGAGTTGCCGGCGAGGCATCGGTTCGCCTCGCAGCATCCGGCGCAGCTCGCGGGGCCGCACGGCGTGGCGCACTGCCCTCCCAGGCACACTTGGCCTTTCGAGGAGCACGACTGACAGGCCGCGCCAGACGCTCCGCATTCGATTGCGTCGATTCCGGGAAAGCAAACGTCTTGCTCGCAGCACCCGAGGCAGTTGCTAGGGCCGCAGGACGCCGCACGACCCGGAGTCGGCGTCGTCGCGTCCGCCGTTGCGTTCACCGTCGCGTCGGCACGCGCGTCGTCTGCCGCCGGGGGACCGCCGTCGCTCGCCGTGGACATGCCGGCGGAGTCCGCGGAGCCGCCGCACGAGCTCGTGAGCAGCGAGAGACCGAGGATGGCCGAGGCTGCGAACGGATGACGGGCTCGGGCGGGCATGCGGATGGGTCTGTCTCGCATCGTAGCGCGAGCGCGAGGCTCAACGCCCTCGCCCGGCCCATCCGACGAGCGCGGCGCGCATTGCCTGGTGCAAGTTGAGGTGGAGCCGGTCGGGGTAGTACGCGCCGAGCTTGTCGTCGAACGCGGTCTCCTTCCTGGACCCCACCGCCTGTTCATCCTCCACGCAATTTTGCGTGAAGCCACGAAAAGCAAAAAAAAAGCGCGCCTCGCGCTCGCTACGGACCCCTGCCCAACTAAAGTTCACCCGCGTTCATGCAGTGTGCGGTCGTTTTGGCGCTCGGAGATCCGCGCTCGTCGGATGCGGCGACCTGGATCGACGCCGTCGCTTGGCTCCGCCAAGAGTTGGCCGAGCGCGGCTTTCGCGTCAGCGTCATCGACGGCGAAGACGTGGAAAGCGACCTGTCCCACGCCCTCGAAGGTGTCACGCGACAGGACGACGTCTTCGTGCACCTCAGCGGCCGACTCGTCGGTCGGGGCGTGGTCCGTACCGCCGGGGGGCGTCGGGTGCGACTGCAAACCCTGGCTGACGCGATCGCGGCCCAGGCGGGGCCCGATGTGTCCCTTTTTGCAGAGCTCCTTCACGACGACGGTGCGAACGACATGCGAGCCGCGACCGAGCACGTCGCGTCGATCGTCGCGGATGTGGGCGCGCACGCGCGCGGATATGCCCTCGTTGCCGCCGTGCGCCCGGCGTCTGCCGCCGTCGAAGGACTCGCGCTGACCCGCCTCTTCATCGATGTGGCCCGAACGGCGGCGCCGTACGAAGGATTCGTGTCGTCCGCGGTCTACGAGCGGATCGCGAACGCACCCGAAGGCCGCGCGCGCGCCCAGCACTTCGCGTTCGTACGTGGCGCGTCCGACCGACCGCCGCGATCGTCCACGTTCCGCCCCTTGCCGTCGTTCGCGTCCGAGCCACTCCCGTCGTTCGAGTCCGAGCCTTTGCCGTCGTTTGGGTCCGATCCGCTCCCGTCGTTCGAGTCCGACCCATTGCCGTCGTTTGCGCCGGAACCCCTGCCATCGTTCGCGTTCGAGCCTCTGCCCTCGTTTGCGCCGGAACCCCTGCCGTCGTTCGCGTTCGAGCCTCTGCCCTCGTTCGCGCCCGAGCCCCTGCCCTCGTTCGCGCCCGAGCCCCAGCCCTCGTTCGAAGCGGCACCTGCCCCGGTCTCGGGGCCCGACCTGTCGCTCGACGAGCAGATCGCCGAGGCAACCGCGGCCGGGGACAGCCGGCGCGTCGTGAAGCTTCGTCGCGAGCGTCTCCGCACCATCGAGTCGGGGCGGCTGCGCGTACGCGAGCTCGTGTCGATCGCGCGCGTCTTGCAAGTGGAGCTCGCCGACGCCCCGGCGGCGATCGAGGCGCTCGAGGAGGCACGCGCCATCGATCCGACGCGCGTCGGGGTGATGCAGGCGCTGAGGCGCGGCTACGAACGTCGCGGGAGTTGGGAGCAGGCATTTGAAGTGATGGGGGCGCTCGCCGACCTCTCCCCTTCGGCGACGGATCGAGCCGAGTTGCGTGTCGCCCAAGCGCAGGTGGCGCTCGACCAGCTGCACGATCACGATGGCGCGCTCGCGTTGCTCCAGAAGGCGCTGGAGAACGACCCGAACCACGAGCGCGCGCTCGCTGTGTTCGATGCGCTCCACGCGCTGCGTCCGCGAACGGTCGACGCCGCCGAAGCGCTCGGCTCGGTCGACGGGTCCGACGACTGGGAGAATCCGCGAGTCGCGAATGCCGTCCCCGACGTGACGCCCAGGCAAGACACCGCACCGCACACTGCCTCGAACGACGACGCCCTGGACGAGGCCTCCCCGCAGCAGGCCTCCCCGGACCCGGCCTCCCCGCAGCAGGCCTCCCCGCAGCAGGCCTCCCCGGACCAGGCCTCCCCGGACCAGGCCTCCCCGCAGCAGGCCTCCCCGCAGCAGGCCTCCCCGGACCAGGCCTCCGCCAGCGTCTCCGTCGAGAGCGATGCCCTCGCGTACAGCGAGGTGGCGGAGGGCGAGCTCCTCGCCGAGGCTTCCGCCAGCGAGTTGGCCTCCGACGAGCTCGTCGAGGATCCCGCGGACCCGTCGATCCACGCCAGCGCGTTCGCGAGCCATTGGCGCGAGGGGCGAACGGACGCGGCCTTCCTCGCCGCTCTGGCCCTCGAAGAGCTCGGCGCCGCCGACGTCGACCAGCAGATCCTGGTCGACCAGTTTCGCTCGGTCGCGCCCATTCGGGCCCGCGGAATGCTCGACGAGAGCGCATGGGACCTGCTCCGGGCCACCGGGCCGCGCGACGCAGTCGCCGCGCTGTTTGCGGGGGTCGCGCGCGCCGCCGTGGCGATGCGCCTCGAAGATCTGACGGCGCGCAAAGGACTGGTCACGCTCGACCCCACGACTCGCCTCGACGAGAAGAGCACGGCATCCATCGTGCGGAGCTTCCAGTGGGCGGCGCGCGTGCTCGGCGTGCCGTGCCCGGCCCTCTACGTCATCGACGACGTACCGGGCGACATCGCGGCGGTTCGTGCCCCCGAGCCGTCCACGGCGCTCGGGCCGTCGGTGTTGCGGGGGCGTTCGGCGAAAGAGCTCGCTTTTCTCGCGGGGCGACACCTGACCTATTACCGCGCCGAGCATCAGGTCCTCGTCTACTTCCCGACGGGCGAAGACCTCACTCGCCTGCTCCTGGCGACCATCGAAATCGGAGCGCCGGGCACGTTGCCCGACGGCGGGGACGACGCGGTCGGCGCGCTGCGCGAAGGCCTCCTGCGTCAGCTGACGAGGGCAGAGCACACCGCGATCGCCATCGCCAGCAGGCAACTCGACGGAAAGGTGGATCTCGGCGGCTGGGCGCGCGGCATCGAAGTGACCGCGGGCCGCGCGGGGCTTCTTTTGTGCGGCGACCTCGCGACGGCAGCCAGCTTGGTTCGGTCGGAGTCGCGTCCGATCGGCGGGCTGACCCCGGACGACCGCCGCCACGATCTCATCTCGTTCGTCGTTTCACCCGAGCACAGGCAGCTCCGCGCTCGTTACGTCGTCTCCGCGCCGGGGGACACGCAACCTCCGGCACCCGGAGCCCGCGCGTCGGCCGCGCTCCAAATACCGTAGTATTCCTCGCGCGGCCGCCGGCGCCATCGCTTGGTCTCGGCAATCATCACCCTTCTACTCGTGGGAACCCGGTCGTGGGGCGGACGTCAGCCCCCGTAGTCTTCGGCGCTGGTCGCGTCCTTGCCCTGCGCGACACCGGCCCCGTTCAAGGCCGCGCTCACGACGATCGCAACGGTGAAGTTCGCCAAGAGCGCCCAGAGCGCCGTGTATCCCGGGATGACCAGGCCCCCGATGGCCAGCGGGTACACGTTGGCCTTGAAGGAGAGAGCCCGCGCCATCCACGTGCCGAGCGTCATGCCGGTGATCCACCCCGCGAGGAGGCCCCATCTGTGAAGTCGCCGCGTGTAAAGACCGACCACGACGGCGGGGAATGTTTGGAGGATCCAGACGCCCCCGAGCAGCTGTAGCTGGATGGCGTACTTCTGCGGTACGAGCACGATGAACGCGAGCGCGCCGAACTTGACGACCAGCGACGCGACTTTCGCGACGGTGGACTCTTCCTTGCCGGCGCAGCTCGGACGCAGAAACTCCTTGTAGATGTTGCGGGTGAAGAGGTTTGCCGCGGCGATCGACATGATCGCGGCGGGCACGAGGGCGCCGATGGCGATCGCCGCGAACGCGAAGCCCGCGAACCATGACGGGAACAAGTGGAGGAAGAGCGCCGGGACCGCGAAGTTGGGCCCGTACTGCTGAAAGCCGCCCAGAAACGCGGGCACCTTGTCGACTTTGGCGGCGACGGCCATGTACCCGAGCAGGGCGATCAGCCCGAGCAAGAACGAATACGCGGGCAGCATGGCGCTGTTGCGCCGGATGACCCCCCGGCCGCTCGAGCTCAGCACGCCGGTCATCGAATGGGGATACAAGAAGAGAGCGAGCGCCGAGCCGAAGGCGAGCGTCGCGTACGCGCTGAACTGCCCCAGGGTGCCCGCGCTCGGTGGCGTGAGGAGCAGCTTCGCCGGCGGAACGGCTGCGAAGATCGCCGAGTATCCGCCGAGCTTCGCCGGAATGATCATCACCGCCGCAAGGACGGTGACGTAGATGATCGCGTCCTTGACCACAGCGATGAGGGCGGGCGCGCGCAGCCCGCTCTGGTAGGTGTATGCCGCAAGGATGACGAAAGCGCCGACCAGCGGTAGCTCGGCCATCCAGCCGCTGCCCTGAATGCCCATCGCCCCGAGCACGACTTGGATGCCGACGAGCTGGAGCGCGATGTAGGGCATCGTCGCGAGAATGCCCGTGGCAGCGACGGCGAGCGCCAGCGCAGGGCTGTCGAAGCGACCGCGCACGAAGTCCGCGGCGGTGATGTACCCGTGGCGGTGCGACACGCTCCACATGCGGGGCATGACCATGAACACGAACGGGTACGCGATGATCGTGTAGGGCATCGCGAAAAAGCCGATGGCGCCCTGACCGAACACTAGCGCCGGTACGGCGATGAACGTGTATGCGGTGTACAGGTCGCCGCCGAGCAGAAACCAGGTGACGATGGTCCCGAAGCGCCGCCCGCCAAGACCCCATTCGTCCAGTTGATGCAGGTCCGCGCGTCGCCAGCGCCCGGCAAAGAAGCCCAGCACGGTCACGAGCAGGAAGAGCGCGGTGAAAACCGCCAGCGCGGGCCCGTTGATGCCGTTCATCGGTCACCGCCGCGAATGGCGAAGTAGACGACGGCCGTCAGCGTGGCGCTGATTCCTACCCAGAGAAACTGGTACCAGTAGAAATACGGAATCCCGCCGATCCGCGGCTCGAGCGCGTTGTAGAACGGCACCCAGAGGGTGCCGACGAAAGGAACGATCAGG
>Ga0265318_10001580_pt1 | contig 13181 bp, 13 predicted proteins | sample 4821metaG_FD_192431 | JGI IMG/M metagenome (GOLD analysis project Ga0265318, IMG submission 192431) | Rhizosphere microbial communities from Carex aquatilis grown in University of Washington, Seatle, WA, United States - 4-8-21 metaG | ecosystem: Host-associated > Plants > Roots > Rhizosphere >... | reverse complement strand
TCTACGACTACCACGTGCCACACGCGCTGGACATGCCGCCGCTGCGCACGGGCAGCATCGAGAGCCCGTCACCGTTCACGCCGCTCGGCACGAAGGGCATGGGCGAGGGCGGGGGCGCCGGCATCCACGCGATCTGCGCAGCGATCCAGGACGCGCTCCGCGGGCACGGCGACGCCATCGTCTACGACAGCCACAACCCGTACCACCGAGTGTGGGAGATGCTGCAGAACCCCGAGGACGCGCGCGGGCGCGTGGAGGTGATCGAGGCATGATCGTCCAGGGCGAGCGGGTGTTTGCGGCGCCGCGCGCGACCGTCTGGCAGGTGCTGAACGATCCGGCGTCGATGGCGAAGACGATGCCCGGCGTCGAGAGCTTCGACATTCACGACGACCGGCGCTGGACCGCGAACGTGAAGATCCCTCTCGGGCTCGGCGGCCTGCGCATGAAGGTCGACATGAACAAGGTCGAGGAGCGCCCGCCGGAGTTCGCGAAGCTGTCGATGAAAGGCTCGGGCGTCGGGGCGATGCTGAACATGGAGACCTCGTTCACGCTCAGTGATTCGCCTGACGGCGGCACCTCGATGGCGTGGAGCGCCGACGTCAAGATCGCCGGCCCGGTCGGCTCGATGGGGCAACGGGTGCTTCAGCCGATCGTGAACCAGCAGGTGCAGCACGTTCTCGGCACGCTCGACCAGCAGGTGCAGGAGGCGTTGGGCGCGAGCTCGAGCTGATGGCGGTCCCGTTCCGCATCGGCGTCATGCAGTTGACGATGGAGCCACTCGACGAGATGCTCGCGTCGGCGCGCGTCATGGACGAAGCGGGGCTGGACACGGTCTGGCTCGCCGAGGCGTACCCGTGGTGGAGAAAGCACGGGATGGAGGCGCGCTCCTCGACGGTCGTCTCCGCACTCATGGCGCGCCACACGAAGCGGCTCACGGTCGGCTGGGGGATCATCTCGCCGTTCACGCGCCATCCCGTGCAGGCGGCGATGGACGCCCGCGTCGTCCAGGAGGCCGCCGGCCCGGGACGCTTCATCCTCGGCTTCGGGACGTCGAAGATCTTCCTCAACAACGCGCGCCTCCAGACGAACAAGACGCTCGGGCCGATGCGCGACGCGGTGGAGATCGTTCGCGGCGTCCTCGGCGGCAAGCCGTTCGAGTACACCGGGTCGACCTGGAGCGCCTCGGTTCCCGGACTCCAGGAGTCCGCGCACACACCGCGTGAGGTGCCGCCGGTCTACGTCGCCGCGACGGCGCCCAAGATGCAGGCCCTCGCCGGTGAGATCGCCGACGGCTGCCTCACACCGTCGATCACGACGCCCGCGTTCGTGCGTTACACGTGCGGAAACGTGGGCGCCGGCATCGACATCGGCTGCACCGTGGTCGCGTCGATCCACGAGAGCGATCGCGACGAAGGCCGCGACGGCGCCCGCGAGATCGCCGGGATGTATCTCGCGAACAAGGTGCAGAACATCCAGGGTTCCGCCGACACCCTGCTCGACCTCGCCGGCATCGAACAGGACGAGATCCGCCCGGTCGCCGAGGCGATGGAGCAAGGCGGCAGGCTTGCCGCGAAGGCGAAGGTCTCGGACGCGCTGCTCGACAAGTGCAAGCCGATCGCCGGCACGCCGAGCGACTGCATCGAGGCGATCGAGGAGTACCGGGACGCCGGCTGCACCCACGTGATGCTCGAGCTCTGGGGTGCACGCCGTCACGATCAGATCCGGCTCTTCGGTGAGCAGGTGCTGCCACACTTCCGCTCGTGACCGCCGAGGTCAACATCGACCGCGATCGCCTCGTCGAGACGGCGAGCGCGATGATCGACGTCCACAGCTTCACCGGCGACGAGCAGGGAATGGCCGAGCTGATGGTGTCGCTCTACGAGTCGATGGGGCTGCACGTGCAGTGGCAGCAGGTGGAGGAGGGGCGTGCGAACGCGCTCGGGATCTGGGAGGGCGCCGGCGGCGGGGCGTCGCTCATGTTCAACGGGCACATGGATACGTCGTACTCCGGGCGCGAGCCGTGGCTGAAGGACGTGCCCGGCTTCCAGCCGAAGGCGTTCGTCGAGGACGGCCGGCTCTACGGGCTCGGCATCTCGAACATGAAGGGCGCGCTCGCCTGCTACGTCGAGGCGGTGCGGGCGCTCCAGGACGCGGGTGTGCGCCTTCGCGGCGACGTTCTGATCGCCGCCGTCTGCGGCGAGATCGAGAAGACGCAGTACGGCGACGCGACCGGCGCGCAGTACCGCGGCTATGCCGCCGGCTCGCGCTACCTCGTCTCGCACGGCGGCGTCGCCGACATGTGCCTGCTCGGCGAGCCGACCGAGGGCAAGGTCGTCCTCGGCCACTACGGCGCGCTCTGGGTGCGGATCCGCGTGTACGGAGACTTCATCCACACGGCGTTCAGCGAGGGTAGGCGCGGGCAGAACTCGATCCTGCGGATGCACGAGGTGCTGGCGGCGGTGCAGGAGTGGATCCCGACGTGGGAGGACGACCCGTCGAACGGCTACCGCGGCGTGAAGGCGATCGTCAATGTCGGCGCGATCGAAGGCGGCTACGGCTGGCGGGTCTCGCGGACGCCGCACCACACGGATCTGTTCCTCGACGTGCGCGTGCCGCCGACGAAGCCGATGGGCACTGCGCGGCGTGAGGTGCTCGACTTCGTGCGCTCGCTCGCCGCGCGTTTCCCGGACTACGGCATCGAAGGCGAGGTCTACGTCACCGCGCCGGGCTCGGAGATCGACGAGGGTCACGAGCTCGTGCAGGCGATCGACCGGGCGCACGAGCACGTCTTCGGCGAGCCGCCCGGCCGCGACGTCACGCGCTGGTTCAGCGACGCCTCCGTGCTCACGCGTTACGGCATCCCGACCGTCAACTACGGCACGTCGACCGGGCTGATGGACGTCGAGCGCGGCGAGAACCTCGACATCGACGGGCTCGTGAAGACGGCGCACACGTACGTGCTGGTCGCGCTCCAGGCCTGCGGAGTCGCATGACGCACGACGTGTACACGCTGCCGCCGAACCTCCCGGTGCCGGAGGACGACGGCGCAGCCGGCCATCTGGGGGGTCTCGAGCTGCCGGACCTCGAGCTGGAGTCCTCGCTCGGCTCGGTGAACGTCCGCGACTTCGACGTCGTCTACGTCTATCCGCGCTCGGGCCGGCCGGGCGTACCGCTCCTGCCCGGCTGGGACGAGACTCCGGGTGCGCGCGGCTGCACCCCGCAGTCGTGCGCGTTCCGGGACGCGCACGGCGACCTCGCCGAGCTCGGCGTCCGCGTCGCAGGCCTCTCCGCGCAGACGCTCGACGACCAGCTCGAGTTCGCGGAGCGCAACCGGATGCCGTTTCCCGTCGTCGCCGACCCGGAGCGACGCCTCGGTGCGGCGCTGCGGCTGCCGACCTTCGAGATCGCCGGGCTCGTCCTGTACAAGCGCATCACGCTCGTGGCCGAGGATGCCGAGATCGTCAAGGTCTTCTATCCCGTCTTCCCGCCGGACGCCAACGCCGGCGACGTCCTGACGTGGTTGCGCGAGAGATGAAGCTCGTCACGTACGACGACGGCAAGGTCGGTCGGATCGAAGGCGACGAGATCGTCCGGCTCGACGTGGCGACGATGCGGGAGTACTTCGAGCGCGGCGGCGCCGGCGACTCCGGCGAGCGCACGCCGCTCGCAACGGCACGGCTGCGCGCGCCGATCGTGCCGAAGAAGTTCTTCCACACCGCCGGCAACTTCCGAGAGCACGAGGAGGAGTCGAAGCAGGTCAGCTGGGCGCACGAGATCGCGCCGTGGATCGTCTTCTTCCAGAACGTCGACGCGATCGTCGGGCCGGACGACCCGGTCGTGTACCCGGAGCACCTGACCGAGGAGCTCGACTACGAGCTCGAGCTCGCCGTCGTGATCGGCAAGGACGGGAAGTGGTTCGGGCCCGAGGAGGCGATGGACTACGTCGCCGGCTACGTCATCTTCAACGACATCACCGCGCGCGACATCCAGCGGCGCGAGATGCGCAGCGGCGTCTTTTCGTTCTGCAAGGCGATCGACACGTTCTGCCCCCTCGGCCCGTGGATCGTCACGCCCGACGAGATTCCCGACCCTCACGATCTCGCCATGACGCTGCGCGTGAACGGCGAGACGCGGCAGACGTCCCACTCGGGTCGTATGTCGACGACGATCGCGGAGATCGTCAGCCACTACTCGCCGCTCGGCTACTCCGCCGGCGACGTGCTCTCGACCGGGACGGTGAGCGGCGTCGCCGGCTTCAGCGAGGACGCCGCCTCGCTCTACCTGAGACCGGGCGACGTGATGGAGGCCGAGATCGAGCGGATCGGAGTGCTCCGCAACCCCGTCAGCTCGTGGCAGGAGGCGCACGGCGAGCCGGTGCCGCCGCGCGTTCGCTGGTGAACCCGCTTCTCGATGTACACGCGCGCGCGCGTGTGTTACGTCGGGCCCAACCCACCCCCCTGCTCGGCGTCAGCCTACGGCTCTTGCCGCTCCCGCGATAGATGTCCTTTCGTACGAAAGGGTCAATTCTTTGAGCTGGCCGCGCGACGAGGCGAAGCTCGCGCGTGTGCGCGCGTTGATGGAAGAGGCAGGGCTCGACGCGCTCGTCGTGCGCGCGCCCGACAACGTCCTCTACTTGACGAACTTCTGGGGGATGAAGGGCTACGACGCATGCGTCTTCCCGCGCGAGGGCGACCCGGTCCTGATCTGCCTCGAGGCGTCGGCCGAGGACGCCGAGCGCACGGCCTGGACGGCCGACGTCCGCCACATCCGCGGCTACGCCGAGGACGACCCGCGCCCCGTTCCCGCCCGGACGCTCGACGCGGCGCTCGAGGCGGCCGGGAAGTACGACCGGATCGGCCTCGAGCTGTCGCTCGGGACGCAGGCGGCCGACCGGATGGTCGGCGAGCCGACGACCTTCACGAAGGCCTGGTTCGACGCGTTTCCGGACGCGGCCGACGGGACGCCGGTGCTCGTCCGCGCACGCGCGCGGAAGACGGAACAGGAGGTCGCGCGCATGCGCATCGCGAACGAGATCGCGGCGCAGGCCATGCATCACGTCCGCCGGCAGCTGCAACCCGGGATGAAGGAGTCGGAGGCGGCCGCGATCTGGCAGGGCTACGTGCACGGCCAGGGCACGGCGCGGGACGACGTCGAGCTCGCGCTCCCGTTCTCGCTCGTCTGGTCCGGCCGGGGCATCAAGACTTTCACCGCCACCGGCGACCTGCCCGTCGTCGAGGGCGAGCCCGTCCTCTTCGAGATCTGGGTGTGCGCCGACGGGTACTGGGCCGATCACACGAAGAACCTCGTTGTCGGCGAGCTTGTGCCCCGCTACGCCGAGCTCGAGCGGGACCTCATGTCCGTGTACGAGCAGGCGGTGGCGGACTGCGCGGCCGGCCGCTCGATGGCCGACCTCGACCGCTCGGTGCGCGAGGGGCTCGCGCGGATCGGCTACGCGGGCCAGCCGTCGCATCCCATCTGCCACGGAATCGGCGCCCGCGCCCACGAGCCGCCCTATCCCCACCAGGCGGCCGGAGGCGTGTTCGAGGAGGGGATGGTGCTCGCGATCGAGCCCGGCGTGTACTGGGAGGGCGGCGGCGGCCTGCGCGTCGAGGACAACTTCCTCGTCACGAGCGACGGCCTACAGAAGCTGTCCGCATTTCCCGACGGCGTCGTGCGCTGTTGAGCGAGATCTGGACCGGCGCGCTGAACGACGCCTACCGCGTCGGCGGCAGCGTCGGCCTCTACGACACGACGCTCCGCGACGGCGAGCAGACGGTCGGCGTCGTCCTCGATGCCCAGCAGAAGCTCGAGATCGCCCTGCTGCTCGACGCGCTCGGCGTCGACCGCATCGAGGCAGGCTTCCCGCGGGTCTCGCCCGACGACTGGGAGGCGGTGAAGCTCATCCAGGGGGCGGGTCTCCGGGCGGAGGTCTGGGGCTTCTCGCGCGCCGTGGCCGCCGACCTCGAGGCACTCGTCGAGCTCGGCGTCCCGGCCTCGGTGATCGAGTCGCCGATCTCCGACCTCAAGCTGAACGCGATCGGCGTCGACCGCGAGACGATGCTCGAGCGGATCACGGCCGCGATGCGCTTCGCCGCCGAGCACGGCATCCGCGCCGCGTTCTTCGGCGTCGACTCGACACGCGCCGAGCCGGACTTCTACGAGCAGGTGTACCGGTCTGCGGTCGAGGCGGGCGCGAGCGAGGTCGTCGTCGTCGACACGCTCGGCATCGCTTCGCCGGAGGCGGTCGCCGAGCTCGTCGGCCGTACCGTCGAGTGGGTCGGCCCGGGCGTGCCGGTGCATTTCCACGGTCACAACGACTTCGGGCTCGCGACCGCGGCAGCGGTCGCTGCCGTTCGCGCCGGCGCGCAATGGGTCCACGGCACGATCAACGGCATGGGCGAGCGCGCCGGCAACGCGAACCTCGGCGAGGTGGCGCTCACGCTGCGCGCGCTCTACGGGGTGGAGTCGAGCCTGCGCCTCGACCGGGTGCGCGAGGTGTCGGCGCGCGTGCAGGTGCTGTCCGGCTATACGCTCGAGCCGTGGAAGCCCGTCACGGGGGAGACGCTGTTCCGCCGCGAGTCCGGCGCCGTCGCCAGCCAGTTCCACGATCCGCCCTCGATCGAGCCGTACTCGTCGCGGCTCGTCGCGGCGGAGCGCGGGATCGTGCTCGGCAAGAAGAGCGGACTCGACTCGATCCGGATCAAGGCGGAAGAGCTCGGCCTCGACGTGCCAGACGAGCGGCGCGCTGAGGTGCTCGCCCGGGTGAAGGAGCTCGGCGCGCGCAAGCGGGGCCTCGTCACCGACGACGAGTTCAGGCGGCTCCTCGATGGCTGACTACGACGCCGTCCTCGTCGGCAGCGGCGTCAACTCGCTCGCCTGTGGCGCGCTGCTTGCGCGCGCGGGCTGGCGGGTCTGTGTGCTCGAGCGCAACGACTGGCTCGGCGGCGCCGTTCACACCGCGGAGATCACCGAGCCCGGCTATCACCACGACGTCTTCAGCGCCTGGCACCCCCTCTGGGTGGGCGGTGCGGCGCACGCGCAACTCGGCAAGGAGCTCGGCGCGCGCGGGCTCGAGTACCTCAACACGGAGCACCCGACCGCCACCGCCTTTCCGGGCGGCGAGGCTTCCTTCCTGCTCCGGAGCGTCGACGCCAACGCCGAGGAGTTCGCACGGCACGGCAGCGGCGACGGCCAGGCCTGGCGCGACACGCTCGCCGAGTTCTTCCCGAACGCCGACCTCGCGTTCGGCGTGCTCGGTACGGAGCTGTGGGGAAGCGCGGGGCTCGCATTCGGCCTCAAGGCGCTGCGGCGGATCGGCCGCGGCGGGCTCGCCTCCTTCACCGGCGACCTGCTCCTCTCGAGCCGCGACTGGCTCGAGCGGACCTTCGCCTCGGAGCGCGTGCACGGCCTGCTCGCTCCCTGGGTCCTCCACACCGGCCTCGGGCCCGATGCGGCGACCTCCGGCTTCATGACCCAGGTGATCGCGGTCGCGGTGCAGGAGGGTGGGATGCCGGTACCGCGCGGCGGCGGCGCAAAGCTCGCAGACGCGCTCGTCCGGCTGATCCGGGACCACGGCGGCGTCTGCGAGACGGGCAAGGACGTCGAGCACGTGCTCGTGCGGATGGGCCGTGCGGTCGGCGTGCGCCTCGCCGGAGGCGAGTCGGTCACCGCCGAGCGTGCCGTGATCGCCGGCGTGACGCCGACCCAGCTGTACGAACGGCTCGTCGCCGCGGCGGACGTCCCGGAGACGGTGCGCGTAGGCGCACGCCGCTTCCGCTACGGCCGCGCGGAGATGCAGATCCACTACGCGCTCTCCGAGCCGGCACGCTGGGAAGGAGACGCGAGGCTCGGCCGCACGGCGATCGTGCACGTGACGCCCGGGCTCGACGGCGTCTCGCGCGCGGTGAACGAGGCGGACCGCGGACTGCTGCCGGCCGAAGCGACGATCGTGTGCGGCCAGCCCCTGACTGTCGACGAGGGCCGGGCCCCGGAGGGGAAGGGAATCCTCTGGATCCAGCTGCAGGAGCTGCCGCGCGTGCTGAAAGGCGACGCTGCGGGGGAGCTCGACACCGGCGACGGCACGTGGAGCGACGACCTGCGCGAGCGCTACGCCGATCGCATCCAGGCGCGGCTGGCGCGGCACATCCCGAACCTCGAGTCGTCGATCGTCAAGCGCGTCGCGCTCGGCCCGCACGACCTCGAGCGCATGAACGTGAACCTCCGGCAGGGCGACCCCTACGGCGGCGCGCTCTCGCTCGACCAGAACTTCCTCTGGCGGCCGTTCCCACGCAGCCCCGGGCACGCAACGGCGGTCGAGCGGCTCTACCACATCGGTGCAAGCACCTGGCCCGGGCCCGGCCTGGGCGCCGGCTCCGGCACGCTCGTCGCGCAGGAGCTGCTGAAGCCGCCCATGTCGGAGCGCGCGCTGTCGAAGCTGCGCTCGCTCACGAAGCTGTAACGGGGCGGAACCTTACGGCAGCGACCAGGTCGCGACGACGTCGCGACCTGGTCGCAGTTGTAACCTGTCGCCTCGCTGCGTCTCAGAACGCGAAGATCGACCGGCCCTTGAGCTCGACCGTGTAGATGTCTGTGGCGAGCTCGAGGTGGGCATGGAGCGCGGCCGCTGCGCGCACGGGGTCGTGGGCTCCGCACGCCTCCAGCAGCTCGACGTCGAGCTCTTCGTGCCGGTCCTGCAGCTCTCCCGTCGAGGCGAGCAGGACGGGCCGGTACCGCTCGCAGCTGTCCCAGGCGGGCCGGATCAGCCGCACGAGCCAGCCGGAGCCGGAGGCCTCGTACAGCGTGAAGTGGAACGCCGTGTGCTCGCGGACGGCGGCCCTGGTGTCGGCGCGGTGCCGGGCGTCGTCGAACGCCGCCAGGTGCGCCCGTGCCGCCTCGCCGTCGGCCGGGCCGAAGAGCTCGGCGGCCCGCTTCACGGCCATCGTCTCGAGGGCCAGCCGGATCGAGAACAGCTCGCGCAGCTCCTCGACGTCGAGCCCCATCACCTTCGCGCCGTGGTGGGGCACGTGCTCTGCGAGCCCGAGGGCCTCGAGCTGGCGGACGGCCTCCCGGATCGGCGAGATGCTCATCCCCAGCGAACGGGCGAGATCCTCGAGCCGGAGCGGCGTTCCCGGCGTCAGCTCGCCCATGATGATCGCCTCGCGCAGGCGTTCGAGGGCAGCCTCGGCCATCGTGCGATGGCGCACGATGGCGTCCCGCGTGACCGGAAGTGGGCGCTCCACCGAGGCGGAGCGTGAACCACACTTGATCAGATGTCAAACGCATGACACGATTCCGTCTCCCGCGTGCCGAGCGACTCTGACCGTCTTCCCCGCTTCTCCGTCTCGCAGGTGAGCACGCTCACCGCGAGCTTCGCCGACGACGTTCGCGCCTACGCGGGGGCGGGCCTCGACGGGCTCGGCGTCTGGGAGCTGAAGCTCGGCGACGGCCCTGACGACGAGGCCCTGGAGCTGTTCGAGGCGAGCGGCCTGGGCTCGACCTCGGCCGTGCCCGAGGTGCCGTCGATCCTGCCGCTCCCTCTCCTGCCCGGCCCGGACGATCCGCGGGAGCGGATCGACTCGATCTGCGCGTCGGTCCACCGCCTCGCCGCCTTCCGGCCGAGCGGCGTCGTCTGCATCACCGGGCCCGCCGGAGGCCGTGAGCCCGACGCCGCCCGCGGGCTCGTCGTGGACGGCCTGCGCGAGATCGCTGCGGAGGCGGAGCTCGCCGGCGTGCGCATGGCGCTCGAGCCGTTCCAGCGCGAGGGGGTCGAGGACTGGTCGCTGGTGAGCACGATCGGCGAAGCGGTGCAGCTGATCGAGGAGACGGGCAGCCCGGCGCTCGGAATCCAGTTCGATGTGTGGCACCTCTGGAACACGCCCGACCTCTTCGAGGAGATCGAGCGCGAGGTGCTCCGGTTCGTCGGTGTGCACGTCAACGACCGGCGCGACCCGACGCGCGGCTGGGCCGACCGGGTGCTTCCCGGCGACGGCATCGCCGGCGTGCCGGCCATCCTGGGCGCGCTCGAGCGGGCCGGCTGGGACGGCTGCTACGACCTCGAGGTCTTCTCGGACAACGGCGCCTTCGGCACCGCGTACCCCGACTCGCTCTGGGACGTCGACGTGACCGAACTCGTGCGCCGCGCTTCGGACAGCTTCACACGGTGCTGGCAGGAACGGAGGGTTGCGGCATGAGCCGGGCCCAGAGAGGAGTGGTGATGACACGAACCAACCGAGCGCGTATTGCGCTCGTCGTCGTCGCGGCTGCGGCAGGGGTGCTCGCTGCGACCGCGGCGGCGCGGACCGACTCGCGTGCGGCAGGGACGCCGATCGTGATCGGCTGGGCATTCGACGGCAAGGGCTCGATGGCGCCGTTCGACGGTCCGGCACTCGCAGCAGCGGAACTGCGCGTCAAGCAGTGGAATGCCAAGGGCGGCGCCGATGGGCATCCGCTCCAGATCACGACCTGCGACACGCAGGGCAACAAGCCTGCGACCGCGAAGGCGTGCGCCGACAAGCTCATCGGGGGCGGCGCGAACATCATCTTCACGACCTGCGACGTCGACCTCGCCGCGCCGGTCGTGCAGGAGTCGATCAACAAGGGCCTGCTCACCATTGCCCCGTGCATCGGTACCGATCAGATGGGTCCCAAGCGCTTCGGCGCAAAGGGTGCGCTTGCGTTCAGCTTCGGCAACGTCGCCCAGGACGAGGGGTCGGCGATGGCTCAGTACGCGTGGGGCCGCGGCTGGCGGACCGCCGCGCTCGCGACGGACACGGTCATCGTCTACTTCAAGAACGTCGTGCAGGCATTCGCTGCACGCTGGAAGCAGCTCGGCGGCAAGGTCGTCGACCAGGAGACCTACCAGTCGCTCGGCAGCACGAACATCCAGAACGTCGTGAGCAAGTGGACCAACCTGAAGGCCGACGTGTACGTGACGTCGACGGCGGGGGCGTTCGGAGCACTCTCGACGCTCGTCTCCGGGCTGCGCTCGGCGGGCAACAACACGCCGATTCTCAACTCGTGGGCCGGTGACGGGACGTACTGGCTGCCGAAGAGCCCGCCCGTGACGAACTACTACTTCGTCACGTTCGCGTCCATCTTCGGCGACGATCCGACCGCGGCGGTCAACAAGCTGGCGAAGCAGGTCAAGGCGGGAACGGGCGGCTTCGTCACGGGCTCCGCGGCGATCGACGGCGTCGTGACCGCGATCCAGCGGGCAGGCGGCTCGACGAACGGGGCGGCGCTCGCCGCTCAGATGGTGAAGTTCAAGAAGGTGCCGACGCTGTCGGGCCTCGTGAGCTTCTCGCCGACGCTGCACACCGTGTTCGGCCGGCAGTATCGAGTGATCAAGATCCAGAACAACGTGGGACATCTCGTCGCTACCGTGGTTGCGAAGGTCGTCCCGAAGATCTCGGGTTGACGGCGGCGGTCGATCCCGAGCTCGAGAGGAGGCCCGGCACGCTCCGGGCCTCCTCCATCTCCCGTTCGTTCGCAGGCGTCCAGGCGCTTCGCGGCGTGACGCTCGAGCTGCGCCGCGGAGAGGTCGTCGGACTGATCGGCCCGAACGGTGCCGGAAAGTCGACTCTCGTGAACGTCCTCAGCGGCTTCGACCGTCCGACGTCCGGCGCTGTCGAGCTCGAAGGGAACGACGTGACACGCTGGCCCGCCCACCGCCGCGGACGGCACGGCCTCGCGCGCACGTTTCAGCACAGCCACGCCTTCGGCGCGCTCTCGGTGCGGGAGAACGTCGAGGTCGCGGCGCTCGGCGTCGGCGCCGGGCCGGCAGGCGCCGCGAAGAGGGCGGACCGGCTGCTCGAGCTGCTCCACCTCGCCGCGTACGCCGATGCACCGGCGGCCTCGCTTGCGCACGGTGACGAGCGGCGGCTCGGCGTCGCGAGAGCGCTGGCCACGGAGCCGCGCTTCGTGCTCATGGACGAGCCCGCGGCCGGACTTCCCGAGGCGGAAGTGCCCGCGTTCGCGGCGGTCGTCCGCTCTGTCCGCGACGAGCACGGCGCCGGCGTGCTGCTGATCGACCACAACATGACGCTGATCATGGAGGTCTGCGACCGCATTCACGTGCTCGACCAGGGGACGACGCTCGCCGAGGGCGCCCCGCAGGACATCCGCTCGAACCTCGACGTCGCGGCCGCCTATCTCGGCGAGAGCGCGATCCACGCCGCCGACGAGGAGCCCAAGGCGTGACCGACCTCGTCGTCGACGGGCTCGAAGTGCGCTACGGCGTCGTCGCGGCGGTGCGCGGGGTGTCGTTCGAGGTCAGGCCCGGCGAGATCGTCGGCCTGATCGGCCCCAACGGCGCCGGCAAGTCGTCGACGCTGCACGCGATCATGGGCGCCGCCCCCGTCACCGGCGGCGACGTGCGCCTCGGTGGGACGTCGCTCCTGCGGCGGAGATCCGAGGATGTCGCCCGGCGCGGGATCGCGCTCGTGCCCGAGGGCCGGAGGATCTTCGCCGAGCTCTCCGTCGAGGAGAACCTCCGGCTCGGGCTGGCTGCGCGGCGCTCGCGCCGCGACCCGGCGGCCGTGCTCGACCGCGCGTACGAGCTGTTCCCGATCGTCGAGGAGTTCCGGCGGCGCCCCGCGGGCGCGCTGTCCGGCGGCCAGCAGCAGCAGCTCGCGATCGCGCGCGCTCTCGTCGCCGAGCCGGACGTGCTGATGCTCGACGAGCCGTCGCTCGGGCTCGCTCCCCGCATCGTGGACGTGGTCTTCGACGCGCTGGCCGCGATCCGGGAGAGCGGCCTCGCAGTCCTGCTCGTCGAGCAGCGCGCGCAGCGCACGGTTGCGCTGGCCGATCGCTGCCATGTGCTCGCGAACGGCGAGCTCCGCCTGACGCTCGGCCGAGAGGACGCGGCGGACACCGACGCACTCGTCGCGGCGTACTTCGCATGACCGTCACGTGGCAGACGTTTGCGGACGGGGTCTCGCTCGGTGGGATCTACGCCCTGATGGCGGTCGGGATCGGGCTCGTGTTCGGCGTCCTGCGCCTGGTCAACTTCGCGTACGGGCAGCTGATCATGGCCGGCGCGTTCTCGCTCGCGCTCGGCGCTCAATGGAACTGGCCAGTTTGGGCGTCGATCCTCCTCTGCTTCGCGGTCGTGCTCACGCTCTCGACGCTGATGGACAGGCTCGTCTTCCGGCCGCTGCGCACGCAGTCGCCCGCGGTGATTC